>Ga0315283_10002542_pt1 | contig 15295 bp, 11 predicted proteins | sample YL17G09_0_MG_FD_204541 | JGI IMG/M metagenome (GOLD analysis project Ga0315283, IMG submission 204541) | Sediment microbial communities from Yellowstone Lake, YNP, Wyoming, USA - YL17G09_0 | ecosystem: Environmental > Aquatic > Freshwater > Lake > Sediment | place: USA: Wyoming | collected... | reverse complement strand
CACCGGGAGCCGCAGGCTGGCAGAGACGTCCGCTTCGGAACGCAGGCTGTCGTCCCGGTATTCGACGAAGGCGCCCAGGCTCACGCTGATCCCGACGGCGAGCGCGAGCGCGAACAGCAGGGCATTGCGCCGGCTCTGGCCGAACGGCTTCTCAGGCAACTGCGCCGGCTCGATGACGCGGAACCGGTCGCCCAGATCCTCCCGCTGGAGGTTGGCCGCCATTTCTGCTTCCTGCTGCCGTGAGGTCAGGCTTGAGTACAGCTTCTTCGTGTCTTCGTGGTCGCGGGTCAGCGCCGCGAGTTCGGATTCCCGGAGCGGAGCATTGTCGATGCGCCGGGAGCCCTCGGTGATGCGCGAACGCACCCGGGCCAACTCGCCCTGGTTGCCGGCGATGCGCCGGCTGAGCACGTCGAGCTGCCCCTGGATCTCCCGCAGCCGCAAGTCGCGGCGGCGGTCGGCGCTGGTGGCCCCCGCCGCGCCGGTGGCGGGTCCGCCCACCCGCTGCGCTTCCAGGCGCTCGACGGTGCGCCTGGCACGCTCGACATCCGGGTGCTCCGGCGTCAGGCGCAGTTCGAGTGCCCTGAGATTCTCGCGGGCCAGATCCAATGGATCGGCAGCCGCCGTGGCCGCGCCGGCGGCGGCGGAAACGCCGCTCCCGACGCGCAGGCTCTCCTGTTCGCCCTGTAATTGCAGCCGCAGGTCCTCGTCCCGCGCAACCGCCTCGGCGAGCGTGCGCAACGTGAGCTGGCTGCTGTTGACGTCCTGGACGTTGTACTGCAACTGCGACGGCAACTCGCCGGCATACTTCGCTTTGTAAGCCTCGACCTGCCGCTCCTGCGCGTCGAGCTTCTGCCGGACCTCCGCCAGTTGTGACGCGAGGAACCCCGTCGCCGCATCGGCCGCCAGCCCGCGGTCGCGGGCATTCTCTTCGAGGAAGAGCGCCGCCAGCCGGGTCGCTACGCTGCGTGCGAGGTGGGGGTCCTGGGCCGTAAAGCCCAGCACGAACACGTCGGGCTCGGTCGATCTGACGGTGATGTCCGAACGCATCTGATCCACGACGATCTGCATCACCGTGGTCTCCCGCAGCGTCGGGTACAAATTGAGGTCTCTGATGATGGTCTCCAGACGTGCTCGAGTCAGCGTGGCCTGCGCCATGCTCGAGAGCCGAGCCTCACTGCGAGCCGGCGTGTTCGCAGCGACGTACGCCTTGACCGATTCAGGCACGGCCTGGAGCGTCGCCAGCGACTGGTAGCGGCGAGGCAGCGACGCCGCCCAGCCGAGGGACGCCACGGCGAGGATCGCGAACGCCCCCCCGATCCACCAACGCCGGCGCCACGCCGCCTTGATCACGTCCTGTGGGGTGTAGGTCTTGCCTGGGATCACGGAAACCGTCCTCCTCGCTACCGCGACAACGGCAGCCACAATGCGATGTTGCAGCGGACGGCCCACCGATCCAGGTCGGCTGGCACGCCGCCGGGAATCGGCACCGCGTCGCCGAACAAGTACTGAACCAGCAGGCCCTCGGCATCGACCGCCATGTACTTCGCGAGCGCCAGGCGTATCCGCGCGGATCCCTGGCGGGACGAGTAGTGGTCCCCGCCCACTCCCACCCAGCCTCGCGAGTAGCCGCTCGACAGAAGCACTTCCAGCCGGTGACCCAGGAAGCCCCCGAGGCTTCCGGCGACGGTGTTTGCCAGGAACGGGTCCGTAAACCCCTCGACCAGTTGGGTGCTCCTGATGAAGTCCGCCTCGATGAACCAGCCGGCGCCGAACTCGTGGCGGAGGTTGGCGTTGCCCAGGACGACCCAAGCGGGCTCCGTCTCCCTGGACACGCGGGAGGACCCGGCGCCGAACCCGAACGTGGTGGTTCGGGCCTTTGTCAGCGGCTTCAGGTACTCGACCGACACGTCGACGTCGTGCGTCTCGAAGCGCTGTGACGCGCCGAGGCCGTAGTTCCCGAGTCGGTAGGCGTATCCGAGCCGCAGCGAGGCGTGAGGCGACAGACGATAGCCGTATCGTGCGCCCACCCGGACGCCGTTCACATCCAGTCCCTCCGCGGGCGTCTGAGCATGCGTCGAGCGCCAGTCGTTGAAGATCGAAAGATACGTCCGGGGGGACAGCTGCTGATCGTACGAGAATCTCTCCGCGTAGATGTACCGCGTCCGCTCGAAGAGCAGGTCGTCCCGGTTCGTGGGCAGGATCGCCGTGCCGCCCGGCGGGAAGACCTCCGTCGGGAAGATCGAGAGGATGTAGTACGGCTCGTAGTTCACCGATCCCGTGAGGCGAAGCCGGTTCGTCTTGCGCGCGCCGGTCCTGGCGTCCACGGCCAGCTCGGCCAGGAATCGCGGGGAGGTGGTGAGCCGCTGCTCACGCAGGTAGCGGAACGCCCCTTCCGCCCGCACGGCGACGCGCGAGTAGCGTCCGGCTTTCTCGAAGCCCAACTGACCGCGCACGCCGAGGTACCAGCCCTCAGCGAGCACAGCGTCGGCGCCAGGAACCTGCGCGTTCTGGTTGGTGCCGTACTCCTGGTAGACCCACGTCGTCAGCGCCAGAAGGTGCCCGCCGGGCGAGGCCTCGGTGCCGCCTCCGAAGAGCCCGCGATACGGACGGGCCGGCTGCAGAACCGGCGTCGCGCTCGTGATCGCCTGCCCCTGCCCGAACTGCGGGAGCGGCTGCTGCGCGTGCAGGGTGGCGCCAAGCAGAACGACAGCGAACGCGGCCATCGCGGCGGCGGTTCGGAGTGGGCCGATCGAACGCGGATGCGTGAGTCTCATCATGCGGTCAGGGTACCACCACGGTATCGCCCGCCTTCAGGATGATGTTCTGGCTGAGGTCCTGCCGCTTGATCACGTCGTCGTAGTTGAAGGACCACGAGCGCTGGCCGCCGTTCTCGAGGCGCATGATGACGATGTGCTTGCGGTCGGCGAACTCCGTGAAGCCACCCGCCAGCGAGAGGAGTTGCATCACCGTGGTGGGCCCGGAGAGCACGTACGGCCCGGACCGCAAGACCTGGCCCGTGATGAACGCCCGGTTGTTGTTCACCTGCTTGACGACGACGGTGACGACCGGAGGGTCCTTGACGAACCGCCTCACGCTCTCGGTGAGCTGCTTGCGCAGTTGCTCGGGGGTGAAGCCCGCAGCCACGACGTCGTTGATGAGCGGCAGCGAGATCTTGCCGTCGGGCCGCACCACGACCTCGGACGAGAGGTCCTTCTCGCCCCAGACCAGGATCGAGAGCACGTCGGTCGGGCCGATCAGATAGTCCGATCCGGCCTCGGTCGCCATCGCCGGCGCCTCCGCTGGAGCCGGGGTCGGAGCCGGGGCCACGGTTCTCGCGGGAGCCGCGCTCGGCGGGTTTGCGGACCTGGCGACCGGGGCCTGCGCCTGCATCGCGCCGGCGGCCAGCAGCCACACGACGCTGAGCGCCAGGCCGGCCGCAACGGTCCGCCGCCTGGGTCGATACTCGGTTCTGCAAGCGCTGGCATTTTGCGTCATGGTTCGTCTCATCTCGGATCACCTCGGTGCCACGCCAGCACACTGTGCGCCGCGCGCCTACACCCGGTGTGTCACCGGTGGGGATAGCAAAGGCGGGGCCAGCTTGGCCGTACGCGCGAGAATCGGCGGAATTCCCCATAAACCGCCCGCTTGGAACGTCTCGCCGTCTTACCCGGACCCGCGACACCCGGAATCCACGACACAGATTGGAGCGGCAGGCCTGAACATGCCTCCATTTATGAGGTAACCCGGCACCTGGAGCACTGGCTCGGCGGCCGGTGTCCGCACGCCGTAACCGCTGCATCTCCACCAGAAACCTGGATTTCGTGCGTCTGCACGGGCGAAGCCCACGCACGGGTTCCGAAGACGGAACTGGTCTTGCAAAGTCGTGGGCAGGAGTCAGGGGTTCGTACCGATGTCACACACGCAGCCGAAGCCAACGCCGAAGATGTCCGGGCGATCCCGCTGGGGGTCCAGCCTCCGCCGGGCCGCGATTCTCGGGTCGGCCCTCATCTGTCTGGCCGCCGTCGGCACGCGCTCGGACATAGGGCCGCGCAGTGACGGGCCCTGGTCTTTGTGGGTCATGAACTGGCTCGCGCCGATTCACGGGGCCGCCCGGTTGATGCACACCTTCGACGCCCTGGCGTCGATGTCCGACGCGTCCACCGAGACCGCCTCCCTGCTCGTGCTCGGCCTCAGCCTGGTCGGCGGAGGGCGAATCATCCGCCGGCTCACACAGCGAGCGACGCCCCAGCGCAAGGCGGCCCGCTGCGAGAGGCCCAGCCGCGCTCCGGAGGCGTCCGCGCACGTCGGGCCCCGGCGGATGGCGCGCTGACGCGAGTGGAGTGCCATGCAGAAGGTTGCCGTCACGATCTTCGCGCTCAGTGCCTGCGTGGTCGTCTACACGATCATCGGCTATCCCCTCATTCTGTGGCTGCGCACCTCGATGCACCGGCCCGAGACCGCGCCGGCTGCGGGAGCGCCGCGCACGGTCACCGTGCTGCTGGCCGTCCACAACGGCGAGGCCTGGATCGCGGGCAAGCTCGACTCGCTGCTCGCGCTCGACTATCCGCGCGACCTGCTGCGCATCCTGGTGCTCGATGACGGGTCGACCGACGCCACGCCACGCCTCGTCCAGGCGCTGCTCGATCCCCGGGTCGAACTCGTGTCCCTGCCGCGCGGCGGCAAGGCCCGGGCCCTCAACGCGGGCCTCGCGCTCGCCCGCAGCGAGATCCTGTTCTTCACGGATGTTCGCCAGACGCTCCATCCGCAGAGCCTTCGCCGCCTCGTCGCACGCTTCGACGACCCGTCGGTGGGCGTGGCGAGCGGAGAACTGGTCATCCAGGCCGTCGATCGCCAGGAAGAAGTCGTGGGCCTCTACTGGCGCTACGAGAAATGGATTCGCCGCCATCAGAGCGTGCTCGACGCCATGACCGGCGCCACCGGCTCCATTTACGCGATGCGGCGTGAACTGGCCCCCCCGCTCCCGGCGGACATGCTCGTCGACGATATGTACCTCCCGCTGTCGGCGTGGCTCAAGGGTCACCGGATGGTGTTCGAGCCCGAGGCGAAGGCGTACGACTGCGGGACGACGCCCGGCGAGGAGTTCCGCCGAAAGGTGAGAACGCTGGCGGGCAACATCCAGATCGTGCGGGCGCTGCCCGGCCTGCGCTCGGGGTCCCACCGCCCCCGGTTCGACTTCGTGTCGCACAAGATGTCGAGGCTGATCCTGCCCTGGGCGGTGCTGCTCGTCGGGCTGTCGAGCCTGTGGCTGCCCTCGCCTGCGTTCGGCGTGATGCTCGCCGCGCAGGCCGTGTGCTACGGGCTGGCGGCGCTCGACATGGTCATCCCGGCCTCGTCGGGGATCAAGGGCATCACCGCGTCACCGCACACGTTTGTCGTCCTGCTGATCGCCGCCGCCTGGGCGACGCCGCTGGCGCTGCTCGGACGAGGCGCGCAGTGGCGGCCGTCGACGATCGGCAGCGGCCGTCCCGCGGCGATGCGCGCCGACCGGCTGCACCAGACGAGCCGGGTGACCCGATGAGACCGCACGACACGGGGACATCGAACGGCCGCGGACCGGTTCGCGTGGTCCACGTCGTCACCACGCTGGCCATCGGCGGACTCGAGAAGGTCGTGCTCGACCTGGTGCGATACGGCGCGCGCGACCAGTTCGCGATGAGCGTGGTGTGCCTCGACGAGTCCGGCGTGCTCGCGGAGCAGTTCGCCCGGATCGGCGTGCCCGTCGACGTCATCGGCACCGCGGGCTCGGTGCCGGGGCGGATCCTGCGGCTGGCGCGGCTCCTGGCGCAACTGAAGCCGCACGTCCTGCATACTCACAACCCCCAGGCCGCCCTGCACGGCGGGATTGCGGCCAGGCTGGCCCGTGTGCCGGCGGTCGTGCACACAAAACACGGGCGCGACTACATCGAACGCCCGGCGCTGGCCTGGGCCAGCCGCCTCGCGTCCCGCTGGACGTCGCGGTTCGTCGCCGTCTCCGAGGACGCCGCCAGCGTGGCGCGCGAGATCGAGGGCATGCCCGCCGGACGAGTGCGCGTCATCCACAACGGCATCGACACGGACCTGTTCGCGGTGCGCCCGCCTCGGCCGGCGCTCGCGCCGAGACGCGCGGTCACCGTCGGACGGCTGAGCCCGATCAAGGATCACGCGACGCTGCTGCACGCCGTGAGGCGCGTCGTCGACTCGGTGCCGACCTTCCAGCTCGACATCGTCGGAGACGGCCCGCTGCGTCCCGAACTCGAGGCGCTGCGGGAGGCCCTCGGCCTTCGCGACCGCGTGCACTTCCACGGGTACCAAGAACACGTGGCGGGCTTCCTGGCCGGCGCCGACCTCTTCGTGCTCTCCTCGATCAGCGAGGGCGTGTCCATCGCGCTGCTGGAGGCGATGGCGTCAGGCCTGCCGGCCGTCGCGACAGACGTCGGCGGCAATCGCGAGGTGGTGGTCTCCGGCGAAACGGGGTACCTGGTGCCGTCGCGGGCGCACGACCTGCTGGCGGCGGTGATGCTGCGGATGCTGTCGGACGTCGCGGGCCTCGAGCGCATGGGACGCGCCGCGCGTCGATGTGTTGAGGAACAGTTCAACCTGCGGACGGTCGTCCAGCAGTACGAGCGCCTGTACCTCGAGTGCCTCGCCCCAACGCGGGTCGGCACCGCGATGGTGCCGCCGGCGGTGCGGGCGAAGTCTGTCGAGGTGCCACAGTGATCGCCTTCGCGTTCTGCCTGCTGTACCTCTCGGTCGTCTATATCAGGCCCGGCGAGATCGTGCCTGCGTGGGCACACCTCCGCATCGCCGCGACCGTGCTGGCGGCAGCCGGGGTGGCGGCGGTGGCGTCGCTGATCTATCGCCCGAGGCGGGTTGCCAACCTGCCGATCGACCTCAGCTTCTTTGGCTTCGTCCTGGCGAGCATTCTGTCGAGTGCGGCCAGCGGGCCGTCGGACGCCGCGTACCAAGCGTTTCTGGATCTCGTTCCGCTCATCGGCTTCTACGTGGTCATCAGGATTGCCGTGCAGACCCAGCGGCACGTGCGGCTGTTCATCGGCGTGCTGGTCCTGCTCACGCTGTTCCAGGCCGTGAATGGCATCGCGCAGTACTGGACCGGATCCGGAATCGGCGGGGCGACCGCCGTCGTGGAGGGCCCTACAGATCCTGACGACGTGCTCGTGGATGGTTCGGACACCCAGCACGTGCGGCGCATCCGCGGCACCGGCATCTTCGGCGATCCCAACGACCTGGCGATGAGCCTCGTGTTCGTCCTGCCGTTTCTGTTCAGCGCCGTGCTCTCGACGGACGCGGGAGCGGTCACGCGCCTGCTGGGGCTTGGGACGCTTGCCACGCTGTCGTACGCGCTGTACCTGACGCAGTCGCGAGGCGGGTTCCTGGGCCTCGTGGTGCTCGGAACGGCCTACGCCTACCGGCGATTCGGACGCGGCGTCGCCGTCGTCGCCGCTGTGATCGTGCTCGTCGCCTTGCTCGCCGCCCCGGGGCGGCTCAGCGCCATGAGTTCGACCGATGAGTCGGCGCAAGGCCGCATCCAGGCCTGGGCGAGCGGCATCGAGATGCTGAAGGCGGCGCCCGTGCTTGGCATCGGCTTCGGCCGGTTCAAGCAATTCAACGATCTGGCAGCGCACAACTCGTTCGTGCACGTGTTCGCCGAGACCGGCCTGGTAGGCATCGTCTGCTTCGTCGGGATGTTCTACTGGTTCTTCGTCGGCAACAGCGCCTCCCGAAACGTCGCGGGGGCCGCCGAGTCGCCGCTGGCACGGGACCTCTGCGCCGCGTGCATCGGAACCGTCGTCTGCGCCTGTTTCCTCTCGCGGCAGTACGTTCCCGTGCTCTACGTGCCTCTGGCGCTCGGAGCCGTGCGGATTTCCGTCGAGCAGGACCCCGAACTCGAGTCGACCCTCAAGCAGTGGTGGGATTGGCCCCTCGTGCTGCTCCTCTCGATCGGCGTCATCATGGGTACCTATCTGGCCGTCCGCACGCTCGCTCTGTAGGCCATGAAGGAAGACTGCAGCATGTCATCCAGATCCCGTCTCCTGCGTCGTCTCGCGTGTTCCACCCTGCTGCTGGCTATCGCCTGCAACAAGGCGGGTTCGGCCTCACCGACCAGTCCGTCGTCCACGGCGAGCACGACGCCGCCCGCGTCGACGACCACGCCAGGGACGCCGACGGTGGCCGCGTCGACCGTGCGGCTCCTCGATCCGCTTCAGGGCCGGCAGTTGTTTCCCTCGGACAACTGGTGGAATCGGGACATCTCGGGAGCCTCCGTCGATCCCGCGTCGGACGCGCTGATTGCCTTCATCGGAGGCAGCAAGACGCTGCATCCCGACTTCGGGCCGCCTCCCTACGGGATTCCCTACATGACCGTCGGCGGAAGCCAGCCGCGCGTGGTGATCGGATCGTTCCAGTACGCCGGAGAGAGCGATGCCGGCGTGCCCGGTGAGGCACCGGGATACCCGATCCCCGACGAGGCCCGCACCCAGCCCAACTACATCGAACAGGCGGTGCCCGGGGGCGGGGACTCCGGCGATCGGCACATGCTCATCGTCGACCGCGACCGTTGGCTGCTGTTCGAGACGTGGGCCACCAAGTGGAATGAGGCGAAGAACCGGTGGGAGGCCGGATCTGGAGCGATCTTCGACCTGTCCTCCAACACGCGCCGCCTCGAGGGATGGACGTCGGCGGACGCCGCCGGCCTGGCGGTGCTGCCCGGGCTGGTGCGCTACGACGAGGTGTACGGCGGCAGCGAGATCCGGCACGCCTTCCGGGTCACGGTCCGGGGCACGAACGGCTACGTCTGGCCCGCGTCGCATTCGGCCGGCCGCACGAGCGGCGCCCCGCCCATGGGTACCCGCCTTCGCCTGAAGCAATCTGCGGACCTCTCCGGGTTTTCGACGCCGCTGCGGAAGATCTTCGAAGCCATGATGCGGTACGGCCTGATTGTCGCGGACAACGGAACCGACATGCAGGTGACCGGCACGATGGACGCACGGTGGAACAACGACGAACTCAACCCGGCCTTCAAACGCCTGCGTGCCAGCGATTTCGAAGTTGTTCAGCTCGGGTGGCGGTAGGCGGCGGCGCTGCCGGTGGCCGGAGCGGCCTCAGGTGACCAGTGAGCGCACGAGAACACGAACGAACAGCTCGTGATACCGCCGCCCCATCGACGAAAGCGAGAACTCCGCACGGGCACGTGCGCGGGCGGCCCGGCCCATCGCCGCGCGCTGCGCGGGGTTGTCCAGCAGCTCCACGATCCGTGTCGCCAGCATCAGGGCATCGCCTGCCGGCACGAGGCAGCCGGTCTGCCCCTCGATGATGACCTCGGGGATGCCGCCGACCGACGTGGCCGCAACAGGCACCTGCGCGGCGGCCGCCTCGAGGAGGAACACGGGCAGCCCCTCCGTGAACGACGACATGACGCCAACGTCGAGATTCGGCAGGTAGCGGCGCAGGTCGTCGCGGAAACCTGCAAACACGAAGCGGTCCTGGAGGCCGCGATCGGCGACGAGGCGCTCCAGCGCCGGTCGCAGCGGTCCCTCGCCGAACAGCACGAAGCCCGCGCCAGGATGGCGCTGGGCCACCGCGGCCGCCGCTTCGACGAAGACCGCGAACCCCTTCTCGGGGCTGAGGCGGCCGGCGGTCGCGACGATCCAGCGGGGGGGCCTCGCAAACCAGCGCTCCATCTCCTCGCGGCAGCGTGCGTCCGGCTCGACGAACGCCTCCTCGTCGATCCCGTTGGGGATCACGATGACCTTGGCGTCGGGCACCCCGGCGCGCCGGACTTTCTCCGCCTGCGCCTTCGAGACGCAGACGACCGCGTCCACGCGCCTGAGCACGAGGCGGTCAAGCGCCTCGTACCGCCGGACCTTCCACGTCACGGCTGTCCACCCGTGCGACACGCAGACGACGGGGATCCCCGCGCGCCGCGCCGCGAGCCAGCCGATCAGGTCGGGCTTGTAGCCGCTGCAGCAGAGGATGTCGGCGTTCAGACGCCGCAGTTCCCCGACAACCTCACCGACACACGCAGCGACGCGCGGCGCATTGTGCTCGAGCATCTTGCCGTCACAGCCCTGGCGGCGGACTTCATCCATGAACGGCTGCGCCTTCCCGTGCTCGGCGAACGACAGGTAGACGCTCTGGACATCACGCGGAAGGTGGTGGGCCATTCCGAGCATCAGGCGTTCGGGCCCTCCGTAAAATGGAGACGCCATGAGATGGACCACGCGCATCACAGACTACCTTCGCGTGACGGACATCTGCAGACTCCGCTCCCACGAGGCTTCGAGCTTCATGGCCAGGGCATCCCAGTCGTACATCTCGAGCACGCCCCCCCGCGCCCGCTGCGCCATCTCCTGCATCTCGCCGGGGGCGCGGATCGCGCGCACGAGCGCCTGGGCCATCTCGTCTTCCTCGGCCCGCACGTAGTCGACGCCCGCCCGCAGGAGAAGGCCCTCTGCGCCGATGGTGCTGGCCACCACCGGAAGACCCGACGCGAGCGCCTCGAGAATCTTGAGCCGGGATCCTCCGCCGATCCGCAAGGGAACCGCCATCACGCCGCAGCCGCCGAGGAATGGTCGCACATCGGCGACGTCGGCGTGCAGTTCCACGCCGGGCGTGTGCCGGACCCGTGCGGTCAACGCCGCCGGCGGGCGTCGCCCCACAATCGCGAGCGTGGCGCCCGGCTCCAGATCGCGCACCCGAGGAAAGATGCGATCGAGCAGCAGACCCACCGCGTCGAGATTCGGCCACCAGTCGAGGGCGCCGAGATAGAGGATGCGCGACGGGTCACGCGGGCCCGCGGCAGACGCGAAGAACGCGCGGTCGATCCCGTTGTCCACGACGTCGACGTTCGGCTGTCCGAATGCGTCCCGGATCAGGCCCGCGTCCTTCTCGGTCACGGCGATCACCCGCGCGGCGCGACGGAAGGCCCGTTCCTCGAAGCGCCGGAACCGGTGCCATTGCATGCCGAAGAACGCCTTCTTGAAGACGTTCCGCTCGGTTTCGTAGTACCGCCGCCAGAGCAGCGTGTCGACGTTGTGGGCAACGGCCACCCGCGGCCCCGGGATGGCCTCGCCGATCATGTCGAGGTACGGGGGCCACTCGACCTGCCACACATCGACGCGTGACTGCCGGGCCAGTTTCGAGACGGCGGCACGCATCGCCGCCGACTGATGCATCGCGACCGTCAGCGGCACGCCCGACCAGAGGTTTGCCGCAGCCCGCGCGCAGAACGCCGCGCCGCTCTTCTTCGGCTGCGGGTCGAACACCAGGATCGGCTCGATGCCGTGATCCCGCAGGAACCCCGGAGCACGCCGTGCCTCGTCGCTGTCTGCCGCGCACCGTCCAACGTAAGTGATCTGGTGGCGCCGGGCGGCCTTGAGCAGGAGGTTTAGCGTTCGCAACCGCTTCCCGGAAGTAGTGGGGTAGGAGACATCGCCATCGACGACTGCGACATGCATGGACGACTGCGCCTCCCCCCGGCCGGATCGCCCGATCCGACGACGCACCCATTATGGTCCGGCGGCGCCACTCGTCAAACCGGCCCATGCTCCGGCCCATGCTCCGGTGCACGCTCCAGGAGCCACAAGGGGCGGGCAATGCTAAAGTCTCCGTGTCGCCGCTGACGACATGGCCGACGCCCTGACCGGACTGTGCCGACGATGAACGCTACGGACCCTCGCCCTCTCCACCGACCCGGCCGTCTCGGCCTAGTGGCGCTTCGGCTGAACTACGAATACCGGAGGCGCGTCGGCGCGCTGTCGACTCGCGCCTGGGCGTTGCTTGGCGGTCTCGGCCTGCAGGGCCTCGTCAGCTACCTGGTCGCTCGGCGCGAAGTCGCCCGGGCCGTGCGAGCCGGCCTCGACGCCCTCCCCCTTTCGCTCCCCACCCCGGACGGTCTGGCGCCGCAGGATCTTCCGTCCGTCCGCGCCGGCGGAACCGCCGACCGCACGTTGGCCCAGATAGACCAGGACAGCTACGCGTTCCCCCTCGATCCGGCCGACGGGCCTGTCTTCAGCCGGCGGGCTGAAATGCTGCCGCGCTTTGCACGCCCGCTCACGATCGTGCTGCGCCGCGGGCAGGTGCTGGTGCGGAAGGTCTTCCCGCGCCCCACGTACCACGGCAGTGTGATCAGGTTCCTCCACGGGTACCTCGGGATCTCGTTCTATAACGAGACAGCCGCGCTCATCCGGCTGCGCGGCTATCCATTCGTGCCGCACTTGATCGCGGTCGATATCGCCTCGAGGGTGATCCACACGCGGTACATCTCGGGCAAGACCATGAGGAACGTGGTCGAAGAGCACGGATACCCGATCGATGATCTGTCCATCATGAAGGATGTCGCGCTCGCCAGGTCCTCGGACTCGCAACGTGACGGGCGGGAGATCGACGCGTTCGCGCAGAGCTGTGCCGCAGAATACCGCGACCGCATCCGCTCCTTGATACTCGGCATGACGGCGCGAGGCGTCGCGCCACTAGACATCAAGCTGGGGAATCTCCTGTTGGGCGCCCGCACGGACTCGCTGTACTGGGTGGACTTCGACTTCGTCGCCCTCGTGTCACAGCCGGACTGGCACCGTCTCCTCGAACAGATGCACGGCGAGGTCAACCGGTGGTTCGGAACGGGGTTCCTCACGCGCGCGGACGTCGCGAGCCTGGCGGAGAGCGGAACGTCCGCGCCTCCGGTCGACTTCGGGTGGCTTGGGTACGCCGGCAACATCGCATCCGTCGAATCGGGTGAGGGTCGCTGGAGATGGCTGCTCCGACACCAGGCGAACTGGAGCGGCCGGCGCATCCTCAACCTGGATGGCGGCAACGGCGTCGCCGCCATCAGGGCGCTGCAGGCCGGCGCGTCCGAGGCTCACTGCGTGGAGCGCGATCCCTCTGCTCGTGCGCAGGCGGCATTCCTGCGTGCGGCCGTCGAACAGACGGACGGCCTCTCGCTCAATCTGACGCTCCACGTCACGGATGGCAGGACGTTTCTGGACGCGTGCACCCTGTCCGACGGGTGCTTCGACATCACGATGTGGCTCGATGGGGCTGGGACTCTCGGCCCGGAAGAACTGGGCACGTGCCTGCGCACCATCCGGCGGATTTCTGCGGAGTGCTGGATACAGGCCGACGCCGCGGTCCCGTTCCTGACGGCGCAGTTGCGTGGCGCCGGCTTCCCCGACGTGCGCGTGGTGGCACCACGGGGCTACGCCCGGCCGCTGCTCATCGCCAGATCCCGGGACTGAGCTTCCCGAGGATCAACTGGCGACCCAGCCCCGTTACGTCGGCGGCCGTGTCCCTCGCGAAGAGAAATGCTCCGGCGGCATAGCCCGCGGCGCCCGCGGCGATCTCGAGCCCCAGCGCCCACGGCGCGACGACCGGACCCAGCCGCGGCTCGATGGCTTGGACGCCCTGCACGAACGCCAGCATCGGCAGACAGGCCAGCATCGGTTGCAGCATGCCTCGCGCGGCCGGCCACATGATCGGGCGATGGTCGGGACGCAGCGTCCACCAGATCAACAGCAGGTAGCCGAGCGCGGACAGATCGACGGCCGCGCACGCCCATAAAGGACCGAGGGGGCCAATCGTCACGAGCGCACCGAGCAGCAGGGCCAGCCGGACCGCACTGGCGATCATCACGACACCCGTCCGGCGCTGGGCCCGCCAGAACGCTAGCAGCGTCGACGCGAGGGGCAGCAAGGCGGCGCTCACGCTTAGGACGACCAGCATCGGGGCAATCTGGCCCCACCGCGGCGGGAACAGTGCCGTGACGAGGGTGGTGGCGACGGCCGCGAGGCCGAAGGTGAGCGGCATGACGAGCAGCGACATGCTCGAGAGGGCCCTGACCAAGGCGCGGCCCCGGTCCTTCGGCTCGAGGCTCGCAAACGACGGAAAGAGCACGTCCAGGACCTGGTCGGCCAGCGTGCCGGTGGACGTCTGCGAGAGGTTGTATGCGAGGTTGTAGGTCCCGGCGATCCCGGCGCCGTGGAATCCCGAGATCACCAGGTTGTCCCATCTCCCCGCGGCGAAATCCGTGAGCCGTGCCAGCGCGAGCGGACTGCTGTAGTTGAACATCGCGACGGACTTCGTCCACGACAAGCGCACCGGGCGGAGCCACTGGCGGTCTGACGAGGCGACGAACACCGTCGCCACGAGTGCCGCCCGGCCGACGTTGCCGACCACGATGGCCATGCCGCCGATGCTGGGCGCGAACGACAGGGCCAGCGCCGTGTAACACAACTCTCCGGCGCCCCGCGTCAGGGCAATCAGCCGGAAGCGGAGGTCGCGCGCCAAGAGCTTCTCCGGCGTCTGACCCACGCGCTCGATGGCCGCCGCGAGCACAAACCCGGGGATGAAGCGGCCCATTCCGGGTGCGCCGAACACCGGCCCAAGGCTGTCTCGAAGCCACCAGACGCCGCCCAGCGCGGCGAGCCCCAGTGCGAGCTGGAAGACGGCTGCATGGAACGCGACGCCCTGTTCCCGGTTGCCCTGGACGATCAGGTACTGACCCAGTTGCAGGTTGGAGAATTGGCCGGCGGTCGAGACGCAGATCGCGGCCACCGACACCAGTCCGTATTCGTCGGGAGCGATGAACCGCGCGAGGACGAGCGTGCCAATCAGCCCGACGATCCTGGCGCCGACGCCGGTCACCACGTTCCATACGACGGCCCGCGCGACCATGGCGCTAGATGACACGGCTGTTCCTTCGACCGCCTCGCCGCAATCCCCGGCGACTTACCGCGTGACGCCCCCTTATGAGCCCGCCGCCGCGGCCTGTGGATCGAAGGGCCCGCACGCCTAGCCTTCCCGCCCGAACACGCCCGGAAGCATCAGCGCGGCGCAGACCCAATGAGTGTTCATGCAGGACTCGACCGCTATCCTCCGGATGTCCAGGTCGTCCCAGTCGTCGAACGTCCGGATCCCGCCGTAGTAGCTGAAGGCGTATCGCACCCCGGCGCCCCGCAGGCAGGCTCGCGTGTCGTCGGTGAACGCGGAGCGCTCCCCAACCGGGTAGCTGAAGCAGGACATCGGCTCGCCGAGTTCCTCTGCCAGGCGCCGGCCGCACACGGCGATCTCCTCGCACTGCCGTGATGCCGGCAACCGCGACAGCACGGGATGCGTCGCCGTGTGCCCGCCGATGACCATGCCGGCGGCCTTCATCTCACGGATCATGTCCCACGTCATCCAGCAGCCGCGTTCGCAAGAGGCCTGGAATCGTCCGCTGCCGGTGGCCTCCGCGATCTGGTCCAGGAACGCTCGGGTGTCGTCGGCTGGCATCGCTTTGTATGCC
>Ga0315283_10002541_pt1 | contig 15299 bp, 12 predicted proteins | sample YL17G09_0_MG_FD_204541 | JGI IMG/M metagenome (GOLD analysis project Ga0315283, IMG submission 204541) | Sediment microbial communities from Yellowstone Lake, YNP, Wyoming, USA - YL17G09_0 | ecosystem: Environmental > Aquatic > Freshwater > Lake > Sediment | place: USA: Wyoming | collected... | reverse complement strand
TCGTAAGCTACCTGTCCACCTCGGCCGCATGGCACTCTTTGCTGTCAATACAGGGCTACGCGACAGTAACGTGTGCGGCTTACAGTGGATGTGGGAGGTCGCCGTACCGGAGCTGGGACGGAGCGTCTTCGTGATTCCTCCGGAAGCCTTCAAGACCAAACGCCCCCATGTTGTAATTCTGAATGATGTCGCCTGGTCGATTGTAGAAGCACAGCGATCGCTTCATCCGATCTGGGTCTTCCCGTTTCGCGGCGGGCGTATCAACACAATGAACAACACCGGTTGGCAGTTCGCCCGACGCGACGTGGGATTGCCGTTGGTTCGCGTCCATGACCTTCGCCACTCGTTCGCATCTCGCCTACGCGCGGCCGGCGTTTCCGCCGAAGATCGCGAAGCACTCCTTGGTCATGCCAATCATTCGATGGCCGGTCATTACGCGAGCGCCGATGCTGGCCGCCTACTGAAGCAGGCGAATTTACTGCTCAACCGGAGCGGCACGCGGACAGTGTTACGCGTCGGTACCGCTGGTGCGGACCTGCGGACACAGAGGTCCCACACGGTCCCACAGCCAGAAAGGAGGACCTGGTTTTGCAGGCCAAGTGCTTGAATTCAGTCCAGGTCGCGCGGACCGGTGGATAAGAGGTCCCACAAGGGTCCCACAGCAAAAAGGAGGACTTGGTTTTCGCTGCCAAGTCCTTGAATATTGGCGCGCCCGGCAGGAATCGAACCCACGACCCCCTGGTTCGTAGGGCCGGTGACGAGCATTTTAGTGTTTAATATCAGTTACTTGCGACGCCTGTTTAACACCAAGTCTAGCCACGTTTAGCCGTGCTTAGCCACGCTTAGCCTCGTTGCGTTACAAAATCACTACGCTTGAGTCAGAAATCATGATCGAGCTATAGCCACGCTCTACCCGCGCGCTGTTTGATAATGCATCAGGTTGCGCGGCGGTAACGCGTTCATGCTCGGCGAGCGAAGGCGAAATGCCGGGTTTCCGCAGCCCGCTTCGGGCAGCTGCGTGTCACAGCGTGGAGCTGTAATCACCCATGGTCGGCCTCGCCATTGCAGACTTGCGCTTCATCACCGTACCCACGGTGATGAAGCAAAGCGGTTGCTCTTCCGCGGCCAATCGAAAAAGCTGTCTCATACTCTCGGAATAAAGTCCCCTGCCACTGGAGAGGCCGGCGCCAAAACCCATGGCGTGAGCGGCGAGCAGCATGTTCTGTACCGCGCAGCCCGCGGAGATCAGGCGTTCCTGCGGATGCGTGGCCCCGAGCGCGAGATCGAGACGCGCGATCACCATGACCAGGAATGGGCCCCGGTGGGCCTTCTGCCGCGCCTCCTGTTTCTGCTCCTCGGTCGCCTCGAAGTCGCGCTCGACGAGCGCATCCGCAAAGGCTTCGGCCAGAAGGTGCCGTCGCTCCGGCGGAATGACGACCAGTCGCCAGGGCGTGAGGAGTCCGTGATCGGGCGCGGCGCCCGCCGCGGTCAGGATTTTCTCGACCTGTTTGCGGTCGGGGCCAGGGTCGCCCAATCGCTTGGGTGACGTGTGCTGCCGCGAATGAATGAGCGTCAGCGCTGCATCGAGCACTTCCTGGTCCTCAGTCGAACTCATGCCGGCGAATATATATCGTTCCGACGCTCCGCGGGTCGGACGGCGCGGGAGCAGCGCGCCAAGTCGATCCAAACGCCACCGGCCAGCGTGGGCAGCCTGAGCGCGGTTCGCCCGAAAATCACGGCGCCCGCTGGCGGGCACACCCTAGTTCGCGACGTTGTCGAATCCGACCACCGCCTGCGCGATTTCCAGCGTGGCGCCGTATACGCCCGCGTGCTGGTGCCGGCGGACCGCCGCCGACAGATCGCCGAGCCACTGTTGCAGATGCTCTGCCGCGAATTGGGCGCGCCGCCTCGCCCACTCGGGGCGATCGGCGAGCGGGGCTTCGGCTTCCTTTTTCCATAGATGCGCCAGCAGCCACATCTCGTTGGCCACATGGTCCGGGAGATCCCGCTGCGGCTGCAGGCCCGCCTCGAGCTGGAGCCGCCGCACCCTGAGGGTCGATTCGCCCATCAGCAGTCCCTTGATGGCGCCACCCTTCCCGGCAGGTCCAGCTCCCGTTTGCAGCGCCGCAGGCATTTCCCAGCGGTCGCGATAGACGGACTCGTAGGGCGCGACGTAGCGCGGGTTCGGAACCACGAACAGATCCGCATACTCGCGCTCGAGCGTCGCCGCGCCGACATCGACGGGGCAGGCGACCCCGAGCGCCGACGCCATCCGGGCGACGGCACCTGCGGTCTCCTCGGTCGGGGGTGCGGACAGCACCCCCGCGAGAAAGGCGCACACCTCCGCCATTGTCCGGGCGTCGCCCTGTTGCAGATCGCATGCTTCCATCTTCAACCTCGCTCAGTCGTGGAAGGGAACCGGGTCGGGATAGGTCGAAGTCCGTCGCTTCGGCTCCTCGCCGAGGTTGCCGTAGAGCACCTTCAGCTTGTCGTCATCGCCCATGGCTTCAGCGTTCGGGTACTTGCTGCGCAGGGCATTGAGGTCGCCGTACTCGAGCGTGATACCGACGCAAGTAACCACGCAGGCCGGCTGCAGACCCTTGTCGAGCCGGTGCATGCAGAAATGGCACTTCTCGGCCACACCCTTGGTTCCGAGCTTGTTGACCCGGTCGGTGCTGAAATTCATCACCTTGTACGGACACGCCGGCACGCACTTCTGGCAACCGGTGCAAAGCGTTTCGTCGACCCACAGGATGCCGTCTGCCCGCCGCTTGATGGCCTTGTAACCCAGGCTATCGCACGTTTCCTGGCATTTGGCCGGGTTGCACTGCTGACACGGCATTGGCAACACCTGCACGACGGGCTTCGGGTAAGAGTCGTTCTCCGAACCGTAGACCTTGCTCCATTTGTTGTTTCCGGCATGCATCTGGTCGCCGGCGAACGTGAACTGATTCTCCTGCTTGCAGGCCACCGAGCAACTGTCGCAACCGATGCATCGCTTCAGATCCACATACAGTGCAGCTAACATGTTCTTCTCCTCCTAGTGCGTAGGGGCCGTAGCAAGCGCGGCACCGGCAGAAGCGAACGAAACGCGCACCGCTGCGTCCTTGTGAACGGCCATGCCGGAAATGGGCTCCGCCCTGCCTGGGACGAACTGGGTGTCGTTGGTGCCCTTGCCCTTCGCAATCGAGCCGGCCCCCCAGTGCCCGAAGCCGTGGGCCATGCCGACCACATCCGGGTGAATCCGGCCGGTGACGCGAGCCTTGGCCGTGGCTTTGCCATACGCGTTCTCGATGTTGACGGTGTCCCCGTCCCTGATGCCCAGCGCCGCCGCCTTACTGGTGTTGATCCAGAGCAGGTTCTCGCCACGAAGATCCATCAGCCACTTGTTGTTCATCGTGCGTGAATGTGTGTGCAGCGCTTCCTTCCAGTTGATGAGCGAAAGCGGATAGGTGCCCGTTGGCCGGTCCTGCGGCGGGACGTAATCGGGCAACGGGTTCAGGCCCTTGTCCTTCATCTGCTGCGAGAAGAACTCGAACTTCGTCGAGGGCGTCGCGAAGCCTGTCGTCAGGTATTTCCTGTATTGAGTAGCGCCGCCGATCCAGGTGGCGCCAGGCAGCGCCTTCAAGGCGGCAAGGGAGATGCCGACGCCCGCCTGCAAGCCATCGTCGAGGAACGTCTCATAGGAGATGCCGTTGAATGGATACGCCGTGTGGCCGAGTGCTTTCGCGAGATCCATGACGAACTCGTACTCGAGCTTCTGACCATAGAGAGGAGGTATTACCGGCTGCCGCAGCGCAACGACCGGGAAGGTCACCCACTGCGGCGCGATCTCGTAGCGCTCCAGGTAGTTCGAACCCGGAATGATGTAGTCGGCCATCATCGCGGTCTCGCTCATGTGGGTGTCAACGGAGACGATCAGTTCCAGCTTGTTCAGCGCGTCGATGGTCTTCTGCGAATTCGGGACGGAGAACACGAAGTTCTGCATCACGAAGACCGCCGCCTTGGGCTGGTACGGCGACCCGCTCAGCATCGCGTCGCGCGCTTCGACGTAGACGCCCGACGAGTGGGCGAATGGGTATTTGGTTCCTCTTCCGTCCACGCGCTGCAGCGTCGAGGGCGTCCCGACATTGAACTTCGGCCCCTTGCGGTCCGGCAGGATGAGGGACCCGGGTATGTCGATTTGGCCCAGCAGGCCGGCGAGCATCGCGACTGCGCGCGCGGCTTCGGCGCCATTGCTGTGCTGGATCGTCCCCGACCAGGCGTCGATGACGGCCGGCTTGGCAGCGGCGACCTCGCGCGCGATCCGGCGGATGGTGTCGGCGGAGATGCCGGTGATCGGTGCCGCCCACTCCGGCGTCTTCTTCGTCACGAAGGTCTTATAATCCTGGAAGCCCACGGTCCAGTTGGCGACAAATGTCTTGTCGTACAGACTTTCGCCGATGATGACGTTAGCTAACGCCAACGCGAACGCGCCGTCGGTACCGGGCCGGATCGGCAACCATTCGCCGTTGTAATCGCCGAGCGTCTTCTCGGCGGTTTCCGAGCAGCGCGGATCGACGACCACGAGCTTCGCGCCCTTGGCAAGACCGTCGAGCAGAATTCGCGGCAGGTGCACCCACTTGATCGCCCCGAGCGGATTCCAGCCGAACAGCAGCATGTACTTGGTGTTGCGCAGGTCCGGCAGCGGACGGTGGAAGCCCAGCGTCTTCTCGAATCCGAACTTGCGTCCCACGTCGCAGATGTTCGAGTGGTTCAGCATGTTCGGCGTGCCGAACGCGTTGCAGAACGCCTCCTGGATCGCGACCGCGGTGGCATCCTCGGTGAACCACAGCAGCTTGTCGGGTCCGAAAGCGCTGCGAATTGCGCTCAGCTTGGCGGCTATCTCGACCAGGGCCTGATTATAGGAGATGGGCTCGAACTGGCCCGAGCCGCGCGCCGAACCGGCAACACGCCGCAGCGGCGTCTTGACCCGGTCCGGGTCGTAGAGCGACATGAGGCTGGCATTGCCCTTGCCGCACATCCGCGCGCCGGTGGACTTGAGTGCCGTATAGTCGGTCGAGATGTTCGACACCCCCACCGGGTTGTCCGAATTAGGCTCGAGCTTGATCACCTTGCCGTTGACGACGTGCGCCAGCACCCCCGTGGTGCCGCCGCACATATTGCAGCAGGTCGCCACCCAAGTGTCCCCGGCAGCTAAGGCGGCCTGGACCTCCGCAGCGCCGAGTTCGCGCATGCCCCATGGGCTGAGGCTGGCCGACGCCGACGCGCCAATGGCCGCCGAAAGTTGCAGGAACTGCCGTCGTGAGAGCTGTTGCATTTTCACTGTCCACCTCCTCTGCGTTCAGCGAGTGCGCGTGGTTCCGCAACACATTCGCGGCGTTTGCCCGCGGACCAACCCCAGCGTTCCGGGGACGGCACGTGGCCCTTCAAAACCCCTCAGACAGATCTCATGTGCTGCACGAACCGCCGTTCGCCGGCTTGCCGGCTCGTTCCGGGCTGGCTGGTTAGTTGACCATGACCATCGTGAGGACTCTAGTCATCCTTTCTGAAGAATTGCTGAATAGGCAGATTTTTGTGATACCAGTATGGGTATTTAGCAAAGGTGTTGATTCGACTATCGCGTATTGCCTGCTGGCACTCGCTATTTGCATAGAGAAAAAATCGTTTTCGATGTTATGACATATGCATTAACAAATGACTTTCACCTGTCACGCTTATGCCATTGGAATATGCCAATGTCAATTCTTGGCGAAGATGTTAGCTTGATCTGCATCAAGAAAACACCGTGCGGTTTCCTGCCGGGCGGGGGATATCGACGGATAGCAAATCCAACCCCACGACGCGCCGACCGGAGCACCGTAGCGCGCCTTGACTTGCCCGGACCGACGGGAAGCGGAGATGGTCAGGGGTCGCCGCAAGGCTAGGGTCGCCCGGTGTTCGGGTGTTTCGCGAGCGTCAGCGAGTTCATGTCGCGTGCCGGCGGCCGCAGGCACGCACCTGCCGGCATCGCACGCGGCGAGCGGTCGGCGGTCGGGGTTTCCAAGCGATGCGTTGATCGAACGCGCACCCGGGGGCCGGCTGGGCGTGGGGATCGAAGTCAACCGCCCCCGCATCGGATAGGTCCCACAGCGGCGGTCCCCGGGCCGGTGCGATTCGCTGCAGCGCGGTGGTTTCGCCGAGATGGACGAGGATGTCGCGCACGGACGCAGGATCGGTGAGGAAAGCGACGATGCGCATCTTGACGCCACATCCGGGACACACGAGCGGGAATACTTCTTTGATGTGGGCGAGAAGCAGCGTCCAAGCGTAATGGTCGGCACGACAATGCGCCGGTTCGGTGGCGGGTTCCGGGTTCGGTGTGGGGCGGCACGGTCGTTGCTACTGGCGCGAGGGCGGTGACCGCGGCGCGCAGCGGTGAGTTGGGCGCGAGCACGCCGAAGTAGCGGTGGTGCGAACGGCCGCTCACGGGAAATTTCCACGGCGACCGCAAATGGCTGGAGCAGGCCGCCCAGAGACTGTTGCCCGTCATGTCTCGCGGCCCCAAAGCTGCCGTTCGCCAACTACGGGACCCGTCCCTCTCCGGTCGTTCGGACTTTATCCTACGCAGACCTTCGCTCTGACCGTAAACGGACTCTAGTTGTCCCGCGTATCGCTCGCGGCAATTGCAAGTCGGCGCATTCTCTCCCACAGGCTCTTTCGGCTGATTCCTAGCGCACGTGCAGTTGTCCCAATCTGCCATCCGTGCCGGTCCAAGGTTTCGAGAATGAAGTATCGCTCGCACCGCTGCAGATAGTCGCTCAGCGTCGAGTCGCCCTCGACCGGAACCGCGACCGCATCACCGGTGGGTGCCTCGAAGAGATCCTCCGGCTCGATGACCGCGCGCCGCGACAGAATGCAGGCACGCTCAATCGCATGTCGCAATTCGCGAATATTGCCAGGCCAGTCGTGCGCGAGCAGTGCCGACTCAGCGACGACGCTTAGCCGCTTTGCAACGGCGTCGCTGCGGCATCTATCAGCGAGGAACGTCCGGGCAAACCAGAGAATGTCGTCCCGACGTTCGCGCAGCGCCGGCAGGCGGAGATGGATGACGTTGATGCGATAGTACAGGTCCCGGCGGAAGCGCCCCTGTTCGACGAGTTGTTGCAGATCGCGGTTGGTGGCGCAGATCAAACGCAGGTGGACGGGAATCCGCTTTTCGCCACCTACTCGTACGATCTCGCGCTCCTGGATGGCACGCAGGAGCTTAGCCTGCATTCCCGGCGTCATTTCGCCGACCTCGTCAAGGAACAGGGTACCGCCCTCTGCCTGCTCAAAAACACCCCGGCGGGTCCTAGTCGCGCCGGTGAAGGCGCCACGCTCGTGGCCGAACAACTCAGCCTCAAGCAGTGATTCGCTCACAGCGGCACAGTTCACGGCAATGAATGGTGCGCCCCCCGCTGCATCTCCAAGCCGATGCAATGTCTGCGCAACACGCTCCTTTCCCACCCCGGACTCCCCGGTGATGAGGACGGTGTCGGCACGCTCAGAAATCCGCGGCAATAGCTCTTCGACCCGGCGCGCGGCCGCCGATGTCCCCAGCTCAACTCGTCCTGCGGCAACCGGAATTTCTCCGGACACCCCCGCCAAGACACGGAGCTTCGCGACGAGCTGATCCACATCAAACGGCTTGGTGACGTAGTCGGCAGCGCCGAGCTTGATCAATTCAACCGCGCGATCAATCGATCCATATGCAGTAACAAAGACAAAAGGTGGTGCGTGCTCGTCGCGCTCCAGTGCAGCGCGGAATATCGCCTCACCCGAGAGATCGGGAAGGCGGACATCGGAAACCACGGCCGCGTAGGGCTCACGTCCAATCGACTCCAGTGCCGCTACACCCGTCCGATGCCAGTCGCAGGTAAAGCCTTCGAGCGACAATCGCTGCTGCAACGATTCACCCATTATTGGGTCGTCCTCGATCAGACATAGTCTCGCAGTCATGCCGCCGCACCCAATGGCAATGCGACGGCGAACTCTGTCTCAGGAGGCCCACTTTTCACGCGGATGGTGCCGCGAAGCTGCTCAACGATCTGGTAGGTCACCCACAGGCCCAGCCCACTACCGCCCTCCGATCCGCTGGAAAATGGCTCGAACAGATGGTCCATCAATTCGGCGGGAATCGAGCGCCCATCGTTGCAAACTTCGAACGACATCTGTGCGTCGTCAGCTTTGATTCGGCACGTAACGGTCCCTCCCATTCCTGCCGCCTGAATCGCGTTCAGGATTAGATTGATCAGGATCTGGCGAATTGGCGTCGAGGGCAGCGGGACTGCGCGATCCAGGTGGCTCTCCCACAGCAACGTCTGCTGGCGCGTCGTGGATTCGGGCTCCAACAACGTACGAACGTCCTCAACGTCTTGTGGGGTTAGGGCGCGCGCCTCGAACCGCGCTTCAACCAGTAGCGCGCTAACTGAATGCCGAATCTGTTGCAGTCCCCTTTCGACCAGCGACAACGTGCTTGCAGAAATCGGATCGGGCTCTCCGTGCTTCCGTGCTGTATCGATTGCCGTCAGCATGCCAGCGAGCGGATTGTTGATCTCGTGGGCAATTCCAGCTGTCAATCGGCCAATGGCCGCCAGCCGGTCGGCCGTGACAATTTCGCGCTCAAGTCGCTGCTTGCCTTCCAATTCGACCAGCATGTGCTCGAAGCGCGTGCCGAGTTGACCTATCTCGTCGCCGCTTCGGTACAGCCCTCGCGCCAGTTCGGTCGGCGGCGCTTCGCCGACGCGTGTCATGGCACCGGCGAGCCCGACAAGTGGTGCGGCCATTCGCCGGCCGAAAAGCCATCCAATCGGGACCAACACGGCAAGCGCAACCAATGTCGAGATGACGACCCGCTCCACGGTCGCGAAGAACCGCGGAAGGAACACATCCTGCGAATAGCTAAGGACCACGCTCCCCAACCGTGCCCCGTCGTCCGCAACTATGGGCACCGCAACCAGGATTGCGTTGCCCGTCCTATCCTCCACGACTATTGGACTCTTCTCGTCACGCCCAGACAGCAATTGTTCGGCTGCGGCGCCGAGCACTTGCGCCGCAGGGGAAAGCATCGGAAATCGCGATGGATCGGATGACGCATAAACATTGCCGTCCGCGTCAAGGACAGTAATGGAGCGTCGTCCGTTACCATCGGTGGCATCGCCGGCAAGCGAAGCAACAATGGTTTCGTAGGCTTGCCAGGTATCGTCCCGCAACATCGCGGGAGTCAGTGCCCGCGACAAGGTCCGCCCAAGACTTTCGGCGTTGGTGAGCAGGTCACGGCGAGCATCGGCGTAGATCTGCGCCCCGAGCAAAGCTGCCAGGATTGCTGACACGACGACAATCACCGCCGACAAGGCCAGCGGGACCTTGACCCGATAGCTTAGGTCACGGAGCGAAACCATGGATTATGTCGGTAGCCGTTCGCGCGAGGCGACGAAGTCCAGCATCTTGGCGAGTCCAGCGAAACGCGAATCGTCCGGAGCCAGAAAGCCGTCGAGATTGAGTTCACGCAGCAGTTCGCGACCGCGGTCGTCCTTCGGCATGGCGAGCAACGTGTCGCGAAACCGCTCGTATGTGGGCCGGTCCAGCGAGCGGCGGGCAACCATTGGCGGAAATCCGTATTCGTCCGAAACGTGCGCCACACGAGTGCGCCGAGTGAGCGCTGGCGTGCGCAGCGCCAACGTATCCCACACATATCCATCGACTGCGCCGCCCTGCGCGACGCCATCGGCGACGGCGATCACGATCTTGTGGTGCGCATAGGTAAAGAAGGTCTTGCGGAAATGCGTCGGTGGATAAATTCCGATGCGCAACATTTCGTACTGTGGGACCAGGAACCCGGAATTGGAGTCTGGATCGGAATACGCGAAGACCTTGCCGCCAAGCGCGTCGAAGCCCTTCGCCGCCGTATCAGCGGCCGGGACGATTAGATAGGATCGATAAAGCGGCTTGCCACCATAGTTCGGCAATGCGACCAGTTCCCACGCTTTTCGATTGCGCACGTACGGGTATCCGCACACCCATGCAAAGTCCAGCTCATCGCCCAACAGAAGCGATGTGATCTCGCGATAGCTGCCGCGTTGCAGAAACGTGACGGGACGGCCCAGCCGGGGCTGCAGGTAGTCGCGCCACGCATGCAGGAAGCCGACCTGATTGTCGAGGATGACCGAAGTCGTGCCGATGCGAATCGGTGCGTCCGTAGCGCCAAGTGCGACGCGAGGCGCGCACGCGGCGAGACCAAGCGCCGCGCCGCAAAACCTGCGCCTCGATAGCCGCATTGGGCGTTGGTCGTTCATGGCCGTTCGCTCCTTGTTCGTGTTCGCCCCAGTCCGGCAATTCTAGCCAAGCATCGCGCGAATCCCTGCGCCGTTACCGGGTGGTTACCTCATCCCATCGCCGACTCGGATTTTTCGTTACCAATCGGTAACATATTCTCTTTGCCGTGCCCGCAAGCCGCTGATATTGCCGGTGTATTCCGGTTATCCGCTTCGGGAACGGATTGTGCAATGCAGACAGGGTAACGCCGGCGGTTGGTCTACGACAATAATCCTAGGAGGAACGACGATGAGCGAGCAGCTCTCGCGGAGGCGGTTCTTTAAAGTTTCGGGTGGCCTTGCTGCAGGGGCCGGTTTGGTCGCTGGCGCAATTCCAGAAGTTGCCTTGGCCGCAACGGCGGCCGACGTAGGCAAAACGGTTCTGCCCTACCCACGCAAGCCGTTGAGTGCGACGGCGAAGATGGCCGTGGGTCAGGCAGTCGCATTCAGCTACCCCGACGATGCGTCGCCATGCACGTTGATCAAGATGGGGACGCCGGTCGAAGGCGGCGTTGGGCCGGGTCGGGACATCGTCGCGTACAGCACGCTCTGCACGCACATGGGCTGTCCAGTGGCCTACGACGCGAAGTCTCGTTGCTTCAAATGTCCCTGTCACTACAGCACGTTCGACGCCGAAAAGGCTGGGCAGATGATCTGTGGTCAGGCCACGGAAGATTTGCCACGTATCGTCCTCGAATACGACGCCTCGACCGGCACCGTAACCGCCATTGCGGTGAGCGGCCTGATCTACGGTCGTCAATCCAACGTTCTGTAAGGAGGCGACACCATGGCGCAATTCAAGGACCGCGTGCCGCTGCCGCCGGTTAACGCCCAGAAGACCAATTTGACCTGTCATTTCTGCATCGTGGGTTGCGGCTACCACGTATACAAGTGGGACGAGAACCGCGAAGGCGGCCGGGCCCCGAATCAGAACGCACTCGGCGTCGATTTTCGGAAGCAAGTCCCGCCGCTGCAGCAGATCATGACGCCGGCGATGCACAACCTGATCGAAGATTCAGATGGCCGCCGCTACAACGTGATGGTGCTTCCGGACAAGGCGTGCTCGGTAAACCAGGGCCTGTCATCGGTGCGAGGCGGCCAAATGGCCACCTATATGTACAACCCGAGCGGCGATGCCAAGGAGAGACTGAAATCGCCGCGGCTGTTCACCGGCGCACAATGGGTGGACACGACCTGGGACGACGCGCTCGCGATCTACTGCGGCGTAGCGAAGAAGATACTCGACAAGGATGGCCCCTCCGGGCTTGTGTTCAATTGTTTCGACCACGGTGGCGCGGGTGGCGGGTTCGAAAATACCTGGGGCACCGGCAAACTGATGTTTACGGCCCTTCAAACGCCGATGGTACGCATCCACAACCGGCCGGCCTACAACTCGGAGTGCCATGCGACGCGGGACATGGGCGTAGGTGAGCTCAACAATTCGTACGAAGACGCCGAAGTGGCTGACTGCATTATGGGCATCGGCGCCAATCAGTACGAAACGCAGACCAATTACTTTCTGGCGCATTGGATTCCGAACCTGCAGGGGGGAACTGCCGACAAGCGCAAGAAGTGGTTCCCCAACGAGCCGCTTCCGCCTACGCGTGTCATCTTCGTCGACCCGCGGCGGACGACCACCATCGCCATCGCGGAGCAAGTGGCCAAGGATCGCGTGCTGCACCTCGACCTCCAGCCTGGTACCGATATTGCTCTCTTCAACGGGCTGTTCACCTATGTCGTTGAGCAGGGCTGGATCGACCGCGATTTCATCGCCAAGAACACTAACGGGTTCGACGCGGCGGTCACTGCCAACAAATTATCTCTCGACGAGTGCAGCCGTATCACCGGCGTATCCGTCGCCAAACTCAGACAGGCGGCCGAGTGGGCGTACAAGCCGAAAGCACCCGGCATGTTGCCCAGGACGATGCATGCCTACGAAAAGGGAATCATCTGGGGCAATGACAACTACCTGATCCAGTCGGCACTCGTCGATCTCGTGCTTGCGACACGCAACGTCGGCCGCCGCGGCACTGGTGTTGTGCGGATGGGTGGTCACCAGGAGGGCTACACTCGCCCGCCCTACCCCGGCAACAGCAAGATCTTCATCGACGAGGAGTTGATGAAGGGCAAGGGCAAGATGCTGACCGCCTGGGGCTGCAACAACTTCCAGACGACGCTGAATGCCCAGGCGTATCGAACCGAAATTCACCGCCGCGCCAATATCGTCAAGGACGCGATGAACAAGGCGCGTGGCGCGACCACCGCCCAAATGATCGACGTGATCGTCGACGCCTGCGACAAGGGCGGCCTCTTCGTCACGACCATCGATCTCTACCCGGTCATGTTCTCCGAAGCATCGAGCATGTTGCTGCCCGCCGCCCACCCGGGCGAGATGAATCTCACGTCGATGAATGGCGAACGTCGTTGCCGGTTGTCCCAAAAATTCATGGACCCACCCGGCACTGCAAAGGCGGATTGCCTGATCGCAGCCGCAATTGCCAACACGCTGAAGGCCATGTATCGAGCCGACGGCAACGCGACCATGGCAGCTCGCTTCGACGGCTTCGAATGGAAGGGTGAGGAGGATGCCTTCAACGATGGCTTCCGGCGCGCCGGCCAGCCGGGGTCGCCACCCATCGACAGTCAGGGCGGCGGCACGGGCAACCTCGCCACGTACGAGCGGCTGCGCGTGATGGGCAACAATGGGGTTCAGCTGCCGATCAAAGAGTACAAGGACGGCAAGCTGCTCGGTACCGAGATGCTCTACATGGACGGCAAGTTCGACACGGCTGATGGCAAGGCGAAATTCCTGCCCTCGCCGTGGCCGGGCCTGCCCAAGCCCGTGGAAGATCTCAAGGCAAAGCACCGTTTCTGGATCAACAACGGCCGCATCAACGAGGTCTGGCAAACGGGCTACCACAACAAGTACAACGCCTACGTGAGTGGCCGTTATCCGATGTCGATCATCGAAATGAACCCGGAAGACATGGCCTCTCTCAAGATCGAGGCCGGCGACATCGTCGAAGTCTTCAACGAGTGGGGTACCACGACGGCCATGGCGTACCCGGAGCCCGACCAGAAGACCGGCCAGACATTCATGCAATTCGGCTACGGCAACGGGGTTCAGGGCGACGTGACCACCAACTGGACGGATCGCAACATCATTCCGTACTACAAGGGGACATGGGCGAGCATTCGCCGCATCGGCGGTGGTGCCGAGCATCGGGCAACCATCAGCTTTAAGAGTCGACGTTTCGACCGGGTGTAAACGGGAAACGCGGTCACCTCCACCGCGTTGAAGCACGTTGGGCGCCTTGCGAGGCGCCCTCTTTTTTCCGGGGAATCTGACCGGCTGCGGCTGGTAGGATGGAGGACCCCCTTCAGCCAGGTCTCCGCGCACTCCCTTCATGTCAGACGATCTTCACTCAGTACCTGCACTGTTCGGTTTCGTCGGGCGCTCCGGCGCCGGCAAGACGACGCTCATTACCGACATCATCGATTGCCTGCGGTTGGACGGCTTCACCGTCTCGGCGATCAAACGCGCACACGACGGCTTCGATCTGGATCGCCCAGGCAAGGATTCGTGGCGCCTGCGCGAGGCAGGCTGCCGTGAGGTGATGATGGTGGGCGACCGCCGCTGGGCGTTACTGCACGAATACGATACCGAACCCGAACCGACACCGCTTGCGCTCGCACAGCGCATGACTGGCGTCGACATCGTGCTGTTTGAAGGGTTTCGCAACGCACCTATCCCCATGATCGAAGTATTCCGGCCGTCGCTTGGCCGTCCGATGTTGTGGCCAAACTGCCCGTCCGTCGTCGCCCTCGCCGCTGACGGCGAGGTTTCATGCCCACTTCCGGTATTGGATCTCGGGGCACCGCAGGCGGTCGCCACGTTTGTCACCGCCCACCTCGGACTGCGTCCGACGTAGCTCTCCGCCCGTAGGAATCGGGGCGTCAATGGTGGCGCTTACCTCTGCCGTGGCAACTGGTCAGTAGCAGTTATTGACTGGCGTCAAACGATTCCTGGAAATTGCCACCTTCCCGGCGACGGTAGCCGTGGACTCCCGCACCGAATTGGTCTATCATTTCCATATTCGTTGAAACGTACAGGTATTGTCGATTGTGAAGCTTGCACTCTTCTTCCTACTGCCCTGCAGGCCATGAACGTTCTCTTCCTCTGCACCGGCAATTCCTGCCGTTCGATCTTGGCCGAAGCGACGTTCAATCACATCGCGCCACCGGGTTGGAGCGCGATGAGCGCAGGCAGCCAGCCCACAGGCCAAGTCCATCCCCGGTCACTCTCCTTGCTCGCACGCGAAGGCATTGCAACCGACGGCTTGCATAGCAAGTCCTGGGAAAACCTCCCCCAGACTCCCGACATCGTAGTGACCGTCTGCTCCAGCGCTGCAGGGGAGACGTGCCCGGCTTACCTTGGCCCGGTACTGCGCGCCCATTGGGGCGTGGAGGACCCTGCGCACGCGCGGGGCACGGACGCCGAAATTGATGCTGCCTTCGTGTCGGCATACCGCGCCCTGCGCGCGGGTATCGAAGCCTTCATGGCCTTGCCGGTGGCCGATTTGCAGCGCGACCGCGCGCGCCTGAAGGCTGAACTGGATCGAATTGGCAGGATGTTCTCGTAACCAACGTTACAAAATGTGATTGAGGTGCCTATGTCCACCCTTCAAGTGTTTGACCCGCCCATGTGCTGCGCGACCGGCGTCTGCGGTCCAACGGTCGATCCGAACGTCGTGCAGTTTGCCGCCGATCTCGACTGGCTTGCAACGCGCGGGGTGACAATCCGACGCTTCAATCTCGCGCAGGAGCCGACGAACTTTGCCGAAAACGCCGCCGTCAAGGCATTGCTCGCCCGCTCAAATGGGGCCGAATTGCCGGCGATTGTCGTCGACGGCGCGGTCGTCGCCAGCGGCCGGTATCCGACGCGCGACGAACTTGCGGCGTTCG
>Ga0315283_10002540_pt1 | contig 15300 bp, 11 predicted proteins | sample YL17G09_0_MG_FD_204541 | JGI IMG/M metagenome (GOLD analysis project Ga0315283, IMG submission 204541) | Sediment microbial communities from Yellowstone Lake, YNP, Wyoming, USA - YL17G09_0 | ecosystem: Environmental > Aquatic > Freshwater > Lake > Sediment | place: USA: Wyoming | collected... | reverse complement strand
TGGATGGCCCTCAGGTACTCCCGTCGTCCCATGCTGGTCATCTCCCGTGTCCCTCCCGGTAGGAGGGTTACTTATCAGATGGCGCGACGATCCACCCACGGGTTACATTCTAGACGGCTTGATTCGGGGGGTAGCGGTCGGGGCCGGGCTCGGCTACTCTCCTGCGTCCGCCATGAGCATCGCGACCGTTCCCGTCCGCCCCGTGTCCCGCCTGCGCACCTACGCCTCGTTCGTGCGCTTCGAGCACACGCTCTTCACCCTGCCGCTCATCCTGGCGGGGATCTTCAGCGCGCCCCGGCCCGCGATGGGCCCCGAGCGCTGGCTGCTGATTGCGCTCGCAGCGGTCGGAGCGCGCACCACGGCCATGTCGCTCAACCGGCTCATCGACCGGCGGCTGGACGCGCTCAATCCGCGCACCCGGGTGCGCGAGCTGCCGAGCGGGAAGATGAAACTGGCCGAGGCCTGGGGCTTGCTCGCGGGGGCGCTGGCGGTGTATCTCGCGGCCTGCTGGACACTCGACCCGGCGGGGTTCTTCTTTCTGAAGCTGGCCGCCATCCCGATCGTGGTCTTCACGCTCTATCCCTATGCGAAGCGTTTCACGCCCTTCTGCCACCTCGGAGTCGGCGCGGGGATCGGGTTGGCGCCGCTCGCGGGTTACGTTGCGGCGCATCCCGGCATCGCCCATCCGTGGGCCGCGCTCTGGCTGGGCGCCTTCACGTTCTTCTGGGGGAGCGGTTTCGACATCATCTACTCGACGCTCGACGAGGACTCGGACCGTGTGAACGGGGTCCGCTCCATGGTGGTGTGGCTCGGACGCGCACGGGCGCTCGAGGTGTCGGCCTGGTTGCACCGCGCGGCCCAGCTCTGCCTGATTCCGATGATCGCGCAGGTGCTGCTCGCGGCCGGGCAGCCGCTGCCGTCTTTCGCGGCGGTCCTGGCGTTCTTCGTCTGGTTTGGCGTCGGGGTGCTGCTGTACCTCGAGCAGAAGTGGGCGGAGGATGTGAACCTCGCCTTCTTCAAGGTGAACGTCTGGGTGGGTGCTGCGGTGCTCGCCCTGGTGCTCGTGACCCGCGCGGCGGGCGAAGGCTTTTGAGATGGCGCGTTACCTGATCGGCATGACCGGCGCCTCGGGCAGCATCCACGGCGTGGACTTCATCCGGCGCTGCCCCGGCGAGAAGTACCTCGTGCTCTCCGACTGGGCGCGCCAGGTGCTGCACTCGGAGACCGGGCTCACGCCCGCGGACCTCGAGCCGCACGTGAAGCGGATCTTCGCCGACACGGACCTCGCCGCGCCATTCTCCTCGGGCAGCAACCGCCACGATGCCTACGTCATCCTGCCCTGCACGGTCTCGACGCTGGCCAAGATCGCCGTCGGCATCGCCGACACGCTGATCACCCGCGCGGCCGCGGTCGCACTCAAGGAGCGCATGCGCATGATCGTCTGCGTGCGCGAGACGCCGCTCTCGACCATCGCGCTCGAGAACCTGCACAAGCTCTCCCGCGAGGGTGTCATCGTGATGCCGGTCTCGCCGCCCTGGTACGGCAAGCCGCAGAAGCTGGACGACCTCGTGGGCGGTTTCACGGACAAACTGCTCGCCCTGCTCGGCGAATCGGCCGGCCCGGCCTGGCGGGAAGAGGAATTGGAGTGAGCGGCTTCCGCACGCTGGGCGGGTTCCTTGCCGACCTCGAGCGCCGCGGCGACCTGCGGCGCATCGCGCGCGAGGTGGACGCGGAGTGCGAGGTCACCGAGATCGCCTGCCGCGAGGCGAGGGCCGGTGGTCCGGCGCTGCTGTTCGAAAACGTGCGCGGGGCGCGCTTCCCGCTGGCCGTGAACGTGCTCGCCACTGCCCGCCGCATCGAGCGGGCGCTGGGCCGCACGCCAGCGGCCGTGGGCGCAGAGTTGGAGGAGGTCTTCCACGCGCTGCCGCCCCGCCGGCTCGCCGACCTCTGGCGCCTGCGCGGCAGTGCCGGGCGCGTGCTGGCCATGCGACCGAAGACGCTCGCGTGCGGCCCCGTGCAGGAACACGCGCTCGGCGCCGACCTTTCGGCGCTGCCGATCCTCAGGCTATGGCCCAAGGACGGCGGGCGCTTCCTCACGTTCCCGCTGGTCCTCACCGAGCATCCCGCAACGAAGGTGCGCAACCTCGGCGTCTACCGCATGCAGGTCTTCGATGAGCAGACCACCGGCATGCACTGGCAGATCGGCAAGGGCGGCGGCTTCCATTACCACGCAGCCGAGCAGCGCGACGAGGCACTCGAGGTCGCGGTCGCGGTGGGAGCCGATCCGGCCACGCTGCTCGCCAGCGTCGCACCGCTGCCCGAGGGCGTGGACGAGTTGGCCTTCGCGGGTTTCCTGCGCGGCAGCCCCACGCGGCTCGCGCCTGCGACCCGACTGCGCATGGGCGTGCCGGCGGACGCCGAGTTCGTCATCGAAGGCATTGTCCAGGCCGGCGAGCGCCGCCTCGAAGGCCCCTTCGGTGACCACTTCGGGCACTACTCGCACGCCGCCGACTTCCCGGTCTTCCACGTGCGCAACGTCACGCACCGTGCGCGACCCGTCTTCCAGGCGAGCGTCGTCGGCAAGCCTCCCCAGGAGGACAAGTTCATGGGCGAGGCGGTGCAGGAAATGTTCACCGGCGTGCTCAAGGTCATCCATCCCGAGATCCGCGACCTGTGGGCGTACTTCGAGGCCGGCTTCCACAACCTGCTGGTGGTCGCGGTCGAGAACCGCTTCGCCAAGGAGGCGAAGAAGACCGCACTCGCCCTGATGGGCACCGGGCAACTCTCGCTCACGAAGGTCATCGTGCTGGTCGATGCCGGGGTGAATCCGCGCGACCGCACCGCGGTGTTCGGCGCGATCGCGCGCAACTTCGACCCGGCCGAGGATCTGATCCTCGTGCCCGGCGTGCCGCTCGACACGCTCGACTTCACCTCCTACACCATGAACCTCGGCAGCAAGCTGGTGCTCGATGCGCAGACGCAGCCGGGACGCGCGCCGGTCGCGCCGCTCGTGACCGTCGCTGACCCGCGCGCCTTCGACGAGCGCATCGCCGCGTGGCGGCTGGCCTGGGGCGGGCTGCTGGTGGCGCAGTTGAGGGCCGCCGCCGACGGCCGCGCGGTGATCGAGAAACTCGTGCGCCGCCCGGAGTACGCGGCGGTGAAGCTCATTGTCGCGGTGAGCGCGGACGTGCCGCTCGACGACGACGAGACGCTGCTCTGGGGCATCTTCACCCGCTTCGACTGCGCCCGCGACGTGATCCCGGCGCAGACCGAGACGCGCGGCGCCTGGCTCACCTGCCGCGGCCCGCTCGGCATCGACGCGACCTGGAAGCCCGGCTACCCCGAGCCGGTGGCGCAGACGCCGGAGTTGATGGCGAAGGTGGATGGGTGGTGGGGGAGGGGCTTGTCGGGGTAGGGCCCGCTCGAGGCTACCCGGCGCGCGTGCGCCACAGTCGCTGCAGCAGGGTCCAGCCCGCCCAGGCAAGGAGGCACGCCAGCCACGCCCCGAGCCCGGCGCGGGTCACGGGCACGGCTTCGCGCATGCCAAGGGTCTCGTAGCGCATCTCGAGGCGATGCCGTCCTCCCGCGAGCGGGACCCCGCGGACGAGCAGGTTGGTCGGGGCGATCTGCGTGCGGCTGCCGTCCACCCACGCGCTCCAACCGGGGAAATCGCTGTCGGCCACGACCAGGAACGCCCGGTCCGGGGCCGTGGCCTCCAGCACGAGCCACTGGGGATCGTCCCGGATCCAGCGGATCACGCAGTTCGGGGAGCCAGGGTACGAGCCATCGACGCTGCGGTCCGTCGTCACCGCGACCGTGGCTGGGTCGAAGCCGGGATGCGCCATCGCCCGCGCGACCGCGTCCTCGTCCTGCAACGCCACCACCAGCGGCACCGCGTAGGCGCGACCGAGGGCACCCGGGAGCGCGTAGACGTCCTCGTGCTGGTCGCCCGCGATCCGCGTGAGCCCGGGCGCGGGCACGGCGCGGTCGAGGTCGAACCAGCTCACGCCCCAGGCCCGCAGCACGGGCTGATAGCGCGTGAGTTGATTCTCCATGACCTGCCGCCACGCGGCCGGGAACGCGCCGTGGTTGCCGGTCAGGCAACGCGTCCGCCAGCTCACCCAGAAGTTGGTGTACGCCTCGGCGTAGTTGCGCACCACGAAGCGGGGGTCCACCACCGGGCGGGCTGCTCCGGCATAGACGCGCGCGCTCGTCGGGCCCGCGATGCGGGCGAGGGCCGGTGGTCCGGGCGGCTCCACCGCGCACGCAGGTCCCGTGGCGCGACGCAGCCCGGGCAGACCGATCGAGACCAGGTCGAGGGCGAGGAGCGCCAGCAGCGCCGGTCGCATCCATCGGCGCCCGGCGAGCGCCGGCGGGAGCAGTGCCAGCGCCAGTGCCACCAGCGCGCTGCGGAGCAGCAGATCGAACCCTGCCCACTGTGCCGCCACCCGTGCGGCCACTGGCTCGAGCGCCGGCCGCAGTGCGAGCGCCGCTTCCGCATAGCGGCCCGCCAGCGGGAACGCGAGCGCGAGCCCGGCGAGCCCGAACGCCCCGGCCACGAGGAACGCCACGCGTCGCGCCCGTCCGGAGCCCGCGGGGGACTCGGCGGTGACTCGGGCGAGACCTCGCGCGGCGAGCAGGGCGAGCGCCAGCACCGCGGCGACCAGCACGTAGGACGGCGAGCGGAACTTGCTCCAGAACGGCACGTAGGCGTGCAGGAACTGGAACACCGGCCCGAGCGTGGCGCCCAGCGCGCAGGCCACGGCCGCGAGCAACACTGCCCACCAGAAGAGCGAGGGTGCTGCGCCCGGGTTCGGGGCACGCCGCACGCCGAGCAGCGCGAACAGCACCGCGACGATCCCGAGGTAGGGCGAGTACGCCGCGACCTGCAGACCGCCCCAGTAGGTCACCCCGCCGAAACCCACGGCGTGCGGCCACAGGAGCGAGAGCAGGTCTCGCCACGCCAGGCTGTAACGCGCGACCACCTCCATCGCGACGCCGGAAGTCGCGCCGGCGCCGCGCGAGGAGAGTCCGCTATAAAGGAGCGCGGGCCACCACGCCGCGGCGCCGATAGCGGCGCCCAGGGCGACGGCTGCGCTCCAGGGCAGGAGTCGCAGCCAGCGCCGCAGCGCCCAGGCCTGCTGCAGTGCGAACGCCAGGATCAGCGCGGAGGAGTAGACCAGGACCTGCGGGTGGCCGTGCAGGGCCTGGATGCCGAGCGCGAGCGAGAGTCCCAGCACACCCGGGAGCACGGTGCCGATGCCGTTGCCCGCGACGATCGCCCAGGTTGCGAGCATGACCACCGGCAGCAGCCCGTTCGTCAGGATCTGGGCGTCGAAGCCGAGCGTCAACGGGAACAGCACCGGCGCGGCGAGCAGCCAGATCAGGCCCCCCGCGGTCGCGCTCCACGGGTCCACCCGCCACAGCGCCCATGCCAGCGTGGGCACTGCGAGCATCCCGGCGAGCACGGCGAGCAGCAGCCAGAGTTGGGGTGAGCGTTTCGGTTCGCTCAGCCGCTCGGTCAGATCGAGCAGGCGGTCGGGCAGGTACTGCGGACGCGGATCGGCGAGGCTCGCCACCGACTCGATGCCCATGAAGACGTACGGGTTCCAGTAGGTGCGCTGATGAGACTCGTGCCAGCGGGCGCGGGAGAACTCCGCGAACGGCCGGAAGATGGCCGCGTCCCCCTGGGCGAACCGCTCGCGGAGAAAGAGCTGGGGGAAGAAGATCAACGCCCAGGCGAACAGGAGCGCCAGCGCGGATGCGAACCAGGCGCGCGGCGCGTGGCGCTGCGGGAGGAGCTCGCGTGGTGGGTCCGGGCCCGGTGGCTGGGCATTGGAGGCTCGCGACCGGCGCGTTCGTGCCATCAGTCCTCGATCTCGCAAGTGGTGTGCTGCCTGTCCGCGGGCTCGACCTGTCTTCCTTGCCAAAGGTGAAGCCTGAGTAACTCAGGGTGCCACGAGTGGTCGCCGCCGCCAAGGAGTGTCCGCAGCGCGGGCCCGTGGACGACGGCATCCGGACCGGATAAGGTGCGCCATTCGGTCGCTGCGGCCGCGTTCCGGCCGCGCCCCGGCTGGATGCGCGGGGTGGCGGCCGCGAGCGTCAGGGTGCGCCACGCCGGATGTCCGGACCGGCCACGGGAGAATCAGGGAGGTCAGATGAAGATCAGCATCACGCGGGATTTCCCCCGCACGTTCTGGACTGCGAACGTGATGGAGTTGTTCGAGCGCGCCGCCTATTACGGGCTCATGTCGGTGCTGGCGATCTACCTGACGGGCAGCAAGGCGAGCGGCGGGCTGGGCTTCACCGAGTCGGCGGTCGGTTTCCTGCAGAGCATCGTCTACGCCGCGACCTACATCATCCCGATCCTCGGCGGCGCGCTGGCCGACCGCTACGGCTACCGGCGCATGCTGCTCTTCGCCTTCTCGCTGCTCGCCACCGGCTACTTCGCTGCGGGCCACATGTCCTCCTACGCAGCGGTGTTCATGGCGCTGTTGCTGATGGCCACGGGGGCAGGGCTCTTCAAGCCGATCATCTCCGGGACCATCGCCCGCACCACCGACGAGCGCACGTCGGCCATCGGCTTCGGCATCTACTACTGGATGATCAACCTGGGCGCATTCCTCGCGCCGCTGGTGGTGAGCATCCTGAAGGGCTTCTCGTGGCAGGCGGTCTTCACCGCCTCGGCGGCCTACACCGCCGCCATGCTGGTGCCGGCCATCTTCTTCTTCCGCGATCCGCCGCTGCCCGAGAACCGCAAGACCTTCAAGGAGATCATGGGCGGGGCGGCCGAGGTGCTGAGCGATGCGCGCTTCGTGCTGATGATCGTCGTCTACTCGGGTTTCTGGGTGCTCTACTTCCAGAACTTCGGCTCGGTGCTCTGGTACCTGCGCGACTTCGTGGACCGCGCCCCGGTGAGCGCGGCGGTCACGTCGTGGTTCGCCGCGGTCGGCCTGCCGGTCAAGTTCGTCTTCGACACCGAGCACATCACCGTCATCAACGCGGGCATGATCATCCTGCTCCAGGTGGTCGTGAGCCGCATCGTGCGGACCCGGCCCGCGCTGCCCACGATGGTGGCGGGCATGGTGCTGGGCGGACTGGGGTTCGTCTGCCTCGCCATCTCGCAGAGTCCCTGGATCCTGATCCTCGGCATCGCGATCTTCTCGATCGGCGAGATGACCGCCCATCCCAAGTACTACTCGTTCGTCGGGCTCATCGCGCCGCAGGATCGCAAGGCCGTCTACATGGGCTACTCGTTCCTCTACGGCATCCTCGGCTCGCTGCTCGGCTCCAACATCGGCGCCTTCCTCTACGAGCGCATCCTCAAGCCGGTCATCGGCATGCCCGAAGCCGGCGCGCGCGCGAGGCTGTTCTGGCTGATCTTCGCCGCGCTCGACGTGGTCGCCGTGTTCGGCCTCATCATGTTCAACCGCGCCTTCGGCCAGGACACGCCCGAGACGCGCCGCGGCGCGACGAAGGTGATGACCGGGGTCTACGCGGGCATCCTGCTGCTGGGCGTGGCGTTCCTGGCGTTCGCCTTCAGCACCCAACCGCCGCAGTACCGGACCGCGGTGCAGTCCGTCATCTTCCTGGCGCTGGGTGGCGGTGGGCTGGTGATGAACCTGAGGAGGAAGCCGCAGGCGGCGTGATCGGGGACCGTCAGGCGCAGACCGGGGCCGACGCTTCGCAGCGCGAGACTTGTGGATGGGAGGGACGATGGACCGCCACGCCACGATGACGCATCTCTTCGGCGCGCGCCGCGCGCTGATTGGCATGATCCACGTGGGCGCGCTGCCGGGCACGCCGGTGGCGGGCGCCCCGCTCGAGCGCGTGATCGAGACGGCGGTTGCCGAGGCCCGCGCGTATCGCGACTGCGGCTACACCGCGCTGATGATCGAGAACATGCATGACCGGCCCTATCTCAAGGGCGCGGTCGGGCCCGAGATCGTGGCGGCGATGACGGCGGCGGGTCGCGAGCTCCGCCGCGAGGTCGCCCTGCCGCTCGGCGTGCAGGTGCTGGCGGGGGCCAACCGCGAGGCCATCGCCGTGGCGCTGGCCTGCGGTGCGACGTTCGTGCGGGCGGAGGGCTTCGTCTTCGCGCACGTCGCCGACGAGGGCCTGATCGAGGCGTCCGCGGGCGAATTGATGCGCTACCGGCGCGCGGTCGGCGCGGAGCAAGTGCGCATCTTCGCGGACATCAAGAAGAAGCACTCCGCGCACGCGCTCACGGCCGACGTGGACATCGTCGAGACGGCGCGGTCGGCGGAGTTCTTCCTCGCCGACGGCGTGGTGGTGACCGGCGCGGTGACCGCGCGGGCGGCCGACACGGCCGAGGTCGAGGCGGTGGCTTCCGGCGTGGGCATCCCGACCTTCGTTGGGTCGGGCCTCACGCCCGCGAACCTCGCGGCCTACCCGCTGGCGGATGGTTTCATCGTGGGCTCCTTCGTGAAGCGGGACGGGCTCTGGTCGAACCCCCTCGACGGCGAGCGCGCGCAGGCGGTGGCGGCGGCGTTTCACGCCCTCCGGTGAGCGCCGATCTCGTCTGCCTCGGCAACCTCGTCGTGGACGACGTGGTGTTCCTCGACGGTACGACGCGCATGGGCGAGCCGGGCGGGGCGATGCTCTACGCCGCACTGGGTGCAGCGCTGTGGGAGACGGGTGTGGCGGTGGTGGCGCCGCTCGGTGACGACTACCCGGCCCGCGCGCTCCAAGCGCTCGAACACCGCGGCGTGGACCTCACCGGCCTGAGCCCGCTTGGGCGTCCGGGGTTGCGCGCCTGGTTGCTCTACGAAGCGACGGCGCGCCGCATCGTGCACCGGCTGGGCGCGGCGAACCACATGGAGGCATCGCCCGCGCCGGGCAATGTCGCGAACCGCTTCGCCGACGCGCGCGCCTTCCACCTCTCGCCCACACCGCTGGTCTGCCAGCAACCCCTGATCGAGGCGCTCTCCGCGCGCGCGGGGGCGCTGCTCTCGCTCGATCCGCACGACCCGGTGCGGGAAGACAACCTCGAACGCTGGCGCGAAGCGCTGGCGCTTCTGGACATCTTCTTCGTGAGCGAGGAGGAGTTGCAGTTGGACGGCGTCGCCGCGGATCCGCAGGGCGCGCTGGTGCGGCTGGCGGGCGGGCGACTGCGCTACGCGTTGCTGAAGCGCGGCGCGGGCGGCGGGTTGCTGTACGATGCCAGCACGCAGGAGACGTGCTCCTGGGAGGCGCGCGCGACGCAGGTGGTGGACCCCACGGGCGCCGGCGATGCGTTCGCGGGCGGGTTCCTTTCGGGCCTGCTCGCGGGTGAAGACGTGGCGGGTGCGCTCGAGCGGGGCGTGGTGTCGGCGTCGTTCGCGATCGAGACCTGGGGAGCGGTGGGCCTGATTGCGGCCACGCCGTCGGATGCGCGGCAGCGCCGCGCGGAGTGGTACGGCACGAGGGTGGACCCATGAACGAACTGCTGGTGCTGTCCGAGGAGGTCGCGCAGGCGCTGCGCCGCCGCAAGCCGGTCGTGGCGCTCGAGACCACGCTGGTCACCCACGGCCTGCCGCACCCGCAGGGACTCGATGCCGCGCTGGAGTTGGAGCAGATCGTGCGCATTGGCGGTGCGGTGCCGGCCACGGTCGGCATCCTCGGCGGCGCCGTGCGCGTGGGGCTCACGCGCGCGGAACTGGAGCGTTTCGCGAGCGCGCGCGACGTCGCCAAGGTGAACCTCGGCAACCTCGCGGCCGTGGTCGCCTCGAACACTCCGGGCTCGGCCACCGTGGCGGCGACCATGTTCGTTGCGGCCGAGGCCGGGATCCGCGTCTTCGCCACCGGCGGCATCGGCGGCGTGCACCGCGATGCGGTGCAGAGCGGCGACGTCTCGGCCGACCTCGTGGCCCTCGGGCGCTTCCCGGTCGCCGTCGTGTGCGCGGGTGCGAAGGCGATCCTCGACCTGCCGCGGACGGTCGAGATGCTGGAGACGCTGGGTGTGCCGGTGCTGGGTTTCGGCACGGACGAGTTCCCGGCTTTCTACCGGCGCTCGAGCGGCCAGCGCGTGGACCGCCGCTGCGACGCGGTGGACGATCTGGCCCGCGTGGCGCGCGCGCACTGGGAGTTGGGCCTCACCACCGGCGTGCTGATCGCGAATCCCATCCCCGAGGCGGACGAGTTGCCGCGCGCTGCGTACGAGCTGGCCCTGGAGGGTGCGCTGGCGGAGGCCGCTGAGCGTGGTCTGCGCGGGCGCGAGGTCACGCCGTTCCTGCTCGACCGCCTGAGCGAGTTGACTGGTGGCGCCACGGTGAAGGCCAACCTCGCACTGTTGCGCAACAATGCGCGCGTGGCTGCGGAGCTGGCACGCGCTCTGGCGCGGGAAACCTGAGGGCGGCGTGAGCGCGCTCGCAGCCCGCGGCGGCCGCTGACGTGGAGGTTGCCCCCGCGCTGTTGGCGGCATTTCGCTACACCGGCGCGGCCGCGGCCGCGACCGCGGCCCAACTCGCGCTGGTGCTCGGCCCGGGACTGGTGCTCGCGACGCTCATGCACGTGCTTGCGGGCTTCGTGGACCGGCGGGCGAACCGCATCCTGGGGGGCGCGGCCTATGTGTTCTTCGGCTGGCTCGGGACCGTGGTGCACGAGACCGGGCACGCGCTCTTCTGCCTGCTGTTCGGCCACCGCATCACCGGCATCAAGCTGTTCGATTTCGCCCCGCGCGACGGCACCCGCGGTCACGTGAGCCATACCTTCGATCCGGCGAACCCCTGGCAGCAGGCCGGCAACTTCTTCATCGGTATCGCACCGATCCTCTTCGGGACCCTGGTGATCGTCGCGGCTGCGCGCTGGCTGCTGGGCGCGGAGGCATTCGCGCGCATGGCCGAGCCGCTGCCACAGGGCGGACTCCTGCGCTCGGGCGGTGAGTGGCTGGTGCTCGCCCGTCATGTCGTCGGCGGCGCGGGCGCCACGCTCGCGGTGCTGCTCGAGCCGCAGCGGTTCCTCGACTGGCGGGCATGGGTCTTCCTCTATGTGGCCTTCGCGGTCGGCAGTTCGATCTCCCTGAGCAGCACCGACCTCAAGGGCGCGCTCGCCGGCATCGGCGCGCTCGTGTTCCTCGTCCTGATCGCGAACCTCGCCACGCTCTGGCTGGGCGACGTGCTGGGGACCGGCGTGGGCTGGATTGTACGCTGGCAGGTGGTCGGCTACGCGGCGATGCTGTTCGCGCTGGCGGTGAATGTGCTGGTCGCGCTGGTCGTGCTCGTGATCCCGGGGCGGGCCTCGCGATAGTCGCGCTCGCGCCCCCGTTCGGCCGCGTTCGTGCGAATCGGGCGGGCCGACGAGGCGGGCATCACAACTCTGCGGACCCGGCCGCCGTCCTATCTCGTGTGAACCGCTCCAACTCCACGTTCCCCGAGGGCCCCGTCATGCGTCGCCTCCTGACCCCGATGTTCCTGAGCCTCCTGGCCCTGTCCGGGACGGACTCCGCCGCGATCCAGCCCAACACCGGCGACTCGCTGCCGCCCATCCGGGCCACGCGGCTCGCCACGCCGGTCGCGATCGACGGCGCGCTCACGGAGGCGGCCTGGCAGGGCGCGCCCTCCTCGACGCGGCTGGTGCAGGGCGACCCGGTCGAGGGCGTTGCCGCGAGCGAGAGCACGTGGGTGTGGCTGGCCTTCGACGACAACGCGCTCTACGTCGCCGCGCGCATGTGGGACTCGCACCCGGACTCCATCATCGCCAACCTGGTGCGCCGGGACGGCCTGGTCGCCTCCGATCGCTTCCTGCTGCTGCTCGACCCGTACCACGACCACCGCAGCGGCTACTACTTCAGCGTCAACGCCGCCGGTGTGCTGCGCGACGGCACGCTCCTGAACGACACCTGGAACGATGAATCGTGGGACGGCGTCTGGGAGGGCCGCTCACGGCGGGACGACCGGGGCTGGACCTGCGAGCTGAGGATCCCCTTCTCGCAGATGCGCTACCGCGCCGGGGTGGGACAGACCTGGGGGGTGAACCTGCGACGCCGGATCGAGCGCCGCAGCGAGGAGAACTACTCCGTCTACTCTCCGAAGAACGGGAGCGGGTACGTCTCGCGCTTCCCCCACCTGGTGGGCCTGCAGAACGGACACCGTCCCCGCTCGATCGAGCTCGTGCCGTACTCGACCGGCAAGGCCGAGTACCTGGTGCACGAGGCCGGCGACCCGTTCCGCGACCGCGGCCGCTACGCGCCCACGATGGGCCTCGACCTGCGCACGGGCGTGGGCAACAACCTGACGCTCAACGCCACCGTGAATCCGGACTTCGGCCAGGTCGAGGTGGACCCGGCGGTCGTGAACCTGTCCGACGTCGAGTCCTACTTCGGCGAGAAGCGCCCGTTCTTCACCGAGAACTCGAGCATCTTCAGCCAATTCGGCCAGGAGGGCGGCTCGGACTACTGGGGCTTCAACTGGTCGAACCCGACGTTCTTCTACACCCGGCGGATCGGCCGAACACCCCAGGGAAGCGTGCCGGACGGCGCGGACTTCAGCGACGTGCCGATGGCGACGGACATCCTCGGGGCGGCGAAGCTGACCGGGAAGCTGACCCCCAGTCTCAACTTCGGAATGCTCCACGCGGTCACCGGCCGCGAGGACGCGAAGTTCTCGAACGACGGCCTGAAGTCGAGGGCCATGGTCGAGCCCCAGACCTACTACGGTGTGGCGCGCGGACTCAAGGAGTTCAAGGACGGCACCAACGGGCTCGGCGTGATGACGACGCTCGGACAGCGCCGACTGGACTCCGGGCTCCGGGACGCGCTGAACCGCCAGTCGCTGATGACGGGGCTGGATGGCTGGCACTTCCTGGACGCGAAGAAGGTGTGGGTGTTGTCGGGCTGGGCGGCGATGACGAGGGTGGCGGGCACCGAACAGAGGATGATCGCCCTGCAGCGCAGCTCACGGCACTACCTCCAGCGCCCGGACGCGGGCTACCTCGGGGTGGACAGCAGCGCCACGTCGCTCACCGGCTATGCCGCGCGCGTGTGGCTCAACAAGGAGAAGGGGAACGTCATCAGCAATTCGGCGATCGGCCTGCTGGGCCCGAAGTTCGACCTGAACGACGTGGGCTTCACGCCGAACGCGGACGTCGTCAACCTGCACGTCGGCGGCGGGTACAAGTGGACCCGGACGAACCGGTGGCGGAAAAACGCCAACGTCCTTGGGTGCCTGTTCCAGAACCGTGACTTCGGCGGGAACGTCACCTGGAAGGGCGTCTGGGTCGCGGCGAACGTCACGACGCCGAACGACTGGAGCTACTACGTCAACGCCGCGCTGAATCCCGAGGCGCTGAGCGACCGGCGCACGCGCGGCGGCCCGCGCATGGCCACCCTGGGACAGCGCGAGGTCAGTCTCGGCGTCACGACGAACGCCGGCAAGCGGCTCTACTACGAGTTCAACCTGTACGCGAACACCACCCCGAACGGCGCGTCGCACTACTTCTCCGTGGCTCCCTTCGTCGAATGGAAGCCGGCCTCCAACCTCTCCGTGAGCGCGGGGCCCAGCTTCGACCATGCGGTCGAGGACGCCATGTACGTGACGAAGGTGGCGGCCCCCGGCGAGGTGCCCGCGGACTTCGGGGGCCAGCGCTTCGTCTTCGCCCGGCTCGACCAGACGGAGATCGCCGCCCGCATCCGGCTCAACGTATCGTTCACGCCGACCCTCTCGCTGCAGACCTTCGTCCAGCCGCTCATCTCGGCGGGCACCTACAGCGACTTCAAGGAGCTCGCCCGCTCGCGTTCGTACGACTTCGTCCACTACGGCCGGACGCCGGGCACGTCGTACGCGGACGGCGTGGTGACGCCGGCGAACGGCGGAACCCCGTTCGAGTTGAGCGACCCGGACTTCAACTTCAAGTCCCTGCGCGGGAACGCGGTGCTGCGCTGGGAGTACCGGCCGGGCTCGGTCCTGTACGTCGCCTGGACCCAGGAGCGCACGGACTCCGAGACCCTGGGCGACCTGCGCTTCGGGCCGTCCGCGCGGCGGTTGGTGGACGCGCAGGCGAACAACATCTTCCTGGTGAAGGCGACGTACTACCTGAACCTGTAGGCCCGGGGTGTGCCCCGCTGCGCGGAACGCGGCCCGCCGGCCGGTCCGCCTTCCGCGCTCGTGCCAGAAGAATCCGACTCTGTCAGCGATCCGCCGCGGTGGCCGGACTCCCGGGCACGACGGGGCCCCGGGTCGCGTAGCCTGATGATCGTCCGACACCCACCACCGGGTCCGTTCGTTCTGCCCATCGGAGATCCTCTGGCATGCGCCCTCTGCTGATCATCGTCCCGCTCCCGCTCTTCGCGGTGTCCTCGTCGTCGGCTACGGGCGCGGCGGCCACGCCAGTCGCCGGCGACTCCCTGCCGCCCGTGCGGGCCGTGCGCCTCGCGTCCCCCGTCACGGTCGACGGTGCGCTGGACGACGCGGCGTGGCAGGGTGCGCCCTCCATCACGCGGCTCACCCAGAGCGACCCGTTCGAGGGCCAGGCGCCCTCGGAGAGCACGTGGGTGTGGCTGGCCTACGACGACGACGCCCTCTACATCGCGGCGCGCTGCTGGGATTCGCACCCCGACTCGATCGTCGCAAGCCTGGTCCGTCGCGACCTCTGGGTGCCTTCAGACCGGGTGGTGGTCTACCTCGACCCGTTTCGCGACCTGCGCAGCGGCTACTTCTTCTCGATCAGCGCATCCGGCGTGCTCTGGGACGGCACGCTCTTCAACGACATGGGCGCAGACGATTCCTGGGACGGAGTCTGGGAGGGCCGCGCAAGGTAAGTCGGGGCACCTGCCGGGGCCTCCGCCGGGTCCAGGTCCGGGTCCGGCTACACCTGCGAGCTGAGGATCCCGTTCTCGCAGCTCCGCTTCCGGCCCGGCGTCGAACAAGTCTGGGGTTTCAACTTCCGCCGCCGCATCGAGCGCCGCTCCGAACTCGACCAGCTGGCCTGGACGCCGAAGGGGGGCAACGGATTCGTGTCGCGCTTCCCGCCCCTGGTCGGGATCGAAGATGGGCGCCGGTCGCGCTCGATCGAGGTGCTGCCCTACACGACGGGCAAAGCCGAGTTCCTGGCGCATGAGGCAGGCGACCCGTTCAACGACGGTTCGCGCTACAAGCCCGGCCTGGGCGGCGACCTGCGCATGAGCGTGGGCAACAACCTGACGCTGAACGCGTCGGCGAATCCCGACTTCGGGCAGGTCGAGGTGGACCCGGCGGTGGTGAACCTCTCGGACGTCGAGTCCTACTTCCAGGAGAAGCGCCCGTTCTTCACCGAGAACTCGCGCATCTTCTCCTTCGGAAACGAGGGCGCGAACCGCTACTGGGG
>Ga0315283_10002538_pt1 | contig 15302 bp, 35 predicted proteins | sample YL17G09_0_MG_FD_204541 | JGI IMG/M metagenome (GOLD analysis project Ga0315283, IMG submission 204541) | Sediment microbial communities from Yellowstone Lake, YNP, Wyoming, USA - YL17G09_0 | ecosystem: Environmental > Aquatic > Freshwater > Lake > Sediment | place: USA: Wyoming | collected... | reverse complement strand
GCGGGCCGAATGGCCCGAGGTATTCGAGGGGCTCAAGCATGGGTACCACGTGGAGCAGACGGCAGAAGTTGAGATGGAAAGCCTGGAGGATCATCCTGAGGTCTTGGAGTTGCCTGCACCCGAGATTGAGGCCAACTTCGATACGGAGCTCTTCACTGAGACGGTCGAGCGGGTAATATCGAGGGCTACCCCCTATCAGAAGGATACTTTCAGACGTTTTTATTACGGCGACGAGACTCCTTCGGAAATTGCCGATAGAGACAAGGTGTCGCGCAACTGCGTTGGCGTGAGGCTAAAATCGGTTATGAAAAGGATCAAGGAACGGTCCCACAAGTTCCTGCCATTTAAGACCACGGACGGCCCTTAGATCCTATGCCCCAATTCCACCCACCCATGCCCGCGCGCAGGTCCGTTATCAAAGTGCTTAACTGGCAGGAGAAGTTCCTGGGCAACCGCGTGACGTGGGGCATGTCGCTCTTTGCAAAGGCCAAGATAGCCACGGAGGTCATTCTGTTTCGCCTGATACTCGACCTTAAGCGCAGCAAGCTGCCCGCAAACTATATTGCTGCGTCGGAGTGGCTGGCAACGGATGCCGCAGACTTTCCACCAGTCTTGGAGATCAGTATTGCGCCGCTGGCCCCCACGTGGTTTCGGGCCGCTGTTCAGGAATTGCTGGATGGGCCAGAGTACAGGTTGACGCGCGTATGGCTGAAAAAGCAGGCAAAAAAGCGATCCGAAACAAATTTGTAGACGCGGGTGCAGTGGGCGGTGAAAGGCGCGGTGAAAAAGTGTGTTCTCTTGGGTGATGTCATTATTGCGTTATCCTGGCGGCAAGAGCCGCATGGTCAAGCATCTGCTTCCTTACCTGGAGCAGATCGTTTCGAATCGTTACGCGGAGCCGTTTGTGGGGGGTGGCAGCGTGGCGCTGGCCATGGCGGAGCGGTTCCCCAGCGTGTTGCTCGCCATCAACGACGCGGACCAGGATGTAGCGTGTTTCTGGCGCGTGATCTGCGGGCCGCCACCGCTATTCGACAAGCTGTGCTCCTTGCTGGAGGAGTCACGTGCGCCGACGGACGATCCGAAACACCGGTTCGTCTTCTGGGAAGATGTTCGGGCCACCGAGCCCAAGGACGACGCGGCGCGGGCCTTTCGCTTTGTTTTTCTGAACAAGACCACCTTCGGGGGCCAGGTGGATGCCTCGCCCATCGGGGGCTGGCAGCAAAACGGCTGGAAGGGCTCCCGGGATCGGACCGTCATGTGCCAGTACTCGGTGGACAACATCGTGGCGCAGGCCAAGGAGGCCCGCCAATTGCTGGCTGGGCGCACAACCGTTTACAATCTGGACTTCCGTGACTTCTTGGACGCGGTCGAGGCTCAGTCCCTGTACGTTGATCCGCCCTACTTCCCTGGGCAGAAAAACAAGCTTTATCGGGTGATGATGACCGTGGCCGACCACGAGTGCCTGGCCGAACGGTTGCACGATTACCCGCAGCCTTGGGTGCTTAGTTACGATGACTGCCCCGAGGTCCGAAACCTTTATTCGTGGGCTGCCTGTGCGGAATTAAGCGCGCACTACAGCAGCGCCCCGGCTAAAACAAACTGGAAACACCAAATAGAATTGATCATAACCCCAACACCTATTGATATTATGCCCGAGCCTACACCCCGCACCCAACGGAAAACCCGTTTTGTTCCCACGCCCGAGCCCGAAGCCACTCCCGAGCCAGGGGCACCGCCCGAGCCCGAGTCCGCGCCAGAGGCAGAGCCACCGACATCGGAAGAAGCTCATACCTCACCTGCTGGTGCTGTGCTGCCGCCCGTTAGGGTGATTGTTCATCGCCGCCGACGGGCGCAGGCGGAAGATGTGGCAAAGAGCCTGATTGCGCCCGCTTACGTGGCCTGGATGGCAATCGAAGATGGCTGCTTGGTGGCGTCCACCTTCTCGTCCACCGAGGACGAGGCCCAGGGCAAGGCTGAGCCGGGGGCGAGCATTCGCCAGTTCAAACTGACGATCGTTCCAAAATAACGTTCTAATAGTTTGGCTGGGTGAGCGTGGGGAAATGACGGACAAAAAGTTACAACTGACGGAGGAAGGAGCAGGCCCAGATTGTGCTCCTTCCTCCGTTGGCTACCTAGCACGAATGACCACAAAACTGGAAAACTTCGAACGCGCGTTTGCCAGCGGCCTCTCGGGTTGTCGGCGCACGTGCCACTGTGGCAAAGTCTTCTTCCACGACGATGAAGGCGACTATGACTGGGAGGAGGGCGAAATGGTGGAGTTGCACGTTATGGCAAAGCTGGCCGACCCGATCGCCTTTGCCCTGGGCTATTCGGTGGGCACAGTAGTCATCGAGGGCACGGAGTACGTGGTAGACTGTACCTGCTGGCACAAGCGGGCAGAGCAGATAATGAATTTCATCGACCGCCATGCCTATCAGATTGCGGATTACCTGACCCTGGAAAAGAAGCGCAAGCAGGCCGATGCGGATGCCTCGCCTGAAGTGAAAGGATAACGTCATGAGCCTAAAATCTTGGAAGAAAATCTATTACCCCGTTCCGGCTAAAAAGGTTTCGAAGAGGAACGCTATAGCCCACTCGCTTCGCAAGTGGCAAGGGCTGTTTCGTTCCATCTTGCGGGAGCACGGGCTGCGCAGGGACGGAGTGGATATTGTGGGCTGTAAGGGCGAGGGCACCACGTTTGGAGTAGGTGCAGACAACTGCGCGCTATGCGCCCGGTACATTAGCACGGTTTCGGATGAGCATAGGCGCTGTGCTGAATGTCCTTTGCTCGAATTTACGGGCGAAGGTTGCCGCGATGGTCAGTGGACAGCTTTTAGCCTCTGTGGAAATCCACGGCCCATGATCAAGGCCCTGAAGAAGGCGCTGGCTGCCCAGCAGAAAGAGAAGTGACATATGGCAATAACTATGACTCCTGAAGCGCTGATCGGAACAATCTGGCGGCACAAGCGCAAGAAGCACCTGTACCGCCTTGAGCAGACGCGCATGTTCCGGGGTGGCCTTGACGTGTACCTGCACGCGGAGACGAAGGGAGCGCGTTCTACCTGGAAGTATTCTGGGTTGTTGGAATACGATTACGAGTGTTTGGACAGCACCCCAAGACCGGGGGCGGAAAGCGATCCGAAATTATGAGCATAAAGAATAGTGTAGCGGCTAGCCTGTGTGGGGTGGGCGACGATGGTTGTCCCGTTATTCCTGAGGGTTACTTTATCGAGGTGACCCTGTTCATTGAGGCTAATGACAGGAAGGAAAGTCCTCCTGATGCCTCTAGCAAGGCGGCCATCTGGGTGGCTAACCAGTTGGAGAAGCAGGCTAAAGAGGCGTCTAAATCTTTGCTCAAAGAAGCAGCGAAGCGCTACGGGGTTAAGATGAAGTTTTCAATTGCGCATTTTGGCTGCCCGTAATTTGGCTGGGTGAGCGTGGGTGAAAACGCGGGTAAATAGGGTAAGGGCACAGCGTATGAGTTGGTCGAGCATATATCTGCGGAGCAAAGAGATGCTGTCGGGGGTTAACCTCGGCATCGATGGCTTGCGCGGGGTGAGCCTGCAAAAGTTAATGGTGAAGCGCAAGCGCCCTTGTGCTTTGTGGACGGTAAGCTCCACTGATCTGGCGGCAGCGATTGTGCATGTGGAGCGTGAGGAGGGGTGCAGTGCATGCAGCCTGGGCTACGGGGCGGGCGTAAAGACGGTTACCATCGCCGTGCCTGATTACCTGACCATGTTCGATCCCCTGCGCGAAGCGATGCTGCAAGAAATTCAATTTGCAGGGGTGGCCTTAGTGGATGACGCCCCGCCCGAGGCTTTCTTGACAGCGTACAAAGAGGCGTTACGGATCGGCGGTAAAAATGAAGCGAAGGACTAGGCTATGGCATACCCGGGTGAAGACTTAACAGCCGAGGAGCGCCACAAAATAGAGCAGGATTTTGTGCAGCTGCGGGTCAAGGTTTGCTCGCAAGTTGAGTCGGCGGCCCATTGTGGCCACACAATTGTTACCCTTCAGGTGGCCGATGTACGCGAGTTGCTGCATGTGCTGGCAATCCGTCCCTACAAGGTGTTGACAATGCAGGAGGCCCGCGACGACTTGCAGGCCAGGAAAAGACGCATCCAGCAGGGCGAGGTTCTGGACTAAACAAGAGACAAAAATATGAACAAAGACGCAGACAGGTGGTTCACGCCGCTCAGCTTCGCCGATGCCAGCGCTCAATTTCCGTCGGCGGTTCAAAAGCTGGAGGCACAGCGCCGCGACCGAGATGGCGTAAAGTTTTTGGGGTCTTTGGACTTCGCGCTGCGCAACGCCCTATGGAGCTTTGGGGTTACTGCTACCAATAGGCTTTACTTTTACAACACCATTCTTTTCGGAGTTGGAGGCCCTCGCGCTTACCACTATAACGGCGCGCGGTGGACGTGGGACAATGTTGCTGAGATTGAGGCGGGGGTCCTTAATTTGGCTGGGGAGTGTGGGGAAGGGATAAAGACATGAAATGGACGACTACTATACGCGGGCTGGAAAAAGAGATTGCAGAGGCTAAATATGCCGACCCAGCCTACGAACCAGGGCGGTCAACGTCCTCGGTCAAGACCATAACGCTGGACGTGCCCGAGGGGCAAACCGGTAGCATGCGCCAGCTGGTCATGCAGGAGATTGCCGACTATGACCAGGGGGCTCGCCGCATGAACGGGACATCCATTCCTCCCGATGCTCAGCCCGGGCACTTCTATGGCTTCAGTGGCTTTGGCTGGCGTGGGTTCACCATCAAAGTGAACGGGGAGGACATACGTCCGGCCAGCGTTAATTTCAACGATCTTAGCAATCAGGAACTGCTTAAAGCATTGAGACGGATTATTGTAAACGGCTCGGCTGCCATGGCTTAAAGTTGTTCGTAAAAATTTTCATTATTTATCTTGCGTCGGCGGGCGCGCGGTCTTATCTTGGGCGAACAATGCGGACAACACAGACAATATGAGCGACTTGCCAAACCTCGTAGAGATCATGGACGCGCTGGACTCGGCAGCAATTGCGCTTCTAGCCACTGTTCCCTACTGTCCCAAGAACCTGGAGGTCGCCGTGCAACTGCGGGCGAAAAAGTGCAGCCAGCTTCGGCAGCAGCTTGAGGCCTTTGCAAAACACCCGCAGGTGCGAGCCTGTCATTTCCCCTGGCGCTTTGACAACGCTGAGACCAGCGTCATGATCAAGGACAGCCTTGGCCACATCGTCTTTTACGGGGCCGTTGAGCCGATGAGCAGAGGGCTGAGCCAAACCGAAATACATGCCTGGGTGATCGAGGCGTTGGCCGCGCTCTTGATTACCAAGGAGCGCAAAGATGAGGTCAAAAAATAGCAAGGAATATATGAGCGTGTGTTTTTCTGTCCCAGCCCCATCGCCAGTTCCATCGCCAGTTCCAATCCCAGCTCCAGCGTCTACAAATCCAATGCCTGACCTAGCCCAAGTAATCGAGCGCCTTGTGGCCCTGGAGGTGGAGGTAGCTGGCTTGAAGGCTGAGGTAGCTGGCTTGATGGAGGACTACGGGAGGCTGTCCATAGAGGTTGATGTGCTAGGCACAGTGCTTGGCAACGTGCATGTCCACAGAAGTAAAACATAACGAAAAGCTGAGCCAGCGATTTGTTCTCCCGATTCTGGGGGCTGGCGAAGCTCCTAAGCAGGGATACGAGATGGCACCGGGACAGAAGCCCGCATGGACACATGCGCGTGGAGTTACCGGCCCGCTCAACCAACGTGGGGGTGCCGTGGTGGAGATGTCCGCCCTGGCCTACAGGTGTCCCGCCCCCAGATCGGGAGAACCAATACTATATGACTGACAAATTACGTTACGACGTGGTGATCACTGGGATCGCCGATAACAAAGTGAGTTCCATCGTAGGCCGAGATCTTCCCATCAGCGGTAGCTTCCACACAGTGGCAAAGCGCCTGGATACAGCGCGGGGCCGCATCAACGAGCATTACTGGGCATTAGCGGTGCCACCAGGCAGGTTCAATGTCGGTGATATCCTTCCCCACGACGTGGTGGAGAACGCCTACGAGCCTAGCGACAAAGAATTTGGTTCTTAATTTGGCTGGGGTGTGTGTGTGGGATGAAGGCTAAAAAACAATCTGGGTTAGCAGGTGTGGGAGACAAAACCAACCAGCCTAAGGCCTGCCCGCTGTGCAAAGGAGAGGCGGTCGATCGGGGCCATGGAGTGGAATGCAGGGTGTGCGGGCTGTGGCTGGGAGATAGCACGATGGCCATGCGCTTGGGCGGGTACTTGAAGGTGTGGAATACCCGACCTATCCCCGAGGAATGCCCGGGAGGAGACTGAATTATGCCCCGAGCTCTCAGAGTCATCAGGTCAATGCCGCCGACGCAGCGCCAGATTTTGGATCTGCTGCGCCGGGAGGCCAACAATACTAAGAACCTGGCCTTTGAATTGAAGGATAGGTTGACACCATTGGCAACCCTGGCCATAATCAGGAGCGCCGTGCCTAAAACGGCTCTCGGAGCGGATCTGGCGTCGATCCGAAACGACCTGGCGCGCATTCGGTCCTGCCTGCGTGTCATCCTGGTCTGCGGCGAGTCAGGCCTCAGCCGGGTGGCGAGGCGAAAGATAGCTGAACGCAAGATGCTGCGGGAGGCAGGACAATAAGGTATGAGCGAGACGAAATCGATGTTGAATTTGGCTGGGGTGTGTGTGGGGAATGTTGAATTTGGCTGGGGTGTGCGGGGTGAAGGTGTGTTCGAGGGTTGGCTGGCGACAAAGATCGCGGACATGGGCGCTTTGATCGATGCCATGGTCAAGGGCGGCTGGGTTCCGGTGACCGACGATCGTAAGCCTTACTCCGTTGATCTGCTGCCGCAAGTCATGCCCGCCATGGCGCTGCGTGGGCTAACCCAAGTGCCAACACCTGTTTTTAAGGTGGGCAAAACGAGCTACGTTTGCCGCTCTCGGCGCGTAAAGATGGACTTTGTAGCGACGGATAAGCCTGAAGATTTGCCCAAGGTCAACGAGCAGATGATTGAGGTTCTGGTGCGCCATTTTGCTGAGATTAAGAGCACGCACGTGCATATCATTTATGCTACGAGGCAGGCCCTGTACGGTTATTTGCCGCCGACAGTGCTGGTGATTTCAAGGTCGGCGTGGGTTAAGAATAGGGAGGCGGGAGAATAATATGGGAGAATAATATGGAAGAATTGCGGCGACAGTTGTTGAATTATGTGGACGTGGCAGAGCCTAAGTTGTTCCCTGGGCTGGAGCGCGCGGTCTATGCAATGTCAGAGACCGGCGCGTGGCAAGATAGCGTAGGCAGCGTAAGCGCGGAGCAAGCGATCCTCTGCTGGCAGCTGGTGGAAAAGCTGCGGCAGGGGCCGTTTCCCGAGGAGCTGCGTGTGTAGGTGTAGGTGTTGATTTGGCTGGGGGTGTGTGGGAGGGGGACTGATTTGGCTGGGGAGTGTGGGAAATTAATAAGTTGGCATAGCGGTGATTTGGCTGGGGAGTGTGGGATGTGTGACTAACGCAAGTGGGTGTAGGTGTTGATTTGGCTGGGGTGTGTGGGTAAAACAGATCAAATTTGGCTGGGGAGTGTGGGAGAATCGGCTAAAGACCGAATTTGGCTGGGAAGGGTGGGAGATTGAAGCTGTGCGATTTGGCTGGGGAGTGTGGGTGGTTTGCTGGTCCTGAATTTAGCTGGGGTGCGTGGGAGGCAGTTCGCTGAAAACTTGAGGTTTGCTGGCCCTGAATTTGGCTGGGGTGCGTGGGACGGAACAGCTTGCGGTGCTTTTAGCCCAAGGTTTGTTGGCCCTGAATTTGGCTGGGGTGCGTGGGAGAACTGGTTAAGATCGAATTTGGCTGGGGTGTGTGGGAACGAAGCGCGCAGGCAGGGGGAGTGTGGGTGGAGATGGTTTGCTTGACCTGAATTTGGCTGGGGTGCGTGGGGAAGACTCGGAAGATTAGGCTTGCTGGCCCTGAATTTGGCTGGGGAGTGTGGGGTTCTGCCCTGAATTTGGCTGGGGAGTGTGGGAGCACAGTGGGGGGCGTACAGGTATGACGAAAGACGACAATTACGCGAACTTTTTGGCAGCGTTGGACCGGGCGGCCCACGAGGTGGAGGTCTCCGATTGGGAGGCTTCCTTCATCGAGAGCAACCTGTCCAGTTTTTCGTTTTCGCCCAAGCAGCGGCTAATTATTGAGAAGATGATCGACAAGTACGCCAAAAGGATAGGCTGGTTATGACGGAAGCGGTTCTTAATTTGGCTGGGGTGCGTGGGTTGGTCGTACTGGTGCAGTTTGGCAGACGTGAAAAAGGTTAGAACACATTAATTTGGCTGGGTGAGTGTGGGGAAGCAAAAAGAGCGGCTTATGACTGAAAATGATAAGGCTGGGGTGTGTGGGGGTTTGCAGGATAAGGCGGATACGCCGCGTCCCGCATGGTCGGAAACGGCAACGTTGATCACCGTGCAGGAGGCCCGCGAGCTGGCCGCCAAACACGGGCAGGAGGGCATGGTGATCCTGGCCTTCAGCAAGGCGCTGGGGGTTAACGTGGTCACCGTGGGCAAGAACGACTTCGATTCCAACTATGCGGCGGCTTTGGCCCAGTACGTGTTGGAGGCGATGGGGGTCAAGATCCCAGGCCAGGACAAGGCCGAAGAGTCTGTTTCACCTGCTTCTCCTGCTTCTCCTGCGTCTCTACCCGGGGCATGATCGATCCGAAACAAAATTCGGCAGGGGAAAGCGCGTTGGCACAGGCTACGCGGCGCAAGATTAGGTGGATTGAGTACATCCGTGGGCTAAGGATGCTTCGGGAGATACGCAATACGTACGAAGTTAATGGGCAAGATTATGCTGTATCTTGGGACGCGTCCGCAGGTCATGATCGAAGCGTCTACACCGTCGTCGGTACGTGCACGGGCAGAATGAATCACTTCCAAGCATGAGCATGTCCTTGCGAAGCAAAGCCAGGCTGCTGGAGGCCCTGCGTGTAGAGAAGGAGGCTCGGCTTGAGCTTCAGTGCATCATGACCGAGGTTATCAACATCCAGCCTATGAGATTGCCAGAGGGTGTGGTCTATTACATGGACTTTATCCATAGGACGCACTGCAATCTACAGGAGGAGTTGGCAGCAAATCAACAAAACGCATGAGGTATCCACCGGTTAAGATCATCCAGGCCGTCCAGCAAGGACGGATTGACTATCGTGTCAAACGGGCTGTGACCCACTTCCGCCATTTCTTTCGGGTGACGGACGCCAACGGCCAGGAGACCAGCGAGCCCCACGAGATCGCGCGGATCGAGATGACGCCAAGGGCTAAGGATTACTGCGCCCAGATTCGGGCCGCCCAGCCGGGCTTTTCGGTGGGGGAAATGATGCCAGCTGGAGCGCCGAGCGCGCCACCGTAAGGAGCAGGCCATGGACAAGAAAAAGCTCGCGCGCAAGGCGGAGGCTCTACGGCAGCTGCGCCTGAAACACGTAGAGGCCATTTGTTGGGCCGGCATGAATACTTATGTCCATTGTCCGTACATACCCTTGATTGTTACCCCACCGCTGTCGATTACCTTGCCCAGACCCTTAGCCGCACCTGCCACAAGGAGGGAAGATGACTGACGAAAGAAAGTGGCAGCGCAAGCAGGAAGCCTTAATTCAGCTCCGAAGGCGGCGCATAACCTACGTGATTCTTAAGTCTAGGCCAGCAAGCACGCCTGTGGTGCTCTATTTCCGGCCCCGCCCCGTGTCAGATTTCCTGTGGCGGTGTGCGGGGGTGCGGTCTGGGGCATGATGCTGGCCAATCCAGCGTACATCCGTTGATTTTATGAGTGCTGAGAACAACACTGATTCAGCTTTGCGAAAGCGCGAGCGCAAGCAAGAAACCTTGCGCCGCTTGTCTTTGATTCGTACGTTTGGTCCTTTGAATGCCTCACGGTGCTGGAGGGTTTATTACGATCCGCACAGTCGTTTTATCCCGCCAGCTTCCGCAGGTACGAATGGGTCAGTGTCTTTGGTTGGGCATCGAGGAAGTCAATCCTTCGAGACGCCCATGTTGTGCCCGATTATTCACTATGAGCCCTTGGTACGACGATGACTCGGACGAGCCCTTCCCGTGGGAGCAGAAGCGGCTAAGCGCTGAACAGCGCAAGGAAGCAGGCCGCCATGCCAATCAGCCCGGTACGAACGAGCCACGGCCAACCTTGCCTGTTTTTGATTCTCCTGAGGGCTACCACGAACAGGGCGTGGACTTCAACGCCCTCTGGCCACCGATGACCCACGAGCAGATAAAGCAGACAGAAAAGGCCTGGGAAAAGGCCTGGGGAAAGTACGAAGGTATGGGTCCAACAGTTGTCGTGGCACTTGCTGCCCTGTTCGGGTTTACAGCTTGGATCGGGTCAGCCATGGCTTTTATCCTGGGGAGCATCATGGTCGGTGGTTTTTTGGGCTTAGTTTGGTTGATGCATCGTGATACGAAAGATTTATGAAAACGAACAGACGCCAATTTATCCAGACATCGGCGGTGGCTGCTGCTTTGTCTATTGTTCCACTTGGTGCCATTCCCGCCGCGCGTGAGCCTGAATTTCCAGAAATGGAAGGTGGCCTGCGCCTGAGGGTGATTACCTTGCTCAACGGACGGCATGCGGGCCGACGGATCAGGCTGGAAAACCTGGAGAAGGGGGACAAGTTTCGGGTTATGGATGACACGGACAAACCTGCATCCGTCTTCTGTTGTGAGGCCATGAGCGACCCGTACATGGTTGATTATGACGCAACTCACCGGACGTGGGTCGTCGAGATGGTGGTGCTCGACCCTGTTACGTTGGAGCACACGAAGGCAGTAGCGATTTGATCTTCATAAATCGCGCCACTTGAGCGGGAAGTCGGTGCAGACTCCCATGCATTTCACGATTTCGTTTTGGGGGTGGGCGGAAAGCTCGGGCATTAATAGGATGCCTGCGGTGGCCAGCTCGGCTTTGGGGTTGATGAACAGGTCACCGTAGTTGGACAGGGTGTAGGCATCGTTTTCGTGCCAAAAGATGCGGACACCGGTCCACATCAGCCGAGATAGGGCTTCCCGGTTTTTGCAGTGGACAAACAGGCTATCCCTGTGCGCGTTCAAGAATTGCTGGCTGGTTCCGTATTGCGGGCCGTCATGTCCCAGGGCTAGGTGACCATGGCTGAACCAGGCGTCAACTTCGACTTCGAAGCCCTCAGCAATGGCAGCCAGTACGTGGTCAGGCTTGTTTTCTTCGGCGCAGGGGCCGTCGAGGTTCCCGCGATGGGCGATGGCACGCATAATTCTGTTCTATCTATGTATGGATAGAACTGAAATGCGATTAGCGGGCGTGGCTTACACGGCGTATTGCGTGGCGCGCGGGTGGAAGGCCTATAACGGGGACCAACTGCCACAGTGGCCCCAGGTGGACACCGTCATTCAGCAGGCCTGGTGCGCGGCGGTAAAGGCGACTGTAAACGAATTCTTCGTGGTGCCTAGTCACATGCCGGCAGGAGGTGTTGGCGATGGCTGTGACAGAATTGCCGCCGAGCGGGCAGGGCAGATTACCATCAAACGTTATGGATCGGAGCGCGACGACGCCTACGTCCACCAGGAGCTGGCAATGATGGCTGCCGAACTGGCCGCACACGGAACGGAAGTGAACCTTGTGCTGCCCGACGGGAGCGACTCCTGGGGGATCATTAAAAAGTGGAAGGATGACCGCGTTCATCAACTCGTTGTTGCTGGAGCGCTGATCGCTGCTGAGATCGATCGTTTGCGGCGGCTGGAGGAAAAAAAGGTGAAGGGCACATGAAAATCGATTGGGAGAAGGTGGTCACGCAGGCGATCACGACGTTGGTCGTGGCCGTCTTCATGGGCGCAGCGGTCATCGTGTGGCGCGGGGCTACCTCGGTGGACACGAAGGTCCAGCAGACCCGCGATGACATGCAGCATCTGATTAGCGCGCTATCGGACAAATTGGCAGGCTACGAGGTTCAGCTGGTCACGATTTCTAACCAGCTGGCCACCGTGCTGAAAAACCAGACCAACTTCGGATTGGCCAGGGTTGCCGCCAGCGATGGCAGGACAGCGCCTCCTTCTGTGGCACTGGAAAGGGACGTGCAGCAGAAGGCAGCCAGTCGGGACATCTTTAAGATGCTCCAGCAGCAGCCCGCGAGGTAGAATCCGTGATGGATATGTTGATATTTTTTGCGTTTGGATTCCTGCTTGGGATGTACACCCCATTGCTGGTGGTGGTCGTGGTATTTCTGTTTTTGCGCAAGCGACCCGAGCACGCGCATAAATGGTTTCCTGTGCCTGACGAGCAGCCAGCGCCCAAGCGGGAAAGCGGGGGCGGATGTTGGTATGAGGAAAGGCCACAATGAAGATTGTCTCTGGAGCGGCACTGAGCGCCGATATCAAGGCCCTGGGCTGCGTGATGCAGACGGTGCCCCGCGATGCTACCAACGCCTGCCCCAGCAAGGAGTGGATGATCGGCTTTGGGTTGTACTGCCGACAGTACCAGCCAGCCAAGCCTGAGTCAGGAGAGGGCGGGGATTGCGACGACGCGGCGATCTGGTGCGTGAACGAGGCCCGCAAAGCAGCCTTGGCCGATGTGGACTGTCGGGGTCATGGTTTCGCGGTGTGCTACTGCCAGGTGGCGCTGTCGGTGGCCGACGACGAGGGGAATCTTTTTGGCCTAAACGGCATACCTGGAGGAACGGACCATGTTACAATTCTTATACGGTGCGACGACGATCTTTGGTACTTCTTCGAGCCTCAAACCGGCCTCTTCTGTTTGGCCAAAGCTGTTATTGACTCTGGCGGTGTTGGCCTTTGTTTTGTTCTTGTCTAGCTGCGCTTCGACTCAAGGTCCGCAGCCCCCGCCGATGTTTTGACCAGGCCAATATTCTCCAGTAGTCCTCTTTTTCTTCAAATAGATTGAAGAAAATTGCCCTTTCGTGCGGAAGAGAGAGTGAAGGGGCACCACGCCGTAGAAAGTGGCGCTTCTGTTTTCTACAAAATAAAACGAGGAAAAGGCCTCAGGCCTTGATATACTGGCATGACAAAATATACCTTAGGCACATTGGAATTTCGGGATCTATTTGGAGTGAACACCCCGGTTGAGAGGCGGAAGCTGGTGGACTACCTGCTCGATCATCCCAAATTAATGGCGGACCACATTGTCCTGCGCATGGACTTCGCCAGGTTTGTGCGCCAGGTGTGCGAGCGGCAGGCGGCGCAGGCCGAGGCTCACGCTGACCCTATGCCCGAGGACGTAAAGGCACACCTGTTGGAGGTGCTGCGCCAGAAAAGAAGCGAACTTAAGAACAAGGCTGGTGTCAAGTAGTTGGTGCTGCGCCACTTGCACGTCTTCAAAATTTTTAACATTTTTCTTGCGGACAGCAGCGCCATGCGCTACTTTGACTGTGCTATGCCGAAGACTAAGATTGTGAAGCGAATCAGATACGATGGCCTGCTGGTGCGCGTCGAATACCCCACCCACGGCTTTGTTGAGCTTTCTGTTACCCGTAATCGCGAACGCCTGCGGGTGGCGGGTTCAATGCATAAGGATGAGATCGAACAGCAGATGGAAGTCATCGCCAGCTGGGCCAGGCCATTGCCTAACGAGACGCACGGCCAGCGCGCTGAGCGCTTCGCAGATTTTGCCGCCCGGGTTAACTCGGTGCGGGAGTTGGTAGCTACCCTGGGAGGGCCTGCGCTATGAATCGAGAGGAATGGAATTCGCTGGCAAAAGAAGCTGGCGGCGAGGCCCAGCGGCTATATCCAACGCTGACTGATTACTTGGCGCACATCCACGAGACGGTAGAGACGGCAGGCAAGCTGCCCTTTTACGAGCCGCGCCGGGTGCATACTCCAGGAGGTTACCACACCTTCAAGTGCGTAGCCGCAACGCTGTACGGAGTGGTTTTAGAATCTATGTTGCAGCGCATGGCGGGCCTCGTGCCTGAGGGCACCCAGATTACCGCCACATCGCTGGCTTTCCACGTGCTCCATTATGGCGTGCCCGTCTATTACGTGACCGAGGACTTTATACGGGCGGTGGCTGCCACGGACTTGCCCGACGATTTCACGCTGGAGGACTTGCACTGGCCCATGCCTGGTATGGTGCTGGGCTTTCCCACGCGTTTCATGCGCGAGTACGCTGGCCGCGACATTAGCTACGTGATGGCAGGCAGAATCGAGGGAGGCACTACCTATCCTACGCTTAAGCAGCAGCAGAAGGACGTTGGCAGCCGCTTGTCGATTATGACCCCGCGCACTAATGTCTGCTGGCATGTTTATGGGTGGGATAAGGGCAAGTTAGGATCTTACGTGGCGAGCTATCATACAGAGGACCGGGTGTCCGAGGTCATTACCAAGTACGCCTACACCTGCTACACGGACGACGGCCAAGAGGCTATTCAGCAGGATCACGAGATGCTGAACCGGGTGAGCTCCCTTATGTTGAAGCTGTTGGTGGTGCTTAATACGCGCCCATCGCTAGTGGAGGTGGGGCACAAGGAGAGGCCAGCGCTGATCAAGCATGGCCGTCTTCGCCCCGCCTTATGGGCACCAACCATGATCGGGGCCAATTACCACGTTATTCGTTCTGGCCCAGCTCAGGGCACGCATGCCAGCCCGCGCCTGCATTGGCGTAGGGGGCATCTTACCCATCAGCGGATTGGCAGTCCCAAGAGCCCTGACTTCGTGTCGATCGACGTGCTTCCCCGCACCCCCGAGGGCCTGGTGGACTGGGATGTAGCGGACCCAGAGGTGAAGAAGAAGTTTTGGGCCTCGCATAAGCGGGTGTGGCTGGAACCCGTTCTTGTAAGCATGACCGAAGAAGAGGAGAAAAAGCCATGAGAGCCAAGAGCAAGCCGACCTGTGCCCAGCGCACGATTACGATAAACGTGGACGTGGAGTTCAGCCGGGTGCCCTCGGCCTACGCAAAGAAGCAGGCGGTGAATAACGTCGCGTTTCTGCTCGATTGTGAGGCTTTCTACTGCAACGAGGGAAGCTACGGCGATCCTGCCCAGGACAAGATGACCGTGGTGGCGCATCATTTCGTGTCGGCGCTGGAAGCCCCACTGGGGTTATGGCGCAAGGACTGGGCATCGCTAATGGGCCTGCCTGAAGGGACCAGGATTAGGGTCCGCAACAGGAACAAGCAGACCAGCTTGTGGGAGGCCCAGGGCAACCATACTGGCCACCGGGAGTGGAAGTTCGTTTGCATTGTCGGTTCCAGGCCAGGGTGCTGGCGGGGGCTGGCGTCGATGGATAGGAACAACATTGGTTTCCAGGTGGCGAAGGG
>Ga0315283_10002536_pt1 | contig 15309 bp, 18 predicted proteins | sample YL17G09_0_MG_FD_204541 | JGI IMG/M metagenome (GOLD analysis project Ga0315283, IMG submission 204541) | Sediment microbial communities from Yellowstone Lake, YNP, Wyoming, USA - YL17G09_0 | ecosystem: Environmental > Aquatic > Freshwater > Lake > Sediment | place: USA: Wyoming | collected... | reverse complement strand
AACTAACCCTGATAAAAAATGAAGAACGAAGAGCCACAAGACCTGGTGACGCCGCTGATGGCGCTGGCCATCCTGGCAGCGATCATCGCCGTTACCTCACTGGTAATCCATTTTTGCAGGTGATCCATGCGTTTCTATCGGCCGAAGCACAGGGTATTAACGAGGAACCAGAGGCTAATGGTTGAAGACCTGATCAGCCAGGGGAAAACTCCGAAAGAAATCGTCAAGGAGCACCCTGAGTTTCCGCCTCAGTCCGTAGGCGGACTTGCCACGGCTCTAAGCCGCGGCGGAAAATTTCCATGGCAACACCCAAAGCCATCGCTGCCGTCGTCGTCAGCGCCGTCAATCCAACCAGAGGCAGCAGTGGAGGTACCCGCCCTATCCCGTCCCACTCAGCCCATTCCAGGCTTCCGTTGTCAGCTAGATGTAAAATCGATTCAAGGCCTGCAGAACCAGCGCTGGATTCATGCCCTGCACTCTTGCCAGCTTCCACTCGATTCCACCGGAAGAGAATACGATCGAGTGAGGATCATTAGCGCGATCACCACGGAATTCGTAAGACGCACGCATTACTGTTGGTAATTCATGTACATCTACACTTGGGGCAATAACGAGAAGCGCAAGACCCTCAAAGGCCGGCGATGCCGAATCATCCGATGCGGAAAGATGAACAGCGTGATGATCGAGTTCGAGGACGGCTCGCGTGAGATCACGAGCCGGAACGCCATTCGCAAGGAGAAGCCGCGATGACCAAGAACGAGCAGATCGACATGATCAATAGCCTGGTCACGGCCGAAGCCATGATCCGGCGGGCCCGCTGGCTTCTCCGCACCATGAAAGAGAGCAAAGCCCCGACCGACCAGGTCGAGGCGTTCGAGAACGATCTGCTCACCCTCGCGGCCAAGATCGAATTCACCCTGAGAACGAGACGTTGCGATGCCCTGCTTGCCGATGTCGCCAACATCGAGCCGGTCCCCTACGTCTCCTGGGAGCTGAACGCCTGGCAGCGATCGCCCTACACCAACTGCGGACCCCTCGAGAACACGCCGATCGACGAGGTCTGCCGCGTGGTGGACGAGCGGATCCGCAGCGGGGACAAGCCCGGGAAGCAGTACGTGGACATGTCGGCGTTCATGGAGCGGATGGGATTCAAGAAGCCAGATGACGACGAGAAACCGATGATTATTCTGCCAGGAGCTCCGACCCCAAAAGGAACACCATGACAACGATCCATCGCACCCTGGATCCGCTCCGCCTGAAGGTCATCACGATCAAGACCAAGGTGACGATCGTGAGCCGCGGGAAGTGGTGCTACGTCCGTCTGGATGGAAAAAACAGAGGGACAGTCGACGGCCAGAAGAAAGGGATGTGGCTGTCCTCCCGACGCAAGGCGATCCAGGCGTTCAAGGCCAATTTCAAGAAATGGAAATTCTAGGAGAGAACCATGGCAGAGCTTGTTACTGCCAAGATCGGACAGATCTGGAGAGACGCCGACCCGAGAATCACCGGCTTCTCGAGCAACGGACGGTACATCGTCATCCTCGACATCCAGAGCCAGTACGCAAAATGCTGTCTCTGCGATCGGGACGGGAACCAGCTATCGAATCGGAAGACCATGATCCGAATCGACAGGCTCAAGCCTGGCAGCACGGGCTACGAGTTCGTCAAAGAAGCAGGGAGGTGACACACAACGGCCGGTGCGGCGTGGATGGACACGCAGGCAGCCGAGTCCGGGTTCGATGGTCGACTCGCCAGCCTCCGGCGACGGAGGATACTCAAGTGGGCGAGGGGACGCGAAAAAGGGCGCAAGTGTCCCGGTGTTACGACCACTCGGAGCCGTGGCGTCCCGGTTACAGCCACGGCAAAGGAACCCAGTCGGTGTTGAGTCCGACCGCCGACCGTTGTGTGACGCTTCTCTGTTCTTCGTGACTGCTCTTCAGGGAGATCCCGATGAAGTTCACCCGCAAAGTCGATTTCAACTCGGAGACCTCCGAGATCCTCGTGGGCTACATCGTCGAAGGCCCCGAATCCGCCGGAGTCATCGGAGCCACGCGCGCCGAGATTATCGTCCATGGGAATTTTCACATCACCCGGATCGAAGACATGCAAGCCTTCCAGCAAGCCCTCATCCGCTGCGTCGTCCACAAGCTGTACCTCTCGGCCAATCCTCCGATCGTCGGCGTCGAGCCGAAGACGCTCACCGACGCCGAAGCCGACGCGAAGATTGCAGAAAAGAGGAATCCCGGCTTGACAGTCTAATATTCGCGGCTATACTCTCTCCCGGAGCGTGCGAGTGCTAATTCACCAGACGAAACCCCTGCCAGCGAGATCCGGGTACCGCTCGTACGCGGTCCTGGGTTGCTCAGCCGGACCCGCACGCTCCACCGGGCCCGGATCTCGCTGACGGGGGTTTTCGTTTATACGGAGGTCTTCCCCGATGCCTCCTTCGCCGTACGATACGGGCGCCCTTGACATCCCAGCAGCAAAAGACTTCCTGAAGCGGATTTTCAACGGCCTCACCGGCTATGTTGAGATCCGAATCATCCCGCCCAAAGGCAAAGAAGGAAGCGGCGTCCAGCAGTTCTTCATGCCAGTCGGCGCCGCGCTGGACGACATCGATGGTCTCTTCAGCGGCATCCAACCAACTAACGCCGCCGGCGACGGGATCCACTTCGGCGTCCATCCCCGCCTCTCACCCAAAGGGACAGCCGACCAGGTCACGCACTGCCGCGTCGTAATGGCCGATCTCGACTTCAAGGACCTCCCGAGAGAGACGTTCGAGCTGAAGGTTGGAAAGATGGCCGAGCTGGGGCTCGCGCCATCCATGGCCGTCGAGAGCGGCCACGGCATCCACCTGTACTGGATCCTCAACACCGCAACGGCCGTGACAAAGGTCAAGCCCGTCATCGAGTCGGTCGGGAAATATCTCGGTGGCGATCCGATCTCCGACGCCTCGCGCACCCTCCGGCTACCGGGCACCTACAACACGAAGGAAGAGCCGTGGGTCCCGTGCCGGGTGATCCGGACGGACGACGTCGCCTACGACATCGACCAGTTCCATCCGATCTTGAGACTGGCCCCTCCCACGCGACGATACGACGAGGCAACGGGAGAATCAGTACCCAACTCGAACGGAAACGGCCACTCTCTCGATATACTCGAAAAGATCATTCCCTACTGGACCAAGGGACACCGCCACCATCTGGCGATCGCCACCGCCGGCATGCTACGCCAGTCCCAACAGACAAGAGCACAGACCTCCGACTTCATGCAGAAAATCTGCGCGAAGACCAAAGACGAAGACCTTGCCGACCGGATGAAGGCGATCGACACGACCTACTCTTTGTCCGCCGACAAAATCTCGGGCAAAGATATGATCATAAGGACTCTGGGCGGATCCGACGGGATGAAGTATTACAATATCATCTCCGGGTACATCGCCAGGCTCCCACCCTCACCGATAGAGATACAGAAGTTCCCTCACTTCGAGATCAGCCGGTACCTTCCCGTCGACACGTTCTTCTACCGCTACATGGCCTGGGCCTACAACCAGTGCGACGCGCCCCTGCAGTACCACCTGGCCTGCGCCATCACGTTGGTCTGCTCCGCACTGGGGAATAAGGTCTGGACCGGGTACCCGCGACGGTCGACCAAGCTGTTCCCGACCCTCTACACCATGCTGGCGGGGAAGACGAGCCGGTACCGGAAGTCGACCTCACTGGGCCTTGCGCGCAAGCTCGCCAAGAGCTCGAACATCCCGATCTTCTCGAACAACACCACCAGCGAGCAGCTCTTCAGCCGCATGGCCCCGACCCCCAAGGAGTTCGAGGACGTTCCCGGGCCGAAGGGAACGGTCAAACAAAAGGTCGTGGCTTGGGAGGGGAGCCCCTGGGGGATCACGTGCTTCAGTGAGTTCTCGATGTTCCTGGCAATGGCGAAGAAAGGGTACATGTCCGACATGATCTCCTTCTACACCGACCTCTACGATGGATCCGCAACGGCCGACGTCAGCAGCCGAGAGACCAAGAGCAGTGGCCGCTACTACATCAACAACCCAGCGATCTCCATGATCGTGGGCGTGACGCCCCAGAGCATGAAAGAACACCTGCAGCAGTCGAGCATCGCGGACGGATTCGTCACCCGATTCCTCTACCTGATCCCGCCGCCCAAGCACGAGATCCGCAGTCGATGGGAGCCCGACCAGGACTACCAGACGGAAGAGCAGAGCTACGTCGCGCTCACGGACGACATCACGGCCCTCATCAAGATGCAGGGCGAGATGGTGCCCACCAAAGAAGCGATCGACGAACACGAGAAGCTGATCACCGAGCTCGACAACCGAATGCTGGATTACGAGTCCGCAGGGATGGACAACATGGACGCCCTGATCGGGCGCCTGGGCACCATGGCGATCAAGATCGCCATGGCCTATTCGTGCGCGATGACGAAGACTCCGGAGATCGTCCCGGAGATTTCCCTCGAGGCCATGAAGATGGCCTGCGACTTCGTGCGCTACATCGCCGGAACGTCCGAGCCCTTCATGGGGATCCTGACTCCGGAATCCAAGAACGCCCAAGTTAATTACCAGGACAAGGTCCTCTCTCTCCTGCGAAGGATCAGGGCAAAGACCCCGGAGATCAACCGCCGGGACCTGTTGCACCTGGTCCACCTGGATGCGCGCCAGCTTGAAGCCGCAATCACGACCCTGATTGAAGCGGGACATGTCATTGAGAAGAAAGGACTGCGCGGGGGCAGCGTCTACCGACTCAACGAGGTCGAGGTTAAAAACGTGATGGAAGTTCTCGTCCCCGAGCATGTGGAGTCCAACTAATGGACCTAAACCAGTCCTGCCTCGTCTACGACAACCTGCCCAAGACCACTGCCCAGCTCGCGCTCTGGAACGGCGACGAGCCATTCCAGGCGGCCCTGAAACTGATTCAGGGGCGATCTCTTCTCGACGTCCCGCGTCTCTGGACGCTCTGGAACGCTGTGCGCCAGGTCGAGAAGATCAATCCCGGTAGCGGAGGCCACGTCCTTGAGGTCGGCATCTACCGCGGCGGATCCGCCGTGATCCTGGCCAAGGCCATAGGATCTATCCTACAACGCCGGGAGATCTACGCAGGAGTAAGAGAATGGATGGGCGAAGAATCGATCCAAAAGCCTGCCAATCCCAAGCTCTACCTGGCGGACACGTTCGAGGGCCTGGTCGACGCCGGCCAGAAAGACAACGCCCACCACAACGGCGACTTCAAGGTGGACGAGGCCGAGGTCCGCACGTTCCTGCAGAAGCACGCTCCCGAGGCCACCATCCTGAAGGGCCGTTTCCCCGAGACCTTCATGGGGATGGGAAGCGAGCTGCGCCTGGTCCACTGCGACGTCGACACCTACGAGTCCACGTTCGCGGTCATCAAGTACACGACTCCGCTGCTGCTCGTCGGCGGGATGATCATCGTGGACGACTTCGGATTCGTGACGTGCATGGGAGCAGCCAAGGCGGTCAGCGAGTTCTGGTCTGACAACAGGCTGGTCTGCACCTACAATCTCACCGGCCAGGCGATCCTCACCAAAGTCAGGAGCTCGTAACGTGGGCTACCTCGAAACCAGCAAGATCCGGGCCCGGCTCATTCAGTACTGCAACGGCTGCGGCCTTGACATCGGCTGCCAGACCGACAAGATCCGCCCGGAGGCCATAGGAATCGACCAGAAGCGTTACGAGGGCATGAACATCACAGGAGACGCCAATAACATTCCTGCGCTGTTCCCCGTCGGGACCACGTTCGACTACGTCTACTCGAGTCACTGCCTCGAGGACATCAAGTACCACATTACTGCCCTGGCCGGCTGGGCCAAGATGCTCCGACAGGGGGGCCTCCTGATCCTGCAGGTCCCGCACCCCACTCTCTTCAAGGGGCACAATCCAGACCACAAGCATCCCGGCTGGACACCTGCCGAGCTGATCGTCATGGTAAAGCAGCTGGGGATGGAAGTGGTGGAGGCTTTCGTCGACGACGTCCCGGCCGAGAACCGCTATTCCAGTGTCATCGTCGCGAAAAAGGTATGCTGAAGAAAATCATCAATCCGCTGGCGCTGTTACCGCTATTCATGGGCCCCATGCCTGTCGGCCACTACCTCGGACCGACTCGGGGCCCCGGCACCGGCCGCACAGCAAAGTGTAAGAAGTGCGGGATCGTGGGTCCCGTCTCCGAAGGACCGGACGGCTGCCGCCAGATCGCCGGCTGCACCTGTCCCATCAATCGAGAAGCAAGATGAAGCAATTCAACACGCTGCACCGGGCTGTCGAGTACGCCGCGGACGGCCACCAGGGACTCTATCCCTATGCGTCAGAGCCGCGCCGGTACCCGAACGCCCCCAAGTGCTTCCGGGTCACCGACAAATGGGCGTACCTGTTCGACCAGGACCTCATCCGCCTCAAGATAACCGCGCGCCAGCTGGGGATCCGCAAGATCGTCGTGGACCATCTTGGCGATCGCTATCAGCACATCGACCTCTGCGGCATGCCGCTGCAGAAGGCCCTCGAGATCTGTGCCCAAAGGGAGGAGCAATGTCCAAGTCCAAGCGTCCAGTCCGTCCAGTCTCAGATCTCATAAGCGAGGCTGAGGAAGCGATAGGATGGATCCAGGATCCACCTAATCCGACCAGCATCAAGACGCCGGCGATCCCGATCGTTCCACTGGTCGGGATCGCGATCGGGCTGACCGTCTTCAGAAAGGGATCCTCCTTCAGCCCGCCAAGCAAGTCCTGGCAGCGGATGCACGACGCGGTCGACATCCGGGATAAAGCCTTGGCGAAATACCAAGCGGCGTGGTACGACACACCAGAAGGGAAGAAGCTAGAGGACGAGGCTCTCAAGGCGAGGATCGAATACTGGGCAGTCAGGAAGAGGACGTCATGATCACGCGCATCCGCGCCATCCATCGAATCGATCCGGACAACATCGGTGACATGCTCTGCCCGCCCACCCGCTACATCGATTTCGGCCTGCCCGTCGAATACCTCGACATCTCCGACCTGCGGGCCCAGCAAGACGCTCCCGACGCCCTGACGATCATCGGAGGCGGGGGGCTGATGTGGTGGCTCGCGAAGATGCAGGTCATCATGGCGACCCAGGGCCCCAAGGTCCTCTGGGGGATCGGCCTGAACGCCATGCTCCAGGAGACACCGGACTCGTACCCCGAGTGGATCCGCCAGGCGCAGCTCGTTGGAATCAGAGACTACATCCTCTCCGGACCCGGCATGGATCTCTTGTGGGTTCCCGGAGTCTCCTGCCTGCACGAAGCCTTCAAGATCAGACGCTATCCTCCGGCATACCCGATCGTCATCTACGAGCATTCCTCGGCGCCATGCATCCAGATAGGCGACTATCCCCGTCTACGAAATCCGAAGACCATAGAAGAGATCCTCCGATTTCTTTCGAAGGGCGAGGTCGTTATTACCAACCGATACCACGGCGTCTACTGGGCCACGCTGCTCGGGAAAAAGGTTCTGCTCTGGGAACCCAACTGCTCGAGGTTCTTCCACTTCCGGTACCCGCCGGTCATCTGCAACCGCGAGAACTGGCGGCAGAAAATAGCCGAGACAAGAGAGTACCCGTCCGCCTTGCCCGCATGCATCGAGCGCAACCTGGCTTTCGCCGAGGACGTCCGAGGACTCATCCAAAGAGAGGAATAGCATGTCGCCACTAGGAAATTCATCGCGCAATGCCAGGGCGCTGCTTCCACGAGCAAACAGGCTGAAACCGGTCAGCACCCTGCTCCCGCGAAAAACAGGAAAGCCCTGCTCTGACATGATATTCTCTCATGAGCCCGGTTATGAAAAAGAGATCACCGTCAGAGTAGGATGGTGCCACCTGGGCGATGCCCTGTGCTGCCTCACAGTCGCCCGCCAGCTCGCCCGGAGATTTCCCCATCTTTCCGTCTACGTCGACGGGTACGCCGATATAGTTAGAGCCTACGGTGACGATCTGATCCACATGGGAAGTCGAGGAGCAGAATGCGGAATCTGCCCGACTGCCCGGCATCGCCGCCAGGAACCGACAATCGACTACAACTACTGCGGGACTTACGAAAATGAGTTCGGGTTCACAGCCACACCAGGATCCAGACTTGAGCTGCCAGAGCCCCCCCCGTTCCCCAACCTGGAAGGAGTGAAGTACATCGCCTTCCAGCCATTCGCCAGATGGGCGAAACCGGATCTTTCAATCGAAACGATCCAGAAGCTCATCCAGCCCTTCAAGAACATCGGGCTAAAAATTGTCTGTGTTGGGACCTGGGAGACCCGCCAACACTGGGAAGACGTCGACTACAGTCACCTGGGAAGCGCCATCGACCTCATCCGCGTCATCCGGCACGCCACGGCCGTGCTGACACCGCGCTCGGCCAGCGCCCACGTCGCCGGCGCTTTCAAAGTCCCGAGCCTGATCTGGGTTCCCAAAGACGGGGAAAACTGGCACCTGAACTACACAGGATGGCCGAACGTCCAGATCAGCGTCTTCGAACAGGACAAGATCCTAGAACAGGCACAAATCATCGCCGACACGATCAAGAGAGACAAGAATTCCATGCCAAAGCCCGAGACATCGACCCCAAAAATAGAGCCCCAGATATTACCTTGCGAACCGACCACGAAGCCGAGAACCGCGATCGTGACCATGGCGATCGGCGAGCAAGAACAAAAAGTGGCCGCCATCTCTCACCCGCTGATGAAAGCCTACGCAAACCGGATCAACGCCGACTTCCACGTCATTACGCAACGCAAATGGCCAGACGTTCACATCTTTTTCGAGAAGCACCAAATCTGCGAGATCGTAAAGGCTTACGACCGGACGCTCTACGTCGACACGGACATAATGATCCGGGACGACTCCCCGAACATCTTCAATCTGGTCCCTGTCGGGAAAATCGGAGCCTTTAATGAGACATCGATGATCGAACACATTCCGCAAATAGCCTCAGACATTCAAACCCGAATCGTTCAACTATTGGCACTGGTAGATGGGCCACCTCCAGGATGGATTTGGCCAGGGACCTACTTCAACGCCGGAGTCCAGGTCGTAGATCCCTCATTTGCCTGGCTCTACGAGCAGAAACCCGAAGGCCCGTTCCGCAATGTTATTCTGGCCGATCAGGGGATCCTCAACCTGAACATCCATCACAAAAATCTCCCGACCTATCAACTGCCCCAAACGTGGAACCACATGATCGGGCACACCAAGATCCCGATCCCGGATGTCTGCGCCAGCAGCTATTTCATTCATGCCACCTGGTACAAAGACAAGAGGGTCAGAGATCAGGTGATGAGAATGATCGACAGCGAATGGAAATTAACCACGAGGAAATAACGTGGAGCTGCTACCCTATTACTGCGTCGGCCATCGAGCCGCCAATTTCGGCTGGTTCGCAAAGTCCCTGGGGACTCTGCGACGATACAACCCGGACATTCCCGTCGTGGTCCTCTGCGATCGCGACATGAAGGTAGACGATCCCAACACCACCGTCTACCGCTGGCCGATGAGGACGATCCTCGACAGCATGATCGCCAGGGCCTTCATCCTCGAGGTTCTGCCCAAGGCGCCCGAATCCCTGCTCTACCTGGACACAGACACCGCCTTTTGTCAACCTCTCTCGGTACTCATCCGCGCCTGTCCTCTCCCCGGCTTCTGGGCCACAGTAGAACCAAAGAGATGCTGTTACATCGGCAGCAATGTGTCCGGACAATACGCAATGACCGGGAAAGAGATAGAGCAGGCCACGGCCCATCACCAAGGATCGGTCTGCAGCGGGGTCTGGTACACGGACGTGGACACAGCCGCGAAGCTCTTCAAGACCTGGACCGTTGAGACCTACAAGATGGCCGCCCGGTACCGGGAGATGGTAGAACGAGGCGACTGGCAGACAGGAGACCAGGCGACGCTCAACGCGATCGTCTTCCGGGGCCAGCTCAAGGTAAACACAGCAGACTGGCGCATCATGAGGCCCTTTTCTCCTCCCTACCACTACTACAACCCAAATCGAGCGCCCGTGATCTCCCATTTTTCGGGAGACGGAGCAGTCAAGAATAACATCTGGACCTATCCGGGAGATCCCGTCAAGCTTCAGTTTCTCCCAGGAGAGAATCCCGTCGAGAACAAAAAAGAAGAGAAGCCCGTCCCTGTAGTTTCGCATTCAGAGCCGGGAAGGAAGCTCCAACGCGCAGCCCCGATCCCGATCGCCAGGATGCCGCAAAAAAGAGAGGGGAACATGAAGATCGCGCTCGTAACAGCCGCAATACAAGACAACGCTCATCAGGACAAGACCCGAGAAAGAGGAAAGTATAAGCCCACGGACTTCGCCCAAATAGTAGCCAGAAGCAGACCGACTCACGAAGCCTACGCCAAGCAGCTCGGCATAGACTACCGGATCCTCACGAGCCGCTGCTGGCCCGAGATCAGCGTCCTGTACGAGAAGTTCCAGATCTGGAGGCTGTTCGAGTACGAGAAGTACGACCGGATCCTCTTCGTCGACGCCGACGTCCTCATCCGCCCGGACACCTGCGACCTCTTCGACCTGGTTCCCGGAGGCAAGCTGGGGGTCCTCAATGAGGGGTTCGAGAGCGATCTTCACGCACGATGGATCCTCGAGCTGATGGTCCTGGGCGGGAGCAAGCCGCGAGGATGGGTATGGGACGGATGGTACGTGAACACGGGGGTCATGATCATCGACCGGATCCACCGGGACATTTTCAAAGACAAGCCCGTCGGCCCGCAGGCTCACTTCCGCTGGGGCGATCAGGGCTACGTGAACTGGTACCTGCAGACGCACGGGGGGATCCCGCTCTACCGGCTGCCGAAGGAGCTGAACTGGATGCCGATGGCCAACCCTGGGATCTCCATTGCGGAAGTGGCAAGGCGCGCATATATTGTGCATGTCAGCGCGTTCCCTCTGGCGACGAGACTGAAGATCATGGACGAAGTACTGGCCGAATGGAGCAGCCCGAGTATTTCTTGACAGGAGTCATCTGATGCCCCCCAGCATCGAGAAGAGACGCACGGCGCGCACCCCACAGCGGCTCGAAATAGAGAAGCACGCCTACGATCTGAAGCGCGCCGAGATGATCAAAAAGCTCGGCGGCAAGTGCATCACCTGCGGCATGCCGTACCTCCATCTCCTCCAGATCCGCCCCTGGTACGGGGACAAAGAGAACAGCAAAGAGCCAAGAGATCGGCCTCTCCCTAAAATACATAGGGGAGGGACGATGACCCGGCTTAGGCAACAAGAAAAGCTAATAAAAGAGAGAGGGGCCGACCTTCTCTGCCGGTGGTGCATAGCCGACGAGTCGAAATTTCCTCGCCCTCTCCACCGGCTGAACCCCCTCAAGCGGCCCTGGCACCTGGTCACGTTCTACTGCGGACGATGCGACGCGCTCATCTACATCAAGGATTCAGTCCGCGGCCAGGGGGACCAGCTCTGCTGCTGCAAAGCCTGCGCCAAAAGCGATTCCGCCGACAAAGAAAATCCCGCCTGCAGCTGCAAAGATCTGGCTGACGATGAGAAGTTCATGCCGCCGGCGCTCTGGCCCGAAAGCTGCGTGCAGCCGGAGTACGACCGAGAGACCTTCTACCAGATGAGGCGCGATGAGAATTTCGTGGAGATGAATGTTCGGATCGAGAAGATCGAGCACTACTTCAAGCTCTGGGACATCGAAGAGAAATTTGTCTGTGCCACGCCGGCGCCCCCCGGGGCCGAGACGCCCCTGACCGACGAGATGAAAGAGATCAACGCCTCGTCCTACTGGAGATTGCTCTGGCTCGAGTGGTCAGAAAGGTTGGAAAATCTTTGGGATGTGGCCGGGGTGACAATCGGGCTCGTGTTCGGCCCAGCGCCGAAGCCTCCCGAGATAGACGACCCCTTCAACATGCCGCCAGATGACTTCAAGGAAAGGTACCCCGGATACAGGCAGGAGATCATCGTCACCGGGACCTTCTGGAAGATGAAGTTCAGCAAGATCCTGGCGCCCGAGTGGTACCCCTGCGGCGGACTCCCGCCGCCTCGCTGCGAGAGGATCTTCAACCGGGTGACGGAGAAGTCGGTCTACCCACCAATTCCGGATCCGCCGAAGAAGACCAGAAACCTGCCATGGCTAAAAAACGACGAAATTTCGCTATAGTAAAATAACGCCAATTTTAGCGTATGCCCAAAATATCGCAAATTTTAATGGTAGCAGGCCCTTATGGTAGCAGATTTCTTGGTGGTTATCATCCGACCCCAAATATCTCGAATACCCCAAAAATCTACGCCGAGCCCGAACCAGCGCAACGACTTCCGACACTTGCCAAACCGAAAGAATGGTACTACGAGGTATAAAGGGGCGTTAGCATGCTCACGTTGCCGTGTTGCCGTGTTGCCGTGTATTCTCAAATCCTAGCAAGACTACTACTACTACTAGTATTGCTAGTATTCTTATATTGGTACGGCAACACGGCAACACGGCAACGTGAGCATGCTAACAGCCCTGTATACCTCTCAGTACCATACTTGTAGTCTAGCAAGAGTCGGAAGTCGTTATATCGAAAAGACGTGCTAAGGAAAAATCGTGAATAAAAGAGAAGCGGGGTCTCATGAATAACCTAAAAAAATCTGCTACCATAAGGACCCCCCAAATGAGGCACCCGCAAAAAAAGCGCAAATTTCGATGTCACCGCAAAAAATCGCGGAATTTGCGTGTCAAGGCTCGCGCCTCGACGTCCTCCCGGGCCCGCGGGCTGCGCTCCTTCGCCGCCAAGGGTGCCCCAGGTCGCCGCCGGCGGTGCGCGCGCTGTCGTTGCTGGCTCCGCTCAGGGAACCGCGCCAGTCTGTGCTCCCCGTGCCGCCGCCACCCGGCGATGGCCTTATTTTTCTCGTGAAGGAGGCGATCATGAGCTTGTCCAGTACGATGATGTGCGCCGGCTGCGGTTGCACCAACGACCGGGCGTGTCGGGCGACCCGCTCTTCGCCGGTCGGATGCTTTTGGGTCTGGTTCGACAAGGTTGCGCGCGTCGGCCTGTGCTCGCGCTGCATCTCTTGGCCGCCGTCGGCCGCTCATCCCTCTCAGCTGGTTCGGAAGCTGGCGCGGCAGTGGCGGCGGCTGATCCGCGAGGCCCAGCGGATCGATCGCGTCCTCGAGACCTATGGCGAGTTCACTTGGACCAAGCCCGCCGGGACGACGCGAGTGACCATCCTCGCGGTGTGTGGAGGAGGAGGAGGAGGGAGGGCGAAGAGATGACAGAAGCCCATGGAGTTGTCTGCACCTCGAAGGGGTGCTTCAAGTTTCGGACCGGGGCGCCGCGGCACTTCTCCTCGCCGCCCCCGCGGCCGCCGGAGCCCCCGGACCCTCTGCCCGAGTTGGACCCCGAGGAGGCGCTCGAGGTGCTGCGCCGGCGAGCGCCGCATTGCTTTGTGTGTGGGATGATCTTGAAGGCGCTGGGCCCGGACGGCGAGCCCAAGCCTGTGGTGTCAGGCTGGGAGACGGTGATCCCCCTGGCCGGGGTCCTGAGGCACGTGGCGAACGAGATCGAGATGAGCAGGTCCCCGGAGTGGGTGGAGCAGCAGCGCGCGGTTGGAACGTTTGGGGGTTGACAACCGGACAGCAGGGGGGGATACTCTCCCCATGGCCGCCCTGGTCATGGCCTTCTTCGTGGTGGGGGGAAGCCTCGTTATTTGTGCCATTCTCAAGAGAAAGTAGGGGGGGGAGTGAGCGCGTGCACGGTGCTTGGTTTCGGGTCCTTTATCGGGGGGAAGTGACATGCCCAGGCTCTACAAAGGAAGACACAGCCTCAACAATAGGGACAAGAAACACGCGATCGAGCTCATCAAGTCTGGTCAGGCCCCCACTCCGAAGGCCCTCATGGAACAGATGCCAGAAGCCAGCCCCCAGGCCATCGGTGGACTCTTCACGGCTGAGGCCAGGCGGTCGCAGGGCCTCGATCCTTTGACCGGGAAGATCCCGCAGGAGTCTCCTGTCAGGGATTTCAGTAGAAGCGCCCCTCCCGAACCCCTGCCCGAGATTCCCTCTCCTGGCGGAAACGGGAACGGCAGTGGGCAGCCCCCGACTTCGCCCGAGACGGCCGCGGCCGCCGCGGCGATCTCCGAGGTCCCTGTGGTCTCTTCTCTTCCTGCCGCCTCGTCTGTTCCCGTGGCGTCGATCGCCCCTCCTCCTTCTCCTGGTCGAATCGCGATCTGGCGGAACTACGGGGATCCCACGGGGTTCCTCGGCGAGGAGCCTGCTCCTCTCGACATCCCGAAGATCAAGGAGAGGTACGGCGGGGGGACCTTCGATTTCATCACGTACCGGCCCAACGCGATCCCGTTCCATCAGAAGAACATCACGATCGCCGGGCCGTCCAAGGCCCCTCCGGTGCCCGAGCCTTCGACCCTCTTCCGCGATCGCTCTCCCTTCCGTCACCCGGAGGGCGGCGCCGCCGGCGGCGACACCGCTGGCCTGCTCGCGGCGTTCGCCACCTTCCAGCAGCTTCAGAACGCGGCCGAGACCCGGGCCCTCAAGACCTTGGACGCTCCGGACAAGAAGGCCGAGGCGGATGGCGGTATCGCCAAGAACTCCTTTGACCTGGTCAAGGGTGTGCTCGAGAAGGCCGGGAAGGACGAGGGCTCGATGGCGGCGCTCCTGCGCTTCCAGTCCGAGGAGCGCGGAGCCGCGGCCGAGCGTCACAAGGCCGACCTCGAGCGCATGCGGACGCAGGCCGAGCTGGACCGGACCCGCGACGAGAAGCGCGCGGACCTGGAGATGCAGCGCGAGCGCGAGCGCGCGGGCAACGAGATCGCCCGGGAGAAGGAGCGGATCGCCGCCCAGGAGCAGCAGAACAAGATCTTCTTCGTGGAGATGCAGAAGATCCGCGACACGCAGGCTGAGCTGGTCCGCAAGGAGCTGGAGCTTCAGCGTACGGCCCTGACCAAGGAGATGGAAGCGAACCGCAGCCAGGCCGCGTCCGAGCACGAGTCCATCATGGGGATGGCGGCGGAGAAGAAGAAGGAGTGGGACGACTTCCGCTCCCGCGAGATGAAGCACCTCGAGGAGGTCCTCACGCTCAAGGGCTCGATGGGCGTCGGCGCCCACGAGATCGAGATGCAGAAAATGTGGGCGGACACCGCGAAGGAGATCTTCGCCCGCGTCGAGCGGAAGGTCGAGCTGCTCGCCACAGCCGGCCAGTCAGGCAATCGGATGCCGTATTCGCCCGGGTCGGGTTCCAGCCCCCAGGTTTCCGCCGGAGGAAAGGAGCTTTCCGTGAGCATGGCCGATGCGATCTTCAAGAGCCAGATC
>Ga0315283_10002535_pt1 | contig 15309 bp, 12 predicted proteins | sample YL17G09_0_MG_FD_204541 | JGI IMG/M metagenome (GOLD analysis project Ga0315283, IMG submission 204541) | Sediment microbial communities from Yellowstone Lake, YNP, Wyoming, USA - YL17G09_0 | ecosystem: Environmental > Aquatic > Freshwater > Lake > Sediment | place: USA: Wyoming | collected... | reverse complement strand
GCAGCGGCAAGGGACCGTCCGGGAACAGCACGGTGTTCAGCGGGAACAGCGGGATTTCCTGGCGCGTCGGGAGCGGATCGGACATGGGCTGATTATGCCGCGTTCGCCGGCCTAGGGTAGCGCCTGGCGCAGCGCCTGCAGCAGGCGCTCGTGCAGGCCAGCGAAGGAACCGTTGCTCATCAGCACCAGGTGATCGCCCGGCCGTGCCTCGGCGACGATCTCGGCGACCAGCAGCGCGCTGTCGGCCTGCACGGTCGCGAGCTCGCCCAGTGGCTGCATCGCCTCGGCGACGTCCCACTTGACCTCGGGCGACTGGTAGACGAACACGCGGTCCGCGCCGGCGAGCGAGTTGGCCAGCGCCGCCTTGTGGGTGCCGAGCTTCATGGTGTTCGAGCGCGGCTCGAGAACCGCGATCACGCGACCCTGCCCGGCCTTGCGTCGTACGCCGTCGAGCGTGGTTGCGATCGCTGTCGGGTGATGCGCGAAGTCGTCATACACCACGATGTCGCGCACGACGCCGCGCACTTCGAGCCGGCGCTTGACGCCGCCGAAGCGGCAGAGCGCCTTGAGCGCCGCCTCCTCGCTGACGCCTGCGTGACAGGCTGCGGCCACGGCCGCAATCGCGTTGGCCGCGTTGTGACGACCCAGCATGTCCCAGTCGACCCGGCCGAGACAGCGCTCGCCGCGCCAGACGTCGAAGCTTGCGAAACTCTCGTCACCGCCAGCCGCCGCGATCCGCCATTCGCAGCCCGCCGTGCGGGTACTGGTGAAACGCTCGACAGGCGTCCAGCACCCCATGCGCAGCACTTCCTCGAGGTGCGGCTCGTCGGCGTTGACCAGCAGCCGGCCATTGCCGGGCACCGTGCGCAGCAACAGGTGGAACTGCTTCTGGATCGAGGCCACGTCCGGATAGATGTCGGCGTGGTCGTGCTCGAGGTTGTTGAGGATCGCGGTGCGCGGCCGGTAGTGGACGAACTTGGCGCGCTTGTCGAAGAAGGCGGTGTCGTATTCGTCCGCCTCGATCACGAAATGCCGGCCCGAGCCTAGCCGTGCGCTCACGTCAAAGTCGAGCGGCACGCCGCCGATCAGGAATCCGGGGTTGAGGCCCGCATGCTCGAGGATCCACGCCAGCAGGCTGCTGGTCGTGGTCTTGCCGTGCGTGCCCGCCACGCCCAGTACCCAGCGGTCGCCCGCCTGCAGCACGTTGCGGGCGAGCCATTCCGGGCCGGACTCGTAACGCTTGCCGCTGTCGAGCAGGGCCTCGACCAGCGGATTGCCGCGGCTCATCACGTTGCCGACCACGAACACGTCTGGATTCAGCTTGAGCTGGTCGGCCTCGTAGCCCGGGATGACCTCGATGCCGAGCGCCTCGAGCTGGGTGCTCATCGGCGGATAGACGTTACGATCGGAGCCGGTGACGCGGTGCCCGGCGGCGCGTGCAATGGCGGCGATGCCACCCATGAACGTACCGCAGACGCCGATGATGTGCAGGTGCAAGGCTCAGCCCCCTCCGCCGCCGGCCAGCCCGAGCAGCAGGTTGATCAACAGGAAATAGGTCAGCGACAAGGTGACGCCGGTGAACAGGTTCGAATCCGTCGCAAGCTTGAGGATACGGCCCGTGACCAGCGCGAAAACGACCACCATGCCGAGCGCAATGAGGCCGGCCACGGTTGATTCCGCCGGCACGCCCAGCCGGGTGAGTCCCCATTGGACGGGAAGGAACAGGCACAATCCGAGCACGGTGCCGGTGCCGAGCACGGCGCTGGCCGTCTGCAGGAAACGCTCGGTCTTGCCGAACAGCTTGAGCAGCAGCCAGGTACCCGCAACCAGCAGGATCGGGTCGAGCACGACGAACACCAGCCACGCCCCCGCCGGCTGGTCGAGCAGGGCCAGCTGCAGGATCGAAACTGCGACATAGGTTGCCGCGCAAAGCCACAGCAGCAGGCGTGAGGCCGGCAGATCCTGTGGACTGCGCCGCCAGAGTACGATGTCGAGAAAGACCTTCAGGAATTGCAGCACGAGTCGAAGCGGCGGCCTGAGGAGCGGCGATTCTACACGCAGGTGACCGACCCGATGCGCGAAGCGAGGCTGATCCAGGACACGGGCGAACTCGAGGCGGCGCTGTTTCGCCTGCGCGGCGCGGATCGCCTGGCGCTGGACACCGAGTTCATGCGCGAGAGCACCTACCATCCCCAACTCTGCCTGGTGCAGATCGGCACCGAGTCCGATTGCTGCCTGATCGATCCCTTGGCCGGCCTCGACCTCGCACCGCTGTACGAAATGCTGCAGGACCGCTCCAGGCTGAAGATCCTGCACGCCGCGCGCCAGGACCTCGAAGTACTGCAACTGGCGGGCGGGGCCGTGCCGGGGCCGTTGTTCGACACCCAGGTCGCGGCCGCGCTGCTCGGCTTCGCGCCGCAGGTCGGCTACGCCGAACTCGTCGCGCGTCAGCTCGGTCACTCGATCGACAAGGGCCAGACACGTACCGACTGGTCACGCCGGCCACTCACCGCGGCACAACTCGCCTATGCCGCCGACGATGTCCGTCACCTGTTGACCCTGCACTCGGACCTGCAGGCTGCGCTCGCCGCGCAGGGCCGGACCGAATGGATGGCCGAGGAAGCAGCCGCATGCGAGGACCCGGCGCTGTACCGCACCGACCCGGCGCTGGCCTGGCGCCGCCTGAAGGGCCTGAACCGGCTGCAGCCGGCGGAACAGTCCACGGCCCGCGCGCTGGCCGAATGGCGGGAGCACCGCGCCATCGAGTCCAACAAGCCGCGCGGCTGGATCCTGGCCGACGAGACGCTGTACGCGATCGCCGCCCGGGCACCGAAGTCCATCCGCGCGCTGGAAGCCATCCCGTCATTGCCCCCCGGCGTGGTCCGCAAGCGCGGCGAGGAACTGCTGGCGCTGGTGCAGACCGCGCGCGCCGACGAATCCGGGGTGCCGTTGTCCGCACCGCGGCGCCCCTTGCCCGAGGAGATGTTGCAAGCCGCCAGTTTGCTGAAGATCGTGCGCGAGATCGCGGCGGAACTGGGGATCGGCGCCGAGCTGCTCGCGACGCGCAAGGACATCGAGGCGATCGTGTTCGGCTCCAGTGCGCCAGGCGACAGCCCGCTCATGCGCGGGTGGCGCAGGAACGTGGTCGGCGAAAAGCTGCTGGCAGCGCTCGCCTGAAGCAGGCGTTCGATCCGGGACCTTTCCCGGAGCGCGTGTCTGCCTTTCCAAGCTCTGGGAAAGGTCCCGGATCGAACGCCTGCTTCAGGCGCCAGTGGCCTTCACGAACTCGGCGTAGACGCGATCCATCGGCTGGTCGGCGTTGACGATCCGCAGCAGCCCGCGAACCTGGTAGTGCTCGATCAGCGGCGCGGTCTGCGCGTTGTAGACCTTGAGTCGGTTGCCGATCACCTCCGCCTTGTCGTCGTCGCGCTGCTTGAGCAACGGCGCCTCGGCGCCATGTTCCGGGTTGTCGCAGCGCTCGCCCTTGGCGGACGGCGACGAGTAGACGTTGAACACCTTGCCGCAGGCCGGGCAGCTGCGGCGCCCCGTCAGCCGCTGCACCAGCGCACTCTCGTCGACGTTCATCAGCACGACGGCATCAATCGGCTGGCCGAGGTCGGCCAGCAGCTCATCGAGCGCGCCGGCCTGGGCGACGTTGCGCGGGTAGCCGTCGAGGATGAAGCCCTGGGCCGCGTCCGGGCGACCCAGCCGCTCGCGGATCAGCCCGAGCACGATGTCGTCGGTCACCAGTTCGCCGGCGTCCATGGCCGCCTTGGCGCGCTTGCCGAGGTCGGTGCCACGAGCGACCGCGTCGCGCAGCAGGTCGCCGGAGGACACCTGGGGAATGCCTTTCTGATCGCGCAGCCGCTGGGCCTGGGTACCCTTGCCAGAGCCGGGAGCGCCTAGAAGTACGATTCGCATGATGTGATGACCGTGCAGGGTCCATTTCGGGAGGCGCGCACGTTACCGAAATTGCCCGGGCGGGGCCACCAGCAACTGCGGCAGGCGGCGGCGAGGGCCGTCCGGTCAGCACTCAAAGCAATAGAAACGGGCCCCTCCCGGGGGTATCCTACGCGACGTTGATCCGGACCTAAGTCCACGATTATGGACATGTTTTTGGGAGCCCAGATGAAGCAGACAACAGCCCCGCGCAACGCCTTCTACGCCCAGTCCGGGGGCGTGACCGCGGTCATCAACGCCTCGGCCTGCGGGGTCATCGAGGCGGCCAGGAAGCACCCTCGCAGGATCGGCAAGCTGTACGCGGGGCGCAACGGCATTCTCGGCGCGCTGACCGAGGACCTCATCGACACCAGCAAGGAAAGCGTCGCCGACGTGCGAGCGCTGCGCCATACGCCGGCTGGCGCGTTCGGCTCGGCGCGTTACAAGCTCAAGAAGTACGAGGACAACCCGGCGCAGTACGAGCGCCTGCTCGAGGTCTTCAAGGCTCACGACATCGGATATTTCTTCTACAACGGCGGCGGCGACTCGGCCGACACCTGCTTCAAGGTCTCGATGCTGGCCGAGAAGATGGGCTACCCGTTGCAGGCCATCCATGTGCCGAAGACGGTCGACAACGATCTGCCGATCACCGACTGCTGCCCCGGCTTCGGCTCGGTGGCCAAGTACGTGGCGGTGTCCATCCGCGAGGCCGGCTTCGACGTGGCCTCGATGGCGCGCACCTCCACCAAGTTCTTCGTGCTGGAAGTGATGGGTCGCCACGCCGGCTGGATCGCGGCGGCCGGCGGGCTGGCCGCGCAGAAAGCGGGCGATGCGCCGCACATCATCCTGTTCCCGGAGATCGCGTTCGACGAAGCCGCTTTCCTGGCCCGGACCGAGGAATGCGTGAAGAAATACGGCTACTGCGCGGTCGTGGTCTCCGAAGGCGTGCGCAGCAAGGACGGCAAGTTTCTCGCCGATGCCGGCACGCGCGACGCCTTCGGCCATGCCCAGCTTGGTGGCGTGGGCCCGGTCGTGGCGCAGCTGGTCAAGGACAAGCTTGGTTACAAGTACCACTGGGCCGTGGCCGATTACCTGCAGCGTGCCGCCAGGCACATCGCCTCGAAGGTGGACGTCGAACAGGCGTACGCGGTCGGCAAGGCGGCGGTCGAGCTGGCGCTGAAGGGCCACAACTCGGTGATGCCGACGATCGTCCGCACCTCGAACCGGCCCTACCGCTGGAAGATCGGCATGGCGAGCCTCGACCGGGTCGCCAACGTCGAGAAGATGCTGCCCCGCGACTACATCACCCCGGACGGATTCCACATAACGGCCAGGGGTCGCAGGTACCTGGCGCCACTGATCCAGGGCGAGGACTATCCGCCGTACGTGGACGGCCTGCCTAAGTACGTGGTCCTGAAGAACAGGCCCGTGCGAAAGAAGCTGAAAAACGCCTTTGTGGTATAGTCCCGCGCCTTTTTTCCGGGGCTGAACGGGCTTTGGATCGAGTCGCAGAACTCGACGCCCGTACCGCCCTGCCAGGTACCTGACTGTAGACCCGTTTGGGAGGTTGAGCATGACGACTGACAACGCGCTGTGGCTGGCGATTTTCGCCGGCGTGGCAGCGATCCTCTATGGAATCCTCTCCGCACGCTGGATCATCGCGCAGCCCGCCGGCAACGCCCGCATGCAGGAAATCGCCGCGGCCATCCAGCAGGGCGCCAACGCCTACCTGAACCGCCAGTACATGACCATCGCGATCGTCGGCGCCGTGCTGTTCGTCATCCTCGGCCTGGCGCTCAACTGGGCGACCGCGGGCGGCTTCGCGGTCGGCGCCGTGCTGTCGGGTCTCGCCGGCTACATCGGCATGAACGTGTCGGTGCGCGCCAACGTGCGCACGGCTCATGCTGCGAGCATCGGCCTCGACCCGGCCCTGCAGGTCGCGTTCCGCGGCGGCGCCATCACCGGCATGCTGGTCGTGGGCCTCGGCCTGCTCGGCGTCGCCGCCTACTACCTGGTGATGCTCAAGCTCACTGGCGACCAGGACCTCTCGCTGCATTCGCTGATCGGCCTCGCTTTCGGCGGTTCGCTGATCTCGATTTTCGCCCGACTCGGCGGCGGCATCTTCACCAAGGGCGCGGACGTAGGCGCCGATCTCGTCGGCAAGGTCGAAGCCGGCATCCCGGAGGACGACCCGCGCAACCCGGCCGTGATCGCCGACAACGTCGGTGACAACGTCGGCGATTGCGCCGGCATGGCCGCCGACCTGTTCGAGACCTACGCCGTAACCGTGGTGGCGACGATGCTGCTGGCGGGCCTCACCATGCAGAGCCTCGGCATCAACGCCGTGCTCTACCCGCTGGTGCTCGGCGCGGTGTCGATCTTCGGCTCGATCCTCGGCACCTACTTCGTCAAGGTGCGCGACGGCGGCAAGATCATGAACGCGCTGTATCGCGGCATCATCGTCTCGGGCCTGTTCGCGGCCGTGGCGTTCTACTTCGTGACGAAGATGATGATGGGCCCGGACAGCATGAACCTGTTCTACTGCTCGCTGATCGGCCTCGCGCTGACCGCAGCGATGATCGTCATCACCGAGTACTACACGGCGACCGAGTACGCGCCGGTGCGCTACGTTGCGGCAGCCTCGCAGACCGGCCACGGCACCAACGTCATCGCCGGCCTGGCGGTCTCGATGAAGTCCACCGCCCTGCCCGTGCTCGCCATCTGCGCCGCCATCTGGGGCGCCTACTCGCTCTATGGCCTGTACGGCATCGCGATCGCCGCGACGGCCATGCTGTCGATGACGGGCATGATCGTCGCGCTCGACGCCTACGGCCCGATCACCGACAACGGCGGCGGCATCGCCGAAATGGCCGGCCTGCCCAAGGACGTGCGCAAGATCACCGATGCGCTCGACGCCGTCGGCAACACCACCAAGGCCGTGACCAAGGGTTACGCGATCGGTTCGGCCGGTCTCGCCGCGCTGGTGCTGTTCGCGGACTACACCCACAACCTCGAGATCGCCGGCAAGCTGCAGGTGTTCTCGCTGTCGGATCCGGCCGTGATCATCGGCCTGTTCATCGGCGGCCTGGTTCCCTACCTGTTCGCCGCCATGGCGATGGAAGCCGTCGGTCGCGCCGCGGGCTCGGTGGTCGTGGAAGTGCGCCGCCAGTTCAAGGAGATCAAGGGGATCATGGAGGGCACCGCCAAGCCCGACTACTCCCGCGCGGTCGACATGCTGACCAAGGCGGCGATCAAGGAAATGATCGTCCCCTCGCTGCTGCCGATCCTGATCCCGGTGATCGTCGGCTTCGGCATGAACTGGCTGCTCGGCCCCGGCGCCGGCATCCGCGCACTCGGCGGCGTGCTGATCGGTACGATTGTCACCGGCCTCTTTGTCGCCATCTCGATGTGCACCGGCGGCGGCGCCTGGGACAACGCCAAGAAGTACGTCGAGGAAGGCAACTTCGGCGGCAAGGGTTCGGAGGCGCACAAGGCGGCCGTCACCGGTGACACCGTCGGCGATCCGTACAAGGACACCGCCGGCCCGGCTATCAACCCGCTGATCAAGATCATCAACATCGTGGCGCTGCTGCTGGTGCCGCTGCTGTAGCGGTCTGCCTCAGCTCTCCCGCCCACGGGAGATGATCCTCACCTCTCCGACCCTCGGGAGATGACCCCCACCTCTCCCGCTTGCGGGAGAGGTCGCGCGCAGCGCGGGTGAGGGTCTCCGCAGCCAAAGGCCCCGGCGACCCCGGGGCCTTTTTTTTGAATATCCTGTGCCGCTGGTTCCGACGTTCGCTCTGGCGCGGGAGATGGTGGCGCTGTCTCAGGAACGGGGCGTGTTCCTGATGGAGGCGTTCTGGACGCGCTTCCTGCCCGTTTACACCCAGGTCGGTGACTGGCTGGGCCGCGGCCTCATCGGTCGGGTGCGGGCGATTCAATCGAGCTTCTGCTTTTCCGTCCCCTACGACCCGGACAGCCGCCTCTTCAGTGCGGCTCTCGCTGGCGGAAGCCTGCTGGACATCGGCATCTACAACCTGGCGATGACACGCTGGGTACTCGAATCCGCGCTCGGTGCCTGTCCGGAGCCGCTGCGCCTCGGCGTGGAGGGTGTCCTGGCGCCCACCGGTGTCGATCAGCGTGTGACAGCGACGATCGTGTTCCCGGACGGCGTGCTGGCGCAGTTCGTCTGCGCGTTCGACTGTGTGGCCGACAACTCATTGCGCATATTCGGCGATGCGGGATGCATCAGCGTGCCGCAGAAGTTCTGGGAGGCGACGCAGGCGGTGCTGTCGCCGCGCGACGGCGCGCCGCAGACGGTTGACGCGCCGTTTCGCTGCAACGGCTTCGAGTACGAGATCGAGGAAGTCATCCGCTGCGTGCGCAGTGGATGGACGCAGAGTCCGCGCATGCCGCACTCGGAGACGCTGGCGAACCTCGCGGCGCTCGACGAGTTCCGGAGACAACTGGGCGTTCGCTATCCGTTCGAGTAGCCCGTCGGTTGAATCGACCGGCAACCCTGTTGCGATGCGGCGCCTGTGAGCCGCTCCAGGAAGGAGGACTGCCGGATTCCCTGTCCCTCTCGAGACCGTTGCAGTCTGGACCCATTATTCCTGGCGTGGCAATGTACTGGGCCGCAGATAGGAGGAGCACGGATCATGATCTCGCGCCGCGTTGTCAGCCTGCTGGTGGTTTCTGCATTGGCCCTCGCTGCCTGCAGCAAGCCTCCATCAGAGGCCAGCACCATTGCCGACGCTGATCTCATCATCAGCGGCGGCCCGATCGTCACCATGGAGGGTGACCAGCCCGCCACCGTCGAGGCCGTCGCTGTCGACGACGGCAGGATCGTCTTCGTCGGTTCGAAGGTCGATGCACTCAAGCGGAAGGGCGACGGAACCGTCGTCAAGGACCTTGCCGGCAAGACGCTGATGCCCGGCTTCATCGATGGCCACGCCCACGCCATGCAGTTCGGCGCACAGGCCGTGGGCGCCAACCTGCTCGCTCCGCCAGACGGTACCGTCAACACCATCGACGACGTGGTCGAGAAGCTGAGGGCCTTCGCGCCGAGCCCTGACGTGAAGCGCACCGGCTGGATCTTCGGCGTCGGCTACGACGACGCGTTGCTCGGTCGCCACCCCACCAGAGAAGACCTCGACAAGGTCTCCACGACCGTTCCGGTTATGGCGACCCATATCTCCGGCCACTTCGCCGCGGTCAACACGCTGGGCCTGAAGTTGATCGGTTACGACGCCAGCACGCCCAACCCCGAGGGGGGCGTCATCCGCCGCGAGGCCGACGGCAAGACCCCGAACGGCGTGCTCGAAGAACTGGCCGCGATCCCCCACATGCTGACGGCGCTCACGCCCGCCACGCAGGAGGGGAAAGACTATTTCCTGAAGCGCGGGCTCGAGATGGCGAAGAGCTTCGGCTACACCACCGCCAACGAGGGCCGCTTGTTCGGCCCCATGCACGCCGTCATGGCGGACGCCGCCAAACGCGGGCTGGTCGACATCGATCTGATCGGCTGGATGGACTACACGGGCCGGGCCGAGCTCGACAAGGGCTTCAGCACCAGTTATTCGAATCACTATCGGCTCGGCGGTCTCAAGATCACGCTCGACGGGTCGCCGCAGGGCCGCACCGCCTGGCGCACCGTGCCTTACCTGCTCCCGCCGGATGGCCAGAAGCCTGGCTACCTGGGCTATCCCGCCATCCCGGACACAACGCAGGTGCAAGCCTATCTGGACGAAGCCTATGCCAAGGGCTGGCCGGTCAAGGTCCACGCCAATGGCGATGCCGCCATCGACCAACTGTTCGCGGCGCTGCGCCCGGTAGTCGCGAAGCATGGCGTCAAGCCCGGGCAGACCATCCTGATCCACGGCCAGTTCATCCGCCCGGATCAGGTGCAGGAACTGAAATCGCTCGGCATCTTCCCTTCGATGTTCCCGATGCACACTTTCTACTGGGGGGACTGGTACGAGCAGATCGTCGGCCCGGAACAGGCCGCCCGCATCTCGCCGATGCGCTCGATCCTGAAGACGGGCCTGCACGCCACCAGTCACACCGACGCGCCGGTGGCGCTGCCTAACCTGATGCAGGTCGCGTGGGCGACGGTGAACCGTACTTCGCGCTCGGGCAAGGTCATCGGTCCCGACGAGCGTGTGACGCCCTACGAGGCGATGCAGATGATCACGATCTGGGGCGCCGAGCAGTTCGGCGAACAGGCCAGCAAGGGATCCATCAAGGAAGGAAAGCTCGCCGACTTCGTCATCCTCTCCGACAACCCGGTCACGATCGATCCCAAGAACATCAACACGATCCAAGTCCTCGAAACCATCAAAGAAGGCAAGTCGGTCTGGGTGCGGAACTGAGGCCTGCGGGCTCGGTGCGTCGAAGCTCGACACGGCTATCGGCCGTGGCCGGTCTCAGGCGGACTGGTTACTGAAGGTCACGGTCAGCGTCGGCGATTTCGCCAGCGTCTGATACACGACGCAGTAGCGCTCGGTCAGGCGCAACAACGTCGCCACCTGTTCGGCCGAGGCATCGGTATCCAGCGTGACGACAAGACGGATGTTCTGGAAGCCGACCGGGGCGTCCCTGGCGACGCCCAGCGTGCCGCGAAAGTCGAGATCGCCCTGCGCCTCGAGGGAGGCGTCGCGCAACGTGATTTCGAGCGCCGTCGCCACGGCATTCAGCGTGACACCTGCGCAGGCGACCAGTGCTTCCAGCAGCATGTCGCCCGAGCAAGCCGCCATGCCGGCGCCACCGGTGGCGGGGTGCAGTCCAGCGGTAACCAGCGCCTTGCCGGTCTCGACCCGGCAGGTCACGCCTGCACCGATCCGGCCCCGGGCGTGCAAGGTCACGAGGGCCGCGGCGGGCGCATCGCGGTAGCGCTCTTTCAGCGGCGCCTGCAGCGCCCGAAGTTCGTCGGCCTGCATGCGCCGGCTCAGGCCATGGCGAAGCGAGCTTTGTTGATCGCGCCGGTCAGGCCATCCGGCGTGAGCTCGCCCACTTCGATGATCGAGTCCGCCGGTACGCCGTTGCGCGATGCCGCCTCGCGAATCGCGTCAGCGCTGGTCGCCTCGTAGAGGCAGTAGGTCTTCTTCTTGTCGGCACTCAGGAAGGAAATCAGCCACTGCACGCCGATATCGGCATTCACCCGGTTGATGCTGCTGGCAGCATCCGGCGTCACCTGCAACTGTTCGGCAAAATTACGTTCGACGAGAAATACGGTCATGAGATCTCCTCCCGATCGTTCCACGCGCGGGCGCAGGCCCCGCTGCGCTGTTTCAGATCGCCACTGCGCCATCCTTGATCCGCGACAGCAGCCCGTACATGCCGTGCTGACGTGCCGCGGCGATTGACTCGTCGAGCAACTGCACCGCCCGCTCCGCGTCTTCGCGACGACCGCGCCGCATCAGCTGGCGCGAATACTGGAAGCGCGTGTGGGCGATCCAGGGCACGGCTTCCATCCGGCCGTTCAGCGCCAGCGCATGCTCGAAATGCGCCTCGGAATCCTGCCAGCGCGCCATCGTCGCCGCCAGTTGCCCGAGGAAGCGTGACGTGGCGCCGAGGCACACGGTCGCGTTGCCGAGCATCACGGTCAGGTCCGCATAAGGCAGCAGCATGTCATAAAGCGTCGCGGCATGCTCGGCGTCCCCCAGGTAGTCGCAGACATCGACCAGGTAGCAAAGGCTGGCCTGCCACAGCGAATCGCGCGGGATCGACTGGAAGCCGTCCGCGGCGAGTCGCTGGAATGCCGCTGCCGCATCCTCCCTCTGCTCGAGATCCGCATAGATCACCGCCAGGCCCGGGCGCCAGGCCGCCCCTGCGCCGCGCTCGACGACGAAGTGCTGCACGAAGGGGGCAACCTCACGCAGCCGGCCCTGCTCGCGGCGGATCGTGAACATCTGCACGCCCAGGACGCCGTCGGCGTTGTCGACGCCGAGTTGCTGGCCGACCGCGTGGGCCTCGCCTGCCAACCGTTCCGCTTCCTGGAAGTGGCCCGAATTGATGGCACGGGCCACGGTCATCGCCCGCGCGCAGTAGACGTAGAAGGGTTCGCGGATCTCGTCTGCGACTCGCTGATGGGCGTCCAGGTCGCGGCTCCAGCTGGCAGCGTCGCCGAGAGCCACGAGGTCGTAGATCCGGAATGCGAGCACATCGAGCGCCAGCTGCTTGTCACCGACTCGTTGCGCCAGCTGCAGCATTTCGTCGAGGGTCTTCACGCGCCAGGCAATCTGGCCGGGATCGCGGTCGACGCTCAGGTGCAGTCGCAGCGACTCGATCAGCGCGCGCGGATCGTCCAGGCGTCGTGCCATGGCGACCGCCTCGTCCAGCAACGCGGCGCGCTTCTCGCCGGGCATGGTGTCCTGGCTGCCGTGTGCGAGATGCGCCATCAGGTATACGCGCAACACGCTGTCGCCCGAGCCGATCCGTGCCAGGGCCCGCTCGAGCAGCGTGTTGGCATACGGCTCGTCGAGGTTGCAGCGCCAGCGAGGCTCGTCGTAGCCGAGCGCCGCCTGCGCCAGAGCCTCCGGGGCATCCAGGGCCATGGCGAGATCCGCCGCCTGCCGATACCGGCCCATGCATTCGACGAACCGGCCGTCATGGCGCAGCGACTCGGCGACCAGCAGGTGCAGGTCGAGCTGCAACGCGGCGTGTCGCTGCGCCTCACCCGACCTGTCAAGGCATTCCAGGCCGCGCGTGGCCAGCTTCAGTGCCTCGCGATGAGCGTACATGACAAGCGCCAATCGACCGGCCCGCAGGTATGCGACCGCGGCCTTCGCATCGAGTCGTGCCATGTCGTAGTGATGGGCGAGTTGCACCGCCACCTTGTCGGCATGACCCGCGTACAGCTCCTCGAGGACTGACGCGACGTCCTCGTGCAGCACTTCCCGTTCGCTGGCGCCGAGGCTGTCGTAGAAGTACTTGCGGAACATCTGGTGGCGAAAGCGAAACTGCGAGATCCGCAACGTGCCGAGCCGCTCGATGCCCGCCTCGCTGACCAGCCGGTGCTGGCGGTCGAGTTCCTGGGTAAGTGTCCGCAGGAGTCCCCGTTCGTCGAGTTGCTTCAGGCGGCCGATCACCTGCGCCGTAAACATCTCGCCTTCGACGCTCGCCACGATCAGCAGCTCCTGCACCTCCTGGCGGATGCGCGCGATGCGCTCCTCGAGCACGCCTTCGATGCGCGCGGGCAACGCATCCCAGTCGAGCGACGGACCGGTGATCCACCGCCCGCCTTCGTCCTGCACGAGATCGCCCCGTTCGTGCATGTCGCGCAGTAACTCGGTGCTGAACAGCGGGTGCCCGCGCGTTCGATCGTGCAGCTGGTGGCGAAACTCGGCGTCAAGTCGATTGGGCTCCGAGTCGACCAGCGCATCGATGAAAAGCCGGGTCTCGCCGGGTATCTCGTCGTCCAATGCGACGGATACGTCGCCGTACTGGCGCTTGATTTCGGACACGATCTTGGGCAGCGGGTGCCGCGATTCGTTGCGCGCGTACGCCAGTTCCTCGCTGCGATAGGTGCAGATGACGAGGATGCGGCTCTTTTCGACCCGGCGAGCCAGGTGGAACAGCAGGCTGGCCGACGATTCGTCGATCCAGTGTACGTCGTCGAGGATCAGGACCAGCGGCCGCTTGCGCGCCATCTCCAGCAGGACCGACGTAATCTGCTCGAAAATACGACCCTGTTCAGCCAGCGGCGACGCCGTCGCTGACGCCGGATCTGCGGCTCTTGGCAACGGCGGTTCGGAGCGACGCATGAACCCGCCGCGTCCCGCGGCGACCATCGCGCCAGCCCTCGTCACCAGCCCCGCACCCGGGATCAGCAGGTCCACGAGGTCGGGAGCGATCTCGGCGATGACCTGTCGCGAAACGCGCAGGAAGTCACGGAGTCGATGTGCGTTCTCCTCCGTCGTGAGACCGTTGGCGACGCGTTCGTCCACCTCGCCCGTCAGCATGCCGAGCAGCTCACGGATGGGCAGATAGGGGTCACTGATGCCGGTCTGGGCATCGCACGAGCCGATGGCCACCAGCAGCTCGCGCTGTTGCTGCTGCGCGCGTCGCGCGAACTCGAGCGTCAGGCTGGTCTTGCCGAACCCGGCCTCGCCGGTGACGAAACAGACCCGCCCACGACCATCCAGGGCGTTCGCCAGGAATCCGCCCAGCTTGCCAAGTTCCTTTTCGCGCGAGACGAAGACCGGTTCCACGGGACTTTCAGGAGGGAGCGGCAGTATGCCAGCGTGCCATCGTTGCACAATTGAGCCCAACGAACCATACCGGCGCCGGGTGGATGCTGCAATTGCCCGCACGAATCTGCTGGCGAACCGCCGGAATTGCTGCAGCAGACCGCCGCTTTCGCGTTGCAGCAAAGAGAACAGGAACCGCACTCCGCGCGCATGCCATCGGTCCCGCCGAGCGCCCGACCAACGTCGCCGCACTCGATCGCTTGTTCACGGGTATCTGAGCGGTTCCGGGAACTCGACGACAGCGGATCAGTGCAAAGGCTTCGCCGTCCTCGTTGCGCAGGACTTGATCGAATGTACTGCGGGCGGGATCGCGCCGCACTCAAGGGCGGTGCGATCTCACTCCCCGCCACGGCGCGCGAAGCGCCGCAACGGCTGCCATGCCGACCCGACGGCCGACTAGCGACGGACGCGGCAGATCGCCTCGACGATCGGCGTGACGCGCTGGTTGCTCTCGTTGACGAGATATCCCTTGACCCGGCCGTCCACTATGAAAGCGGCTGAGATCGGGGTGGCGCCGTCGGCGATGTCAGCAGGGTTGCTGTCGAAGTCGAATGCGACTTCGTCGCCGATCGTGGCGTCATAGGCACTGCGACTCGTCTTCCCGCCGGACTTCAGGACGGCGCGATAGCTGCCGTCCGCGAGACCCGATCCATCCACGGACGCGCGGGACCGACTGGTACGCTTCTCGCAGGTGACTTTGACGTCTGCAGCTTCCGCGGCAAACGAAACCAAGGTGAACAACGCCAGCACGCCGGCTGCAGTAAGATTCTTGATGCTCATTGAAGTACTCCAGATTATTGAACAGGTGTTGCAGGACGCATGACTTGTTGCAAGCGTCGTGCCACAGCGGCGACAGTCGTGCACGAGCGTCGCAAGCGCATGACCGGGCAACGGTTTTTACAAGCGCCGGAGGAGTCCGCGCGCGCCTGGTCGCGAGCGGCCTGCGGCCGTTGACCCACATGGCGGGTCAGTTCCCCCACCTGGGGTGATGCCTTGCCCGGCGAGCCTGCTGCGCCCAGCTTGCGGTGACTGGACGATCAACGGTGCAGTGTTAGAGTCCCCGCGCCGATCCCGACACGATGTTTCATGAGGCTCGAGCGCACCCTGCCGCGGGATGTCA
>Ga0315283_10002534_pt1 | contig 15310 bp, 16 predicted proteins | sample YL17G09_0_MG_FD_204541 | JGI IMG/M metagenome (GOLD analysis project Ga0315283, IMG submission 204541) | Sediment microbial communities from Yellowstone Lake, YNP, Wyoming, USA - YL17G09_0 | ecosystem: Environmental > Aquatic > Freshwater > Lake > Sediment | place: USA: Wyoming | collected... | reverse complement strand
GCGGGAGTCCTGGTGGCGGTGCGCTTCACCGGCTTCGAGGCTGCCGGGCTCACTTTGGTCGCTGCCACGTACACCCTTTCGGTCTGCTGGCCTTCGACGGGCCACGGACGTGCCTCACCGAAAGCGCGGTTATGGGGAATATCGGCGCGATCTCGTTGTGGATTCTCCGCTGTCCGGTTAGCGGCCGCCAATGACCATTGTAACTACTAATTGAGGCTGCGCAGCACAGGCGGTGCCGACTACCCGATCAGGTCGGATCGGCTGGCCATCGCGGCGCCGACGATTCCGGCCTCATTCTGCAGTGCCGCGCCGACGACCGGTGTCCGGTTCTTCAGCATCGGGATCCACCGGTCGGCCTTGCGGCTGATACCCCCTCCGGCGATGAACAGGTCCGGCCAGATGGCGTTCTCGATCGCTACCAGGACCTTGGTGACCTCTTCGGTCCAGCGCTGGTAATTCCACTCCTTGCGTTCCTTGACCGATGAGGCAGCCCGGTGCTCGGCCTCCTTTCCGCCGACCTCGATATGACCGAACTCGCTGTTGGGCAACAGCACACCGTTATAGAGCACAGCGGAGCCGATGCCCGTGCCGAAGGTGAGCAACACGATCAGGCCGCGCTTATCGCGACCCGCGCCGTAGCAGGCCTCGGCAAGCCCAGCGGCGTCGGCGTCGTTGAGGACGGTTACCTTCCGGCCGCCGAGAGCCGCGCTCATCAGGTCGGCGACGTTGGCCCCTATCCAGGACTTGTCGACGTTCGCCGCGGTCTTCACGACGCCGTCCACCACCACTCCGGGATAGGTGACGCCCACTGGTCCGACCCAGCCGAAGTGACCCACCACCTCGGAGACCGCTTTGGTCACGGCTTTCGGCGTGGCCGGCTGCGGGGTATCCAGCCGAAACCGCTCACCGACAAGTAACCCGGTGTCGAGATCGACGACGGCGCCCTTGACTCCGCTGCCGCCCACATCCACGCCGAGGGCATGACGCGCCGTACTGGCAGATTCGGTCGGGCCGGTCGGGCCGGCTTCGGTCGGGGTCATTGCTGCTCCTTCTGGCGGCGGATGGATCAACCCGATCAGGCACTGGTGCCGGATCAGACACTAACGGGTGGGTCGCCTGAGCACCGAGAGATCGGGCGGGTCGTCCGAGCATCTAGCGCCCGAGCATCTAGAGACTGTGTTGCGATGATCCCGTGAACGATGACCTGTCCGCGGAACTGCGCCTAGTGGCTGAGCAATTGGTTGCCGAGGCGGCCGAGTTGGTGCGTCGCCGCCGCGCCGAGATCTTCGGAACGCCCGGGTCGAGCGGCCTGGCTGTCCGTGCCAAGACGACCCCGACCGATCCGGTAACCATCGCCGACACTGACACCGAACAGTTGATCCGGGATCGGCTGGCCCGATTGCGCCCGGGCGAGCCGATCCTCGGCGAGGAAGCGGGCGGGGCGGCGGCGCGCCCGGGCACGGTGCGCTGGGTGGTCGACCCCATCGACGGCACGGTGAACTTCATCTACGGGATCCCCGCGTTCGCCGTATCGATCGCCGCTCAACTCGATGGACAGTCGGTGGCCGGGGCGGTCGCGGATGTCGTTAGCGGGGATGTGTACTCAGCCGGCGTGGGTTTGGGCGCGCACGTGGTCACCGACGGCGTTCGCCGGTGCCTGCGCTGCAGCGAGGCCGCGGATCTTTCGATGACGCTGCTGGGAACGGGCTTCGCCTATGAGCCGCGACGCCGTGCCGCGCAGGCGGCACTGGTGGCCCAGATGCTGCCGTTGATACGCGACATCCGGCGAATCGGTTCGGCGGCACTGGATCTGTGCATGGTGGCCGCGGGCCGTCTCGACGGCTACTACGAGCACGGTCTCAACGTGTGGGACTGGGCGGCAGGTGCGTTGATCGCTTCCGAGGCCGGGGCGGAACTGCTCTTGCCCGACCCCAACGAACCGGGCACGAGCGGGTGCCTGTTAGTGGCGGCTGCCCCGACAGTGGCGGGGCAGGTCATCGCAGCCCTCGACGGCTTCGCCGGGCTGCAGCCGTTGCGGTGAACCCTCAGCAGGTGCCCTCAGCAGGTGCCCCCTCAGCAGGTGCCCTCAGCAGGTGCCATTGTGGATCTTGGTCAGCAACGCGGAGTCGGCTGGTTCGGTGGCGCCGGGACTCAGGCCGGCGAGCACTGCGGCGATGTCGTCGCTGTTGGCCAGCGCGGTGAAGTCGGCGCCGATAACGAGATCGACGGAGTTGTCTTTCCGGTCGTCCTGGTAGAGCTCGACGCAGGGGGCCACCAGCCACGCGGTCGCGGCGCCCGGCCGGCCGGCCGGGCCGAAGCGGATCTGGCCCTGGCAACCCAACCGGGTGCCGGCATAGACCGGATCATTGGCCGCCGCGGGTGCTGCGAAGCCCAGATCCCGCAGGGAGCCGGCCACATCGCTGGCCTGGCCGCCTTGACCGCTGGCGTTGAGTACCCGGATGTTGGTCTCGGCCAATTTGGCCGGAGCCACCTCGATCATGGATGACGCCGACACCCGATCGCCCAGCTTGGGCGCGGCCGGGTCGGCGGAAGCCGGTGGAACATTGCAGGCGGCGGCCTCGCCCACGGTGACCGGCCGGGTCAACACGAACGCCCACACCATGGCAGTGAGGGTGAACAGCCCGGCCAGGGCGAGAATTCCGGGGCGATAGTTGCGCCGGAGGAAAGGTTTTCCATCGCTGTCGTAGGCGGAACCTTCGGTGAGTTGAGAGACCACGTGTTGCACTGTAAAGCCAGTACGTCGGCGCCGGTACTCTGGTGTGCACCCCAGACCCAGACCACTCATCGGCGAGGATTGTGATTAACGTCACACTGGAAGTCTCCGCTCAGGGGAGGTATTTGTTTTGCGCAAGCGTCCAACGCTGGTACAAAGCCATGTCGAGGTTCGACGAGGGGATTGACGGTGGCTACTGATTACGACGCCCCACGGCGTACCGAGACCGATGAGACTGCCGAGGACTCGCTGGAAGAGCTCACCGCGCGTCGCAACGAGGCTCAATCGGCTGTCGTCGACGTCGACGAGACGGAGTCGGCTGAGTCCTTCGAGCTGCCCGGCGCCGATCTTTCCGGTGAGGAATTGTCGGTCCGAGTGGTTCCAAAGCAGGCCGACGAATTCACCTGCGCCAGTTGCTTTCTCGTCCATCATCGCAGCCGGTTGGCTAGTGAAAAGAAGGGCGTGATGATCTGCACCGACTGCGCTACGTAGACGGCGTCTGACGCCTGCTCAGTTGCCCCTGCTCAGCTTCGCAGCGCGGCCAACAGCCGTTCCGGATGCCGGCAGCTCACCAGCCAGTAGGGCGTCGGATCATCGGCATCGTCGAGAACGACGAGCGCCATCGGACCCACCCAGCTGCAGTGCACCACGAAAGCAGCCGGATCAAGTTGGCGCCCCAGGGCAGCCGACTTGGCGGAACGTGGCACCGTTGCTGAATTCGCCATCGCTGAGGCGGGCAGGTGCGCCTGGCCCGCGCGCAGCTCCAGCCCGGACCCGGTGTCTGTGACCTGCACTTCGGTCCGGCTCAGCCACAGCAGGACGCCGGCTGAGGCCAGCGCCAGAACCGCATAGGGCAGCCAGTTCGGCAGATTCCGCACGCCCATGTTGACCTCGGTGGCGAACACCGCCGACACGCCCGAGCCCACCAGCCACCACCACCACGGCACCCACAACCGCTCGCGATAGCGAACGGTTTGCGTACTCATGCGCGCACCGGTCACCAGGCCAAGGGTAGTCTCTCGGATCGTGCCCACCAGCCTTGCGGTGGTTCGCCTGGACCGCGATCTCCCTATGCCCGCCCGTGCCCATGACGGCGATGCGGGCATTGATCTGTGCAGTGCCGAAGACATCGAACTGGCGCCCGGACAGCGGAGCCTGGTGTCCACCGGCATCGCAGTCGCCGTCCCGCACGGCATGGTGGGGCTGGTTCACCCGCGTTCCGGTCTGGCTGCGCGCGTTGGGCTTTCGATTGTGAACAGTCCGGGCACTATCGACGCCGGATATCGCGGCGAGATCAAAGTGGCATTGATCAACCTCGATCCAACCGTGCCGATCGTGATCCGGCGCGGTGACCGGATCGCGCAATTGCTGATTCAGCGGGTCGAGTTACCAGAGTTGGTCGAGGTGGCTTCGTTCGATGAGGCCGGACTGGCTGATACCACCCGGGGCCAAGGCGGCCACGGTTCCTCCGGCGGACATGCGAGTTTGTGATGGCATTCGGTAGACGTAAGCGAGATCAGGAACCCCAGGACCGGGACGACAGCGTGGCGGCCCAGGCCGATGGGTCCGTGGAGGCGGCTGAGTCCGTGGACTCGGTAGCCGAGGAGATCGTCGACGATGGCGTTGCGGTGCCGGGTCTGTCCGGGGACGCCGACGGCCCCTTCGACATCGAGGACTTCGATGACCCCGCCCAGGCGACTCTGGCGCGCCTTGACCTGGGGTCGGTGCTGATCCCGATGCAGCCCGACGGCCAGGTGCAGGTGGAGCTCAATCAGATGGGCGTCCCGAGTGCGATCTGGATCATCACCGGCAACGGCAGATTCACCATCGCCGCCTACGCCGCGCCTAAAACTCCCGGGCTCTGGCGTGAGGTCGCCGGCGAGCTCGCTGATGCGTTGCGCAATGACAACGCCGCGGTCTCCATCCAGAACGGGCCGTGGGGTCGTGAGGTCGTCGGAACCGGCGCCGGTGTGGTGCGCTTCATCGGCGTGGACGGATACCGCTGGATGATTCGCTGCGTAGTCAACGGGTTGCCCGAATCCATTGACGCGCTAGCCGCCGAAGCCCGGGAAGCGATGGCGGATACCGTCGTCCGGCGCGGCGAAACCCCCCTGCCGGTGCGGACTCCGCTGCCCGTGCAGCTGCCCGAGCCGCTGGCCGCGCAGCTCAACGCTGCCGCCGTGCAGCAGGCCCAGCAGGCTCAGCTGGCCCAGCAGGCGATGTTCGCCGCGCAGCAGGCCATGCTCGCTCAACAGCAGCAGCAACCGCAGCCGGACGATCCGGTCGGCGAGCGCGGAGTCCCCGGGGCGGCGACCCAACAGTTCCGCACCACCAGCAGCACCGGGGGCTGAGCGGCGGCGTTCAGCCGATCGCCCGCAACGCCGCCACGGCCGCAACGCCGAGTGCTGCGGGGTTCGGTCCGAAACGCTCAAGGGTGACCGTGACGAGCGCGGCACGCGGGACCGCGGCGGCCCACTGCTGCGCGACCGCGATCGGGTGGATCGGGTCATCGGAGGCCCCCACCACGCCCATCGGTCGTGCCAGTCGCCCCAATTCGGCTGCAGTCGGGCCCGCATACCCCGCGGCCTCATCCATCGCGTCGGGCAGTGCGGGCCACTGCCGGCTCCAGGAGCGGGCCAGTTCGTCGGCCAGCCACGGTGGGCTCGACGACCTCATCGCCCCGGTAGTGGCAACCAGTCCGTCGCGGCGCAGCAGAGCGGCCGTGTGCCGGGCGGACAGTGCCGCCGGCGCGGCATCGGAGATCCCGGTCCATGGCGGCAGCACCGCGAGCACGGCGACGACGCGATCGGGATTGGCCAGCGCCCACCTGGTCGCAACCGCCGCGCCGATCGACACCCCACCGACGGCGATCGGTCCGGCCGCCGCCGCCTCGTCCAGCGCCTGCAGGTAACCCGACACCAGGTGATCCGGCCGTGGCGGCACCGCGACCACGATCGCACCCGCCTGCTCCAGGGGGGAGGCGAAGGCGCGCTGCAGGTAGTCCTCGTCCGAGCCCGTCCCGGGCAGCAGGACCGTCGACACCGCGAACAGGTCTACCGCCATCGGTTGATGGTGCCCGTGGGCGCTCGGTGACCAGCCAGCGGGTGGGCTTCGTGGCGCTGCCGAACCAAGAGGGCTACCGTTGCTGGAGCGCCACCACCACCGCGTGCGTCTGAGTCGTGTACGCGGGAAGCGACAACAGGAGTGACCATGGCTGCGGCCGAAGGTTTTGTACGCCGTCTCACCCGCCGACTGGTGGAAAGCACCGAAGTGCGCGATGCCGAGGAGCTCAGCGGGATGGCCGCCAGCACCGGGGCCCACCGCGCCATCGACTGTCAGCGCGGCCAGGAAGTCACCATGATCGGCACTCTTCGCAGCGTCCAGACCAACGCCAAGGGATGCTCCGGCGGCGTGCAGGCCGAGTTGTTCGACGGCACCGACACGGTGATGCTGGTCTGGCTGGGCCAGCGGCGAATCCCCGGTATCGACAGTGGCCGGACGCTGCGTGTGCACGGCCGGTTGGGCATGCTGGAGAACGGGAGCAAAGCGATCTACAACCCGCACTATGAGATCCAGCGGTGAGTCGCAGACCCAGCGGTGATCCAGCGGTGAGTCGGAGATCCAGCGGTGATCCAGCGGTGACGCCTGACCCGGCGGTGACGTCCCAGGGATCTGTTGGTGAGCCGTCGACCGAGGCCGCTCGCACCCCCGGTCAGGCGCTGCTCGGCCAGATGGGCGGCATCAGCGGCCTGATTTACTCGGCCCTGCCGGTGATGGTCTTGGTGCCGGTGTCGACGGCGTTCGGTTTGCTGCCCGCGCTCATCGCGGCTCTCAGCGTCGCCGCGGGGATTCTGATCTGGCGTCTGGTCCGGCGTGATTCCGTGAAACCGGCTCTCGCCGGATTCCTGGGCGTTGGCATCAGCGCGCTGATCGCCTGGCTGGTCGGCGCCTCCAAGGGCTACTTCCTGCTGGGAATCTGGACGTCGCTGATTTGGGCGACGGTGTTCGGGTTGTCGGTGCTGATCCGCCGGCCGATCGTCGGATACGTCTGGAGTTGGGTCAACGGCCACGATCGCGGTTGGCGCCGGTCGCGTCGTGCGGTGCTGGCGTTCGACGCGGCGACGCTGACCTGGGTGCTGGTGTTCGGCGCCCGGTTCATCGTTCAGCACCACCTCTACGATGCGGATCGGACCGGGTGGCTCGGCGTCGCCCGGATAGCGATGGGCTGGCCGCTGGCCGCCATCGGAGCCCTGGTCACCTATCTGGCGATCCGCGCCGCCCAGCGCGCGTTGCACGCCGAGGACGACGGCAGCAGGCCAGTTGAGGGAGCCGACCAGCTGCCCGGCTGATCGGCTCCTACTGGGGCTGCGCGCCGCTGGCGAGCAGGTTACGCAGGTCTTCTTCAACCTCCGGTGCAGCGACGAACAACAATTCGTCGCCGCCCTCGAGTGGCTCATCGGCCTCGGGCACGATGACGCGATTTCCACGCAGGATTGCCACGATTGCGACATCGCGGGGCAGCGCAAGTTTGCGCACCGGCCGTCCGCCCCAGGGGGTGTCATCGGGAAGTGTGATCTCCACCAGGTTTGCGTGGCCCTTGCGAAACTCGATGAGCCGCACCAAATCCCCGACAGCGAATGCCTCTTCGACCAGTGAGGCCAAAATCCTCGGCGTCGACACCGCGACGTCCACCCCCCAGGCGCCGTCGAAGAGCCACTCGTTGCGGGGATCGTTGACGCGCGCCACCACGCGAGACACCGCGAATTCGGTCTTCGCCAGCAGCGAGAGCACCACGTTTGCCTTGTCGTCGCCGGTAGCGGCGATCACCACGTCGAACTCCTCGAGGTGCACCGACTCCAGCAGGCTCAATTCGCAGGCGTCACCGAGGCGCCAGTCCGCGCCCGGGATCGCGTCGACGTCAACGTGGTTGCGGTTGCGCTCGATCAGGGTCACCTCGTGGCGATTCTCGACCAACTCCCGGGCGATCGAACGCCCGACTGCGCCGGCGCCGGCGATGGCGACCTTCATTCCCCGACTCCGTCCGCGGGCGGTTGTGCGGCAATGGCCAGTGCTTCGGCGCACTGACCGGACACCGCGGCGAGATATACCTGGTCACCGGCCTGGATGACGGTTTTGGGTTCGGGGAGCACGCCCGTGCCGAACCGAATCAGGAACGCCACCCTGGCTCTGGTTGACTCCTCGAGGTCGGTCACCCGGTAGCCCATCCACGACTCGTGCAGTGCCGCCTCGGCAACCGCGACAGTGCCGGTGGGATCCCGCCACCGAGTGGCCTCGACGTCGCCGATAAGCGTGTTGAGCAACCGGTCGGTGCTCCACGGCACGGTAGCCACGGTGGGGATGCCGAGGCGCTCGTAGACCGCCGCCCGCTTGGCGTCGTAAATGCGGGCCACCACTTTCTGCACGCCGAACATCTCCCGCGCCACCCGGGCCGAGATGATGTTGGAGTTGTCGCCGGAGGACACCGCGGCGAAGGCGTCGGCATGCTCGATTCCCGCCCGCAGCAACACTTCCCGATCGAATCCCATACCCAGGATGCGCTCACCGGTGAAGTCCGGGGACAGCCGGTGAAACGCCGTCGGATCCCGGTCGATCACCGCGACCTCGTGCCCGAGTCGGGACAGTGCATCGGCCAGCGAGGTGCCCACTCGACCGCAACCCATCACCACAACCCGCACGCGAGGTCCTCCCGGCTATCTCGTGTGCGGCCCACCCGGCGGGCGGCACGGTAGTCCGAACGCTACCTCCACCGGGGGCAAGGCTTACTCTTGGCTCTCGTGTCCAAGGTTTCGATGGGCGTGCGCCGGTTGCTCCTCGGACAGCCGTTCCGCAGCGACACGCTCAGCCATACGCTGCTCCCCAAGCGCATCGCCCTGCCGGTGTTCGCCTCCGACGCCATGTCCTCGGTGGCGTACGCACCCGAGGAAATCTTCCTGGTGCTGTCGGTGGCAGGCCTGTCCGCACTGGTGATGGCGCCCTGGGTCGGCCTGGCGGTGGCGCTGGTCATGTTGGTGGTGGTGGCCTCCTACCGGCAGAACGTGCACGCCTACCCCTCCGGTGGCGGCGACTACGAGGTGGTCACCACCAACCTCGGCCCGACCGCCGGCTTGACCGTGGCCAGCGCGCTGATGGTCGATTACACGCTGACGGTGGCCGTGTCGATGGCCTCGGCGATGTCCAACATCGGTTCGGCGGTGCCCTTCATCGCCCAGCACAAAGTGGCGTTTGCAGTGACCGCCATCGTGCTGTTGACGGCGGTCAATCTGCGCGGAATCCGCGAGTCGGGCACCGCGTTCGCCATTCCTACTTACGCCTTCATGGCCGGCATGTTCGGCATGCTGGCATGGGGTTTCATCCAGATCTTCGGGATGGACCGCGATCTGCAGGCGGAGTCGGCGGGGTTTGAGTTGCGCTCCGAACACGGCGACGTCCTGGGCTTTGCCCTGGTGTTCCTGGTGGCCCGGGCATTCTCGTCGGGTTGCGCGGCGCTGACCGGTGTCGAAGCGATCAGCAACGGCGTTCCGGCGTTTCGCAAGCCCAAGTCGCGCAACGCCGCGACCACACTTGCCATGCTGGGCGGTATTGCGGTGGTGATGTTCATGGGCATGATCACGCTGGCCATCGAAACCGGTGTGAAAGTTGCCCATAACCCCGCTGAGCAACTCATCGGCGCACCGGATGGTTACCGCCAGAAGACCCTGGTGGCCCAATTGGCCGACGCGATCTTCCGCGATTTTCCGCTCGGCCTGTATCTGATCACCGGCGTCACCGCGCTGATCCTCATCCTGGCGGCCAATACCGCGTTCAACGGTTTCCCGGTGCTCGGGTCAATCCTGGCCCAGGATCGCTACCTACCCCGGCAGTTGCACACCAGGGGCGGCCGGCTGGCCTTCTCCAACGGGATCGTGTTCCTCGCGTTGGCGGCGATCGCGTTCGTTGTCGCGTTCGATGCCGAGGTCACCGCACTGATCCAGCTCTACATCGTCGGTGTTTTCGTGTCGTTCACGCTCAGCCAGATCGGCATGGTGCGGCATTGGACGCGGCTGTTGCGCACCGAGGACGACCCGGAGGAACGACGCCGGATGATCCGATCCCGGATCATCAACGCGATCGGTCTCAGCGCAACCGGTTCGGTTCTGATCGTGGTGGTGGTCACCAAGTTCCTGGCCGGGGCGTGGATCGCAATCCTGGCGATGGGCGGGCTGTTCGTCATGATGAAGGCGATCAACCGGCACTACGCGGTGGTGTCGCGCGAGTTGACACCGGTCGAGGCCGAGCAACGCGAAATCGTGCTGCCCAGTCGCAATCACGCGGTGGTTCTGGTCTCGAGCATGCAACTGCCCACACTTCGGGCGCTGGCCTACGCGAGAGCGATGCGCCCAGACGTGCTCGAAGCGCTCAGCGTCGATGTCGATGCGCGCGATACGCGCAAACTCACGGCCGAATGGGAGGCCAGCGCTGTCACGACCCCGCTGAAGGTCGTCGCGTCGCCCTACCGCGAGATCACCGGTCCCATCCTCGACTACATCAGACGGATCAACCGGGAAGCCCCGCGTACCGTGATCACGGTATTCATTCCGGAATACGTGGTCGGGCACTGGTGGGAGAGCCTCCTGCACAACCAGAGCGCCCTGCGGCTCAAGACTCGCCTGCGGTTCATGCCGAATGTGGTGGTGGCTTCCGTTCCATGGCAGCTGAATTCGTCGACTGACCTCAACCCGCTCGACGTGCAGAATGCGCCGGGCGACGTGCGCCGCGGCTTCGTGGAGTGACAACCGGGACGCCGGGGGACCTGATGCCGGGGGACCTGATGCCGGGGGACCTGGTGGTGCGCGCCGGCTCGGCCGCCAACGGGGGCAGCTGCGTGGCCCGACACGAGGCGCGGGTGGTGTTCGTGCGCTACGCGTTGCCCGGGGAACTGCTGCGGGTGCGGGTCACGTCGCAACGCGGGGCGTACTGGCATGCCGAGGCGGTGGAGGTTCTCGAACCCTCGGCTGACCGGATCGCGCCGCTGTGCCCGATCGCCGGAGTCGACGGTGCAGGGTGCTGCGATCTGGCCTTTGTCGCTCCGGACGCAGCCCGGGTGATCAAGGGCCAGGTGGTGAGCAATCAACTTGAGCGGCTGGGCGACTACGCGTGGCAGGGCGAGGCCGAGCCGGTCGGCTCCGGCAATGCGCTGGGTTGGCGCACCCGGGTACGCCTGGATGTCGGGGACGACGGCCGGGCCGGTTTCCACCGCTACCACAGCGGCGAACTCGTCACCGACCTGCGCTGCGGGCAATTGGTCGAGGGGATGTTCACCGACGGCGCGGTGTCCAACGAACTGCGACTGCGTTCGGGCGACCGGTTGCACGTCGTGATCGATGATGACGATCACCGGCATGTGGTGTCGACCACTCGCGGCCGGCGCGGTGGCACCGTCATCGAGGGATCTGGTGAGTCCGTGCACCGGGTGGGCCAGCGCGTTTGGCGGCTGCCCGTGACGGCCTTCTGGCAGTCCCATCGCGACGCGCCCGCGTTTTACAGTGACCTGGTGAAGCAGTGGGCGCAGGACTGCGACGCGCAGCGGGCCTGGGATCTCTACGGCGGCGCCGGCCTGTTCGCCGCGACCCTCGCGGAGGTAGTCGGAGAACAAGGACGGGTGCTGACAGTGGACACCTCGCGCGCGGCATCGGCAGCGGCACGGTCGGCGCTGGCCGACCTGCCGCAGGTGCAGGTGATCTGCGATTCAGTTCGCCGTGTCCTCGCTGCTGAGTCCGGCGGGGCCGACATCGCGGTGCTCGATCCGCCCCGCGCCGGAGCGGGCCGGCCGGTGATCGAACTGCTCTCGACTTCTGGCGTGCGCCGCGTGTTCCACATCGGTTGTGAGGCAGCGGCTTTCGCGCGCGACATCAAACTCTATCGCGAGCACGGCTACCGGGTGGAATCCATCCGGGTCTTCGACGCTTTCCCGTTGACGCATCACGTGGAATGCATTGCGCTGCTGGAGAAGGCCGATCATGTCGGAAACTGATCGGGGCGGCGGTTCTCGGCAGCCGGTCAGATTGTTCGCCCGCGGATCGTGGTCGGAGACCCGCCGCATCATCACGATTCTGCATAAGGAAACCGTTGGCGGCGCGCTCTTGCTGTTCGCTGCTGCCGCCGCTCTCATCTGGGCGAACTCACCGTGGGCGGAGTCGTATCACGCTCTGAACGATCTTCGTGTCGGTACCGATGACTACGGACTACACCTGAATCTGAGCCTGGGCGGGTGGGCGGCCGACGGGCTGCTGGCCATCTTCTTCTTCGTCGTCGGTCTTGAACTCAAGCGCGAGTTCGTCGCCGGAGACCTCCGCGATCCGGCGCGGGCGGCGCTGCCGATTGCCGCGGCGGTGGGCGGAATGGTGGTTCCCGCCGCGATATTCGTGGCGCTCGCCGCCGGATCCGGTGCGGGAGCGGCCCGCGGGTGGGCGATACCGACCGCCACCGACATCGCGTTCGCGGTGGCGGTATTGGCGGTGATCTCCACCCACCTTCCGGCCGCGCTGCGCACCTTTCTGCTCACCCTGGCGGTGGTCGACGACTTGCTCGCGATCACCGTGATCGCGGTGTTCTATACCGCCAAGATCAACCTGGGCGCGTTGGGTCTGGCATTGGTCGCACTGACGGCGTTCGCGTTCCTGGTTCAGCGGCGCGTCACTTCTGTGTGGTTGCTGGTTCCCTTGGCATTGGTCACCTGGGCGTTCGTGCACGAGTCCGGGGTGCACGCCACGGTTGCCGGTGTGCTGCTGGGCTTTACCGTGCCGGTGCTGACGTCCAAGACCGGCGCGCCCGGCCTGGCTGAGCGCTTCGAGCATCTGATGCGGCCCATTTCGGCCGGCTTCGCGGTGCCGGTGTTCGCCTTCTTCGCGGCCGGAGTCACGTTCGGTGGCTATAACGGATTTGTGACAGCGCTGCGCGATCCGATCGCCCTCGGCGTCGTCGCCGGCCTCGTCGTCGGAAAGACCATCGGTGTGTTCGGCACCACACGGTTGGTGGCCGCCGCGACCCGCGCAAGCCTCGACGCATCACTGCGCTGGATCGACGTCCTCGGGGTGTCCCTGCTGGCCGGCGTCGGATTCACGGTATCGCTGCTGATCGGGGACTTGGCCTTCGGCGCGGACCCGGCTCGCCAAGAAGTGGTGAAGGTCGGGGTGCTCACCGGGTCTTTGCTGGCTGCGGGTTTGGCGGCGGTTCTGCTACGGATCCGCAACCGGCACTATCGCTCGGTCTTTGAACTGGAAACCTCCGACGCGGACGGCGACGGGGTGCCGGACGTCTATGTCGCCGGACCGGAATCACCCGGCAAGAGTGCGTAGACTGATCCGATGCTCGAACAGATCCGGGGCCCCGCCGATCTGCAGCACCTCACCCAGGACCAGCTGACAGAACTCGCGGTGGAGATCCGCCAGTTCCTGATCCACAAGGTTGCTGCCACCGGCGGGCACCTCGGCCCGAACCTCGGTGTGGTGGAGCTCACGCTGGGCCTGCACCGGGTGTTCGATTCCCCGCACGACCCGATCATCTTCGACACCGGCCACCAGGCCTACGTGCACAAGATGCTGACCGGACGCAGCGCCGATTTCGACACCTTGCGGATGAAGGGTGGTTTGTCGGGTTATCCGTCACGTGCCGAGAGCGCTCACGACTGGGTCGAATCCAGCCACGCCTCTGCGGCGCTGTCCTACGCCGACGGGCTGGCCAAGGCCTTCGAACTGAGCGGGGAGCGCAATCGGCACGTCGTCGCCGTCGTCGGTGATGGTGCGCTGACCGGCGGGATGTGCTGGGAGGCGCTGAACAACATCGCCGCGGCCGAACGGCCGGTGGTCATTGTCGTCAACGACAACGGCCGTAGTTACGCGCCGACCATCGGCGGATTCGCCGACCATCTCGCGGGCCTGCGGCTGCAACCGGGCTACGAGCGGATCCTGGAACGCGGCCGGGTCGCGCTTCGCGGCGTGCCGGTCATCGGCGAGGTCGCGTATCAGGCCATGCACAGCGTCAAAGTCGGACTCAAAGACGCGATCTCCCCACAGGTGATGTTCTCCGATCTCGGGATCAAATATGTCGGGCCGATCGACGGCCACGACGAACACGCGGTGGAGAATGCGCTGCGTCATGCCCGCGGCTTCAACGCCCCCGTGATCGTGCACGTGGCGACTCGCAAGGGCATGGGTTATCCGCCGGCGGAGAACGACGAGGCCGAGCAGATGCACGCCTGCGGCGTGATCGACCCGCACACCGGCCTGGCGACGAAAGCCGCGGCACCGGGCTGGACCGCGGTGTTTTCCGATGCCCTGATCGCCTACGCGACCAAGCGCCGCGACATCGTGGCGATCACCGCGGCGATGCCCGGGCCCACCGGTCTGGCGGCCTTCGGCGAGCGGTTCGCCGACCGTCTCTTCGACGTCGGCATCGCCGAACAGCACGCGATGACATCCGCTGCCGGGTTGGCGATGGGCGGCATGCATCCGGTGGTGGCCGTTTACTCGACCTTCCTCAATCGGGCCTTCGATCAGGTTCTGATGGATGTCGCCCTGCATAAACTGCCGGTCACCATCGTCCTGGATCGCGCCGGTGTCACCGGAAACGACGGCGCAAGCCATAACGGCGTGTGGGATATGTCGATCCTCAACATCGTTCCCGGAATCCGGGTCGCGGCCCCGCGGGACGGCGCCCGGTTGCGCGAAGAACTGGGCGAGGCACTGGACATCCATGACGGCCCGACAGCAATTCGTTTCCCCAAAGGGGAAGTGGGCCAGGACATTCCGGCACTCGAGCGGATCTCCGGGATCGACGTGCTGGCCCGGCCCGCACCGGAATTCGCCCAAGACGTCCTGATGGTCGCGGTGGGGTCCTTCGCCGGGATGGCGCTCAAAGTCTCAGAACGACTCCGCAAACAGGGCATCGGCGTGACGGTGGTGGATCCGCGCTGGGTGGTGCCGGTGCCCGAGTCGCTGGGCGCGCTTGCCGAGGCGCACAAACTCGTGGTCACCGTAGAGGACGGCGGCGTGCGTGGCGGCGTCGGATCGGCGGTCTCGGCTGCGCTGCGCGCCGCGGAGATCGACGTGCCGTGCCGCGACGTCGGTGTGCCCCAACAGTTCCTCGACCATGCCGCCCGCGGCGAGGTCCTCTCCGAGGTGGGCCTAACTGAACAGAACATCGCCCGCCAGGTCACCGGTTGGGTGGCCGCACTGAGTGCTCGCGACGAGGCAGTCTCAGAGCAGATCGACTGATCCGTCCGCAGCGGATTCACTGGCGGATTCACTGGCGGCGGGCCGGGTCAACGCGGCCGATAGTGCCGGCACCACTAGTTCACGCTGCCAGTTGCGTGCCCCACCGGCGCCGAGGAAATCCGCTATGACGCCGTCGACGTCGGGGACCTCCTGGAAGTCCCAGCACAGCCTGCGCACCAGATCCGGGGACACCAGGTTCTCGGTCGGCACCCCGACCCGTTCGGACAGGGTGCCCAGCGCGGCGCGGGCCGCCTCCAGGTAGACAGCGGCCTCCGGTTTGCGTTTGGCCCATCGCACCGCCGGT
>Ga0315283_10002533_pt1 | contig 15313 bp, 11 predicted proteins | sample YL17G09_0_MG_FD_204541 | JGI IMG/M metagenome (GOLD analysis project Ga0315283, IMG submission 204541) | Sediment microbial communities from Yellowstone Lake, YNP, Wyoming, USA - YL17G09_0 | ecosystem: Environmental > Aquatic > Freshwater > Lake > Sediment | place: USA: Wyoming | collected... | reverse complement strand
CTTTTCCTTCAATTTCCTCCCGGAAAACAATATAACTCCCATCCGGAGACCAAACCGCCTCAGCATCGAGATTTGTTGCAAGGGTTTGGATCAAGGTCCAGTCTGTCCCATCCGGGCGCATCCGGTAAAGTTGGTCCTGTTGTTGGATAACCATCCAGCGAGCATCGGGGGACCAATCCCAGAATTTCGCGTTTTCGGTTTCCTGGACAACGGTAACCAGGCTGGTTCCATCGGGATTGATCGTGTAAATTCCGGTATTGCCGTCTCCATTTTGATCTGCAGTGAATGCGATTCGTTCGGGACGCGGGGTAGAGGTATTTGTGTGTGTGGGTGTCTGGGTCACAGTGCGAGTAATGGTGGCTGTTCGAGTAATGGTAGGGGTTCGGGTGATCGTCGGCGTGCGGGTCCAGGTGAGCCAGGGTTTGAGAGTGGCTGAAGGGAAATTGGTCAGAACCCAGGTTGAGGTTTTTGTCTGGGTATTTGTGGCAGTCCTGGTTATGGTGGGAGAAACCTGAGTCGGGGCATAAGGGTGAAGGGGGTCGAATGTAAGGGTCGGAGTTATGGTAGCCGGGGTGATGGTGAGTGGGAAAGTAGGGTAAACAATCGTAGGTGTTCCTGTCACAGACGGAACAGGGGAAGGGGTTAGATCCTGCTGCGGGAAGAATTCGACAGCGAGCCCAATTACGAGGATCACCAGGACCAGGGTGATAACTCCTGCCAGGATCACTTGAAATTTTTGCCCGGGGGTCAACCTCTTAAATCGGTCCCAGGAATTATCTTTATCTTCCATTCACCTTCCCTTTCTAAGGATTATATCCGATGGAAAAAGATAGTATGCCATTAAGTAATCGTAAGGATTTTGATATTTACAGGTTGGAAAAAGGGTATACTCCGAATAAATCCTTTGGAAATTCAAGAGAATCTATTCCAGGGATTTGGTTTTAACGAAGAATATCAACAAATTCAAAGGAGAAATAAAATGGCAGAATTAAAATGGACCCAACCCCCAGCGATGGAAATCGACGCTTCGAAATCCTATATGGCAACTTTACGGACAGAAAAAGGAGACATCATAATTGACCTATTTGCGAAAACTACTCCGTTTACGGTTAACAATTTTGTTTTCCTTGCCCGCCAGGGTTTTTACAACGATACCATTTTCCACAGGGTGATCACTGATTTTATGGTCCAGGGCGGTGACCCGACCGGAACCGGGATGGGAGGTCCAGGATATCATTTCGGTGATGAATTTGCCCCGGGGCTCCGCCACGATAAACCCGGAATTCTATCTATGGCGAATGCCGGACCAGGCACGAACGGTTCGCAGTTCTTCATTACCCACATACCAACACCCTGGCTGGATAACAAGCACACCGTTTTCGGTGAGGTTATCAAAGGGATGGATGTTGTGCTTTCAATCTCGGCCAGAGATCCACAACAGCGCAACAGCCCGGCGGTAAAAATCCTTGAAGTGGTCATCAACGAAGAATAATCTTGATCCACAAGAATTTGCTGGTGTGATATGATGAAGTTGAAAATTAGTTAAGTAGAGGATTTTATAGAGGAAAGGAAGGAATATATGAAAAAAACCAGTCTATTTATCTTTACAATAATCACCATATTAATCCTCGCAGGCTGCAATTTGCCATTTGGAAACTCCAATGTTGAGCCAACTTTGGACCAGAATGCCCTCAACACCGCGGTCGCACAGACCGTCTCCGCAGTTTCCGCTGCGGAAACAGCAGCAGCCCCTGCGAGCTCGCCGACACCGCAAATCCCGTCCAACACCCCGGCACCCCCCACAGCCACTAACTCACCTGAACCCACTGCTACTCAACAACCGGCAGCCACAATTACCCCCTCAGTACCAATGATCACAGCAGTAGAGGATACCAACTGCCGATGGGGACCGGGACCGGATTATGGGGCAATTGGGTATTTTTTGAAGACGGATGGAAGCGTTCCAGTAAAAGGAAGGAACAGCAGTAATTCATGGTGGGTTATAGCAATCCCGAAATACAATTATCCCTGCTGGGCCTGGGGGGGATCCACTTCCGTTACAGGCGAAGTGAACGCCCTGCCAGTGGCAAAACCACCCAGCATCACGGTTGGAGTCGGGGCTGCGCCCAGCGATTATATAGGTGCATGCCCGGTTTCGATAACCTTCTCCGCCTCATTCACGTCTAACGGGCCGATCACTTACACCTACCAATTTGAAACCGAAAGCGGCGCTGTATTCGGTAAAGCAACGGTTACCAGTACCGGGGCTGGGACAGTGGGAGCAAATTTTGCGAAATCATACAGTGCTGATATCACCGATAAAGTTCGCGTGCATCTCCTCTCCCCCCAAAGCATTTCATCCGGGTGGAAGAATTTCAAAGTTGACTGTCCATAATTAGTCAAATCAGTATATTAAAAAAAGAATCGGTTGATGAAAATCCAACCGGTTCTTTTTGTTTTTTAAATTGGTTATCTAATTTCTTGATCGAAGATCGCCTCGTTCAACGGTTTTCCGCTCAGTGAGGCAATCGGCGACAAAGCCCTTTTAAACCGGTTTCTACGTGCCCTGGAAAATACTGAACCAATGAAATCCCTGGTGAAACCGGCTGCCAGGCAATCATCAACGGTTTTTCCCTGTTCCACGAGCATAAAAAATAACCTGTCAACGGATTCATAAGTGATCCCCATTTCACCTTCATCGGTCTGGCCTTTCCACAGGTCTGCTGAAGGTGGTTTTTGGATGATCACATCGGGTACTCCAAGATAACCAGCCAACTGGCGAACCTGGGTCTTGTAAAGGTCACCGATGGGATTTAATGCACAGGCTGAATCGCCAAAAAGGGTGGTGTATCCAAGGATGATCTCAGTCTTGTTTCCAGTACCGATCACCAAGCCTTTAGAGGCGGCGGATTGGTCGTAGAGGACAATCATTCTTTCGCGTGCCATTATATTCCCTTTGCGGAACGCGTCCATTTCCGGGAATTTTTCAATCAACGGTTCGACCATGGGGGTGATCTCAATGGTTTTGGATTCGATCCCGAGCTGATCGATGACCAGCTGGGCATGATCCAGTGATTCCCGGGATGATGTTTTGTAAGGCATCCGGATACCCAGAACATTCTTCTTTCCGAGGGCGGATACTGCCAGGAAACACGAAACGGTAGAATCTATACCACCTGAGAGACCGACCACAGCCCGGTGAAAACCTGCGGCTTGTATATCTGTATGCAGGAATTCCACAAGGATATTTTTCGTTTTTTCGGGATTGATATTCAAATCAGACATGATACCTCCAGTAGAGTAAATAATAAAAAATGACAAATCGAAAGGATAATACGGGAATTCACTCCAGAAATATTAAAATATTACCTCTTTTTTTCTGTTGGTTTTGGATTCTGACCCAGAATATTAGGTAAAACTTCCTTCATAAAAACCTCAATAATTTCCGGATCAAAGGAATGACCGGATGCGCGTTGAATATGCAATTTTACTTTCTCCTCGGCCCACGATTTTCGGTAAGGCCGGTCAGAACGGAGTGCATCCCATACGTCCACAATCGTGAATATCCTGGCGTAGAGTGGAATCTCTTTGCCTTTTAAACCCTGGGGATAACCACTTCCATCCCATTGTTCGTGATGGCAATAGGGGATGTCCAGCGCTGGACGTAAGTACACGATCGGGGATAGGAGCTGACGTGCGAAGGTGGGGTGCTGCTTCATGATCTGAGTTTCCTCAGGTGTCAGTGGTCCCTGTTTGAAGAGAATGCTATCAGGAATAGCCATTTTCCCGATATCGTGAAGAAGCGCTCCCCTGCGGACATGCACCATTTCATTTTCGGGTATGCCGACAACCCTGGCAAGGTTGAGGGTAATATCCACTACGCGCTCAGCGTGACCTTCCGTCTCCTGATCCCGCAGCTCCATAGCTTTTGACCACCCTTCGATGGTTGCGTCGTAAGCGGTAGACAATTCCAGGTTGGAAATGCGCAATTTTTCAAAAAGCTCAAGGTTATCAAGAGTGATCGCAAGTTGGCTGGCTATGCTGGAAAGGAAATCCGTCCATTCGGCATCCGCATAAGGCGGTTGTCGGTAAAACAATTCCAAAACCCCTTTAGTCTGTCCCTGTGATATCAATGGAATAGCTTCGTAGTGTTGATAATCTTTGAGGGATGCTTTCCAGCTCCGGCTGAATCCTTCGAGCAGATCCTGCTCACGGGTCACCGAAACGATCTGTTTAGCGAGGATGGATTTCCCTGCGTAATCCTTGTTGATAGATATACTGGAACCGAGTGCAGGGGTAGGTTGAATATCCTTGCCGGCAGCAAATTTTAGAGAACCTGATTCTATGTCGAAAAGGAGGACATCTGCCGCAGATACCTCAAGTTTATCTGTCACCAGTTTTAATAGCTTATCCAGCACGGTTTTAATATCCAGGCTGGTGCTGATGGTGAGATTGATATCCCGTTGTGCGCTCAGTCGGTTAAGACTCAACTCGGTTTTTTGAAGCAGAGTTGCTCTTTGAAGCGCGCTGGCGGCAATATCTGCTGCTGCGGTGAGCAGCCGCACTTCTTCTCCACTCGGGGCTATCTTTGTTTGAGAGGTAGGAGCCTCCTTCCCAAGCCAGACGACCCCGATAGTTTTTTCATGCGTAATAAGCGGCAAACAGAGTACGGTTCGGGAACTCGCAAGGAATTCCGGAAAGGCCAGGTTTGGATCCTGACTGGCATCCAGGCTGAGATAATGCCGGCCTGTTTCGAAAACCTTTTTACTAACCTCGCTGAGGGAAGGATGGGAATCCCCCTGCCATTTAGTCCAGTTCCCTGAAGAAAACTCGAAGATAAAAGATTTTTTTGAATAATCTTTTATGGCGAGTGCAGCACCCTGGCCTTTGAACAATCCCAACATCGTATCTAGCATGATTTGGGCAACTTCCGAACGGGTATCCGCATCCCGGAGCGCGTTGGCCATGCGGGTGATCGCCTCAAGCTCGCGCTCTTTCAGTCTGCGTGAGGTTGTATCCGTGACGATCGCCATTACACCCTTCCACCGGTGGCGCTCATCCGTGAAAGGTGCAGTGTGGATGGAAGTGATCACGAGTTTGCCTTTCCGGTGGGTAAATTCGCAATCTAGCTCAATCGCTTTGGATTGGCGCAGTCGGGGAATATCCTTTTTAAAACTGGCAGATTGGGTCTCTGACATGAAATCCAGAACCGATTTCCCGGGCATTTCTTCAATGGAGTAACCAAGCATTTCCGCCATGGATTGGTTGGCATATGTGGTATGGAGAGTTTCATCCAGGATCCAAATCCCATCCTGCACGGTCTCCAAAAGTTGGCGGTAGCGTTTCTCGCTTTTACCGAGAGTAATCTCGGATTTTTTATTGATCGTAATATCTTCCAGCGTTAGGATAACGGATTCTACCTCGCCCTCCGCATCCAGCAGGGGGGCACCATTCACCAACACCCAACGGGTATCGTGTGGACTAATTTCCAGCTGGAGGATGCGATTATAGAGCGGTAAACTGCTGCTCATGATCTGGTTATAAGGCAGATCGTTTTCGGTTACCGGGAGGTTCTGTTCATCCATCGCTTTCCAAAGGGAGACATTATCAGAAAGATTCACGGCAGGGATGCCAGGAGCACCAAAAATTTCCCTGGCGCGGTTGTTGAAGAATGTAATTCTGTTAACTGCATCAATCACTAGAACTCCCGAGGGGCTGGTTTCCATTAAGCGCTGGAACATATCCCTTTCGCGGCGCAGAGATATCTCTGTGGACCGCTTTGCCTGACGGGTTCTCAAGGCTGTCAAACCAAATGCCACATCATTGGCCAGACTTGTCAGAAGGGTTCTCTGCGACTGGTTAAATACGTTAGGTTTGGCTGCATGAATTGCGAGCAAACCGATCGGGATTTGATTATCCATGAGGGGGATGAGAAACACAGAGCGGATGGGAGATACGTCGGGAAGATCCTTCCATTTTGCCAAAAATTCAGGAGTATTAATATCATCAATCAAAATTGACGCGCTGCTGGCAAGGGGTACATCCTTGGCGGTCTGTTTATATGCCTCCATTTCATACCTGGAAATGGACGGAAGATCGACCGCGGAACGATTGTTACCATGTGCTGATTTTGGAATAACCAATCCAGGGTAACGGTCATCCAAAACGCCAACCCACGCCAGGGGGAATTGACCGGTATTAACGATGATCTGGCTAATTTTTTCCAACATCTCATCTTCAGATTGGATACGAACAAGTGCTTCATTGCACTGACTGAGCAGTAGCGCAGCCCGGTTTGCACTTGTTAATTCACGCGTACGCAGACTGACCGCATTTGTTAAATTTGATCGCTGGGTAATCGAACCATAAAGCATGACCGCAATTAAACAAATAACTGAAATTCCGATCAACCGGAGAATATTAATATCCTTGAGGGCATTGACCCCAAATGTCTGGATGGGTTGAACGGCAAGAGCGTATCCCAGATCCGACCCGGGAGCGTTGATCTTTAAGATTGATTTTGAAGGATCGAGGAGGCTTCCGGCTATATGGATTCCGCTTGGATCGATGAGCTCAAGCCGGTATCCCGGGTAAGCATTTTCCTTGAATCCTAATTTTGCTGATAATGAAACTGGATCGATCAATACAGAAACAAGTCCCCAAGTTTGGGAATTCTTGATCACAGGTTTGTGGATTGCGATAGCCCAAAGACCCGGGGACATTTCGAAGGGTTGGCTAATGACTGTATTGCCAGTTTGAAATGCTTCCCTGGCGGATGATGCAATTGAATCATCATATGAATACCAATCTGTTCCCGGTTTGAAAAAAGGATTTAATAATGAGTTGCTGTATTGAATAATATGTCCTGGTGAGATTATCACACCTAAAGCACTATTTATCGAGGATAGAGAGGTGTTTGAAAAATCATTGAATTCTTTTGCGTTTACCAGGTCATTATCGATCAAGTCTGTGGAAACAAGAGATGCAAAATCATTGGCGAGGATCTTCCCCGCCTGGATTTGCTCAATGAAGGAGAATAGTCGGGGTTCGAAATCGCGTTCTATCGAGCCCCGGTCTGCTTGGAGCTGAAGTTGAAGGTACTGACGGGTCAGATATTCTTCTACAGGGGTTAAAAAGAGTATCACCAAAAAAACACTAGCTAACCCGAGCATTCGACCGGGGGTCAGGTATTTGGATAATCCGGTTCTCGATGGTTTCTGTTGGTCCAACTGATTCATCCCGGTCGCGAAATGATTTCGTTACCAATAAAAAATATACAAAACAACAGATTTAACTTTAGATAATTATCAGGAGAATGTCAATAGACCTGTTTAGGAAGAAGAACAGGGTACTAAATAGATTCATTATTTCATAGAAATTGAATTATAGATACCGTTCAGCAAAGTGGCAGGCAGCAAAATGCCCTGGGCGTAATTCGCGCAATTCAGGTTCTTCTTTGGAGCACACTGCCTCTACGATCGGACAGCGGGGATGAAAACGGCAACCCGAGGGAGGGTTTATCGGGTTGGGGATCTCTCCTTCAGGCATGGTTTCAGTCCGCCGCAAATTTGGATCAGGAACTGGAACGGCAGCCAGCAGCGCATGGGTGTAGGGGTGAAGTGGATGTGTGTACACTTCCCGCAGGTCTCCTTGCTCGGCCATTCTCCCCAGATACAGCACCCCGATACGGTCACAGATATATTTAGCGGTTGCGAGGTCATGCGTGATAAATAAATAGGTGAGGTTGAATTCTTTCTTCAACTGCACCATGAGGTCAAGTAGAAGTGCGCGGACGCTCACATCCGCCATGGCGATGGGTTCATCTGCCAGAACAAGATCCGGGCAGGTAACAAGTGCACGGGCGATTACCACCCGCTGTCGTTGCCCCCCTGAAATTTGATGGGGGTATTTATTGAAGAAATATGTAGCAGGAACCAACCCGACCTTCTCGAAAATGGAAAGAACCATATCACGGTGTTCTTTCTTTTTCTCCGGGTAATGGATCTGCAAGCCTTCGATTACTGCATCCCCGAGGGAAAGCCTCGGGTTTAAAGAAGCCATTGGGTCCTGAAAGATCACCTGCATGCGCCGGCGGAGTTTGCGAAGTTCTTCCGGTTTAAGTTTTGAGAAATCTATCCCATCAAAATTGATAGAACCTTCAGTGGGAGTTTCCAATCCGATGACCAGTCTGCCGATCGTGGATTTTCCGCTACCGGATTCACCAGCTAGACCGAAACATTCCCCGCGGTGTATATCCAGGGTCACTCCGTCCACTGCCCGAACGTAGTCGGTATGACCTGCAATAAGCTGATCGAGCATATCTTTTTGAACAGGAAACCATTTTTTTAGCCCTTTAATTACAACCAGGTTGTCGTCTGGAATTTGCTTTGGAGTATTCATTGGTTTCTTTATTCCTGCATCCCATCTTTAGGGAGATCATCTTGATACAACCAGCATTCCACCACATGTCCGGAAGACTTTTGAGTTATCCATGGTTGTATCTGGCCGCAAATCGGCATTGCATTTGGGCAGCGGGGATGGAAACGGCAACCCTCCGGCGGGTGGGCAAGATTGGGGGGTTCTCCGCCCATTTTATAAAGCTCTACAAGCTCATCCACCTTGATGTTGGGCACTGATTTCATCAACCCGCGCGTGTATGGGTGCAGCGGATCGTGAAAGACCTCAGAAGCCTGACCCATTTCCACGAGATGACCTGCATACATCACAGCAACTCTATCTGCGAGCTGTGCAACAAGCGCGATGTTATGGCTGATGGCGAGGATCGCCACACCGAATTCATCCCGAATCTCTCGCAGCTGGTCCACCAGCTTGGCCTCCACGATAACATCAAGAGAAGTTGTCGCTTCGTCCGCGACGATCAGACTGGCATTTAATACAAGCCCCAGACCGATCATCACACGCTGCCGCATCCCACCGGATAGCTGGTGGGGATAGCTCGCCAGCCGATCCTCTTTGATACCCAGCCTGCCTATTAATTTTTTCGCGCGCCTCAAGGCATTTGATGTTGTTGTTTTCTTCTCATGTACCTGAATGGCTTCCATGATATGCTCGTCCACCCGTTGCACGGGATTCAGGGAAGTTAGTGGATCTTGGAAGATCATGCTAATCCTACGACCTCGAAAATCTCGCAGCTGATCATCATTAAATGACATCACATCCATACCATCGAACAAGTATTCCTCGGCTGTGATGGTTGCTGGCGGGGGAATCATACGCATTAAGGCTTTACCCATGGTGCTTTTCCCGCAACCGCTTTCACCCACAAGGCCTAGGATTTCACCACGCTTAACATTAAAGCTTATATGATCCACAGCGCTCACAAGCCCCTGACGAGTGTGGTAGGTTACCGTGAGGTCACGGATTTTTATCAAGGTATCATCTTTCTTCATGGTTTAAAGTTCCGCCAAGCGGGGGTTCATGATCTCAGAAAGGCTTTCGCCAAGCATGCTAAACGATAAAGTTACCAAAGTTACCATCAAGCCAGGAGCGATTACCAGCCAGGGTGCAAAGCGGATGTAATTGCGGCCACGGGCGATATCAATTCCCCAGTCTGGCGTGTCTGGCGGAAGTCCCAGTCCCAGAAAGCTCAAGCCAGCTTCTGTCAGGATGGCATCGGCGACATTCACTGAAAAAATGATCATTACCGATGGAAAAACGTTTGGAAAGATGTATTTCCGAAGGATGGTGAAGGGGGTTGCGCCCAGGCTTCGGGCTGCATCCACATATAATTCCTGCCTGACGGTAAGCGTCTGCCCACGGACTATGCGGTAATAGGTTGGAATATATAGAACTGCAATGGCGATAATGATATTCCCAATCCCTGGGCCGAGAACAGCAGTGATGGCGATGGCTAAAATCAAACCCGGGAAGGTATACAAACTATCCATGAAAAGGGTAGTTCCCCTGTCAAAGGGACCGCTGACAAACCCGGCGATTAACCCTAAGGGGACACCAATTAGGAATGAGATCATTGCAGAAAGAAGCCCAACCGTGAGGGCAATCCGTGTGCCCCAGATGATGCGGCTCAGGACATCCTGGCCAAGTTGGTTAGTGCCGAGCACAAAACCCTGATTCTTTTCGGGATTTACATTCCCGATCACAATGAAGTTGGGAAATTTAACAATTACTGGTTTATATTCTTCCTGGGAGGCAACAAAACCGTAAATCTTCCCTTCCAACAGATCTTTAAATCCTTCTTCAATAGATTCATAGCGTTTGGGACGAAACTGATAATAATTGTCTGTTGGAGCTGACTGGTTAAGTTTATCGATAGATTCCCGAATCGCTCTGCTGGATTGGCTGGCCACCAGGTAGCCAATCCGATTCATCCCGGCTTTCGATGCTTCCGGATTGGTAATATCGACCACAGATTTGAATCCACTGGTATCAAGGACGATCAGCTCATAACCTGGTGGGGGAGTTCCCGGAGGGAGGAAAGAAGGTCCAACTTCCTCCAATGGGTTATAGGGGGCAAAATAACGGGGAAAAAGCCCGATAATAACAACAACAGCCAGGATGATCCCGCTGATCAGAATAAACCACCAATCACCCCCATACCATTTCCGGGAAATCCAAAGCTTTCTGACAAATCCAACTCTATCTAATTCGATTTGCCATTCTTCAGCTTTGAGGTTTTTGTTTTTATCTTCAGCCATATTAAATCCCAGGTTGTGGATAATTAAGTATTAGTATCGGATGCGGGGATCCACGAAAGCATAGAGGATATCCATCAGCAGGCTGATGATCGCAACAAAAAACGCGAAAACCGCGATCGTGGCTGTTACCGCAGTGTAATCGCGAAGCTCAATGCGGCGGACGAGGTATAAACCTATCCCTGGCCAGGAAAAAGTGGTTTCGGTGAGAACAGCACCTGCCAAGAGGATGGCAAATTCAAGCCCGATAAGGGTGAGGATGGGAATGAAAGTGTTCCTGAGAGCATGGGAATACACCAAAACCCGTTCGGGGATGCCGCGTGCTCGTCCAGCAGTGATGAAATCAGTTTGTAGAACCTCAATCATATTCACACGCGTGAGGCGGATATAGACCCCGGTAAGAGCTAATGCCAATGTTACTGAAGGAAGGACAAGGTGCTGAAGGCAAGAGATCAAAGCCGGCCAGTTTCGCGTAAGGATTGAATCAATTACGTAAAAATTCGTAGGAGATTCAAAAGTTACCAATAATAAAGGATCAATACGCCCTGCGGATGGAAGCCACCCCAAATTTACTGAAAAAATAATTTGAAAGATAAGTCCAAGAAAAAAAACTGGGATGGAATAAATGATGATACTGAATACCCGGATCCCATAATCTTCCGGTTTTTTTCGTCTTTTTGCCGCATACGCACCGAGTGAAATTCCCACAAACGCTGTTATAGCCATAGAAGGGATGGTGAGCTCAATCGTTGCCGGGAGCCTTTCACCCAACTCGTCCTTTATCCTTCGTTCGCCTTGGGTCAGGGCATTCCCGAAATCAAGGGTGATGGTTTTCCAAAGAAAATCTCCATATTGAATCATTATTGGGCGGTCCAAACCGAGACGCTCGCGGATAATTGCAATCTGTTCCGGAGTCCCTTTAGGTCCGAGCTGGGACCTGATCGGGTCACCCGGAAGGACATGCATGATGAAGAACACCAAAGTGATCATGATCCAGATCATGGGGATGGTGAGGATAAGCCTGGTGATCAAGAATCTTCGCAGGGAAGCAGACATGAATAAGACTCCGGGGTTGAAACAGTGAGGGCGAAATCTTCCTCGCCCTCACTGTTTTTAAATGCGAGTAAAACCTTTTTACTTAGCTGCTACCAGCTATTTCATGCTATTAACGTTGAACACCAGGTAGCGCAAAGCAGGCGCTTTGACCGTGGAAACCGTCAGGTCTGGAAGCGCGGAGAGGCGGGTAGCCTCGGTGGGTCCGAGGATACGCCAAGCGATATCTATCTGGCCGCTTTCAACCGCACCAGACATTGTGGTGGGATCGGAGAAGTATTTCACGATGACCCGTTCGATCTTGGGTTTATCCGCACCGAAGTAATTCGGATTGGCTTCCAACACCATCTGCTGGCCGGGATCATAGGACACCATCTTGTAGGGTCCGATTCCGTCGATCTTGGTCGGGATTTGCAGGAGGGCATCATCAGGAACTTCCGCAGTAGCGGGGATGAACGGAGCCATTGCAACGATTGCAGGGAAGAATCCATAGGAACCGGTGAGCTTGTAGACCACGGTCATATCATCGGGAGCTTCCACGCTCGCCACGTAAGTGAGCGGCAGGAACCCGACCTGGCCACCAAGACTCCAGCGATTGAACATGGTTACATATTCTGAAGCTTTAAAATCAGTTCCGTCGGCGAATTTGATACCAGGGAACAACTTAAATGTATAAGTGAGCCCGTCATCGCTTACCGTGTAGGATTCCGCGGTTCCGGGGACGATTTCAGCGGTACCGGGTTTATATTTTAACAGTGCGGTGCCGGTGTTTTTCAGGATCTCCCAATCATGGGTTGAGTAGGCGTCCTGCGGATCCAGGCTGTTGACTTCATCGGTCGTTCCGATGATTATGGTGTTCTTATCTCCAGAGGCTGGAACAGCATCACTGGTGAATGAGAGCACATTGTAATTGAATTCAAACGGTGCACCGATCGCGATCCCTTCAACACCCTTGCGGCTGCTGATGAATTCGGGTTCCCAGAACAATGGGATCATGGGGACGTCTTCCGCGTAAAGATCCTGAACCTGACCCCAAAGCTCGGCGCGTTTTGTAGCGTCAGTTTCTGAGCGGGCAGCTTCAAGCGCAGGCTGCATTTTTTCTTTATCGCAGTAAAAACCACCGTTACCCTTGCTCTGTTCGCAGTCAGCCCAGGGAGAAGTCCATGTTTCTTCATCGACGAAATCAGGGAACCAACCCAGAATAAAGAAGGGTAGCGAACCAGCGACGAAGCTATCCACGTACTCGGCCCAGTTTTGAGACTGAAGGTTTACGGTAACGAGACCGGTCTCTTCAACCTGTTCTTTGACGACCTGCATCACATCCGCGGTTTCAACACCGTAGTGCTCAGGGGGATACCAGAGATCAAATGCAAATTTATTATCTGCGGTATACCCTGCTGCAGTCAGCAGGTCTTTTGCCATTTGCAGATCCCGGGTTCCATATTTATCTAGGAAGGATTCCTTCATAGATGCATATCCTTCAGGGACAGAGCTATAAGCAGGGATATTGCGACCCTGGAATACACGGTCGACGATTGCTTCCCGATCGATCGAGGCTGCAACCGCCTGGCGGAGTTCCTTGGTCCAGATCTGTTGCGGGCCGGCGGGGGCTTCTGTTGCGACCACTGGTGCCTCGGTGGGTGCCGGTGCTTCGGTGGGAGCTGCGGTGGGTTGGGCGCAGGCTGAAAGCAGCATGCTGGCCATAACCACCAGGGATAGGACGACAAATAATTTTTTCGACTTCATTTCTTTCTCCTTTTTAAAATTTGTGGACAACTTGCGGTTAAGATAGCATTCGGCGTTGATGCTTGAAACCACCTCCTTTCAAATAAAAAAGGATTAATGATGAGTTAAAAGAACAATGAAGGGGTACGCTACGTGTAACAAAATACTAAACTTTCATCCAATGTATCTAATCATTATAGGATGTAAAACCGAATTGTCAATAGATTTGGAAATAGTGTTATTTGAAATTGAAAAGTGAACTGTTTTAAGTTGAAAAGTGAACCGATAGCAGTTCAAAAGTGAACTCAATGCCATGATAGATTCCTCTAAAAAGGAGGTCATCATGGATCAGTTGCATAAGCGGTTTACAAATGACCAAGTAAAAATTCTGCTTGAAGGGTATATCCAAGGAAGGATTTCGCGATCTGAAATCGAAGGAATGCTAGAGATCAACAAAACCCGATTCTTTGCGCTTGTGAAAGATTATCGAAGATCTCCAGCGACGTTCACATTAGCATACGAACGCGAGACTCCAGCACGTCTTTCGGGTGAGGTGGAGGAAGCCATTGCAGGAGAATTATTGCGAGAGAAAGTATTAGTAGATAACACAAAGTTGCCAATTGGAAGTTATAACTACTCGGCCATACGAGACCGTCTACAGAAAAAAGGGATTTATGTTTCAGTTAACACCATCATCCAAAGAGCAAAACAATTAGATTGTTACCTCCCACACCCGAGAAAGAGGATCCATGACCGAGAAGTGGTTACGGTGGCTGCAGGTGCATTAATACAACATGATGCTTCCACACATTTATGGTCCCCTTTTGCCTCAAAGAAATGGACTTTGATCACCTCTTTGGATGATTACAGCCGCATGCTGGTTTATGCTGATTTTGTAGAGTCAGAGACGAGTTGGGCTCATATTCAAGCTGCACAGGCAGTAATGAAAGCTTATGGGGTGCCTTTGGGCTACTATGTTGATAATCTGCGTGTTTTCCGGTTTGTACAGAATCGTGACAGCTACTGGCGTAAGCATGTCCTCGGCACGGATGACGTTGATCCACAATGGCGACAGGTAATGCGATTGATGGGTGTGAGTGTGACCTATGCTCTCTCGCCCCAGGCTAAGGGTAAGATTGAACGCCCATATCGGTGGCTTCAGGATCGCATTGTTCGCACTTGTGCTCTTGAAAACCTTACTACTCTTGATGAAGTTCGGGGCGTCTTGCGTAGTGAAGTAGATCGCTATAATAACCACCAGGTTCATTCAACTACCGGTGAGATTCCAAGCCTTCGTTTTGAGAAAGCCATCAAGTCGGGTTCAAGTCTGTTTAGACCTTTTTCATTACCTAAACTCTACTGTTCTCCCAAAGACGTCTTTTGTCTTCATGAATCTCGAATAATTAATGGCTATGGCTATATAAATTTTTTCAATCAAAAAGTCGATATGCGCCCTGATGTCCCTGACCATGAAGATGTTGATCTTCACCTAATTCCAGATCTCTTGCACAACAGTGTTGAAATTCGTGTCTGGTATAAAACCAAAATGATCCGTTCCTTGACATTATCTTTAGACAATATCAGAGTTCACTTTTGAATTTCAAAGGAGTTCACTTTTCAGCTTCTCCTAACATAGATTTGGAAATAGATTACGCATAGATTACGCAACCTTGTTACGCAACATACATCAAATATTTTCAAAAAACCAGTTATTCTTGGGATTATATTCTTCTAATAAAATACCCTCACTTTTGTGAGGGTAGGGAAATATTCCGGGATTGCAGGAATTTTTACGGCATCGGGTTGCTGGATGCCCAATCGTTTCCCACGATCACAACAATATCCGCCTGGGCGGTGGGATC
>Ga0315283_10002530_pt1 | contig 15319 bp, 14 predicted proteins | sample YL17G09_0_MG_FD_204541 | JGI IMG/M metagenome (GOLD analysis project Ga0315283, IMG submission 204541) | Sediment microbial communities from Yellowstone Lake, YNP, Wyoming, USA - YL17G09_0 | ecosystem: Environmental > Aquatic > Freshwater > Lake > Sediment | place: USA: Wyoming | collected... | reverse complement strand
ACGGTCCTGCATAGCGTCCTGCTCGAAGGGCTCAAGCCGTCCACGGAGTACAACTTCAGGGTGAAGTCCACGGATGTTTTCGGCAACGGGCCCTCGGTGAGCCTTAACCTGAGGTTCGTGACGGCCATGAACCCCGACATCATTCCGCCGACGATATCGAACATACGCGTGACCAACATAACCAACACGTCCGCCACCATCAGCTGGCTGACCAACGAGCCGGCCCAGGGAGTGGTCGAATACGGCATCGACGCGCTCTATGGCAGGAATGTGACCACACGCATGTACCTGCTTAACCATTCGATAACGCTGACGGGCCTCGCTCCCGGCATCACATATCATTACAGGATAAACCTGTCCATGGACTCCAGCGGCAACATAGCTCCTTCCTCGGCGGACCAGACATTCACCACGCTCAAGGTCTATGTGCCCCCAACGCCCACCCCGGTAAAACCGACCACTAAGATATCGTTCCAGTGGTGGTGGGCGGTGCTCGCACTGGTCATAGCGGCCGGTGTCATAGGAGGCGTCTGGGGCTACAAGCGCTACACATCGTCCAAGTACGGAGCGGAGGTGCTCGACATGGAGATGGAGCCCGAGGAGCTCCACGATGATTCAGACCTGGACGATTCGGCCGCCGGAGATTCCGAGGCCGACGGCGACCTGGAAGGGGATGTCGAGACCGTCGACATGGGAGATGCCGGCGACGTCGAGACCGTCAGCATGGAGGACACCTCGAACCCGGAATTCGGACGCGACTCCGGGCAGGTGGAGACGCTCCCGATGGACGAGGGCGCCGAGACCGTCAAGATGGAAGGGAGCGCAGCGGCCGGAGGGGCCGCGGCGGTCCTGGCGGCGCGCACGGCGTCCAGGGCGGCACCCGGGCCGGAGCCCGTCAAGCACATCAAGTGCCCCGCCTGCAAGACCCGCATTCCGCTGTACAACGACGAGGCGCAGGAAGTGCAGTGCCCATCGTGCGGCAAGAAGGGCCCCTACAGGCCCAAGGCCGCACCCGCGGCGGCGCCTCCCCTGACGGCACTGGCAAAGGCCACAGGCAAGACACCGGTCAAGACCATCAAGTGCACCGGATGCGGCTCGTCGGTACCCATCTACACGACCAACTACCCCGTGAGAATCCAGTGCCCCGGCTGCGGCAAGAGCGGCATGTACAAGGGGCCCAAGCAGTAAACTACACCGGCCTAAAGGCGGAGGACGCTTCGGCGTCCTCATCTCCTTGGCGGCCGGAAGGCCGCCTGCGGGGCCGGTGCGTCCGAAGAATTGCGCTGCAATTCGAGGAGAGGATGAACGAAGTTCATCCGGTTTCCAATTTGGGTGATTCTATGCAGCCATCCCGCCGCCAAATCGGTGGAATTTCATCCCACCTTTCGAGGGAAATTCCACAGAGAGGGGGAAAGAATTTCCCCCGAAGCGGCGGGCGTTTTCGCCCATCATGTAAAAGGATGGGCAGTACCGCAGCAGGGCAGAAAAGGCGGTCAGGAGCAATCGGTCAATGGCGACCGGGCAGCGTGGCAGCCGGGGCGATCCCGTGCTGCCCCTATTCATTTATTCGCTAGTCATGAGAGACCCAGGCCTTACCGCGTTTCATTGAGCTCCTTCACGATTGATTTCACCTTTTCCACGACCTGCGCCGGGTGCTCCCCGAGGATGCGCATCATCGCCTCCTGGCCATGGTCGCCCTCGTCGTAGATTATATCCGGGACGAAGCCCAGCACATGTATCGCCTGCGTCACGCCCCAGTGGGGCCCTGTGAAATCCCGCGGCTCCTTCCGTCTGTCGAACGTGCCCACCTTCAATCCCAGCGTCCGGCACAAGTCAACCAGCGGCTTGGAATAGCGCAGGTTCATTGCGCAACGGTAGCGCCTGTCCTGATCCATCGCAGCCAAAACGATGCTGCCCACGCGCCTGGAGCTGCCGAAGCGCGGCGCGCCTACGCTGCGGACCTTCTGGCCCGCTTTCACAAGCCTGCCCTCGAGCCCGCAGACCTCGTCGATGGAATTGGCGAACGGGAGCGCAAAGGCCAGGTTTATCCCCGTCTCGGGCACGAGCGAGACCGGGAGGACCTCCTCCAGCACGCCGGTCCACTGACGGACCTCCTCCGAGCAGTGATACCTCTGCGCTGAATTATGGAGCGTCGTCAGGGGATTGCCTATCAGCGCGCCATGTCCGAGGTCCGTCGAGAAGCGCATCGCGTCGTGGGTGTAGCGCCTCGCCAGCTCCACGGCATCCACGCACGGGAGCCCCTTCGCCAGTATTGCGGTGATGAAGGCGGAGAGCATGCATCCTGTGCCGTGGACCTTGCTTTCGAGCCTGGGACTTTCGAATATGTGGAAGGCGCCGTTGAAGAACACGTCCTTTATCGGGCCCTTCGCCAGATGGCCGCCCTTCACCAGGACGTTCTCGCACCCGAGCTGATACAGGTCCTGGCAGGCGCGCCTCATCCCATCCTCGCCCCGGATGGGCTCGTCAGTGAGCTCGGCGGCCTCGGGGATGTTCGGCGTCGCCAGGTAGCATTTTGGGAGCAGGCGGTCCTTGAGCGCCTGCACGAGGTCCTTGCTCGACAGCGTCGGGCCCGCGCTTGCGGTCAGCACCGGGTCCACTATCAGCTTCGTGCCCTCCTCGGCGAGCTTTGCGGCCACGACCTCGACTATGGAGGAATCATAGAGCATCCCGGTCTTGACGGCCGCTATCTTGAAATCGTCGTAAATGGTGTCGAGCTGCTCCTTCACTAGCTTGGCGGACATGGGGGAGACATGCTTGACCGTGGCGGTGTTCTGGGCGGTCACAGCGGTCACGACCGTGCACCCGTGGACGCCCAGCGCTGCGAATGCTTTCAGGTCCATCTGGATGCCTGCGCCGCCGGAGGAATCCGAGCCGGCTATCGTTAGCACGGTCTTGATGCCTTTGTCACCCGCCATGCATCTCAATTCGCATTTATCCTTATAAACAATGCCCATGGGCCGAAGATGGACCGGAGTTCGTAGCTTCCTGGGCCGGCCCCGAGTCGAGGTCTTTGGTTCCATTCCGCGAAGCCCATCTTCTCGGAACAGGCACAACCAGTCTTGGACGGACCGGTACGGTCGGTCCAGGATGCGTGCAATGTCCTCGATGAGATAGCCATCGTCGCGCAGAATGACGGCCTTGCACCTGTCGGCCCATCGGTGCTGCCCCTTTTCCGAATACGCGCGTTCTCTTTCCTTAAGTGCGATTCGCTGCTCTTTCGTCAGTGAAATCGTTTCGGAATTCGGGGCCAAATACTAGTATGTACATACGAATATTTAACGCGCACGACTATCTATGCGCCATACTATAAGGCGTCACCTGACGGTGACGAAGCCCTTTCCGCCGCAGGTCTGGCACTGGGCGTTGAGGTTGAAGGGCTCGTGGCCCTCGCCCTCGCAGCGGGCGCACTTGGTCATCGGCGGATAGACCATGTTCTTCCCCTTGCCCTGGCAGACGCGGCAGGGGTTGGAGAAATTGAACGGGTCCGCGCCCTCCCCGCCGCAGAAAGCGCACGGGACTAGGTCCCCCTGCTGCTGGACGAACGGCTGCTGGTAGGCCGGCTGGGCCGTGGTGGAAACGACGACGCCCGGGAACGGTCCTCCGTAGACCACTGTCTGCTGCATGGGCTGCTGGGGATGGGGCTGGCCGTACTGGTTGTGGGGCTGGTCGTGATGCTCGCCCTGATGGCCCGCCATCTGGCCGTACGTGTTCTGCTGCACCGGCTGCATCGGCTGCTGGTTGTTGGGCGTCCCGCAATTGTGGCAGAATCTCATCGTCCCGCAAAGCTCCATACCGCACCGTTGGCAGAAAGGCATGTCATCACCGCAGACGAAATCCGGCGCATAGTATTAAACCCTTGTTGAGCTTTTACACTCTCGAAAGTGTCCGGAATTCGCCATGCACGGAACCTCCTAAAAGAGGCCTTTTCCGATGTCAATATTGACCTTTTACCATTACCACAACAGATTAAACCATGAAAGTCGATATCCCCCCATGACAAGGGAAGGCATGGCGAACATTGTCCGGGACGATGTATTTTCCTTGTCCGGGCCAGGGTGAAGCGGTTGGGTAAGGGACTTAAAATTGGCATCACCGGCCTCCCCGGGGCGGGGAAGACACAGGCTCTTGTCAAGGTCATAGAAATGCTGGAGGGCGAGGGCCAGATAGTGGGCGGCATGATAACCAAACCCATAGTCGAAAAGAACCGCCGAAACGGATTCCATGTGATGAACTGGCTCTCCAAGGAGTCCGGGGTTTTAGCACACATCAACATCGCGTCCAAGATAATGGTGGGCAAATACGGCGTGGACCTCGAGGCGCTCGAGAGGGTCGGTGTGAAGGCCATAGAGGAGGCTGCCGAGAGGGCCGACGTCATCATCGTGGACGAGGTCGGCAAGATGGAAGTGGAGAGCGAGAGGTTCGTGGAGGTCGTCAAGGCGGCGCTCGAGACATCCAAGCCGTTCATTCTTACGCTCCACAAGAAATCGCGCAACCCGTTGCTGCAGGACATCAGGAGGCGGGACGACATCCGCATCCTCGAGGTAACGCCTATAAACAGGAACCTTTTACCCTACAAGATAATCAAGCTCCTGAAGGGGGAGCTGCTCTAGGATGCTGGATATTTCGGAAGGCGCCGCACGGATTCTGACACCGCAGAAGGGACCCGAGCGCGGGCCCGCATCATCGGATGTTCCGGTATTCTACAATCCCGCTATGGGCCCGTGCCGGGACGTCTGCACATTGGTGGTGCATGCGCTCGGAAAGCTCATCGGGAGGCCGCTGCGCGCGCTCGACGGACTTTCGGGCACGGGTGTCCGTGCCATCAGGCTCGCGCTCGAGGGCGGGTGCGATTTCGAGAACATCGTGGCCAACGACCGCTCAATCGAATCGTTCGAGCTCATCCAGGAGAACATCCAGCGCAACAACGCCGGCCGGACCGTGAGCGCACAAAGGTCGGACCTCAAGGCCACTCTCGCCGGAGAGCGATTCGATTACATTGACATCGACCCTTTCGGCCCCCCGGTGGGGTTCATCCCTGCCGCCATCGGGGCCATCCATCACAAGGGCCTTCTCGGAATAACGGCCACGGACACGGGACCGCTCTGCGGTACGAACCCGGGAACCTGCTGGCGCCGGTACGGCGCCATTTCCGTGCGCTCCGAATACATGCATGAAACGGCGGCGCGCATCCTCATCGCACACTGCATACGCCAGGGCGCCTCGCTCGATGTTGCGCTCAGGCCGGTCCTGGTCCACTCGGATGACCACTACATCCGCATCTACCTCAAAGCAGAGCGCTCTCCTGCCAGGGCGAACTCGGTCCTGAAAGGACTTGGCTACTTCACGACGGAGCGGAAGGCGCTGACCATGAACGAGGGAGCCCCCGAGAAGGGCAAGGTGATGGGCCCGCTATGGCTGGGGGAGCTCTTCGACCGGGGATTCATGGACACCATCCTCGCCGAATTCGCCCGTAGGGTCGAGAACGGGCCCCCGTTCCACAAGCCCAAGAAGATGGCGAAGCTCCTCGAGCTGATGTCGGAAGAGGCGGGCATGCCCGCTTTCTTCTACGAGCTGGATACCGTCGCATGTAAGAACAAATCCGGCCCTCCGAAGCTCCTGCGCACCATCGAGGCCCTCGGGAAGGCAGGTTTCAGGGCGTCCCGCACGCACTTCTGTCCCACGGGTTTCAGGACGGATGCACCCCCCTCCCGCCTGGAGGAACTGTTCCGTGAACTGACGCGGCGCAAATGATAGGCACATCACGACAGGACACGACGCCCGCGTCAAATGACAATCTTTATTCATCCCAACCCGCATTTCCGGATGAATGCTTGAAGGGCTCAAAAAGGCCATCTCGGAGTTCCCATCGGACCTCAAGGAGATCCTCACCACACCAAAGACGCTCGCCATTTTCATCGCTGGCCTCGCCGTATTGCTCTTCACCGCCTCATCCTGGAACCTGTTCATTTTCACATTCCCGGTGATGTTCTTCTTCGGCGCTCTTGGCTGGAGGACGTGGCGCGATAAAAAGGAAGGATACAAACTGGGCTGGAAGAGGGCGGCCGTGCTTGCCATCGACGCCATCGTCCTCATCAGTGTCGCAACATACGGTTACGAATACACCATCGTGAACGACATCAACATCGCCGGGATACCGGGCGACCTTCTCTCCAAGAACCAGTGGTCCCGCGACAGGTCGCAGGACAACTCCAGCCAGATGGCATGGGGCCTGATGCGGTTCGAGATGCGCGGCTACCAGTACAACGATGCGAGCCTCGCCGAGCCTCCGTACCCGGGAGAGGTCTGGGTCATCACCGTCAAAACGGTCGTCATACCGGGCGATGCGGACATCAAAAAATTCGTGGAGCAGAAGATTGGCGACATCAAGGCGGACGGCCTCACGATAGACACCAACAACAAGGTCCAGGGCTCCGAGACCATCGGCAACGGAAAGACGGCGCACTACATCCTGTACGAGGCATCCCTCGTGGCGGGCGGCGGAGGCGCGTTCATCAACTTCGCCACCGGAGCGAAGATAAAGATCAAGGTCCAGTGGTATACGTGCGAGGAGCACGGCACGGTAATCGTGGGTGCCGGTGCGGCCCAATGGGGCTCCAAGGTCTCCGGCGGGCGCATAGGCAACATCATTCTGGGCCCGCAGCCCGACGACATGCGCACGTGGGATGGCGTGAACAGGCTCCTGTACGGTATGCGGTGCGGGTGAACCCCGCAAATCCCATTAATGATCTGATGTGGCGAACCCCACCATTAATCAGCTGCGGCTCCTCGATTTTATTATCGCCACCGGGATGGCGATGATGAGCGGGATGAGTGTCATTATTATCCCGATGCCTATGGCCTCGGACAGGTAATGCAGTATAAAATCGAGGGCAGGCGTGGGCCCGAAGCCGAGGAATGACAGCGGCTTGAAGTAGATGGTGAGACTGCAGATTATGCATAGTATGACCATCCCGAGCGCGGCGTGGCCCAGGTCGGGCCTGCTAGGTGACAGGCACGCCACCACGGACCAGTCCAGATAGAGGAACAGTATGAACAGAAGCGTGCCGATGCCAAACGACGTGAAGTTCTTCCAGAGCGTCATTCCGGCGGCGGTCATGATGCTCATTACCGAGGAACCTGGATCGTTGAGGTTGATGGAGCCCTGTTCGAAATGGACCCCGCCAAGCCCGAACAGCCATGCCAGGAGCATCATGAACAGGGAGCAGCCAATGAGGGGTGCCATCGCTATGAACGACATCAGGACGGGGCCGCGCACCTCGTGTTTGACGTGCCCTCCGGTCTCGTCGAAGAACGATACCTCGAAGACATGCGTCCTCGTGATGACGCAGGCGAACCAGTGACTCAGCTCGTGGATTATCACGCCGAGCCCGACGAATATCCTGTGGCTCCTGTTGGGGAATATCCTGGCAAGAAGCCAGTCCGTAAAGAAGCTGATGGCTATGAGCACCACCATCCACAGAAGGAAGAACGCAAACCCCGCCAGCGTCATTGATTGTTCATCCTGCTCGGGATATATATCCCTGTTGGTCAAAAGGTTAAAACCGGAAATCCGGTTCAGGTGGTCGTGGACCCGGTAATGCTCCTCGTGGCATTCATAATCGGCCTTGCTGCCGGCATACTATCGGGGATGTTCGGCATCGGCGGCGGAATAATAATGGTGCCCGCGCTGCTCGCCGTCGGGCTCCAGTCGGGTTTCGGGGAAGCGACCGCGGCATCTCTGTTCGCCATCATATTCCTGTCACCGACGGGCTCCTATGTCCATTTCAGGGAGAAGCACCTCAACGTAAAGTACGGCGTGGTGCTGGGCATGGCAGGGATAACCGGCGGCGTGCTCGGCTCCTACTTCAGCAAGTCGGTGGCCCAGAACTGGCTCGAGCTCTTCTTCGGGATATTCGCCGTGTTCATGGGCATCCAGATGGTCCTCAAGAACCACAACACCAAAAAGGCCGCTGAAAGGACCGTGAGTGGAAAGGATGGCATGAACGAGACGGGGACCGGGAATGGAAACGTAGGCAGGGACGGAACGGCGACCGTCAAGGGCAAGGACGGGAAGGCGTGCAAGGTCGACGACGATACGAAGGAATCCACGGAATGCACGATGCGCAACCCGTATCCGTATCTTGTTGGCGCCGGATTCTGCGCGGGCATCCTCGCCGGCGTCATGGGCGTCGGCGGAGGCCTGATAATGGTGCCCATCATGGTCCTTCTGGGAATGGGAATCCATGTGGCCATAGGGACATCCCTGCTGGCGATAATATTCACGGCCAGCGCCAGCGTGATAACCAAGGCCTCATTCAATCTGCTTGACATCTGGACCGCCATCCCTCTCGCCGCCGGGGGATGCATCGCCGCCTATTGCGGCGCCATGATAGCAAGCAAGACCCGCTCCAAGGAACTGGCGCGATATTTCTCGGTCCTGCTGTTTATCATCAGCGCATACATGATGCTGAAATCGTTCGGCGTCATTGGTTGAGCTGCAGTTGCTCAATTGGCATCGAGCAGCACCGCTCTGAAAATTATTGCAGGGAATCTATTCGTCTTCCCTGACCTTGAGGATGTCCTTGGCCTTGTCGAGGTTGTTGACGGCCAATGCAAGCTCAGTCTTCCCGTCGTTCTTGCTGAATATGTAGATGGACTCGACGTTGACGCCGCCCTTCGCGAGCCGGCGCGATATCTTGGCCAGCTCTCCGGGCCTGTCGATGAGCTTCACCACGAGGATATCCTGCTCCGAGAACTCGCGGCCGGAGCGCTCGAGCGCCTTCCGGGTGCTGGCCTGGTCCTCGGTCACTATCCTCACTAGGGGCTGGGGCCCGGCGGTCTCGCTCGCGATGGCCACGATGTTGATACCGAACTGGGCCATGAGTTCTGTCACACGTGCTAGCTCCCCTAACCTGTCCCTGACCATTATGCTGAACTGCTTCATCTGTATCACCTGATCTTGAATCTCGTAGACCTTCTCTTTTTTGATGGATGCCTTTTCCTTTTTCTTCATGCGCCCTTACGCCCCTATCTGACCTTCTCCCATTTGTACAGTTCCATCACGCTGGAAAGGGTGCTCCCCCTTTTAATCTCTTCCCTTACCCTGTTCTCCTTCTCGAACACGTCGATGGAGCGGTTGGCGACTTCCGAGAGCCTTTCCTTGGGGATGACAGTGACGCCACTCTCGTCCCCGACGACCCAGTCGCCGGTGCGGACGGTCTGTCCGGCGCACTGTATCTCAGCGCCTATCTCGCCGAAGCCCTTGGGCTCTCCTGCGTTGGGGATTATGTGGGTTGCGAACGCCGGAAATCCGAGTTCGAGGATATCCTGGACGTCCCGTATGGCGCCGTCTATGACGACGCCCGCGATGCCCTTGACCTTGCACGACCACGACGCCAGCTCCCCCCAGATGGCCGCAGTTCCCTCTCCGGCGTCGATTACTATTACATCGCCGGGCTCCGCGACATCGATGGCCTCGACGGGCTTGGCCCAGTCGCCGTCCGCCGTCCGGACGGTCAGCACCCGGCCGACCATCTTTTTCCCGCGAGGGATGATGCAGTGCAGGGGACCCATCGCACCCTTGCGGTGCATCGCGTCCGAAACATTGGAGCTGGAGACCTTGAGCAGGGCCTCCTTGAAATTCTCCTCGGAGTATTTCTTGTAAAGGCCTGTCTGGACGGCCTTTCCGGTGTCCATTGCCAGCCTGATGGCGCGTGCGGCCTTCGCCACATCCGGTGCCTTGGAAAGCGCTCCGCCCACGATGACGATGGACGCCCCCGATTTCAGGGCCAGGGGCGCTGTCTCGGAATTGATGCCTCCGGCGGCGGCAACCGGCAATTTCGTCGCGGCGGCGACCTTCTTTACCGTATCAAAGGGAGTTCCGCCGGCCATCTGCTCGTCTATGCCCACATGGACGCACAGGTAATCGACACCGAGCGCCTCGAGCTTCTTCGACCTGCGGGGCTTGTCGTGGCACCCCAGCAGGTCGACCATTATCTCGACGCCGTACTTCTTACCGGCCCGAACGCTCTCGCGAATGGTGTCGTCGTCGGAAATGCCCATTATGATAACGATGCTGGCACCGGCCTTGGCGGCCATCTCGACCTCGAATGCGCCGACGTCCAACGTCTTCATGTCCGCTACTATCTTCTTTCCGCGGCAGGCCTTCTTCAGGGCCCGGACGCTCTCCATGCCCTCGCTCTTGATGAGAGGCGTGCCGGCCTCTATCCACTGGGCCCCGCCCTTGACGGCCTCCTTGGCCATCTGGACGGCCCTGTGCAGGTTCATCAGGTCGAGCGCCACATGCAGCACCGGGAATTTCGTCATAAACGCTATCCCTATCGAATCCGCCCTTAAAAAGATTTGGATTTTTCACCCTCGGCAGGCATAAATATCTGGGAACGCCACATAATTCATGATGCGATGATGAACAGAAAGGGCCTTCTTTCCCGCATCGTGCTGGACCCGAAGGTGATGGCCGGCAAACCCATCATCAAGGGTACCAGACTGACGGTCCAGCACATCCTCAATCTTCTCGCCCATGGCGAGACCACGGACGACATCCTGAAAGAATACACTGAACTGAAAAGAGATGATATCCAGGCGTGCCTCCTGTACGCTTCCGCGACGCTCGGGGACGCCACGGTCATGCCTTTGGAAGAGGCGGCCTGAGAATGCGGTTCATGGTGGTAACATATACCACTGCTATCGTTGATAATATGATGAATACAATTATGCCGATAGCCCAATTTCTCTTTGTATTCACAAATTACGAATTGCACTAAAATAGGATAATATTATCCATTATGGTGACCGGCCCCGAGCGAAAACAGCATTAACGGGGAAAGTGTTTTACCGCCGGGTGGTAGAAGTGGTCAAGAGCGCAGCCAGGATGTCTCGTGTTGCCGAGTCCGGGACCGTCAAGATGGCCAACATGGAACGGGAGCTGAAGGCCAAGGGCGTGCAGATAATATCGTTCGCCCTGGGCGAGCCCGATTTCGACACGCCCAAGCACATCACGGACGCGGCCGTCGAGGCGATGAACAAGGGCTTCACGCATTATACAGCGTCGAAAGGGATTCCGGAGCTTCGCGAGGCGATTGCCGAGAAATCCAAGAAGGAGAACGGGATTCCCTGTACGGCCGACGAGGTGCTTGTCACACCGACGAAGCTGGGCATCTACGAAGCGATAATGGCGTTCATAGACAGCGGCGACGAGGTCATATTGCCGGACCCCGGCTGGGTGTCGTATGTACCGATGGTCAACCTCGCAGGCGGAAAGGCCGTCACCGTGAATCTGGATGAGAAGGACGATTTCAGGATGACCCCGGAAAAGGTCGCATTGGCCATCACGCCCAAGACCAAGATGGTCGTGCTCAATTCGCCCTCCAACCCTACCGGGACCGTCATGACCGAGGCGGACTTCAAGGGCATCGCGGACATAGCGAAGGACAAGGACCTGCTCGTCCTCACCGACGAGATATACGAGAAGCTCGTTTACGAGGGGAAGCATGTCTCGATAGGCGCTATGCCAGGAATGTACGAGCGCACCATCACCCTCAATGGTTTCTCGAAATCCTATGCAATGACCGGATGGCGAATAGGCTGGGTCGTGGCCCCCAAGGCGCTCATGAAAGACATCGACAGGGTCCAGCAGCACAGCATCACCTGTTGTGTATCGTTCGTGCAGAAGGGCGCGCTTGCGGCACTTAAGGGCCCCCAGAAGTGCGTCGAGGACATGAAGGCCGAGTTCAGGAAGCGCCGCGACTACGTGATGGAGAGGATGAAGAATTCGAAGTTCTTCCAGTGCCGCAAGCCCAGCGGCGCGTTCTATGTATGGCCCAAGTACAACATCAAGAAGCCGTCGCTGGAGCTGGCCGAGTACCTCCTCCAGAGCGCACATGTCGGCATGACGCCGGGCTCGGCGTTCGGCGACGCCGGCGAGGGATACATCCGCATCTCGTATGCGAACTCGATGGACAACCTGAAGAAGGGCATTGACCAGATAGAAGAGGCCATGGGGAAGCTGAAATAGCGAGGGCGATTGTCGCCTTGGAGCATAATTACCGCTCCCGATGTGCATGATTGCGAATGGTCCGGCGCTCCGACGGAGAATCCGGTGCGGGTCTGGAGCGGAGGAGGCCGGTGGCGGCCTCGCCGGCCCTCGGTGCGGCCCTCGAGGGATCTTTCGGGGCCTCAAAAATTTAGCAGTTTAAGCACAATTTATGATGAGGAATGTCAATCTTGGCCAAGCTTGGAACATTAAGCTGTAATGCAGTGGCTCTTTGGAACATAAAATATATTAATTGCATTCGCAATTGCGGGTTCGCTCCTAGTACTATATAAAGGGGGTAAGGGAGCGGAGGAAGAGTGGCATGAAGTACTGGCGCAAGCCTCTCGACACGGACACCATCGAGGTCCCTAAGGGAAAGGTCTACATCCTTGAGAACCGCTGCAAGGGCTGCAAGTTCTGCGTCGAATTCTGCCCGCGCAAGTGCCTCGAGGTCTCCACCAAGTTCAACGAGAAGGGCTATCACCCGCCCGTCCTCAAGAACGAGGCGGACTGCATAGCCTGCGGCTTCTGCGAGCTCATCTGCCCCGATTTCGCGATTTACCTCGAGGAGAAGGGCACCAGGCCAGCCGGTGAGGTCAAAAAGAAGTCCGAGGAGGTCGGTGCGCAATGAGCCCCGATATATTGACCGGCGAGCATTTCATCAACGGCAACACCGCCAGCGCCGAGGGCGCCATCGCTGTCGGCTGCCGGTTCTTCGCCGGATATCCGATAACCCCGTCGACCGAGGTCGCGGAGCGCATGTCCCGCCGCCTTCCGCAGTTAGGCGGCACGTTCATCCAGATGGAGGACGAGCTCGCTTCAATGAGCGCCATCCTTGGCGCATCGTGGGGCGGGGCCAAATCCATGACCGCCACATCGGGCCCCGGCTACAGCCTGATGATGGAGAACATCGGCCTCGGGATAATGACCGAGACGCCGACGGTGGTCGTGAATGTCATGAGAGGCGGCCCGTCGACGGGTCTGCCCACCCTTGTGGCGCAGGCGGACGTCATGCAGGCCCGCTGGGGCTCCCATGGCGCTTACGAGGTCATCGCCCTCGCTCCGGCATCGCCGCAGGAGATGTTCGACATGACCGTGCGGGCGTTCAACCTGAGCGAGCAGTTCCGCCTGCCCGTGTCCGTGCTGTCGGACGAGGTCGTGGGGCACATGACCGAGAAGGTCGTCATACCCACGCAGGACAAGGTCCCCATCTATGCGCGCCGGAAGCCGAAGGAGCCGCCCAGCGATTCCTACAGGCCCTACCAGGCTGATGCGGACGGAGTCCCGCCGATGGCAAACGCGGGTTCCGGCTATCACATGCACGTAACGGGCCTGACGCACGACGAGCGCGGATACCCGGTGATAACAGCGGCGGCGCAGAAGAAGCTCATCCAGAGGCTCTGCGACAAGATACGCAAGAACAGGGACAAGATCATCCAGTACACGGAAGTGGATACGGAAAAGGCCGATGTCATCGTCGTCTCGTACGGCATCTCGGCCCGCACCAGCTGGAAGGCCATCCGCACGTGCCAAAAGCATGGGATGAAGGTGGGCCAGCTCAAGCTCGACACCATATGGCCGTTCCCCGAGGAGAGGATACGGGAGCTGGCCGGAATGGTGAGGGGCTTCGTGGTGCCTGAGCTGAACATGGGCCAGATAGTGTACGAGGTGGAGCGCTGCGCGGCCGGCAAGTGCAAGACCGTGCTCGTGCCCCATCCGGGCGGCGAGATCCACGACCCGCTCGACATCTACAAGGCCATCAAGGAGGTGGCGAAATGAGCGACAGGTGCGCAAAGGACGAGCACCCCGATGATGCCTCCACAGTCCATCGCGACACGAGCGGCGTGGGAGGCGTGCACGACCACGACCATCGCAAGGAAGAGCACACGCACCCGATGGACTTCCTGCTAAGGCCGGGAAGGATACCGCACATCTGGTGCACGGGCTGCGGCCTGGGCGTCGTTCTTACGGCATTCCTGAACGGCGTGAAGAAGGCGAACATACCCTACGACGATGTCTCCGTCGTCTCGGGCATCGGCTGCACGGGCCGCATCGCCGGCTACATACAGCTCGACAGCTTCCACACCACCCACGGGCGCGCCCTGCCATTCGCCACGGGCCTCAAGCTCGCCAACCCCAAGCTCAAGGTCTCAGTCATCAGCGGCGACGGCGACCTCTTCGCAATAGGCGGGAACCACCTCATCCATGCAGCGAGGCGGAACATAGACATGCTGGTCCTGTGCGTCAACAACTTCAATTATGGCATGACGGGCGGGCAGGCGGCACCGACGACCCCTGTTAGCGCGAAGACGCAGACGTCGCCCTACGGCTGCTGGGAGCATCCATTCAACCTGCCCTACGTTGCGGCCGCATCGGGCGCGGTATATGTCGCCAGGTGGACGGTCCTGCACGCCAAGAGGCTCGTGGAATCCATAGCCGAGGCGCTGAACCACAGGGGACTGTCGTTCATAGAGGTCATAAGCCAGTGCCCCACGAACTACGACCGCTCCAACAAGGGAGGCGAGGCCCTCGACCTGATGCACTTCTTCGAGAACAAGACCGTCGTCAGGAACGGCATAGACCCCAAGGATGCGGACATAGGCCTATACACCCCGATAACATGCGGCAAGTTCGTGGACATCCAGAAGGAGACGTACGACTGCGGCTATGACCGGATGTGCACGCTCGCCAAGGGGGGCAAGAAATGACCGAGATACAGATGGAGGAGGAGCAGAGGGGACCGAACTACCGCGAGGTCAAGTTCGCGGGCTTCGGCGGACAGGGCATCATCCTGGCCGGCCTCATCTGCGGCAAGGCCGCGTCAATCTTCGACGGAAAGAACGCCGTGCTCACGGAATCATACGGCCCTGAAGCGAGAGGCGGCGCCTGCAGCGCCGGCGTCATCATCGCTGGCACCAAGATATACTACCCGCACATATCCACTCCCGACACGCTCACCATCATGTCCCAGGAAGCCTACAAGACCTTCGGGGAATCCATCACCGAGAACGGCATACTGCTGGTGGACGAGGACATGGTCAGGGTCGGGCCGGTCAAGAAAGGCGTCAAGATGTACCGTGTGCCCTTCACGAGGCTGGCGGAGGAGCTCAAGAAGAAGATAGTGGCCAACATCGTCATGCTGGGCGCGTTCACCGCGCTCTCGAACACAGTCAGTGTCGAGGCCATGAAGAAGTCCATCCTGGCCACGGTGCCCAAGGGGACGGAAGAGCTCAACATGAACGCCTT
>Ga0315283_10002528_pt1 | contig 15322 bp, 8 predicted proteins | sample YL17G09_0_MG_FD_204541 | JGI IMG/M metagenome (GOLD analysis project Ga0315283, IMG submission 204541) | Sediment microbial communities from Yellowstone Lake, YNP, Wyoming, USA - YL17G09_0 | ecosystem: Environmental > Aquatic > Freshwater > Lake > Sediment | place: USA: Wyoming | collected... | reverse complement strand
ACATCACCACCTGGTTCTGATAGGCGACCACCACGCGCTTGAGTTCGGGGATGCGCCCGCCCTCCGCCTGCAGGTAGAGCGGCTGCACGTACAGCAGCGAGGCCTCGATCGGGATCACCAGCAGGTCCCCGCGGATGACCTGGGAGCCCCGCTGATCCCACAGCGAGACCTGGCGGGAGATGTCGGTGTTCTGGTTGATCCGGTTCTTGATCTGCGTCGGACCGAACACCAGGCTCTGGCGGGACAACCGGTAGACCCGCAGCTTTCCGTACTCCGCGCCGTCGTTGCGCGCCACCATCCAGGCCGCCAGGTTGTCCTTGCCCCGCGGCGTGAAGGGCACCATGTAGACGAACTCGGCCGCCGACTCCTCCGGCAGACGCATGATGATGTGGCGCATGAACGGCACCGCCCCGGTGGCCTTGTCCCCGGTGGGAATCTGCCACTGGTCCTCGCGGTGGTAGAAGTCCTCCGGCGCCTCCATATGGTAGGTCGTGTAGAGGCCCGCCTGGATCCGGTAGAGGTCGTCCGGATAGCGGATGTGTGCGCGCAGGTCGGCCGGCATGCTGTCCAGCGGGATGAAGATACCGGGGAAGGTGCGGGCCCAGGTCCGGATCAGCGGATCGTCCGGCTCGCTGATATAGGCCTTCAACGAGCCGTCGTAGGCGTCCAGGACAATCTTCACGCTGTTGCGCATGTAGTTCGTGCCATCGTCCAGCCGCTGTGCGTAGGGATAGCGATTCGAGCGGGTGTAGGCATCGAGGATCCACTGGAGCGTGCCGTCGGCCGCGACCACCAGGTAGGGATCGCGATCGAACCGCAGGAACGGCAGCGCCTTCGCCACCCTCAGCTTGATGTTGCGGTTGTAGAGCACCCGGCTGGCGCCGACAATGTCCTGCGAGAACAGGATGTTCGACGAACCGAAGCGGGCGGCGAGCAGCAGGCGGCGCCACAGGTTGCCGACCGGGACGCCCCCGGTGCCCTGGTAGGCGGCGTAGACGTTCTCCTCGCCCGAAGGGGAGTCAAACTCGCGCTGCCGGGTACCCACGAAGGCATATGAGTCGGTCAATTCGCCATAGTAGATCTGCGGCCGGGAGACCTTCAGCGACACGCTCGAACTGGGCGGAAGGTCCTTGACGAACAACACTGGCAGACCTTCGGTGGTCACCTGGTTGACGGGGCTGAGGGTGAGACCCATCCCGTGCGTGAAGGTCAGGTGCTCGTTGATGAAGGTCCGCGTCGGCAGCGACGCGGCGTTGAGTTCGCGCGGCGAGAGCAGCACCTGCCGGTACCGCCCGTCGATCCAGTACCGGTCGTCGTCCACCGAGACAAAATCGTAGTAGGTGCGCATCTCCTGGAGTTGCCCGAAGGTCTGCAGCAGTGGTTCACGTTCCCACAGGCGCACGTTCTCGATGGTCGGGGCGTTGGCGCGGATGTCGGCCAGCGTCAGGCTGGAATCGACGGACAACTCGCGGACCTCCACGCTGTCCAGGCCCCACGCCAGCCTGGTCGCGGCGATGTGGTAGCGGAGGTAGGGCGTCTCCCGGGTCAGTTCGGTCGGCGCCACCACGAACTTCTGCATCACCTGCGGGAAGACGCCGCGCCCGAGCAGGACCACGATCGCGTAGCTGCCGACCGCCACGAGTCCGTAGCGCAGCAGCCGTCCCCGCAGACCGCCGGCCAGCACCAGGGCGGCGGCCGCGGCCGCCACGATCGCCGAGAGACGCAGAGCCGGGAGCCGGGCCATCAGGTCGGTGTAGCTCGCGCCGATCAGCGGGCCGGTGGACGAGTACAGCAGATTCGGCACGTCCACCCACCAGAGCCGCACGGCGGTGAGGAGCAACTGCGCGGCGAGCAGGGTGGCGAGGTGCACGCCCGCCGACCGCTCGTGGTGGAACCGGGGGGGGCGCACGACGATGTCGCCTCGCACCAGGTAGACGGGCACCAGCAGGACGAGACAGCCGATGGTGAGGCTGGAGAGGAAGCCGAACGCAGCCGAGAGCCCCGGCAGAGTGAACACGTAGAATCCGATGTCGCGCGAGAAGACCGGATCCAGGGTCCCGAACGGCGTGCGGTTGATCACCTGGAGCACGAGGTCCCACGCCGGCGCGGCGCCAAGCCCGGCCAGCAGGCCGAGCCCCAGCGAAACCGGCAGGCTCAAACGGCGCAGCGCCCGCGTCAGGTCCAGTTGAGACACCGTCGGCCCGACGTCGATGAAGACGGGGTTGGCCACGCGTCTCCGCTGCGCGATCCACAGATTCAGGTAGAGCGCGACGGCGGTGACCGCCCCCACGATGAGGAAGAGCAGCGACCGCGTGATGAGCTCACGGGTGAAGACGACTTCGTAGCCGATCTCGCGAAACCACCACCAGTCCGTGAGCAGGGCGGTGAAGGTTGGGAACGCAAAGAGGAGCGCCGCAAGGGCGATGATCACCAGCAGGGGCGAGAGTCGGAGTCGGGGCACAGGGCTACCTCGTGGTGGGACATACGGACAAGGATTCCTTTTCGTGCGGCTGCGAGCCTAACCCGCTTTCCGGCCGCCGTCCACGGGCTTTCACCCCTCGGGCTGATCTGACGGCGACTGCGACCGAAGTGGGATTCAGGCGCACCGCGAGCTGCAACCCTCCCGAGCGTGGCTCCCGCGCAACAACCATCGCGTTCGACGGTGGCGAAGGCCCAGGGGCGCGCCCCGGCAGGTCGGCGGCGGTGGAGAAGACCCTCGCACCGCGACCGCGGAGAAGACGAGCCAGCAGGCCTGGATGCTCCTGGAGAGCGTCTTCCTCGAGTTGGCCGAGGCCGCCTGGCCGACCCTGATCACCAGGGCTTCCAGCGCCTGCCTCCGATGTAGCTGGGGCAACGATCCGTGCGGGGGGCACCCCGGCCGAACGCTCCGCTACGGAGCCCCCTGCCATCGCAATGCCGAGCGATCCAGGCCCAGCGGCAGGCCCGGCGGGAAGCGCGCGAAGATGCTCAACTCACTCCAGCTGCGATCGGGGTACCGCACGATCGGAGCGTACGACGCGGCCACCGCCGAGAGGGTTCCACCGAGGATCCATACGGGCGCGGAGAGGATGAGCACGATCCCGTGCGAAGCGGTCGACAGCGTGCCCAGGATCCACCAGGCACCCAGCTCACCCCAATGAGAGTTGAAACTCGCGATCCGCGCTGCGCGAATGTGCTCGGCCGGGATCGCCTCGAGACCAGCCTTCGCGAGTACGAACACGCTGTCGTGCTGGATGGCGATCAACTCGCCGCAGACCTCGCGGGAGGAGCCGCTAAGTCCCACCTTCGCGACGATCCAGCCGCCGTTCGCCTCGCGGGTCGACTGCTCGGCGTCGGGCAGCCAACCTCCCGGGGCCAGCGTGCTCGCACAGCCGGGAAACAGCAGCGTGATCGCAACCAGGACCGCCAGCGCCGATGACCGCTCAGGGCTGCGCATAGCGGCTCCCCCAGAAGGCTGACTCCATCGTCGCCTCCTGCCGCTTGAACGCGGGCGCCATGCGCCTCAGCGATCCCCGTGGATCGAGGAACAACCGGGCGAGCTGTCCCGGATCCTCTTCGGTCAGCCATTCGCGGCGCATCCATTCGAGGTAGTAGCCGCGGCTCTCGAGGAACAACTCGTATTCCTCGGCCTCACCGGGCAGGCCGTAGACGAGGGTGTACGCATCGCCCGGCACAGTCGTGAGTGGATCGCCGGCGCCGAGGAGCGCCGCGAGTGCCACCGGGGCGTCGGCATCGCCGTGCAGGACGCGCTGCGGCGGTATCCGCACCGGATCGACCTTCGCGCCGAGCTCCGCCAGCGCCACCTGGTTGATGCGCCAGGCCCCGCGCGTGAGGTGCAGCCGCACCTGCGCGGGATCCGCCCCGCCCTGCGGCAGCCGGATGAGCTGCTCGTCTGTGGCAATCGGTCCGAGCTCGGCGTACTGCCCGGCGGGGACCCACGCACCGCTTGCGTCGAGCACCTCGACCTCGATCCCGCCAATCAGCCCATCCGCGGCGCGGGCCTGTGTGCGGATCGCGGCGTCACCGCGCTCGAGCGCCGCGAACCACTCGCCCGCCGAGCGCCCCATCCACGCGAGCGCCTGGTAGAAGAGGTACGTGCTCATCAGGCTCTGCCTCGCTGCGATCACCACGCCGAGACGCCCCGCACCGGACCGCTCGAATCGCAGTTCGATCGTCTCGCGCGCGCCGAGATCGGTCGAGTCGGCCGGGCTCGAGCGCTCGATGTCATCGACTGAAGCCAGGGCTTCGCGGCACGAACCCTCGGGCCCGGTCGCCCACACCAAGCCCCGCACGCGGTCGGCCTGGAAGAACTCGCCTGCGGCCGTCGCGAAGACACGTCCGCCGTGCGCTCGCGGCGCCGCCAGCAGATCGGCCCGGCGGACGATCTGGGTCTCGAGCGCCTCGTCGCGCATGACGATGCGAAGTTCCCTGCCGCGCGCGCGGGCCCGCGGCAGGGCGTCGAGGTCGGTGGCCTCCAGGGAGGGCGCGACGCTGCCCGAGAATCCTTCAGCCTGAAGGATGTCGCGCGTTCCGTCCGAGACATAGAACGTCGGGCAGGAACCGAAGCAGGCCTTGGGATTCGCGGCACAGTACAGGGTGAGCACCAGCGAGCCCGCCGTGATGATGCTCAGCGCCATCACCGAGCCGTGGGTGCGCGTCACGTTCGTCTCGAACAGCGCCACGGAATCCAGCGGAACGCCAAAGTCGCCGCTCAGCAGCGGCTCGCGATCGAGTCCGAACAGGTCGCCGCGACCGCGGACCATTCGCGCGGTGGTGTCAACGGACCAGGCGGACAGGACGTACGCACGCCCGTCCAGCACGTGGACCTTGAGGAAGGGCGATTCGCGATCCAGCGATTCGGCCTGGCCGGGCGGCAGCACGTGCCGCGTCACGTTCTTGATACAGCCGCTGGACGCGCATGCAAGCACGGCGAGCAGAACCAGGAGACAGCGACCCATGGGACTCGATTCGATGACTCGCGCCACACACCACGTGGTCGGAAGCAACACGAACTCTCCTCGTGAAAGCCTGGTCTGCGGAGAGGATTCCTAGTTCCGTCCCTGCAAACCTAGCCCAACCTCCAGCTGCAGTCCAAGGACTTTCTCGGCCGGTGCACGCCCCGAGCGGAGCTCTCACGCCGACCACCGCACGACCGTATGCGTCGACCACGTCGATCGCGTGGGACTGGGCGATCCTCTTCGACGCCCATGCGAACCGCAACCCCGAGGGCACGGCCTCCAGGTTGTCCAGCACCGACCGCGACTCGCAGCAGGCAGTGTGCGCGAAGGCCACGACCGGCGAGACCGCTCCCGTCCGGAACCAGGCACGGGACCAACTGAAGCCGCTGGATCGGTAATCTGGAGTCAACCGACGAGGCCCGGGGCGCATCGGCCTGGCGATGTGACGATGGACACCAACCGCGGGCGGGTCGTAGTCTGCCCTGCGCCCGGAGGCTGGCTCCGGGCCCCGTACCCGATGAGGAGCTCGACCATCTCAACGCCCGAACGTCTCGGCCGCGGCGCCCGGCTCGCGCTCGCCGCGCTCTACATCGCCGTCAACCTCCCGTTCGCCTTCAAGTACCCCCAGCGCGTTGGGGGGCACGGGTTGCTCGCCGCCGCGCTCTACGTGGCATTCGCGACCGCGCTGTGGTTCGCGGGACCGCGCCTCGCCAGGGCGTGCGCGCGCCGCGATCGCAGCGGCTGGGGCTTCGCCGTCGTCGCCGCCTGCACCGCGATCGCCCTGGCGCTGGTCATGACGCGGTTCGATCCGGAGACCCTGCGGGTGACGCGCTACCCCGCGATCCGCGAGTGGCTCGACCACCTGCTTCACGGCCGCTTCCCGTACGCCTCGGCCGTGCTGCCGTCCTCGTTCCCCGTGCTGTTCCTGATCGCACTGCCCTTCCAGGCGATCGGCGATCTCGGCTTCCTCCAGATCGCGGCCTTCGGGGCATTCGCCTGGGCCTGCCACCGCGCGGCGCGCGCGCACCCGGAGACGGCGTGGTTCGCGCTCGGACTGCTGCTCGCGGCGCCGCTCTTCCTCTATGAAGTCGTCACGCGCAGTGAACTCTTCAGCAACATGACGCTCCTGCTGCTCTTCCTTGCGGGGATCGAGAGTGAGCCGCGGCCGGCGGCCACGCCGTGGCGGGGCATCGTCGCGGGACTCCTGCTCTCCACGCGCGGGATCGTCGGACTGGCGTACGCGGTCTTCCTGCCGTGGCGCTTCCGCCACGACCGGCGCTCCGGGGCCGTCGTGGCGGCGTGGTGCGTGGCCACCTTCGTCGCGACGCTGGTGCCGTTCATCCTCTGGGACGCGCACCGGTTCGCGCAGTTCGGTCCGTTCGCCATCCAGCTCTCGTACATCCCGAAGCCGCTGCTGGCGGCCGTGTTCGTCGTGGCGGTCGCGTGGGGAAGTCTGGCGCGCTCGGCCCTGCAGGCGTGGCTCGGGATCGTCTGGACCTTGTTCGGCGTGATCGCCGCACTGTTCGCCTGGTCCGTCGCGCTCCAGGGCTGGACCTACGTCCTGGTCCAGGACGACTTCGACATCTCCTACTTCGCCTTCGCCCACACCTTCCTGGTCTGGGTCGTGGCGCGCTTCGGCGCACCGCCCGACCCGGCGACCCCGGCACACTCGGCGTCGTAGCGCAGCCGTGGATCCGCGAGCTACCTCATGATGGCGAAGCGCTGCACCAAGCTTCGCGCCGGCGTGGTCATGCGGACGAAATAGAGCCCGGGCCCCGGCGCCCGGCGGGTCGGGAACGCGGCCTCGTGGCGACCGGCAATGTATTCGCCATCCACCAGCGTGAGCACCTCGCGACCCTGGACATCGAGCACGGTGATGCGGATCCGCGCTGCGCGAGGCAGGGCGAACCCGATGCGCGCAAGGCTGTGCGCCGGGTTCGGCATGACGGCCGAGAGCGCGAATGCCGTCACCGGCCCATCCTCGACACCGGCCGAACCGGCGATACTGAAGGCGGCATCGCTGAGGTCGGAGCCGGCGTTTCCCGCCGAGTCGTGCGCGACGACCTTGAGGAAGGCGTTCATGGTCGCGGGCTCGGTCACGAGCCAGTCGTAGCTGCCCGAGTTCGCCACTCCCGTGACGATCGAGCCAAACGGACCCGCCGCACCATCGCGAGAGAGGAGCAGGTCGATCGAAGTGACGCCGACGCTGTCCGCCGCGATCCAGGTGAGATTCGCGCTCTGGCCCAGGCTGAAGACCTCGCCACCGTTCGGGGCAGTCACCGTCACGACGGGCGCTGCGGAATCCGCGAACGTGGCCGTGTAGGTGTGGCTCCCGTCCATGACGACGGTGAGCGGGTTGGTGGTCGTTGAGGTATCACCGCTCCAGCCGACAAAGGCGAAACCCGTCGTGGGCACGGAGGTCAAAGTGACCGAGGCCCCGAGTTCGTAGCTGGCCTGGTCCGGCGCGCGCGTCACGGAGCCCGAGCCGACGATGTTCACCGTCAACGCGAAGCTGTCGACCGCGAAGCTCGCGGCGATGGTGTGATTCGCGGTGACGTTGATGAAGTCGTAGCTCACCACCGCACCGACGCTCGCCCCGTCCACCAGCACGTCGGCGATGTGATAGCCCCCGTCCGGCGCGATGGTGAACGCCTGGCTGGCGCCTGAAACCACGGTCACCGCGCCGCTCGGCGCGATGCTGCCGTTGGGGTCAGCGCTCGCGGTGATGGTGAAGCTGTCGACCGCGAAGCTCGCGGCGATGGTGTGATTCGCGGTGACGTTGATGAAGTCGTAGCTCACCACCGCACCGACGCTCGCCCCGTCCACCAGCACGTCGGCGATGTGATAGCCCCCGTCCGGCACGATGGTGAACGCCTGGCTGGCGCCTGAAACCACGGTCACCGCGCCGCTCGGCGCGATGCTGCCGTTGGGGTCAGCGCTCGCGGCGATGGTGAAGCTCTGGACGCACGGGCTCGGAGTGCAGGAGGTTCCCGCGCCCTGCCAGGTGCCCGGTGTCACGCAGGCCGCCTGGGTGGTCCCGGTGCAGGTCCCTCCGGGCGCACAGCAGGCGCCGGTCGGCGGCGAGGTGATCGTGAAATTCACATTCGAGATGTCAAAGAAGACGTTGGCGGCGGCTTCCACCTTCACCCGGGCCAGCGTGGTCGGGCTGCCGGGCAGGGTCACCAGCTCGGAGCCGTCGTTCGGCGTCCCGGCCACCAGCACGGTCGGGAACGTGGCCCCGCCGTCGGTCGAGAGCCGCAGGTTGACGTTCGCGCAGTTGACCGGCGTCGCCGTGGTGCCGGCCACGTTCCAGGTGACCGTCTGCTGGGATTCCCCGGGCCAGCTGACCGCGGTGTTGGGGGAGGTGACGACGAACGGACCCGCCGCTGCGACCCGGAACGAGATCGTGTCGTTCGCGACCCCGATGCCTCCGGCCTGCGCATCGCGCACCGTGACCTTGAACGAGAGGGTGCGCGCGTAACTGGGGAGCAACTCACCGATCGTGTGGACGTTGTTGAGCAGGTCGCTGGCCTTCGGGAAGGTGCGCGTCGGACCCGACCCGGGATCGAAGGAGCGAAAGATGGGTGCGTTCCCGACCGGCGCGTCGGGAGCTCCGGCCGCCCCGAGGTCCGCCTCCTCCCAGCAGAAGGTCGGGCTCCCGGTCGCGGTCGCCGAAGCCGTGAGCGCGAACGGCGTGTTGATCGGGATCGCGAACCCGCCGCTGCCCGCTTCGGCCGCGGGCGCGATCACCCCGGTCGAGGTCGTGACCGGGCAGCCGTTGCCGAGTCCGCTGGTCGAGTAGCTGACGATCTCCTGGATGCTGATCCAGAGGAAGTAGTCATCGCTGTTCATCTGCAGGTCCTGCGGAGAGCAGATCCCCGCGTACGCCATGATGGTCGAACCACTGCCCGGCTCGTAGGCCGTTGGGCCGTTGCGGTTGCCTCCCGCGCAATTGCCGGAGCTGCCGTTGAAGGGGTGATTGCCGCCGAACTGGTGCCCGATCTCGTGCGCCACGTAGTCGATGTCGAACGCATCGCCGATCGGCGACGGAGATCCGGTCACGCCCTTGGCCTTCTGGCCCGCCCGGCAGACGACGCCGAGGCCGGCGATGCCGCCGCCACCGGTCGAGAAGACGTGCCCGATGTCGTAGTTGGCGGTGCCGATCACGGCGTCGAGGGTCGTCTGGTTCTGACCGAGCATGGTGCTGCCGTTGTTGTTGGTATAAGGGTCGGTGGTCGAATTCGTGTAGATGATGAGGTTGTTGTTGGCCACCAGGACCATGCGGATCGACACTTCCTTCTCGTAGACGGCATCCACGCGGTTCATGCTGGTCACCACCGCGGCCAGGCCCTTGGCGACCGTGCCGCCGTGGAAGGCGGTGTACTCCCCCGTGGCCGCCACCGCGGCGCGGTAGGTGCGAAGCTGGCTGCCCGAGCCCTGGAGCCCCGCCGCGACCAACCGCTGGATCTCGGCCGCCATCCCGTCCTCGTCCACGACCGTGCAGCCGCCGAAGACCTTGTCCGAACGGAGATCCCGCTTGTAGTAGCTCTGGTAGTGCCGATCGTTCCCGGGCTGGATCGGATCGATGTAGATCGTGCCGCCGGCCGAGAGGATGAGGCCATGGAATCCGGCCGGAGTGAGATCGAAACGCACGGTGGCCGACGGATCGTCGACCCCGGTGCCAACGTAGGTGCGGATCTCGGGATAGCGGGCTTGCAGCTCCGGGGCCATGATCGGGGACTCGACGACCGCGAATCGTCCGAATGAACCGTCCGGCAACGGCAACTCGATCTCCGGGCGGAACGCCGCGGCCGGAGAACCCTCGAGTGGAACGCGCGCGAGGAGGACACCCAGGCCGGCGCGGTCGAGACTCAGGGCGCGGTAGCGGTCGGGGGTGATGAGGCGCTCTCCCACCGGCACGAGCGTGGCGCGGGAGACATCGGACCAGAGGCCGGAGGTGGCGGACTGAGCGCGTGCCACGGCCGTGAAGCCGATGGCCAGGATCACGGCTCCAAAGAGGAACCTCAGCGAGCGGCAGAGCATGGTGCGGTTTCTCCCCGGAGGGCGTGGCAAACGTGATGTGATATCGGCTCGAGTGACAATTGCATCTTGCGGCCACAAGACGAGTTGACAGGTCCAACGGTGGACCATCAGCGGGCGTCTCGCGCCCGACTCCGGCCGCTGGCCGAGAGGACACTTCATCGCCCCCGAGCGCCCTGCGGCCAACCATGAGTGACAGCACTCAAGTGTAGCCGGGCCGTGCGGCGACCTCAAGGTCTCTTCGGGCGCCTGTCTCTTCGGGCGCCTCTCCACCTTCCGTGGAGCCTGCAGACGTTCAGCGACCGGCCGCGGCGGCCAGGTTCTGCGGTAGCCTGGCACGGAAGCGTGAACAACCGGTGCGGTCGAGGGCGACGTCGAAGAACTCCGGAAGAGGCAGTCCGGGTGCTGTGGTAGGATGCTGCAGGCAGAGCTTCCCGTCCGTGCAAGAGAGCTGACTGAAGATGGCCTCTTGGGCACACGGCATCCCGGCGTTTGCTGCCACGCCTGCCGACACCGAGATCCACGGGCGACCGGTGAGTCGATGGCCCGCTTGGACGGTTGACCTGCTGTCCTGTTTGGCTCCATAACGCACCCTGGGCAGCTCCGGCCCAAGACTGCAGATGGATACCTTATGCATCGTCGCCGCCTGACCCTCCAGCGGTTCTTCCTTGCGGGCCTGCTCCTGGCGCTGCCTGCGGCCGCACGCTGCGAGTTGCGTCTCCTGCCCGAACCCCGCAGTGTGACCCTGAGAGAGGGGCGCTTCGCGTTTCGTGCGCCCGTCGTCATTTCGGTTGCCGCCGGTGATGCCGAGGACCGCTTCGCAGCGGGGCTCCTGGCCGAGGAGATCGCGGCCGCAACCGGGACTCCCGGTCAGGTCGTCGACGGCAGACACGGCGCCATCGTGCTGGACCGCGCAGGAGCCCCGGCGGAACTGGGTGAGGAAGGTTATCGGCTCGACGTTCAGCCGTCCCGGGTGCGTCTCGTGGCACGCACTGCGGCCGGGATGTTCTACGCCGTCCAGACGCTGCGCCAGATGGTCGAGCCCGACGGCATCCCCGCCGCGACCATCGTGGACTGGCCCGCACTGCGTTGGCGCGGTGTCCACGACGACCTCAGTCGCGGTCCCGTTCCCACGCTCGAATCGCTCAAACGCCGGGTCCAGACCGCCGCCGACTTCAAACTGAACTTCTACGTGCTCTATCTCGAGGGCTGCTACGGGTACCAGAAGCATCCGCTGATCGGTCCTCCAGGTGGAGCGCTCGAGGAGGGCGAGGTCCGGGAACTTGTGGCGTACGCCCGCCGATTCCACGTCGAGCTCGTGCCGGAGCAGCAGACCCTGGGGCACCTGCGCCAGGTCCTCAAGTACGAGAGCTACGCCGACCTGGCCGAGATCCCGAACGGGAGCACGCTGGCCCCGGGGCCCAAGGTCAACGATTTCATCCGCTCGCTGTACGACGAACTCGTCCCCGTCTTCCCTGGTCCGTTCTTGCACCTGGGTGCCGACGAAGTCTCGGAGCTCGGACAGGGACGGTCCAGGGAGCAGGTCGCCAAGCTGGGACAAGTGGAAGTCTACGTGCAGCACCTCCGCGAGCTGCACGAGCTGCTGAATCCCTATGGAAAGAGGTTGATATTCTGGGGTGACATTCTCAAGGAGCGCCCGGATCTCATCCCGCAGGTGCCGGGAGACATGGTCGTGGCGAGCTGGTACTACCTGCCGGCCGATGACTACGGTCCCTGGGTCCGGCCGTTTCGTGATGCGGGCCTCGACGTCATCGTCTGCCCGGGGACGTCGAACTGGAACCGTGTGTTCCCGAATCTCGACATCGCCCTGCCCAACATCCGGTCGTTCATCCGCGAGGGCCAGCGGGGCAAGGCGCTCGGCGCGCTGACCTGCACCTGGATCGATGATGGCGATGGGCTGTTTGGGCTCAACTGGTATCCACTGGCCTACGGCGCCGCGGCCTCGTGGCAGGAGGGAGACTGCGACCCGGCTCGCCTGAAACAGGTCTTCGACTGGGCGTTCTTTCGCAACCCCGGCACCCAGGTGGCCCAGGCCATCGAGCAGATCAACAGCGCCCATCGCCTGATTCGCAGCGTCTGCCCGACCGACGCGAACACGCAGTTGATGTGGCAGCACCCCGTCCACGTGGCCGCGGAGCGTCGCACGATGGTGCAGCTGGCGCCGATCGCCGCCCCGCTGCGATTGGCCCAGGAGCAGGCCATCCAACTCGTCGAGCAGGCGAGGCCTCGTGTCCACCGGAATGCGGACATCCTGGACGAACTCGGATTCGTGGCGCGCAGACTCCACAGCATCGGGCTGCGCGCCAACCTGGCCAGACGGGTCCCGGAACTCTACCAGCAGGCCGTGGATTCGATCGTTCCCGGTCAGCAGGCGATGGCCTCAATTCAGACTCTCGCGTTGATCATCGTGCTGCTCGTCGACGGCCGGGAGAACGCGGTGGCTCTCCGTGCCGAGCACGAGCGGTTGTGGTTGAGCGAGAATCGCCCCTACTGGCTCGGCAACATCCTCTCGCTGTACGACCGCGACATCCAGCTTTGGATCGAGGAACTCAACAACTTCCGCTACTACGAGGTTCTCCTCCGCGGCGGCGCCCGGCCACCGTCACCTGCCGAACTCGGACTCGCCCCCTGAGTCAGCCGCATCTCGCGGCACCTGCCCGCGCGCTTCGGGGCGGGCCCCACCCCAACTCTCAGCGCGTCCCCATCGCCCCGGACGCGTGAACGACGATCCGCGCGATCCCGCCGAGCCGTTCTTCGTCCTTCAGGTCCGGGCCGGTCAGTTGCAGCGGGAATGACTTCGCGGGCGGCGGCGCGCTGTCGAGCAGGCTGGCGATGATGATCCCGTCGTTCCGCCCGAGCCGCGAGCTGTCGAACGAGACGGTGGCGCCGTCGCTCGCGACCACGTCCACCGTGTAGCCGGCTGTGGCGAGCGAGTCGTTGAACGCCCGCGCGCCGTGCTTGAAACCATCGTCCACGCGACCGACCAGCAGCCAGAGCGGGATGCCGGTCCAGGCCCGGCCCCGCGCATCCTTCCATGTGATTCCATGGCACTTCGGCGACGCCCCTGACTCGAACGTGGCGCGGTCCATGGCCTCGGGCCGGGCGCCTTCCAGCGCCAGCGACCACGCCTCGCTCGCGGGCTTGATCGCCAGCTTCGTCACCCACTTGATGGACCAGTGCCCATCGGTCACCTGCCTGCCCGCGGCACTCACGACCATCACGCGCAGCGGGCCGTCCTCGGCGACGTTCAGCAGCCGGCCCTCGTGCTCGTAGGCGATGATGGCGACGAGCGGCGCGTGCGACGCAAGCGTGTCACCCGTGCCGGGATCGTAGGCGGTGAAGCCACCGTTCATCACCTGGTCGTGCGAGAAGGTGATGCCGTAGCCGTCCTTCGCGGTGACGGCGAGGTTCTTCGTGGCGTCGTAACCGCCGGCCGCGGCGACCAGGTCACGCAGCGCCACGCCTTTCCAGCTTCCGGGCAGGGTGACCTTGCCCGTGCTGCTCTTGACACCGCCGAACCCCTCGGTCACGGGCAGCTTCTTCAGTTGCACCACGGTGAAAGCGCGCACGCCGCCCGGCCCAGCGACCTCGAGTGCGGGAGCGGAGACGGCCAGAGCCGGCAGGCAGACGGACAGGGCGAGGACCAGCGCGGGCATCGCCCATCTTGCCCTGGTCACTGCCGCCCTGATCCAGGCCCCGTTCAAGAGGAGCTGGAACCCCGGCGGAACAAGGCGCTTCATCGGCACGCGACGCACCCTCCGACGCAGGCCAGTCCAATGCCGACGACCAGCGCCACGAACGCGAAACACACCGCCGCCGTGTTCAGCACCCGTGCGCAGTGAAGGACGCGCGCCGCACTGGCATGAGCCCGCCCCGCCGCCGGCTCGGCTGACGCGACGCTGCCATCGTCGGCCGTCACCACGTGGCGATAGCGGTCCAGGATCTCCGAGCGGCTCGGCCGCGCCCCGACGACGAGGGCCATAACGTCGGAGCGCAGGTGAGCATAGCGCCGGAAGGCCGGGCCGAGGTTTCCTGGCACTGGCCTCGTCCATGGGCTCAAGGACGACCGTGGCCCAGCAATCCTCCGCGCCGCGGGAGAACGTTCTGCGAGTCTCGTGGAGGTCGCCTGCCGGACCGGCGACCGGCACTCGCTTGGGGGTGAATCCCAGGGCTGCGAGCATCCGGAACACACCTTCCGTCCGCTGGTCCTCCTGCGAATCACAGACCAGGGCGGACGGGGGAGTTCCCGGATGGCGCCCGCCGGCCGCCACCCATCGGGACCCGTCACCTTCTTGAGGATCCACTCCAGCAACCTGACGATGCTCCGAAAGAACCGACTGCCGTAGTGAGGCACCTCCACAACTCCGCCCTTTCTCGCCGGCGCTCGGGCTCTCGAGTCCGGCGTGTTCTCAATCCCCGGAAGGACCACCCTGCGGCGGGCCCGCTTCGAGCGGCAGCCGCTTCAGCCGCCAGGCGAGCAGGGGCGGGGTGAGCAGCGTGGTCACAGCGATCATGGCGACCACGGCCGAGAAGATCATCGGGTCCACGACGCGCTCGGCGCCGATCATCAGTCCGCTGCCGATGCCCGCGAAGATGAGCCCGACCTCGCCGCGCGGGATCATGCCCAGCCCCACCGCCAGCCGGTCGGTCCCCTTGCCCAGCACGCCCAGCGAGCAGGCCTGCTTGCTCACCAGCGCGACCGCGATGAGCGCGGCGGTGAAGCCCAGGATGCCGGCCTGGCCGAACACCGAGAGGTCCACGCGCATGCCCATGAGCACGAAGAAGACCGGCACCAGGAAGGTGGAGATCGGCTTGAGCAGCGTCTGCACGTCGCGCTGGGCCCGGTCGCGCGCCCGCAGGTCGCGGTAGTGGACCTCGTCGAGCACGAGCCCGGCGGCGAAGGCGCCCACGATCGGCGCCAGGCCCAGCAGCCCCGCGAGCCACGCGGAGGAGAAGCAGAAGGCGAGTGCGAGCGAGAGCAGCACGCCCTCCCCGCGCAGGCGCGCGCCGAGGCGGAAGACGCGGCTCGAGATCGAGCGGCCCAGGGCGACCGCGACCACCAGGAAGGCGACCGCCTTCGCCACGATGAGCAGCGCCGAGCTGGCGTTGAAGGTCTGACCGCGATCGACCGAATCGATGATGCCCTTGATCACCGCCAGCACCAGCAGTCCCTGCACGTCGTCGATGACCGCCGCCCCGAGGATGATACGGCCCTCGCGGCTCCTGGTGCGCCCCAGGTCGGCGAGCACGCGCGCGGTGATGCCCACGCTGGTGGCGCACAGCGTGGCGCCGACGAACCAGTG
>Ga0315283_10002523_pt1 | contig 15333 bp, 18 predicted proteins | sample YL17G09_0_MG_FD_204541 | JGI IMG/M metagenome (GOLD analysis project Ga0315283, IMG submission 204541) | Sediment microbial communities from Yellowstone Lake, YNP, Wyoming, USA - YL17G09_0 | ecosystem: Environmental > Aquatic > Freshwater > Lake > Sediment | place: USA: Wyoming | collected... | reverse complement strand
GAGCACGTTCCAGAAGAAGGGCACGACAGCGCGCCGCCAGTTGACGAGCCATTGGAAGAGGCCGTGGACGCTGGTGAGCTTCCGCCGGAGGAAGGTGACGCCGGTGAGGAACAGCCTCCGACGCCAACGCCTCCTGCACGTCCCTCGGCTCTTGGCTCGACGCTCAAGAGCAAAATTGCGGCTGCCAAAGCTCAAGAACTACGTCGCTGATTATGGCCAAAGCAAAAGTCACATCCACGTCCAAGCGGACGCAGGAACTCATTTGCGCCGCCATCAAGCGCGGTCAGCCGAAGATGAAGGCGGATGGAAGTCAGCCGGACTTTACCTACACGATGGGCAGCATGGCCGACGACGACTTCGCCCCCAAGGTGAAGTATGTGCTCAAGACCGGAATTGCGCCCTTCGACGACCTCGTTGGAGGCTTTCCGTTCGGGCACATCTGCGAAGTGTTCGGGCTGGAAGCATCGGGCAAGACCAACATCGTCATCCGCTCGTGCATCCGGGCACAGGTCGGGCACATCTACGAGGTCACAGGCCGCAATGGGCACGAAGCAACCATGCGAAGGCTGGACAGGGATGAATTCGACATCTCGGTGGTCTATCTCGACAACGAGCAGTCGCTCACGGACGACAAGATTTTCTGTGACACTGAGGACAACGGCACGCTTGTCCGCATGGACGCTAACGTGGGTGACTGCGACACGGTGGACATGGTGTTCAAAATCATCGACATCTCGATTGACACCTGCAACGGCATCGAAGAAAAAACGAGGCGAAAGCAGTTCGTGGTCTTCGTGCTCGACACGGTGGCCGCGACCAGCAGCCGCGATGAACTCACGCAGGAGTGGGGCAAGGTGGACTACCCGCGCCATGCGGTTGAGTGGCGCAAGGGCTTCCGGCAACTGACCCGGCGCATCAAGCGCGGCAACGTCTGCGCGCTGTTCACCAATCAGGTGTCGGACAACTTCAAAGAGCAGGGCAAGAAGGGGCGTCCGCAGACCACCATGCCGCAGCACGCGGACTACTCCACGTTCGGCGGCAAGGCGCTCAAGTATTACTCCCACTTCCGGGTGTTCATGTTCAACACGGGAGCGCGCTACAAGCTCGACCCGGACAACCAGTTCCCGGACGGCTATCAGCTTGGGTTCGTGTCCGTGAAAAACCGCATCAAGAAGCCGCTCCGTGAGGGGCGCTTGGCGCTGCGCTTTGCCGTGAACGAGGCCCAGAACGATGGTGGCATCCACAACAAGCTGTCGATGCTGGAAACCCTCATCTACCTCAAGCACGCCGGGTATGCGGACGACAAGGCGGACAAGACCATCTCGTTCAAATTCGACCTGTTCGGTATCGAGACGACCACCTTCGGGGACACGGCAAAGTCCATCGACGAGCAGGACAGCGCGCCGTCTAAGCGCGGCGCGAAGGCGAAAAAGAATCCAACCATCGCGTGCCGTGGCGAGTGGCTGAAATTTTACGAAGCACACAAGCCAGACTTGGACGCACTGTATGCGTCCGCTATCCGTCTGGCGTTCAACACGGACGCACAAGCCACAACTCCGGTCATCGACACAGAAGGTGACCTACCAGCCACTGAAAGGGAAGAAAATGCCGACTGAGTATTCAACGGACGACAAGCTGCAACAGGCGATTGATAAAGTCATCGCCAAGAAAAGCGACCCACACGTTTCCAGCCTTCGCGTCAACGACGTGTGCATTCTGGGCGTGTTCTCGCTCAAGCACAACGCTGCGGGGGAGGAACAACGCGGCAACGTGGCGGTGGCGCTGAAAAAGGTGCCCGACTTGTTCCAGACATGGGTCTTCGGTGAAGAAAAGGAGAACCCGGCCAAGTTTGTGGTCGTGGTGGACTTCATGGCGTGGAACGAAGCCAAGCCCCGCGAGCAGGAAATCATGCTGCACGAAGTTCTCTCGACCATCAAGGCCGAAAAGACGGAGGACGGCTTGAAGTTCAGCATCGTGGCGCTGCCGACGATTAACCCGATGACGGTGGCCATGTATGGCCGCTACAACGAGCAGGTCAGCAGTGTGGGCGACTTGTGCGCGGTGGCATACGAGCCGTCGCCAGAAACGAGCCAGCGCATCGTTGATGCTGCGCTTGGAATCGAGCCGAAAAAGCCGAAGGAGGCTGCGCCGGATGCCGACCCGGATGCCGGAGAAGAAGAGGAAAAAGGCTGAACAGAAAAAATCTTTGGAAAAAAGTTGACTGCTGGTGGCCATTGTATACAACAGTCCTCGCTTTTCTGAACGGAATCTATGAGCACCACTCCCGCTAAACCCGGTTTTATGCGCTACCAGCGCATCGCGCACATCTTGTTGAAGGACAAAGTGCTGGCTTCCAAACTTTCACCGCCCACGGAGGCGGTGATGAAACCCAACGGACAAACCCAACTCTTTCCGGTTGAGGTTGTCGCTGTTACTGAGCGCCTGCAAGCGCAGGGTATCGACCCGCAGCAGGCGAACCGCCGTGCTGTTTTACAAGCGGCCATTGCTGTCCTGAGCATCAAGCGCAAAGCAAAACCTGCCGCCCCTCCGAAGGAGCCGAAACCTCCGAAGGAGCCGAAGGAGCCGAAGGCTCCGAAGCCTCCGAAGCCTCCGAAGGCTCCGAAGGCTCCGAAGGCTCCGAAGCCTCCCAAAGCAGCTAAGGAGCCGCCGAAGGAGCCGAAGGAGCCGAAGGCTCCTAAGGAGCCGAAGGCTCCTAAGCCTGCCGCCCCAGAGCCACGGCCCGCCGTGGAACCCAAGCGCACAAAGCTGGTCGCGCTGCCGATTCACCGCTTCACCAGCCTTGAGGACACGGAGTTCCTGCCCACTGAGGCACTGGCGCTGGCGTTGAGTAGCAAGAAGAAAATCATGGGCATTCAGATGGTGTTTACTGTCGGGTGCATTATGCTGTCGATTGCAGAAGCGGCTGACGGCTGTCCCGGAAACGATAAGCGCATTGCCGCGCTCAAGAAGGTCGTGGAAGAATACAGCGCACTCAACGTGGTGCAATACGTCAAAGAACAAGATGCCGAAGAAGCAAAAAGCGGGCAGCCCACCGGCTGAGGAACACATTTTTCCGGCCTCCAAGCTGGAACCTTTGGCCCTTCGATGGAAGGAACTCAACGAGCAGCGGCGTCATGCCGAGGCGAGTGCGGTTCTGGAGCAAATCATCGAAGGGTCAACGGCGATGTTTCAGCGCCTTGCTCAATACGAGGACTTCCACTTCACCGTGGACTTGCCCATCCTCATCAGCGCAGCGCAGGAGAAGGTGGTGAAGTGGCTGCTCAAGTGGCAGCCGAAGAAGGGCCGTCTGTTCTCATGGTTTTCCAAGTGCGCCAAGCACGCCTTCCTGAGCGAACTGGTCAAGGTCAATCAGTTCCGCAAGCGTTACCACGTCACCAGCGACAACCTCGAACGGTTCTACGGCGCTGATGACCACGAGGTAAACAAGCACGACATCGCGGCTGAGTATCATCGCCGTCTGCACGCGCTGACTTGCCGCTGGGGTGACGAGCAGGAGATAGGAGCCATCCGCTACATCGTTGAGTGCATCGTCGATGACAACGAGGCCGACAAAGCTGCGGTCATCCGGGGCGCGGCTTTTGCCAACGGCATCAGCATCGACATGGCGAAGTTCTTCTACACATGGACGCTGGTTGGCCTGCGCCATGTCTTTTACGACAAGGCGCACGTTCCGTTTACCGAGCAAGACCTGCTTCGGGCCTCGGAGTCCTACACGCTCTGGCCGGACTTCGTGGACACCGTTGGCGTGGCCAAAAGCACGGAGATAATCGCCAAGTTTGGCGGTCAGCGCCTCAAGGTGCCAAGCATCGAGCACATCAAGAAGCTGCGGGAGGACTACCGGCTCCATCTGGAAATCGACAGGAGCGACCTCGACCCGGATTCAATTTCAGACGTAGCCAAAAAGCACAAGAGGACGGTCAAATCGGCTCAAGAAATCTACGCTGACCTGTCCAAAACTTTAGACCCAAAGCGGTATGGAGAATATGACGTTTACGCGCACGACGACGGTCACACTGGTTGAAGAGGCATCAATTCAAAACGGTTTGATGCGATTCCGGCAGGGCATGTCCTGCTTTGTCGCGTTGAGCGTTGCCACACCAGCACGCCCGGCGGTAACCACGACGCTGACCTATGAAGCTGTCCACGACGACGTGGAGCGCGTCATTGCCTCGGTCGCGCAGGTATACACCGACCAGTCGTGTCCCAACCTTCACTTTGACGAGATTACTGCCGAGTGCCGGGCCAAGACCGCGAAGCTGGTCAACGACGGCTATCTTACGCGGGTGCGTTCGAGGGCTGAGTTTTTCAAAATTTTTGCCACGTCCATCAAGAACCATGTCCGCAGCCTCGTCCTCAAGTATCGGTATACGGAAAAGCGCACAGGCGTAAAGCCGCCTCCGCGCCGGAAGCGCGAAGACGTGCTGAACGGCACTGCCGACCAGCATGAGCACCGCAAGAATGTTGAAGTGAGCCTTGATGACCCGGACTCCGGGTTGCAGGTTCCCGACGCCCACCACACGGACGAGCGGGAAGCGGCGGAAATGGTAGACGACTTTAAGCGCCTTCTCACGCCCTTGGAGCAGTTGGTTTTCGGCCAGCTTACCGAACCCAACATGCTCGCGCTGCTGCACGCGCAGGCCGACGCGCACAGCGGCAAGGGAAGCCTGCGCGTGAAGGTGAAAACGGTGCATTTGTCTGACGGCATCGGAATGACTGTTGAACAGTTCGAGAATACCGTTCTTACCATACGTGACAAGATTAAGGCGCATCGAACTATGAACGAAGACCAGCAAGTAGTTGAAGCGCGGTTCAGTGCGGCAGTGAGCACTCTAGCGCAGCTTTTCAATGTGCAGGTGCCGAACTCGCAATACGTCAGCACGACGCTGATTCGACGCCTGTTCACCATCGCCGCCCGCACTGAATACCAGAATGTTAATACGGAAGTGGCCGCGCTGCTTACCACGGTCGGAGCGATGGTGCCGAAGTTTGTTGGCAGCCACAAAGACTGCTTCGGCTGGCACAGCCGGACGGAGCAGCATTGCCACGAGTGCAGCGTCAGCGAGGCGTGCGCGACGCGAGCCGCAAGCGTCGGGCTGGACAGCATCAGGCCGAGCACCAAGCTCATCGGGCAAATCAGCCGCATCCCTGTTGTGCTTCCTCGCATGGTTGAGTCCACCAGCCGCCTCCGGCCACTGCTGGTGCCGAAGGCTGCCGCGCAGCCCAAGGTTGCGCCTAGTGGCGTCCTTGACTTCATCCGCGAAGTCTACGAGGAACACGTCGAAACAAAAAACGGCGTCAGTCAGGTCTACGTGGGCATCAAGGGTGAAACGACATCCAACCTGCGCCGACTTTTCTGCATCGAGTCCACTGACCCTTTTTCTCTCCGCTTCTGCAACCCAAAGCTGACGACGTGCCTGCGCTTGAACACGGTCGGCAGGATGCACTACCTGCCCCTCAACCTTTCAGCGGACGAAGCCATCAAGCTCGTCAATCAGCACACCGCCGAAGTTCTCAAAAAGTATGGAAAAGGCACCTACGCAGCCTGACAAACCGATTTCAAGGTTTGAGGCCCAGCGGAAACTTGGTCTGTTCGCCGCGCTCGACTACACCGCAGTCGTGCTCATTGTGTTTTGCTGGATTACCCTCGGCTTTTGGGCGCTGTTCGGGCATCCCGGCGCTCTGCACTTCATCGCGGGCCTGCTGGTGACCATCGCGCTGCTGCTGGTCTGGGTCGTGGTGCTGGTCTATCGCGCCCTTGTTTTCATCCTCGACCTGCACGCAGATGTCGGGCTGATGCCGGAAGCGGCAGCACGCATCGTCATCGGCTACCATCAGGGCAACATGGCGAAGCACCCAACGCGGAGCGCGCCATGAAACGCACTGCCATCACAAGGGCCGAGGATGCTGAAATTGAGCGCGGGCTGGCCGTAGAGCCTGTTCGTAACGCCGAGATTACGAATGAAAAAGATGCCGATAAAATAGTAGGCAAGTTGAGGCTTAACCGCATTCACGTTTCTGCGCGGCTGGCGCAACAAAGTGGTGATACAGCCTGTGACTCCAGTCCCTAAATTCCGGTTCGGTCATGCGGCGTTTTGCGTAGTTGCAGTGCGCGCAGCACGGCACGACATTTTCAGGCACGTATCCGATTTTGGAATCAATACGGTCAAGTCCGTTGTGCTTTATGATGCCGTTGAACACGGTAGGTCTGTCCAGTCGGCTTTTGTTTCGGCCCTGCGCGGGTTCTGCGCCGCAGTAGTGGCAAGACTTTACGACCAGAGCGCAGAAGGAGTCAAAGTTTAGTGCAAATTCAAACTTTCTGCCTTGAGCGTTTTTGTGGTAGTATCCAAAAACATAGCGCAGGTAGGCTGTGCCGTTTGGTTTTCTTCCTCGCGGCTTTGATGTCAGGCTTTCCACAAACAGGCAACCGCAGCTTTTGGTTCTTCCCTCGGTCAGATGGCTCGTGCGGACACTTGTTGTTTGCCCGCATTCACAAATACACTTCCACATTGTATACGAGCCTGTGCTCGTCTTTACGGAACGAACCGATTTTAGCACCCGTAATCTGCCAAAGACTTTGTTTGCGAGGTCTATGCGTTTCATGTGGTTTATTTCTAATTTAACTGGTTTATGAAGTCAATGATTTGTGTTCTCACGTATCGGCGGTCAAAAGTTTTGCAAGAGGCGCTTAGTGGGCTGGCAGTTCATTGTCGTAATACTCCGGTCGCCGTGTTCGAGGACTGCGGTAATCGAGACGACACTGTGGATTTTTTAACGGACGGAAAGCCACGCTACATCGAGCGTAATGACTTACTGGCTCGCGAACACATTATGCTGTCGCGTAACGGTGCGGACTGGCGTGCGTTCATAGGCACGCACAATCTTGGTGTTGCTGGCAACAGTAACCGCGCTTTGAAACACTTCATGGACTCTGACTGTGACCACTTGTGCCTGCTCAACGATGACCTCCACATCCTCGGCGACTTTGCGGGTTTCTACCGGAAGGCGCACAAGGACTTGGACATCGGGTTTTTCTGCTTCTGCGACTTCACGCACCACGAGAGTTACAAGTGGCTGTCGGTGCGCTCTCGCGGATACGGTATCAAAATCCTGCCGCGCCTGACGGGCATCATGCTGTCGCTTACGCGCAGCGTGGTTGAAAAAATCGGTTACTTCGATACTCGCTTTGGCAAGTTCGGCGAAGAGCACTGCGATTACACGTATCGGGCGAGGTTCGCCGGGTTCGTCAAGCTCGACGGCCAAGACCAAAACGGACTCGACTTGGAGCCGCCAGTGCCGCTCCTGCGCCATCAGGAAGTGGCTACGTCTGTCGAGGGCTTGGAACGCGCACACGCCGACGCGCACGCGACGCAGATGATGCAGCAGGTTTCGCGAGAGTATCGGTTCAGGCACTACTATCGCGACTTCTGCCTGCGCGAGCCTCACTTTGCAGGCAGCCAGACTGCCGGTGGAATTCCAACGGCCCAGATGCCCGGCTACAAGCTGGTCAGTGCTATCACGTAGTTATGGCGTATGAAAACCAACTGGCTACGGCGCGTGCTGGGCGAGGGTGCTGACCCAGCGCCCGAAGATGTGGCTGCGCCAGCGCCAGAAGGTGCAGCAGCACCAGACGACGCTGAGTCACCGGTCAACGCGCCGTCCGAGCGCGTCAACCCTACGACTGATAATCTGGCGAGGGCGTGGCAGAGCGGCAGCAAAACCGCAGTGGCCACCCGCATCCTCGACGCTCTCGACAGCTACGCTGACTTCGTGTCTCTGTGCTTCGTGCTGGGTCAGGAAGACGCCGTTGAGCTTGGCCGCATCATGGACGAGTTGACGGAGAGCGAGACAAGCCCCCGCGCCAAGGCGAATGAAAAACTTACGCCTGACCTCATCGACCGCAGCGAAGACAGAGGCGAAGGCATCCCTACCCCACCCGAAGCATGAACGAAAGCAACAGCATGGTCGCGAAACTTCTCGGTGAAGACGTTCCAGTGCCCGCAGGCGCACGCCAGTCTGAAAACCCGCGCAACAAGGCTAACCGTGCCAGCGGTGTCTACAAGAATTTGAAAACGGCGAGGCAGCGGAGCCGCGCTGTGGCGGGTGTGCTTGGAGTCATGGAAGACGACACGTTTCCAGCCAACGCGCAGGAAATTGAAAACACCGGCGGGACGCCGCGAAGCATGGCGAGGATGAACCCCATCAAGGAAATCGTCGCCGAACCGACCGACCCCTACTCCAATGGAGAGAAGGTATACAGCCCGGCGACAGCACTGGTGGCACCGGATGTCACGCCGAACGCGACCAAACCACTCGACCCTTCGCGGATGCCGGGGGTGAACTTTCAGACGTTCAAAGGCGCGCAGGCTGCGCCGCCCGCCGCGCCTTCGCCGGTGCCCGGCGCTGCGCCTAACGGGACGCCGCAAATCAACGCGATGGACATTCTGCTGGGCCGCTCTCGCGGCAGCGCGGCTACCACGTCTCCGTCTACGCTTGAGCGCACGGACGACCTTCCGGTGACGGCTGAGTCTGCTGCGGCCATGATGGGCGTGTCTCCCGCACTCTTTACGGCTGCGCCGGTCATGGAAGCCGGTGTTCCGCAGCCGCCACCGCCGCCCCGCACTGACATCAAGCAGACCTGTGATGTCGCACGGCGATGGATGCGCTGACCCCTCCAGTCCTGCCTCCCGTCCCGAAGCTCCACGTCCTCATCACGCGGGAGATGTTCGTGGACTTTTTCATGCTCACGCTCGACAACGGGTTCACCGAAGAGTTGGAGCCTGATGCAGTTCGAGCGTGGTTCAAAGAGCGCGGGGCCAACATGGACGTGGTGGAGAAGTGCCTCGACCACGCATGGAACTTCATGCGCGCTGAAATCAACATCAGCAACCCGAAAGAGCCTTCTTTGCCTGCTTTGGCCCACTCTCCGAAGCTCTGATGTCGCTCGCACAGCGACAAGATTTTCCCGAAGTTCAGGCGTCTGAGATGTAAAACGGCATACGTCTACCAATCTGGGGTCGTCCGCAGCGTGTCTACCTGTGGTGCTAATTATCCTGATGCGTAGCTGTTATGCGTGAATACCTTGCAGAAGGCATTACGGGTGCGTTCCCGTTCATCGTAGACAGGACGAAGCCCTTCGTCACTGAGAGTCGCAGCAGTGGCGGCACCATCACCCGAATCCCCGGTCGTTTTTCAGTCTGCGACTGCGTGAACGGCAACAACCGTCGTTACGGCAAGCCGGTCTGGGAAAAGAATCTCAAGGAAGGCAGCGTTCTCTCCGAGTCAATCAAGCGGAACGCTGCCTTCGGTCTTTTGGAGCATCCGAAAGACGGCGTTGTCACCCTCGAATCTCCCATCTCCCATCAGGTCGTCAACGCGAAGCTCCAAGAAGGCAAGGACGCCAGCGGCAAGACCATCCACGAGGTTGTTGGCGAAATCGCCCTCTACGACTTCGGCGAAATTTTCATCCCGGAGGCGCGTAAACTCCGCGCCCTCATCGAAGGCGGATACAATCCCCTCGTCTCCAGTCGCGGCTACGGCTCGCTCAAGAAAGCGGCTGATGGCGTCGATGAAGTGGATGAGGACTACGTGTGCGAAGGCTGGGATGTCGTCATCAAGCCGAGCTTCCCCACCGCTGAACTGACGCCCAATCGCGAGGTTCAGACCCGTGCGGAAAGCACTCCCGCCCCCGCTCCCGCCGCCGCCGCCGAGAAGGCACTGGCCGAGAGCAAAATCACTTTGAAGGAAAACACACCTTCTTCTGGTGCAGCCCCCGCTGTGGCCAGCGTCGTCACAAAACCAAAAGCAAACACCATGAACATCAATGAGATTAAGGGCCGCATGTCGGCTCTGCGTGGCACCGACATCAAGGGGCCGCAACGGTTCGCTGAGAGCATGGGTGAGGTTGAACAACTGCACACGGAGATTGCCAAGTATGCTGCCGAGGACGCCACTCGCGCTTACGAAGGCCAGAAGCTCCACCGTGAGTTGGAAACCGTCACCGAAGGCTGGCAGCAGTCAATGCAGGCACCTGTGAAGCAGGCAGCCAAGCTGACCGAAAACAACGGCAAGCTGATGCGCGTCGTCAAGGCTGTGGCCTCGACCGCGCTCACCTACAAGAACAAGCTAGGCGAAGCCCTCAAGGTCGTGAGCGAGCAGAAGAAGCTCATCGCCGACCTCACTCAGCGTGGTCGTGGATGGATGCAGGTTGCGGAGTCGCGCAAGCAGAAATACTCCGTGCTCGAATCCAAGTTCCAGACCTCGTGCGAAGCCCTCGACATCATGTCCGAGCGGTATCACACGGACACCACGGAAATCGGTCGTCGCCTCATCGTGCTGGAGTTCGCCGAGAAGGCCCAGACGCCCGAAGTCCAGAAGTCTTTGAAGGAAGCGTCGCGTCTCTCGCATCTGGCGAAGATTCGCGAGCAGTTGGAAGACAAGAAGCCCGCCGCCTCGGTTACCGAAGGCAAGGCCGCTCCTGCTCCTGCTGCCGCTCCCGCCCCCGCGCCTTTGGCCGAGGGACAGAATTCAGCGAAGGCTGATGCGCCCAAACCGGTGACGGAGGGCAAAGTGCTGATGACGGTCAGCGGCGACCCGCGTGGACTCAATGAGTCCGTCGCGCTGGTTCAACGCCTGAGCGCCACCAACAAGTAATCCGGCACCACTAAACACTCAAAACACAACACCTATGGTAGTATTGAATCCTGACGGAAGACCAATGTTGGCGAGTGAAGGCGGACACATCAGTCGCTTCACCGAGACACTGGAATGGGGTCACAGGCTGGCGGAAACGTCGGTCGGCATCCCCGAAAAACACCCTCGCGGCCTCTGGGAAGCACGCGGCTGGAAAGAGTTTGTTGGTCACATCCCCGACGCGAACCGTCGTGCGGTGACGGCCATCATGCTCGAAAACTGCCGTGCGCGCTTCGGGCGTCTCGATGAGGTCACCCGCACCACTTCGCTCGGCACGTTCGACAAGTGGATTTTCCCGGTCATCGCGAACATGTCCGAGAACGATGTCATCGACCAGTTGGTTGCCCTGCAACCGATGGCTGGCCCGGTGAGCCAAATCGTTTACATGGACATCGTGACCGGCAAGCGCAAGGGCCGCACCCCGGCTGGCGCTCCCATGTGGCGTGCGCTGCAAGGCGCAGTTGACCGCGATGACGATGCTGATGAAGTCGTGCAGGACGAGTCCGGCACGTCGGACGGCGGCGGCGTCATCAACGTGGAGTGGACGCCCATCCGCGCTGGCACGCTCACCGGCACCATCGGTGCCCTGACCGTGGCCGACGACGGCAACGGCAACATCATCAACGTCGCGTCGAACGCCATCGTTGGCACCATCCAGTATCAAGCTGCCTCCGGCGCTGCGACCCCTTCGGGCCGTATCACCGTGGCGTCGCAAACCAGCGCCGCCTACAGCCTGACCTACGCGTTCAACGCGGAAGGCAATCTGGCCATCATGGACTACGAGATGAAGCTCTCGTCCACGCCGGTCACCGCGAAGGTGATGAAGCTCAAGACGCTGTGGAGCGAGGAAGCTGACCAGAACTTGCAGGCGATGTATAACATCAAGGCCGAGTCTGTGCTGCTGAACGCTCTCACGAACGCCCTCCAATACCAGAAGCACCGTCAGGTCATCTTCGACCTGCGTGCCAAGGCGGACGCGGGCTTCGTGGTCTGGGACGCCATCGCTCCGACGAGCGTGAACTACCAGACGCACAAGTTCTCCATCATCGACGCGTTCGAGACGGCCTCGAACTTCATCTTCGGCTCCACGAACATGGTCGCTGGCAACTGGCTGCTGCTCGGTTTGCAGTCCGCCACGGTTGTCGCCACGCTGCCCCAGTTCGTCGCCAAGAACCAGCGGACGCAGATGCAGGGCATCACCTACATCGGCGACCTCGGCAACAAGAAGGTCTTCGCTGACCCGCACTACCCCACGAACGAGTTCTTGGTCGGCCACAAGGGCGACCAGTTCCTCACGACTGGCTACGTGCTGGCGGAATACCAGAAGCTCTACACGACCCCTGACGTGGTGCTGCCTGACTTCATCCACCAGCGGGGTTTTGCAACCAGCTTCGCTCGCAAAATGATTAACTCGAAGATGTTTTGTCGCGGACTCGTTCAGAATAGTCCAACGAGCTTCGGCCAGACCATCGGTTAATCCGCTCTACCAGCTTCATAACCCCGCCGGAAACGGCGGGGTTTTTTGTTGCCTCGATGCGCCTATGCACTATTCTCTATACATGCGTGAGATTAAATATCCGTCGAAGCAGCGTTTCAAATACACCGACGACGACCTTATCGCGGCTGCCAAGTTGTGGAAGACGCGAGGGGAGTGGAAGAGGAATGACAGCAAGAGGTATCAGGCTGCGATTCTGCGTGGACTGCTCGAACGGTGCTGCGCCCACATGCAACGGGCTGCCAATCCATACGCCGGGGACTACATCATCTACGCCTACGAGTTCACGGACAAGCACGCCTACGTTGGACTGACATTCCTACCCGGACAGCGCAAAGCCACACACCGCCTCCGTGGCCCCGTTGCCGAGCACACGCTGGTCTGCCCAGAGTTCAGCTACAAGGTTTTGCAGAGCGGACTCACGTCGCCGGAGGCTGCCGCTGAAGCCGAGCAACGCCACGTTGACCGCTACAAGTCGGATGGCTGGACTATGCTGAACATCAACAAGGCGGGCGGCATCGGTTGTCTACGGCGCAGGTGGACGAAAGAAGCAGTGCTCGAAGAAGCCAAGAAGTATTCCACGCGGCAGGCGTGGATTGATGGCTCACAGGCCAGTTATCGCACCGCGATGCGGGAGGGTTGGCGCGATGAAGCCGCCGCGCACATGCCCAAGCACGACGCCACGCACCTGTTCGGACGCACCGTGTCCGCTGAGTCTCGTGAGAAGATGCGGCTGGCCAAGCTCGGCAAGACGCACAGTGACGCGCACCGCCAAAAGCAGTCTGAGAGCGTCAAGGCGTCGTGGTCTGACCGTCAGTCTTCGTCAGTCGGAACCGGGTCAGTTGCTAAGTAGTCCGGGTGGGCGTTGTTGTAGCAGGCCAGCCACGCAGCCCACACATCCGTTCTGGATTCTGCGCGGCACATGCTGTCTTTTTTGCCATTTTCTACGATGGATTTCCAGTCGTCTTCTCGAAGGTATACAATCTCGAATGGCAGTTTGAAGTGGTTAAGCTCGCTGTCTGTTAGTAGTTTTACGGAAGACCTCTTTTCGGTCATTTGCAATCCGTTCAGCACGGCTTCGGCAACGGACGGTTCCAGTTGGCCTTCCATGATGCCCAGTTTATCGAGACTACTTTCGGCTGCCAGCCCGCGCAAAAATTGAATGATGTTCTTTAGCGGTGTTCCGGGAGACGAGTTTTTGAGCCATTTGTAGAGTGGCACGCTTAGAATGACTCCGAAGATAACGAGGTTATCTTCGGTATTTGAAAATCTGTGAAAATCACCTGTTCTGACCGCTACGTGCAGTGCCCTCAGATAGTCCAATTCAAGGTGCTGTGATGGGTAAGAGGTCAAGCGCCGCTCGCCACAGCGCAGTGCTTTTACACCCGCTGCGTGCAACCTTCTTGGGTCGTTCAGCGACGCGAACCCCATGCCAAACGGATACATAAAAGCTGCCGATACAAACACGTTTCCGTCGTTCAGTTCCGTCGTGTAGCTGTTCAATGTTTTCAAGATTTCCATACCACAGTAGAACTCAGTTCTTCACGGCCAACACCGCTTTCCGTTCTCGGACTGCTTTCAGCACACCGTTTAACTCCTTCTCGGCGATGGCAAGAACTTCAAGTTCGTGGTCAGGATGGTCACGGTAGGCTTCTGCGTCCGTGGCATATTCAAAAATCTGCTTCCATGACCGCTTGACCGTGAACCCTTTCAGTGCGTCGCCCGCGCCGAAGGTGAAACTTTCCAGTTGAAATACCACCCCCTTTCCAGAGATGTCGATACCCGCAAACGACTTGTCGTGCGCGGCACCACGGTATTGCTCGGAAACGTGCTCCATCAAACCCTCACCAAGCAGCTTGAGCGCGCTCTCAACCTTTTTGTTGTCTACATACTCGATTTTCATAGTCAGTTCTTCGCGGCCATCGCCGCCTCGGCCTTCCTGAACAGGTAGTGCGCGGTCGGCGGCGGCAGGACGACCATCATCGGCCCATTGCCGGTCGTGTTGACCGCCGTGCCCCGGTAGCAGATGGCATTTCCTTCCTCGACGATGCGCGCACGGGCCGTGAGAATCTTGTAGCCCTCGCAGGTGCCTTGCAGGGCCGTCAGACCCTTCGGACTCTCGATTGGATTCCACGTCACCTTGCCAGCCTCAGCCGCCTTTATGATGGCTTCCAGCAGCGCCCCGGCGTCCTTGAAGACCTGCACGCCCAGCGCCGCGCCGGTCGCGGACATCCGCAGCATGGCGTCGGACACGTAGTCGTCGCCGCCGCACCGGCAAAGCTCCGGGCGCGTGGCTTGGTCATTGGCCGCGCACCAGTGCTTGTCGTCTACGTGCAGTCCCTCTTTGAACTTGTCGTCAGGGGTGCGCTCGCGCATGTGGACGCAGGTCGCGCAGGTCTTGGGTAGTTCGTCAGGCATAGGTCAAGCGTGTTTTTCGTCGTGGAAGCGGTAGCGGTCGAGCGGGTTCACCTGCTCCGTCGGCAGCAGGTCGGCAGCACGGTCGCGCAGTATTGCGAGTTCGCTGCCGGATGGAACCTCCCGGCGCTTGCACCACGCTATGAAATCGCGCAGCAGTTGTTCAGTTTGTTTGTCCATATCGGTGAAAAGTTTGCCGGGTGGGTTGCGCCCACCCGGCTGATGATTTATGAGCGCCGAGGATGACTGGCTTTAGGGAGAGGCCCGTGGGTGCGCTCGCGTTTAGCCCGCCAGACTTCGACTAGATTTTCAAGGCAGCGGGAAACGTCCTGTTGGTCTTCGAGGGACACGCCGTTGGCCGACCAGTCCTCAATTTCAGACTGCCATTGCCGGATTCTGTTTTTGTAGACAACAGCATTTCCAACGGTGTTGTCTTGGAACCCAGCGACGCGCAGCATCGCGCCACGAGCGACAACTCGGCGGTTGGTCGGCGTGAGTGCGGGGTCGATGTTGCGGAGTTCGTCGTGAATGGCACGCACGCGGGTTGCTCCAAGCGGCTTGCCCTGCTTGGCTGCGTGAAGGTAAGCGTCGATGACGCCGTTTTGAGTGTGCTTGTCCGGGCAAGCATTCTTGATTTCAGTGTTCGTGTAGTTGCCCTGCTTGACGCGCTTTCCACCGACGTTCACGCCGACAAGAATGGCTCTTTTGAGGTC
>Ga0315283_10002519_pt1 | contig 15337 bp, 12 predicted proteins | sample YL17G09_0_MG_FD_204541 | JGI IMG/M metagenome (GOLD analysis project Ga0315283, IMG submission 204541) | Sediment microbial communities from Yellowstone Lake, YNP, Wyoming, USA - YL17G09_0 | ecosystem: Environmental > Aquatic > Freshwater > Lake > Sediment | place: USA: Wyoming | collected... | reverse complement strand
ATCAATAAAACGGGAATCGCCGACGGCGACCTGGCCAGCCTCATCTCCCGCACCGCCGACAACCTCAGGCAGATTGCCTCCCTGAAGGAATCCCATCCGGAGATGGCGGCCTTGGCCGTCAAGGCGAGGGAGACGATCCTGCGAGAACCCGTCGTTTTCGAATGAGCGAATTTCATAAAAGCGGTCGACTGCGGAATTCGCGGCCAGCGTGATCAAAATCGCCCGGGCCTTCCGGGTCAGGACGAGATCCCTCGGCAGTCCCACCCAATCCACCACGATGTCCAGCGGTCGCCCCTTTGCATCCTTTTCAAAAGACTCGTAATGGCTCATCGGTTAAGGTCCTGCGACTTCTTACCGCCGCGGCGCGGCCCCCGGAAGGCCTGACCGCAACGCGGGCACCGGGTTGCGTCGTTGGGGATCTCTTCGCCGCAGTTACCGCAGTGATAACTGAAGGATGACTGGATCTCTCTCAGGGCAGAGATTCCCAGTCGGATAGCCGCTCTGCTGGATGAGCAGGGGGAAGCCCGCCGCCGTTATCTCCCCGGCAATCCTGTCTGCCACCGCTTCCAGGTCACGGTAGCTGGAAAAGAGGACCAGAGTGCGACCCCTGTTTTTCAGAATGGGTCAGGCAGAATCCGACCGAGAATCGTTATCTCACTGTCGAGATCGGCAATGGCCGTCATGGCTCCCCGGATGTCCCGCTCCGGCTCGCCGGCCGCCCGCTGGAGGCTGTACAGGAAGGGCCTTCGTTGAGGTAGTGGCGGATACGTTCCCCCGCGTGATCCCCATCCGCCTCCCGAAAGTGGAAGGCCAGGTTGACGAGGTACAGCCAGGCCAGGAGCATCGCTGCCTGCCACTGTTCGTCGAAGAGGTGATCCAGTTTTTCCGCACAGAGGTAATTCGACTTCCCTTTCAGCAAGGCGACGGGAATGTCCCGGCAGGACTTGAGGGTGTCCCGGAGAAAGGCGATCTCCCGGCCCATGAGCTGGTCCTGGAGGCTCTTCGTATAGGTAGAGACCGCCACGCGGGCCTTGCCGTTGCGGCGGAGGAATTCCATGACCGGGATGAGATACCCCTGGGTTTTGCCCGTCCCCGTGCCCGCTTCGATGGTGAGGATGGCAGCATCGTTCAAGGCGCCGGCGTGATCAAAATCGCCCGGGCCTTCCGCACGGACTGCCGCCGGCTCCGGGGCGGCCTCCAAGGCTTCCTTGGACAGATTCGAATAATAACGCTCCCGCGCCGTGAGATAGGGATAACGGATGAGGGATTCAAAGGATCAAGGCCCATCTTTCCCGTCATCCGGTGAGGCGCTCAGGGGATGATCCCTGCGTTGCGCTGGGCCATCTCCTTGTATCTCTGCAGCGGCGATTCGGCAAGGATCATCATCCTTTGCGCCGCCATGGACCCTTCGGCATGAACCGTCGTCACCTCGTGGAAGGCCGACTCGTGGGAGCAGACGGCCCGCTGGGTGGCGTGGATCATCTTCAACCGCTCCTCGGTGCTGAACTTGTCCGAACCGCCCAGGTAGTGTTCCAGGTAATCGTGGATATCGGGATTCTCCCAGTCCTGCCGGTCCGGACAGGTGGCGACGATGCCGCCGGCGATGTCCTGGATCCACTTGATGAATTCATTGTATTTGTTGGCAAAGTGGTACTTGGCCATGTTGGCGATAAGCGGATTCGGCACAGCGAGATCGCCGTACATAACAGGTTCCTTGGCTGCGGCGTTGCAGAGCGCCCGGAGCGTTTCCACATAAGCGGCGATGTCGCAGAGCTTGTCCCGGACATGAGGCACCTTCGAAAGGCCGTTGTACTCGGCCATGGCCACGGCGCAGCCGGCCATGGTCTCCACGGCGGGCACCTTGTAGCTGATGGCCGTGAAGCGGTGGAAGGTGGCGAAGGTATAGGCCAGCAGCATGGAGTGGGTCCATTCGCCGCACATGAAGACGCGGTCCCAGGGAACGAAGACGTTGTCGAAAACGATCATGGCCTCCGTCAGCTCCCGGATCGGGCGGTCCGGATGGAACTCGTATTTCGTCCAGGGGCCCCGGCCGGCACGGCAGATGAAGGTGATCCCCTTCGTGTTGGCGGGGATGGCGAAGCTGACGGCGTAGTCCGCCTCGTGTTCCCGCATCTGGCGCGTGGGCACCACGATGATTTCGTTGGCCACGGGGCCGCTGGTGATGTGGATCTTCGCCCCCTTGACGTAGATGCCGTCCTTGTTTTTGTCAACGACGCGCAGATAGTAATCCGGGTGCTTCTGCTTCGAGGGCTCCTTGGACCGGTCGCCCTTGACGCAGGTAACGGCGCCGCACATGGCCAGGTCGTTCTTGCGGACATGTTCGAGGAAATTTTTAGCGTTCTGCTGATACTCGGGCTTGCCCATCTGCCCGGCGACGACGAAGGCGGCGTTCAGGCAGTCCGTGCCGATATCCTTGCCGAAGGGCAGGCCGCCGGTCAGCTCGATGGACCGCTGGATCATCTTGGTCCGTAATGCGAGATCCTCGGGGTTCCGCGGCGTGACAAAGTAGCGGTTGATGGGCTCCCCCGTTTCGGGATGGGGGGCTACAAAGAGATCCCTGACTTCCGGATCTTTCGAAGCCGTCAACTCAAAGCCCATGGCTACCGTGTCGACGGTCACGCCGATGATGGGGTGGGTCGTCACATCGTCCACCTTCTGGCCCCGGATGTAGACGCGCCTTCCATCACGCAGACTTTCCTTGTACTGTTCAACGGTACGAATTCCCATGCTACACCTCCTGTAATGATTTGAGTTTATTCGGTTCTCCGTGAACCGACTCGCCGGTTCCCGAAGGTGGGTCGAAAAGTTCTGAATATCCGGAGATGCCGGTGCCGTTATTAGGCAAGATTGAAGAAAAAATGAATCAGCATCTCCGTGCCCCGATACCAGGTCGGCAGATGAAGCCGCTCGTCGGGGCCGTGCATGTTGTCGTCGGGCAGGGAAAATCCCGTATTGAGCGAATCGATTCCCAGCAGATCCTGCAGGATCGAAACAGCGGGAACGCTGCCCCCCTCGCGCTTGAAGAGCGGGGCGATTCCCCATACCTGCTCCATAGCCTTGCCGAGGGCGGCGACGGCCCTGGAATCCCGGCGTGACAGTGAGGCCGGTCCGCCGCCCATGTCGATGAGCTCCCAGCGGACCGTCGGGGGCGCCTTGGTTTCGAGGTAACGCAGCAATTGTTCCCGGACCTCCCCGGGGTCCTGATCGGGGACGAGACGCGTGGAGATCTTGGCCAGGGCCAGGGCGGGCAGGACTGTTTTGGCCCCCGGCCCCGTATATCCCGAGAGGATGCCGTTCACCTCCAGGGTCGGGCGGGACCCCGTCCGCTCCACCGGCGTGAAACCGACCTCGCCCCAAAGGAGCGGTGCACCGGTTTTATCCAGGTAAAAGGTCTCGTCCATGGGCAGGCGGGCCAGCTCCGAGCGCTCTTCCGCTGCCAGGGGCCGCACCGCGTCATAGAAGCCGGGCAGGGTCACGCGCCCCGCTTCGTCGTGCATCCCGGCGATGAGCTCGCAGAGGACCTGGGCCGGGTTGTGGACGACGCCTCCGTAAATGCCGGAATGGAGGTCGCGGGCAGGACCGTAAAGGCGGATTTCGAAACAGGCGAGCCCCCGGAGCGCATAGACGATGGCCGGCTGATCCGGCGCGATCATTCCCGTATCGGCATTCAGGACGACATTGCAGGACAGTCGGTCTTTGCAGGATTCGACGAACAACCTCAGGCTGGGAGAGCCGATCTCCTCTTCCCCCTCGATGAGAAACTTGAGATTGACAGGAAGCGGCCCCGTCCCGGCGACGGCCTCGACAGCATTGAGGACCGCCATGACCTGCCCCTTCATATCGGTGGCGCCGCGCCCGTAGAGATATTCGCCCCGGAGCGCGGGATCGAAGGGCCCGCTTTTCCAGAGGTCCGGGGGCCCGGCGGGCTGAACGTCGTAGTGGCCGTAGACGAGAACCGTGGGGGCGCCGGTACCCGCCCCGAGCATTTCACCGTACACGACGGAATGGCCCTCGGTGGGACAGATCTCGACACCATCGATCCCCACACCGCGCATGTAATCGGCGACCCAACGGGCGGCCCGGTCGATGTCGGCCCGGCGGTCCGGCTCCGTGGATACCGAAGGGATGGCGACGAAGGCCTTCAGGTCACCGAGAAAACGTCCCGCCTGTTTGCGGGCATATTGCAGGGCTTCTATCCGATGAGTAGGAGACATGGTATCTCCTTTGACGGCTTATTTCAGATGGATCAGGCCTTCCCCTGCGGGGGCGCCGGGAACGATGATCCGGGATTCTTCCTGGCGTTTGATTTCCCTGGCCTCCTCGGCGATTTTCTGAAGGACCTGCTCCAGGGCCTCGGGAAAGGTATTGATGGCCAGCTGGAGGTTAATCGCCTCAATGGGAAACTGGACCGGAAAAGGTCCCTGCTGGGTCATGATCTGGGTGTTACCGACAAAGAGGGTCTTGCGACCCTTGTCTATCTCACCGTTGGGCTTGACGGGCGTAAATTGGTGGATCGTTGCGACCCGCAGATCGGTATACGTTTCCTGCTGATAGAGATTATTCTGATTGATCTTGACCCTTCCCTGTGTCTTTTCTTCCGCATCTGTCATCGTATTCTCCTGTCGTCACTTCCTGGTGATCTTTCCATATCGAAACACCTGCGTCTACGAAATCATCATCCCCGCCAAAGTCAAGAAAAAACTTCCGATCTATCGGCCCAGGATGTGGATGACGCAGACCCCGCCGGCGGCCACCATGTGGGCCAGGCCGTATTGCGGGGGAATGGGAATCTGCCGCTGCCCGGCCTCGCCCCGCATCTGCAGGAAGATTTCCGCGATCTGGCCCAGGCCCGTCGGTCCCAGGGGATGGCCCATGGACAACAGCCCGCCGTCGGTGTTCACCGGCGTCTTCCCCCCGATCTCCGTGGCCCCGCTGCCGACAAAAGGGCCTCCCTCGCCGGGAGCGCAGAGGCCCAGACTTTCGCAATAAAGGATCTCCTCAATGGTAAAGGCGTCGTGAAGCTCGACGATGCCCAGGTCCCGGGGGGCGATCGCCGCCCGTCTGTAGGCCTCCTCGGCCGTGCTCCGGGTGAGGTCGGTCAGGGCGCCGGTGATGTCCAGCAGGGCCTCCGGACCCGGAAGGCCCTTGGCCACGGAGGCAAGGACGCGGGGACAGGGCTTCGCGGTGAATCGCGCTGCCACCTCCGCCGCGGCGAGGACCACGGCGGCGGCCCCCTCGTCCCAGGGACAGCAGTGAAGCACCGTCAGGGGATCGGCCACCACGCGGGCCGTATGGACCTCCTCCAGGGTCACCGGCTGCCGGAAATGGGCGTTCGGATTGAGGCTGGCATTGCAGTGGCTCTTTACCGAGACCCCGGCAAGCTGGTCGATGGTCGTACCGTAGCGCTCCATGTGATCCCGGGCCATTTTCGCGAACAGGTGGGCAGGCGAGAATCGTTTATCGGGGTCTGCCCCCTGGTCGATCATCTGCCGGCTTCCCTTGTTGGTCTTGAGCTTGTCCACGCCCAGGGCCACGACCAGGTCGTGCTCTCCCAGGGCGATGGCCAGGAAGGCCTCCCGGAAGGCCGAGGAGCCGCTGGCCGAGGCATTCTCCAGATTGGTCACAGGCGCCCCGTTCGGCCCCAGGGTGAAGGCGACGGCATGGCCGCAGCCGGGCAGGAGGCTCACGGAGCCGCAATAGAGGGCCCCGACCTCCTTCCAGGCCACCCCCGCATCGGCAAAGGCACTCCGGCAGGCCTCGACGGCCATTGCCGTGTAATGCTTATCGGGAAACAGCCCGTAGGGGTGAATCCCGGCGCCAAGAACCACAACGTCTCTCATAGTCTTTCCCTTTCAGACCTCGCTCTCTTTAGCCAGCCTTCCCAGGGCGTTGAGCTGACCATGATAGCTGAACAATGCATCCATTCCGAGGATCTGCAGGTGGGTGCTCATGGCTTCTTTGAGAATCATCATGCCGTCGGGCGGCACCTCGGCCATTTCGCGGGCCATCTGCCAGACTTCCTCCACGAGGCTCTCCGGAGGCACGGCCTTGTTGACCAGGCCGATGCGCTCCGCCTCCTTGCCGCTGATCAGCCGGGAGGTCATGAGCAGTTCCTTGGCCTTGCGCACCCCGAGATAGGAGATCCACAGCGGCATGCTCGTGACGCCGCCGCCGCGGGTGGCGGGATGGCCCAGTACGGCATCCTCCGCGGCAATGGAGACATCGCAGCACATCTGCAGATAGCAACCTGCGGCGAGGCAGTGGCCGTGAACCTGGGCAATGACCGGCTTCGGAAAATAAAGAATCCTTTTGTAACGGGCGCTGATACCCCGCAGGGTTCTCAAAGCGCTGCCCTCGGTCCACTCGCTTCGCCCCTCGGGGATGGTGGTATAGGGACTTCCCTTGAGGTCATAGCCGGAGCAGAAGGCCTTGCCGGCGGCAGCGAGGATGACCACGCGCACAGCCGGATCCTTCTCGGCTACGTCGAAGGCGGCATCCAGGTCTCTGATCAGGGCATGGTTCAGGGCGTTGCGTTTTTCCGGGCGGTTCATGGTAATCTTGGCAATGCGATCCCTGGCATCGTACAAAACCGTTTCCAAATTCATGATTTATCCCCTTCTTTTGCTTCATACAAAGGCCTGCATCCCTAACAGTTCCCTGGCCACGATGAGCTTCTGGATCTGGGTCGTGCCGTCGGGAATCGTCATCACCCGCGCCCCCCGGAAAAGTCTTTCCACGGGGTATTCGGGGGAAAGGCCATAGGCGCCGTGTATCTGGACGGCCATGGAGGTCACCTTGACGGCCGCCTCGGTGGCATAGAATTTGGCGATGGAGGCTTCCCGATGACAGCGCACCCCCTTGGCCGCCAGAACGGAAGCCCGATAGGTGAGGAGTCGCGCGGCGTCGGTCAGGGCCGCCATCTCGGCGATCATGTCCTGGATGAGTTGGAACTGCCCAATGGGCCTTCCGAATTGTGTCCTTTCCTTGGCATAGCGGATGGCGGCATCGAGGGCCCGCTGGGCGAAGATCACGCTGTTGAGGGCCACGAGACACCGGGCCGACTGGAAAATGATCATGGTTTCCTTGAGGCCTTCCCCCGGGACGCCAATCAGGTTCTCCCTGGGAACCCGGCAGTCCGTAAAGACAAGCTCTCCCACTGTGGGGACCCTCCGGTCGTCTCCTAACAGGGGAAGGGTGCGGGTCTCGAAAGGCGAGACATCCTTATCCACAATGAGAAAATTCAACCCCCGCCGTCCCCGTTCCGGATCCACACTGGTCAGGACGAGTGCCAGATCGGCAAAGGCGCCATTGGTGATCCACATCTTGGTGCCGTTCAGGATATAGTGCTCACCGTCGGCTACAGCCCTGGTCTGGATGTCCACGGGGTTCGAGCCCACATTGGGCTCCGTGATCGCCGTACAGCCGATCTTGTCGCCGGCCATAAGGGGCGGGAGGAAGACGTTCTTCTGGGCATCGCTTCCCATTCTATAGATCAAGCTCGGGATGCCCGAGGTGATCATGACGGGAAGGAAAATGAAGGGATCCAGTTCCTCCATGAGTAGAACATATGTGAGAAAATCGAGGCCGGCGCCCCCGAACTCCTCGGGCACGGTATTACCCAGGTAACCCAGCGGGATCAACTTCTTGAACAGGGTCTTTATCTGGTCGGGTGTAAGGGGCTGATCTTCCGGAAATTGAGCCAGATAGGGGTCCACCTCCCGCTCCATGAGTTTGCGTGCCGATTCCTTGAGCATTTTTTGTTCATCGGTCAATTCGAAGTCCATGATGCTTCCCCCTTGTATCTATGGATTTCCGCTTCCCGCTATTTGGCAAGCACTGCAGGCAGATCGGCGTCCGTCGTGATGACTCCCTCGATCAACAGATCGGCGATCTCTTCATCGGAGAATCCCAGGATCTCCCGGTAGATGTATTCGTTGTCCTCCCCCAGGCAGGGGGCGGGTTTCGAGATGTTGTCCGGCGTCTTGGAAAGCCGATAGGCGGGCGCGTTGTAGCTGTGTTTGCCGATCACCTTGTGTTCGAGGATGCGGAAATGTTCGCGATGCTTCAATTGGGGATCATTGAAAAGGTCCTCGGGCCGCGCCACCGGCCCGCAGGGAACGCCGGCACTTTGCAGAGTGGCCATGATCTGCTCCGGCGGGTAATTTTTGGTCCATGTTCCGATGAGTTCATCCAGGACATCCTCGTTTTCCTTCCTCGCAAGGATGGTCGAAAACCGTCCATCCTCCCGCCACTCGGGATGATCCATCACCCGGCAGAGGGACTCCCACTCGGCCTCGCTGCGGACGGCGATGACCACCCACCGGTCAATCCCCATGCATGGATAGGCGCCGTGGGGAACCATGTACCGGTCCCGGTTGCCCATCCTACCGGCGATGCGCCCGTTGACGGCATAGTCCAGCAGATAAGGCCCCAGGAAGGTGATCCCCGCTTCGATCTGGGCCTGATCGAGATACATGCCCCGGCCCGTCTTGCGTCGGTGGAGGAGAGCGCCCACAACGGCAATGGTGAGATACCAGGGTGAAATGAAATCCGTATAATTATTGAAGATGTGCGGCGGGTCCATATCGGGCCAGCCCGTCACATGCGAAAACCCTCCCATGGTGGCGGCAAACATGCCGTAGCCGCCGAATTTTGCATAGGGACCGTACTGCCCCTGCTGGCAGGTGGAATAATAGATGATATCGGGTTTTGTCTTCCGGCAGCTCTCATAGTCCAGACCCCACTTGCCCATGGTCCCGGGCGTCATGCCGTCCGTCACGATATCGGCCCAATTGACGAGCTTCTGGGCGATTTCCTTCCCTTTCGGCCTGTTCATGTCCAGGCTCATGCCGTACTTGTTCGTGTTGAAGGCCGCAAAAAAAGCACTGCGGTCGATACCGGCAATGAAATCCTTGAAGGGCATGATCAATCTCAGGGTGTCGGGATACCGGTGGCATTCGACCCGCACCACCGTGGCGCCATGCTCGGCCAGTTCCCTGGCCACCTGGGGACCGACCCCCACCCAGGAAAAATCCGCTACCTTCAATCCCTCGAATATTTGCTTTCCCATTTTTTCCCCTCCTGTACGGAAAACTCCGGCTATATGATGCCCCGGCATTTGAGAAGTGTCAGATCGTCTTTGGAGAAACCCAGCTCCTTTACATAGATCTCTTCGTTGTGCTCACCGATGAGTGGCGCCCGACGTCGGATTTGCCAGGACGCTTCCGACATCTTCACCGGCGATCCCGGGTAGCTGACGGTTTCCCCGATTTCCGGGTGTTCCACATTTTGCCAATAATCTCTGGCCTCAAGCTGGGGGCTTTTCATGATATCGGCGACGGTCGCAACCGGTGCAATGAGGAGAGACTCCTGCACGGCCCGTTCCAGCAGTTCCGCCTTTGTCTTGGTCCGGAGAAATCCACCGATGATCCCCGTCTGATAGTCCAGTTCCTCCTGAGTGATGGACAAGGCATCGAACTGCGACCAATCCACGTCCTTGAGCTCGAGGCACATGCCCTCCTCGTTGGCCCATTTCATGAGCCTTTTCGTCGAGGTCACGATTCCCGCCTGGGCGCCGCCGCCGGGCCAGTGAACCACATGCCCGTCCTTGCAGGCATAGATGAAACGCACGTTGAGCAAACCTTTTGCGGTGACGCTCCGCGAGAAAGGGCCGCTCCCCCGGATATTGACCTTTACCACATCCCAAACCTCGGAAGCCACCATCAGGGTCAGGATCACGGCCTGCTGGATCGACACGTCCACCTGCTGGCCCTCGCCCTGGAGCTCGCGGTAATAATGGGCTAACATTGAGCCCTGCGCGGCGTGCAGACCTCCCAGGAAATAGGATTGAGGATCGGCGCTGATTCGTACGGGCGCGCGGTCAGGCTGCCCGTAAAGCTGCATGATCCCGCCCATGGCCGAGCAGACGATATCCGTGGCCTGGTAATGGGCATAGGGACCGCTCTGACCGAAGGGGGTGATGGATGTCATGACGATCCCGGGGTTGATCGCCTCCAGGTGACTGTACCCCAGCCCCAGGCCGTCCATATACCCCGGATCGAAGGACTCGATGACGAAATGGGCGCCCTTGACCAGCCTTCGAAAGATGTCCTTCCCGTCGGGACTTGCGACATCGAGGCTGATGCCCCGCTTGCTGGCGCCGGAATACCACCAGAAGAGGCTATTTTCCGGGGTCGGAATGTCATGATAAAAGGGGCCGATGCTCCGGGACGGGCTGCCCCCGGGGGGCTCGATCATGACGACGTCGGCGCCGAGATCGCCCAGAATCTTCCCGCAGAGATGCCCTCTCTCATTGGTAAGATCCAGAACACGATAACCGCTTAACACTGATTCTGCCTGCTTTTCCAAGATGCCACCTCCTGTTCTTATGCGGGATTGGATATAGGTTAACATCTACTCGAAACAAAGGACTTTCCAATGAACAGAACGGGTCGGTTACATATTCGGTGTTATTTTAGCACGATGATCAGACATAAATGAACACCTTTTATTGCTTTTCGGAATGATCCTGAGACGGCTTTATCATGCCGGGCAGGACGATCAGACGGTCACCGGGGGTGATGGCTTTCGTGCCGTTCAGCCGATTCCAGATGAGCAGCGCCGGAAGGGGCACGTGGAAGCGTTCGGCGATGGAAGAAAGGGTATCCCCCGTCTTGACCTCGTAGGTGTGGGTTTTGGACTCATGCAGCCACTGGCGGCGCAGGTCTTCAAACCGCGTTTCAAAGCCCGGGGCGCTTCCTTTGGGAATCCGCAAAGAATGAGTGCCCCGGGGAAGATAGTACCCCCGAATCTCGGGGTTCAAGTCCTTGACGACCTTGAACCAGGTCCCCGCCGCCCCGGCTATGACAGACAGGGGCACATCGGTGGGGCAATCGACCTTGACAGAGTCGAACTCCAGTGGGGGATAGAGATCTTCTTTCGCCATCTTGAATCCATATTTTTCGGGGCTGGACAGGATGAGCTTCGCGGCGATGATCCGGAAAAGGTATTGCTGGGTTTCCAAAGGGAGATAAAGGCGGTAGTAGTCATTAGCCTTCTGGACCAGGATTTCAGCCTTCAAACCCTCTTCACCCATGTTGTAGGCGGCGGCCGCCAGGGTCCAGGAGCCGAGTTCCTTGTAAAGCTTCTTCAGATAGCGGACGGCAGCCTCCGTGGATGAAAAGATGCTTCTGCGCTCGTCCCGCTCCGGCGTGATCCTGAGCCCGTAGTTCCGGCCCGTAGCCTCCATGAACTGCCAGTAGCCGGTGGCGCCCTTCGAGGAGCCTGCATGGGGCAGCAGCGCGCTTTCCGCGATTACCATATGCTTGAGATCATCAGGCAGGCCGGCGGCACGCAGCGTCTCTTCAATGTAGGGCATGTAGCGACCGGAGCGCTTGAGCCAGAGGACGACCTGGGCCTGGTTCCCGAGGACCAGGAGCAGTTCCTTCTCGAGCCGCTCCCGGACCTCCGGCTCCCGGATGGGAACTGCTTCGCCACAGAAATCCAGGGGTTCCTCGACCCGGAGAAAGGAAACAAGGGGGGGGGCGCCGGGAGCGGAGCAAACTTCCGGGGGACCGGCCCAGGACGATGTACAGGTAAGAAATAGAAGGACAAAAACAAGCTGAATCCGGGGTATGGCAAGCTTCATGATACGCTCCAACCTGACCTTTCTTCAGGATAATGACAATTGATCCCTTCGTTAAAAGTCGAAATTTGGTCTTTTTTGTCATTCCAGTGAAAACGGGAGGACAGCCTTGCGCCCTTTTTATCAGAAAAGAGCGGCTTCCCACAACCCTTATCGATACATGCCCGAGAGGAAATGAGGATAGGCGACAATCCATAGTAAGAAATGAAGTCCCGCCGACCGAGAGCCACCCGGGGGACGGATGCTCTCCCGTAGGGATTCCTGCACAGTTAGAGGGTCTTCCGGACAGACACTTTTTTACTTTTGCATTGACAGCCCCCGGTCCGTCCATTAGAGTAGCGCCATTCAGAATGCGGGCAGCGATTCATTACATCCAACCCAACATCAACAATCCGGGAGGTATCGGCATGGACAAGGCGGAAACGGCACTGGGCGATATCCGGGTACTCGATCTCGCCGATGAAAAGGGCCTCTACTGTGGCAAGCTCCTCGCAGACCTGGGCGCCAATGTCATCAAGATCGAGAAGCCGGGCGGAGATCCTGCACGCAACAGGGGACCCTTTTATCAGGACGAACCGGATCCTCAAAAAAGCCTTTACTGGTTTCAATTCAACACCAGCAAGCGGAGCATCACCCTCAATCTGGAGACGGCCGATGGCCGGGAGATTTTCAAAAAACTCGTCGAGGGCGCCGATGTCCTGGTGGAGACCTTCCCCCCCGGCTACCTCGACGGTCTGGGACTGGGATACGCAGCGCTGCGGGAGATCAATCCCGACATGGTGATGGCTTCCATCACCCCTTTCGGTCAGACGGGACCCTACAGCCAGCTCCAGGGCACGGATATCATCGGCCAGGCCATGGGCGGCATCATGTACCTGGCCGGGTTTCCTGACAACCCGCCGAACCGCCTCTACGGCTCCCAGGCCTACCACATGGCCTCGGTCCAGGCCGCCGCCGGCATCCTGACGGCCCTCTACGCCCGCGAGGTCAGTGGAGAGGGACAGCACGTGGACGTCTCGATGCAGGAGGCCGTGGCCATCGCCCAGGAATCGGCCATGCAGACCTTCGACCTCCGCAGGGAGATCCGCAAGCGGACGGGATCCAGCGGTCTGGTGCCCGCCCATCCCGCCATGGGCACGTACCCCTGCAAGGACGGCTACGTCAATTTCTTTATCCTCGACTGGCTGACGCTTTTCGACTGGATGGAAAAAGACGGCATGATCGGCGACCTGCGGGAGAAACACCAGGCCGTCATCGATAAGCTCACCGATCTGATGTTTATTTTCGGGATCACCATGAATCTGGAAGCCTATGACAAGTTTCTCGACGAGGATTTCCCCCCCGTGGAGAATCAGCTCAAGGCGTTTCTCATGAGCAAGACCAAGCAGGAACTGTACGAAGGCGGGCAGGGGCGACGTATCCAGCTTTCCATGGTCAGCACCGTGGAGGATCTGCTGGCGAGCCCCCAGCTCAATGCCCTGGGGTATTTCGTCGACGTGGAACACCCGGACCTGGGGGCCACCCTCAAGTATCCCGGCGCCCCCTACCATCTGTCGGCAACACCCTGGCGGATCGAGAGACGGGCCCCGCTGATCGGAGAGCATAACCTGGATATCTACGAAAAGGAAATGGGATTTTCCCGGGAAAAAATCATCCAGCTCAAACAGGGCGGAATCATATAGGAGGTGGGATCATGGCAGAAAAGCGATTACCCTTCGAAGGATTGAGAGTTTGCGACTTCACCTGGTTTGCCGCCGGTCCCGTCGCCACCAAGCTGCTGGCCGACCACGGGGCCGAGGTCATCAAGATCGAGTCCATGACCCACTTCGACAGGCTGCGGTTCGTCCAGCCCGTCCCCGATGACAAGGCCGGAAACCTCAACTGCGGCGGTTTTTTCAACAATTTCAATTCGAGCAAGTATTCCATGACCCTCAACCTCGCCCACCCCAAAGCGGTGGACATCGCCACCAAACTCATCATGGCAAGCGACATCGTGGTGGAGAACTTCTCCCCCCGGGTGATGGAAAAGCTGGGACTCACCTATGAAAAATTCGCCCCCCAGAGGCCCGACCTCATCTGGGTGGATCAGCCCATGCAGGGCCTGACCGGCCCCCATAAATACTATGCCGGGTTCGGGGCATTGATCACTCCCCTGGGCGGCCTCGCCCACCTCACGGGATTTCCCAACCGGCCTCCCGTAGGCTCCGGTACGAACTATACGGACTACGTCATCAACTGCGGACATCTCTTCATCGCCACCGCGGCGGCCCTCCGCCGCCGGAAAAAAACGGGCAAGGGGCAGCACATCGTCATGTCCCAGTTCGAGTCCGCCGTGACCATTTTGGAGACGGCCATCCTGGATTATACGGTCAACGGCAGGGCCCACTCCCGAAACGGAAACCGCGATCCCCAGGCGGCGCCCCACGGCGCCTATCGCTGCAAGGGGGAGCGGAGGGAATGCGTCTACATTTCGGCCAGAGGCCCCAGGAAAGGAGTCAAGGACGATCGGTGGTGCGCCATTGCCGTCTTCACGGACGCGCAGTGGCAGGCCTTCTGCCGGGTCATCGGCGATCCCTCCTGGACAAAAGAACCGCGGTTCGCGACCCTCACCGCCCGCAAGGAAAACGAAGACGAGCTGGATCGCCTCATAGAGCAATGGACGATCGATCGGGCGCCGGAAGAGGTCATGCTCCTCCTGCAGGCGGCAGGCGTTCCCGCCGGTGTCTGCCAGGACGCCGAAGACATTCTGGTCCTCGATCCGCACATGAAAGCCAGGGGATACTACGTCTATCTCGATCACCCGGAAGCGGGGCGCACCGCCTACGACGGCCCCCCGTTCCGGCTATCAGCGACTCCGGGGCAACTTCGAATGCCCGCGCCGAGAATGGGCGAACACACCGATTTCGTCTGCAAGAACATTCTCGGCATGTCCGAAGAAGAGATCAACCAGTGCATCGTGGACCACGTCTTCGAATAGAAGGGGCGCTCCCTCCCACCAAGGGAGGGAGCAATTTCATCGGAAAATGAACACCAAACTAATTGAATTATACCGGATGAAATTCTCATCATCCCGGTGGTACCCAGGATAGAGCAGCGTCATGCCCATCTGATCACGAGAATCAGATCTTCCGGGCGATCTCGGCAGCTTCGGCAGTAGCCTGGAGTAGCTTACGCGGTTTCTTTGCATCGCCAATCACAAAAATATTGCCAATCTTGTCTTTGATTTCTACCAGCAAGTTGTCGACCGGCCTCACTCCCATGGCCAGAATGACATATTCCACACCGCGAATGGATTCCTCTTGGCCGTTTCTGACAAATACCACGCCATCGTCGAGGATTTCCTTGAGCTCGGAGTTGAGAAGAATCCGCACCCGCTTTTCGCGCAACCTTTCCAGGAGCAGATGTCTCGGTTCAGCAACACCGTCTATGGCGAGTTTATCCCGCATTTCCAGGATGGTGACCTCCGTGGGAGCCGCAGAGAAGTTGTCGCTCGTTTGTGCCAGGAAATCGGCCGTTTCACAGCCGACGAGACCTCCGCCGATAATTACGACCTTCCCGGCCATTGAGGCCTTATTGCCGGCCAGGGTATCCCAGGCGGTGACGACCAACTCTTTATCGATTCCGGGGATGTTTTCCGGGATCGACGGTGCGGCGCCGGTAGCAACGATGACG
>Ga0315283_10002518_pt1 | contig 15337 bp, 20 predicted proteins | sample YL17G09_0_MG_FD_204541 | JGI IMG/M metagenome (GOLD analysis project Ga0315283, IMG submission 204541) | Sediment microbial communities from Yellowstone Lake, YNP, Wyoming, USA - YL17G09_0 | ecosystem: Environmental > Aquatic > Freshwater > Lake > Sediment | place: USA: Wyoming | collected... | reverse complement strand
TCACAATAAAAACCTCGCGCAGCATCAAGGAGATCGAGCACGAGATGTCCCGCACCCAGAAGAACAAGGCCACGGAGTACCACCTAGGTCAGCTGAAGGCCAAGCTGGCAAAGCTCCGAACGCAGCTGCAGGAGCCCGCCAAGGGCGCCGGCGGCGGCGCGGGCGACGGCTTCGAGGTGCAGAAGTACGGCGACGGCCGCGTCGCGCTCATCGGCTTCCCCTCGGTCGGCAAGTCCACCCTGCTGACCGTCCTGACCGGAACGGCCTCCGAGGCGGCGGCCTACGAGTTCACGACGCTCACGTGCATCCCGGGCGTCATCCGCTACAACGACGCCAAGATCCAGCTGCTCGACCTGCCCGGCATCATCGAGGGCGCCGCCGACGGCAAGGGGCGCGGCAGGCAGGTTATCGCCGTGTGCAAGTCGGCCGACCTGCTGCTGATGGTCCTGGACGCGTCGAGACCCGCCGCGCACCGCGCCATCCTCACGAGGGAGCTCGAGGCCGTAGGGATGCGCCTCAACCGCAGGCCCCCGCGGATCTACTTCAAGAAGAAAAAGACGGGCGGGATCGCATTCAACGCGACGGTCCCGCTGACGCGGGGCATGGATCAGAGTCTCTGTCAGAGGATCCTGCAGGAGTACAAGATCCACAACGCAGAGGTGCTGTTCCGGGAGGACTGCGGGGCCGACGAGCTGATCGACGTGATCGAGGGGAACAGGTACGAGTTGTTTTTTGGGTTCTTTTCTTGGGGTTCCCCCACCCTTTCAACGAGGCCCCCCGACGAAAGAGAAAGAGAGGCTCACCCTTCCTTTTCCTGTTCTCTCTTGGACAAAAAAACGCCACCACCGCCACCACCGCCACCACCAAACTTGAACACCAATCAGGCGGTACGTCAAGTGCCTCTACGTCTACAACAAGATCGACGTCTGCTCCATCGAGGAAGTGGACGCCCTCGCCCGCCTCCCCTACTCGGTGCCCGTCTCGGCCTCGGCGGAGCTCAACATCGACGCGCTGCTCGCGAGCCTGTGGCAGGAGATGGCGCTCGTGCGCGTCTACACGAAGAAGGTGGGCGGCAAGCCCGACTTCGAGGACCCCGTGGTGCTGAGTGGCGACCGCGGCGGCGTGGGGGTGGCCGCGCTCTGCGCGCACGTGCACAGGCAGATGGCGAGGGAGCTCAGCCACGCGCTCGTCTGGGGCACGAGCGCCAAGCACTACCCGCAGCGCTGCGGCCTGGCGCACGTCCTGGAGGACGAGGACGTCGTGCAGCTGGTGAAGCACAAGGTCATGCCGACGACGGGGGCCGGGGCCGTGGCGGGGGGGCTGCTGGGGGTCGGCGGCGACGGGGGGGGCCGGGGCGCGGGGGGGCCCGCGCCCGACCGGATCGCCGACCGGGAGAAAAAGGCGCCGCTGCGGTCTTGATTGTTTTTTTTTGTTTTGGTCTTTTTGCCCCCCCTCCGCCTCTCCGAGTGTATCTTCAAACGACGTCCAGTGCTTTCGCTGCTTCTCTCCCTTTTTCCATCCTGATGTGCATGTCTTTAGATTTTACAAGTGAGGGGCTGGGCAGAAAAGAAGGATAACAAAAAAAACGTCGGCGTTCTAGTAGACGTCCCGGCTGGGGGAGGCGAAGGCCCCGCCCGGGCCGCCAAAGTGGCCCCCGCCTCCCCCGCCCATCCCTCCTCCGCCGCTGCCGCCGCCGTTTCCGCCGGCGCTGCTGACGCCGCCGCCCTCCGTCGCCGCCCTGAGGTGCGCCGCCAGCGCAAAGTTGCTCAGCTCGAGCTGCTGCACGCGGGCCCTCGCCTCCTGCAGCGCCCTCGTCAGGGCCAGGGACTCCTGCTGCCGCTGCTGAGCCGAGGCCTGCAGCCGCGAGGCCTGCAGGGCGACGGCGCGCTTGAGCAGCGAGCAGTCGCGCTCGAGCGCCGCGGCCCTGGCCGCCGTCGCGGCCGCGGAGGACTCGGCGGGTGACCCCGACCCCGCGGCGGTGGCAGCGACGCGCAGCAGCAGCGCCGCCTCGAAGCCGCGCAGCACCGTCGCGGCCCGGCTCCTCGCGTCCCCGACGTCCGAGGCGGCGGCCATCTCTCCGACGAGCCCCTCGGCCCAGGCATCGACCTCGGCGGGCGGGGCCGAGGCCGCCGCCGCGGCGGAGGGGTCTGAGCTGTTTTGTCGAGCGGCGCCGTTGCCGGCTTCGACAGACGCCGATTTCCTCCCAGCGTCGCCCTCCGCCGCTGCTCCTGGGGCCGGGGAGGCCGCGCCGGAGCGCGCCCCCGCCGACTCCGAGCCCGGGACGGAGGGGGCCACGAGCTCGGGCGTCGCCCGGCCAGAGGTGCCCGCGGCGGCGGCGCCTGCCGAGGCTCCTCCGACGACCCTTCCGTCTCCGCCGCACTCGCCCTTCGCGCCACCGCCGAGGAGGACGGCGGTGCCGTCGGGCCTCAGCCGGAGCTCGGAGAGTCTGCGCACAGCGGCATCGATGTCGTCGCCGCACGAGTAGAGCACGTCGGCGACGTCCTGAGAGAGTTGGTTCGGGGCGGTTGGGGTTGGGGGTAGAGAGGGAAGGAAGGAGGAAGAGGTTCAGAGAAAGCGACGAAAGAGCGGAGAAGAAATGGCGGCATCGAAAAGAACAAAGCGAAGAAGGAAAAAAGTCCCCCTCGTTCTCTCCTTACCTGCTCCGCCATTTCCGGGAACAGAGCGCGCAGCGCCGAGAGAGTGGTCGGCCCGGCCGCGTACGAGGGGGTTGAAGCGGCTGCAGCAGCCTCCTGGACGAAGCAGCGACCGGCGCTTGCTCCTCCTCCTCCGCGGCGCCGCTTCGAGACGACCGCCGCCCCGACGACGACCGCCGCCGCCGCGTCCGCGCTCGGTGCGCTCGCTGCTCCTCCCTGTTGCTGCTGCTGCTGGTGGTGGAGGTTATTTCTGTCACTCTGGTTGGTGTCGTTGACCTCGAGGGCTCGCTTGTTATTGATGTTGGGACAGGTGGGCGAGACAGCAAGCTCGCAGGCGGACATGAAGATGTTGAAGGAAGAGAGAAAAAGAAAGTTCGAGTGCCAGCAACGAAAGAGAACGAGGGAGAGAGATTGCTCTTTACTCCCTTCGCTCTCTGCGCCTCGCTCTCTTCTCAACGCACGCGTGCGCCGTGGAGTAGCGCGAGGCCGGCGAGACGCCCGCGAGGAGGACGAGCGGAATGTGCGGTCGGGTGGCACGCTCGCGGCAGCAGAGAAGAAGTTCCAAGAGAATGAGAAAGAGCGAGAGTGGAAGAAGAGCTGCTGAAAGGGGAAGAAAAACCGGAAAAAAAAGCGGCACTTGCTCTCTCTAGAACAAAGGAGGAGAAGAACCCCTGTCTCTCTGCTCTCTACTTACTCCCACCTCTCTTTCAACAACAACGACAATGCTCACCGCTCTCGGCCGCCGCGGCTCCCGCGGCGCGCTGGCGGCGCTGGCCCGCGCGGCGCGAGGGGGAGAGGTACGGCGACTATTTTTTCCCAAACGTCAGTCAGAGCGATCGACGATGGGTTCTTTTTTCGCATCGGTCGCGAGCCTTTTGCGCCTTTTGCTTGGCCCTCTTGGCCTCTTTTTCTGCAGCGATATGCAGATACGACGAGGCTTCGGGTTTATCAGCAGCGAGGGAGGATCAGGCGCGGGACAAGAGAGGGGCTTTCGCAAGGCGATGGAATCGAGACGAGGGCAAACGGAAGCGACGACGACGGCCGTCGAGAGAGAAAAGATGCTTTCCTCTCAATGGATCTCCCTCGTTCTGCTCTTGCGCGGACTCTCTCTCCCTCTTCGTCCCGCGAGCGTGTGGATTACGGTGCTTGTGCTCTACGGCTCCAGCAGCGCAGTTAACAATTCTCTGCTCGCAAGCTCACTTTTTCCTCCCCAATAAAAAAATGTTCAATTTTCAGGCATCGACGACGCTCGCCTCTTCCTCTTCGTCGACCTCCACCTCGACGACTGCCGCTGCCGCCCCTCTGCTGTTGCTCTCTTCCCGCGGCTTCGCCACCAACTCCCACGACGTCTTCAACACCCACCGCGAGTCCGCCGACAACAACAAGCAGACCACCTTCGACTTCACCGAGGCGAACTACGAAAAGGCGGCCGAGATCCTGTCTCACTACCCCAAAAACTACGCGCAGTCGGCGACGATCCCGCTGTTGGACTTGGCGCAGCAGCAGAACGGGGGGTGGCTGTCGCTCGCGGCGATGAACAGGGTGGCCGCGGTGCTGGACGTGCCGCCGATCAGGGTCTACGAGGTGGCGACGTTCTACACGATGTTTAATAGGTGAGTGAAAGTTTTTTTGGGTTTTTGGTTTTCGAGTTTTTTTTCTTCTTTCGGGTTTTCGAGGTCAAGCTCGAGAGGGAAAGGAAAGGAACTCACACTCTTTTTTCTTCCTCGCTCCTCGATTCGAAACCGAAACCAAAACCGAAACGAAACAAAACAGGTCCAAGATCGGGCAGTACCACGTGATGGTCTGCGGCACCACGCCCTGCAGGCTCGCCGGGGCCGAGCTAGTGATGAAGGCGATCTCGGAGAGGTGAGAGGAGTTTTTTTCCCCTTCCATTTCTTCATTTTTTCTATCATCGTCTTTTTTGGGGGAGAAGAACAAAAAAAAGACTCACACTTTCGACTCTCCTCTCTCTCTCGCTTTCTCTCCATGCACAACACAACAGGCTCGGCGGCATCGGCTACGGCCAGACCTCCGCCTGCGGCAAGTTCACCCTGGGCGAGATGGAGTGCATGGGCAGCTGCGTCAACGCCCCCATGGTCGCTGTCGCCGACTACACGAGCGGCTCCGAGGGGTTCACTTACAACTACTACGAGGACCTGACGGCCTCTGACGCCGTCGCCGTGGTCGACGCGCTCGACAGAGGGGAGAAGCCGAAGAAGGTCGGGTCGCAGCACCGGCTGGTGGCTGAGCCGGCGGGGTCGGCCTCGACGGGCGAGTGGAAGCAGGCCGAGGGCGGCCGGACGCTGACGTTTGAGAAGAGCGGCGGGAAGCCTCCGGGCCCCTACTGCAGGGACCTGGACGCCCCCGAGGCGCAGATGGCGCCGCCGCCGCCGCCTCCGGCAGCAGCAGCAGCAGCGAAGAAGTAGGTAGTGGAAGAGGGAGGGAGTGGGAACCTGTGATTCAATAAAGAAAACGAGGTCCTGAGTTTTTTTACAGTGCTTTCAGTTTCATTTTTTTCTCTCTCTCTGAGTCTCTTTCTCTCTTTCTCTCTCTCTCTCTCCCTGTTTCTTGTCAGGCTGCGTTGTTCTCCTGTTTTGCGTGCGCGTTTGAAAGGGCAGGAATAAGAAAGTGAGCCGCTCTTCATTCTCTCTCTTCTCGGTCCAAAGAAAGCAAAAAAAAAACGCCTCAGATTTTTGTTTTAATTTTTGTTCTCGTCATCTTTCTCTTTCTTTCGTACATTCGTTCATTTCTTTCTTTCCCTTTCTCTCTCTCTCGAATTCATATCACGTCCCGAGAGAGAAAAAATGGCGGAGGAGCAAAAGGAGCGAGAGAGGGAAGAAGGATTATCTCCTTTTCTCCTCCCACCTCTCCTTCCTCCCTCGACCCCGCTTTCCTCTTTCTCGAGGTTTGATAAAAAACGAGAGAAAAAGAAAAGGAGAAAAGAACGACGAAAGCTCAAGAATAGGACTACAGAGAAGAATTTTGATCATCCCCGGCGGATGGTTTCGCTTTGCTTGCAAACGCAGGGAGGAGGAAAGAAAACGGAAACGCACCTATGTCTTTTTTGGAAGCACGGCGAGACGGACAGAGGCGAAGGAGAAGGAGAAGACGAAAAAAGATATCATCACTTTTCGTCGACTATTTTCCCGTCTTCGTCGATGACCCTTTCCTTCAGGAACTTGCTCCCTTCTTTGAGGACCTGATAAGAGCCTCGGGGCTCCGAGCCCGGTTCGGACCTCAGGCAGTCGACGAGCGTGGAAAGGGCCGGCCTGAGCAGGTCGAGGCGGAGGGAGACAAAGGCCTGAAAAAAGGACGAAGAGAGAGGAGAAGAGAAGAGAAGAGCAGAGTTTGAGGTTGAGAACAAGGAGAGCAATCAAAAATTTGTTTTTTACTTGTTGCCCCCATTTTATCTCACCTGCACGACGTCCTCTACGCGGTCGTTGCAGCGGTGTGGCCTGGAGACCCGCGGCGATTGGTGCGCCGGGTCCGCCGAGGAGGAGGACGAGGCAGCAGGAGATGGCATCCGACAAAGTTTTTTTTGTTTGAAATTCTGAGTGCGGAAAAACTCATTTTTTTCTTTCGCCATCAAGTTGCTGTCGTCGCCGCCGCACCCTTCGAAAGACGATGCGTCTCTCGGAATCGGCGTGCTGCGAGCTCAGCGCTGCGCACAGTGCCCAGCAGATCAAGCGTGTCGATGCCTCCAAGTTGGACGTCGAAGAGGTGCGTACATCTCGGATAGAGAGCGAGAGAGCGAGAGAGCGAGAGATGGCATGCGAGCTGCATCGCTTTGTAGTCGAGCTAGCCGCCGACGCTGACGACAGCGTAACCAGCAGCTGTTCCTTGACCCGTACCGGGCCAACAGCAGCTCAACCAACAGCTCACCCAGCAGCCCTCTCTCTCTCCAAAACAAAACAAAAACAGGTCGACGACCTCTCGTCGCTCACGTCCCTGATCCGACTCGACCTCAGCGACAACCCGAGGCTGCGCTCCCTCGAGCCGGTGCTGCGCTCGACGTCGGGCTCGCTGAAGCACGTCGTCGCCGCCCGCTGCACCGGCCTCTCGTCCCCCTCCTCCTCCGCGCTCCTCCTCCCGCGGGGCCTCTCCCTGCCGCGCCTCCGCGTCATCGACCTCACCTCGTGCGGCCTAGCGACCTTCGACGCGACGGCGGCCCCGAAGCTGGCCGCGCTCATCCTGACGGGCAACCCCGGAATCACCATTTCGGGCCTCGCGGGCTGCGCCGAGCTCGCGACGCTCGTCGTCAAGGGCTGCGAGCTGACCGACGAGTCGCTCTCGCTCGCGCTGCGCGGCGCCGCCTCGCTGTCCAAGCTGTCCGCGGCGGGCAACAGGCTCGAGGGCGGCGAGCGGCTCGACCTGAGCGCCCTGAGCGGGACGCTGTCGGAGCTGCGGCTGGGCCGCAACGCCCTCGCCGCGCTGCCGCGCGGCCTGTCGCCGAGGCTGCGGCTGCTCGACGCCGGGGGGAACGCCGGGCTGGGGCCCCTGAGGAGCGTCGTCGCGGAGCTCTCTCGCATTTCGGCGGGGGCAGGAGGCGGGAGCGGCAGCTGGCTCCGCTCCGTGACGCTCAGGGGGACGGCAGCGGCGCTCGAGGAGGGGTACGAGGCCGCGGTCGCGGCGGCGGCGCCTTCTTTGAGGGTCCTCGATGACAAGAGGGTCGCCTCCAGGGACGATAAAACCCCCGCTGCTGTCGCGGAGCAGGAAGAGGAGGGGGGGGGGGGCGGCGGAAGAGAGGTCGGAGTCGGGAAGGAAAGGAGGAGGCAGCGGCCGAGCGCCGGCGCCGGCGCCGTCGCCGTCGCCGTGGGGAAGCTCGCGGGCGAGACGGGGCTCTCGCTCCCTCGGCCGCCGCCGCTTCCCGAGGGACCGCGCACGTCCGTCGACCTCCCTCTGCCGCCGCCTCGTCCTCCTCAGCCTCCGCCGCCGCCTCCTCCCGCGACGCCAGAGGCCGAGGCCGCGGCGAGGAAGAGCGGCGAGAAGCCCGGCGGCGGCAGCGGCGCGAGGGTGATCGAGGTGCGGAAGAAGAAGGCGAGGAAGGGCCAGGGCGCGGGGAGCAGCGAGAACGAGGCCGGCGGCGGCGGCGGCGTTGCGACCGGCAAGGAGGCCGCGCGCCTGCTCGCTGCCGCTGCTGCGGGTGCAGGGGAGTGCATTCTGGAAGAGGTCGGGGGCTGGTGAGAGGCCCCTTCGTGTGACACTGTAGCAACAGAAAGGGAGTGTCCTCACTTTTTTTCCTTCTTCAATTCTCGTTCTCTTTCTCTCATCGCCGGCGTTTTCTCAACGCCCGCCATGAGCCGCAGCCTGGCCTCTCTCCTCGCGCCAAGGCTGGTGGCCTCAGCCAGGAGGAGCTGCTCGCTGCTGGCAGCAGCGTCGCCGCCGCCGCCGGCGTCGTCGTCGTCCTCTGCAGCGGCGGTGGCGAGTTCTTCGATCTCGTCGTCGTTGTCGCAGTCGGCCGCAGCCGCAATCGGTCCTCCTCCTCATCGATGCTTCGCCTCGCTCTCCTGCTCGACCTCTTACTCCTCGGCGTCGACGCTCCAAGTGTGTGCGCAACACATAAGAGAGCGTCAGCGACAGCCTGTCGGCGGACTCTCTCGAGGATACGCCGCTTCGTCGTCCTCATCTTCTTCGTCGAGCAGCGACGATGACGACGACGATCGGAGGGGGGAATCCGAATCCGACGGCGAGCAGTCGACCTCTGGCTCCTCCGTCGTGCCCCCGCTGCCTCCAGGCGCCTCCCGCGCCGAGGAGCTCCTGCACGAGATCGAGACGAGCCCTCGAGCGCGAGCGCGGTAAGTTTTTGGTGTTTGCATCGGCCCAAGAGAAGGAATAGGAAGACAAAAGATTTCTCCCCCGCTCACAACCTCAACCCCCTACCCCCCTCCCCACTCACCCCCCGCAATCCCCCCCTCCGCTCACTCGCAACCAGCTACCTCCTCACCCGCGTCATGGACGGCAAGGAGGCCGACGCCCTCGGCCCTCTGCCCTCGGCCGACGCCGCCCAGGCCGCCGCAGATGCCGAGGCGTTGCTGCGCTGGTCGGCCGGCCTGCGCTCGCAGGTCGTCGACGTCAACCGCTCGTCCAAGGGGTCACCGACGGGCGGCGTCGCGCGCTTCTCGGCGATGGTCGTCTCCGGGAACGCCGCGGGCGCGCTGGGGCTGGGCGTGGGCAGGGGCGTCGAGGTGAGCGACGCAGTGCGCAAGGCGACCAGGGCCGCGACGGCGGCGGCCCGCGGGGGCAGCGGCGGCCTCTTCTTCGTGCCGCGGGCCGCGAGGGCCAGCCCGCTCGCCCGCTCCGAGGCGTGGTACGGCGGCGTCAAGGTCACGGTGTTCCCGCTGCCCACGGGCAGGGGGCTGCGTGCCTGCCCGCTGGCCGCCGGGATCTGCAGGCTGGCGGGGCTCACTGATGTCGGCGTCAAGTTCCACGGGAGCAGGACGAGGCGGCACATGGTGAAGGCGCTGGTGAGGGCGCTGGAGCAGGGGCCGACGCTCGCGGACTCGACGCGGCGCGCGGCGGCGGCCGCGCTAGCCGGCGCCGGCGAGGCGCGTGGCGGCGCCTCTTCTCCCTCTTCTTCCTCTTCTTCCTCCTTCTCCCCCTCCGTGCTCTCCTCAGCCCGGGAGCTCGCCGCACTCAAGAAAGGCGGCGGCCAGAAGAAGAAGAGGGCGAGGAGCAAGGGGCAGCTGCAGAGGATCGCGGGCGTCGCTGGCGAGTGGTATCGGAAGTAGAGGAGAGGAGGGAGGAGAAAGCGAAAAGTTGTCAGAGAAATGAAGAACAGAAGAAAGAAAAAAACCGAAAAGAAAAATTTCACTCACTTTTTTCCCCTTTCGCTGGCTCTCTGCGAAAGCTCGCTTGCTGTGTTTCTTTCTTTTCTCCTTCCTAAGAGCTCATGAATCCCCTCCTTCCTCTCGTCTCGACGGCGCCGCGCGCCGCTGCGCTGCTGGAAAAGCAGCAGCAGAAACAGAAGCAAGCGTCGTCGTTGTCGTCGTCGTCGTCGTCGTGGTCGTCGTCGCTGACGCCGAAAGCCTTCACTCTCTCCGCGCCCCCCCGCGGCCGCCGCCGCCTCGCCGCCTTCTGCCCCCCCTCTGCTTCCGACGGTGGCGGTGGGGGCTTTCCTCCCTCTTCTCCGCGCGGAGGAGGGGACAACGAGAACAAATCGAAGGACAAGGAAGAGGACGAAGCCGACCTTCTCTTGCAGAGGGAGTACCCTCTGCTCACGCCGCCCCCTTCGCCGCCGCCGCCGCTCTTGCCTGTGCTCTCCCGCGAAGCCGAGCGCACGGTGGGACGCACTGCCATGCTCGGCTTTGCGTGCGCTATCGCAGGAGAGTGCCTGGCGGGCGGAGGAGGCCCCCTCTCGCAGCTGAGCCTCACGGGCGGCCTGCTGCCGCGCTTCGCGCTCGACGCCCTGCTCGCCGGCGCCTGCGCCTCGGGCCTGCTGTTCGCGCTCTCTCCCGTGGTAAAAGATTGTTTGCCGCCTTTTTCTCGAGCCCGAGAGAGAGAGAGAGAGAGAGAGAGAAGAAGAGGAAGAAGAAGAAAGGAGACTCTCACACCTTTCCCTTCTCTTCTTTTCTAAAAAAAAACTATTAAAAAAAAACAAGTCGAGGTCGTGGAACGACACGGCAGTCCGCGAAGCGCTCCTCTCCTCGAGGTCCCCGGTCTCCAAGCCCGCTCCCACGGCCTCCAAGGCCTCCCCCGAGGCCAAGGCAGCGATGTGCGAGGTGCTGGCCGGTCGCCTCGCGCTCGTCGGGCTGCTGTTCCTGGTCGTCGTCGAGCGGCAGACGGGCGGCGCCGGCGCGCTCGAGCAGCTCGGGCTGCTGCCGTCGTCCTCCGTCGCGGGAGGAGCCGGCGGCGTCGGTGACGCCAGGGCGCTGCTGCTGTGGCTGGCCTTTGCGGGCCTGGCGTGGGCGACGAGGTTCAGGAGCGGAGGCGCGGGGAAGAGGCGTCGCTGAGGGGGAGAAGAGAGAAGAGAGAAGAGGAAGAAGAGAAGAGAGAAGAGGAAGAAGAGAAGAGAGAAGAGGAAGAAGAAGTCCGCATTCCATTTTCAACTTTTCTAAGAGTTTTTTTGTTTTTACATCAACTCGCTTTTGTGGCACATGGTTTCGTTTGGATAGTTCTTTTTGCTTGAATTTCTCTACTTTCTTGCGTGTGTTTGAGTGTTTCTGTACTGTTCTAAAGTGTTGAAAGGGGACCTGAAATAGAAATGGAAACGGAAAAAAAAGAAACCAAGGAAAAACTCTCTTCTCTCGACCTTCTCTCCACTCTCTCCTCCCTCTCTCAACTCGCAACTCTCTAACTCCTCCTCAACTCAAAACCCCACCGTCCCGCGGGCGCACCACTCCCCGTGCAGCCCATGAGGCACGTGGTGCTTGAGCCACACGCGCGCCACCGGCCCTTTCGAGACGTCGGCAGCGTCCAAAATCGCCAAAGAGCTCGCTCCGCGCGAGGCGTCGAAGACCATCGCGAGCAAATACCCCGCGTCTTCCTCTTTGGGCTCTCCTCCCTCTTTTCCTCCTCCGGCGACGGGAACATAGACGATCTCCTCGCAGAAGCACCTCCTCCCGGGGGACCAGCTCGTCACCGCCCCGGTCCTCACGTCGAGCTTGACGATGGCCTGCGGCGGCGCGGCCTTGCCGGGCACGAGCGAGCGCGCCGCCGTGAAGTAGACAAAGCGCGGCTCGCGCGTCGCGAGCAAAGGGTTGATCTTCGGGTGCTCCATTGCCTGTCAAGATTATTGAGAGAGTTTTTTTTTTTTTGAGAGAGAGAGAGAGAGAAAAAGAGGGAAATAAAAGAGAAGAATAGAAGGCGCGGTAGAGGAGGAGAGGGAGAGGGGAGCGAAGAGGCGGGCGAAGTAGGGAGAGAGAGAGAGGGAGAACGAAAAGAAAAGAAAAACCTCGGAAGGAAAAAAAGAGAAAAAAAGAAACTCACCTGGTCGTCGAAGAGCGTCCTGCGCGAGACCCTCCCCTTCTTCAGGTCGATCCTGTGCTCCTGCAGCGACGTGTGCGGGATGCCGTCAAAGTCCCCGGCCAGCACGACCTTCCAAGAGCCGAGCATGGAGTCGTCGGTCTTGGTCGCGGGCCGAGAGAAGAGCGACCGCAGCGAAGGGAAGGGGGAGGAGGAGGAGGAGGGGGGAGAGGCCGTCGGTCCCCCGGCACCCCCGGCCTCGGCCCCCGCCGCCGCCGGGGGAGCAGAGGCAGAGGCGGCGGCGGAGCCCGCCGCCGCCTCGGCCAGCCTCTCGAGCTCCCCCGGCGCCCACCCGCTCGACCACACCACGATCTCCCCCGTCCCGGCGTCCTCGAAGCACGCGGCGTGGTGGATCAGGAACCCGCCCTCGTCGGCCTCGAGCGCGACGGGCCGCGCGCGCTGCGGGTGCGACTGGCCGCGCGGCGCGACGTGGACGACCATCCTGCCCGTCCCGACCCTGACGCACTGCGCGGGGCCGCGCGCCCCGACGACGTAGGGCAGCATCGCGAAGGTGGTCTGGCCCTGGAAGAAGACGTAGTGGCGCGGGGACACGCCGAAGTCGTGCGGGTTGAAGGCGGCCCCGGGCAGGGTGAGCTCGGCCCTGGCGACGCGGCGCCAGGAGGCGTCGAACTCCGCGACCTCGATGGAGATCGAGGGCCCCCGGGCGGTCATCCGGGACTGCCAGACCCAGGTGGCGAGGCGGCTCGTCGCGGAGGGCCAGGGGGGGGCGGCGGAGGAAGGGGGGGGGAGGGAGGCAGGGAAGGAAGAAGAGAGGGAGCCCGCCGGCGGCGGCGGCGCTCTCTCCTCTCCTGCTCCGTTCTCTCCCTCCTCCTCCTCCTCCTCCTCCTTTGCGCCCCCGTTTTCCCTCAGCCCGTACCACACGTCCGCCTCCCCGGGCGGGGCCGGAACGACGTGGGGGTGCGCGGTCGAGGCCGAGCCGAAGCCGAGCATCTTGTCGAGCTCGCGGGACACGCCCGTCGTCGAGGGGGCGCTCCCGGGCAGCACGAGGCCGCCGAGCGTGGCCGGGGCCGGGCGCGTCTCGAGCGAGCGCGGGTCGAGCTCGTGCGGTGGGCCGGCCTCCCAGAGGGCGAGGAGCCTGCCGCCCCAGGCTGAGAAGAGAGGAGAGAGAGTTTTTTTTAAAGAAAAAAGGAAGTGGAGTCTTTGATGGGTTTTTTCTTCTTCTTTCTCGATCTGCCTTTCCTTCTGGCCGCGATCTCATCTTCTCTCTCTCTCGCTCCCTCTCTCTAAAGAGGAACACACAATGGAACACAAAACTCACGGACGACGTTCGTGTTGGCCGGGTTCTTGAGCCTGAAGTCGAATGCGTTGGCCAAGGGGCCCCCCGCGCGCGCCGTGCCAAAGGTCGAGCGGAAGAGGATGCGATCGGCGTATTCCTCGGCGACGAGCTCGCTGTTTTGTTTCGTTTTTGTATCTTGCATGAGACGAATCAGCGTATAGGAAGAAGAAGAAAGCGCGCAGAGAGAGAGAGAGGAGCAGATCGGTAAAAAGGCCGAACGAAAATCATGGGAGAAGTGAAGGAGAAAAAAAACTCAAAATACTTACCGCGTCTTGACAAACCTCGACCTGAACTCGACCTTCCCGCCGTCCTCCGAGAACCCGAACCTGCAAACGTAGCCGTCGCCGTCGAGCATGTGCGCGTAGCGCTCGCCGCCGCGCTCGAAGCGCGCCGGCCCGTTGCGGTAGAGCGTGCCGCCGAGGAGTGCCGACGGGATCTCGCCCTCGATGAAGGCGACGGGGCTGTTGTCGTCGTCGTCTTGGTCGCTCTTCCTCTTGGAGATCTCGTAGTCGAATTCCTCGAGCTGGGAGTCGAAGGCCGCGGCCCAGTCCGCGACGGAATAGCCAGAGGGCTGCGTGTGGAGAATGGTTTTGGGGAGGTTTTTTTTTTTTTTTTTGAGAGCGGGGAGAGAGAGAGAAGAAGAAAGGGGAGTCGGAAGAAAAGAAAGAGGGAGGTCATGGAAAAAACTAGTGTGATTGCACCCGTTCTTTTCTACTTCCGCTTACCTTGATGTCTCCCGTGGGAGGAAGGAGGGCCGGCGCGGGACTGTCCGGAGCCTTAGACAAGGACGAAGAAGACGACGGGGAAGAGAAGGAGACGGCGGAGGAGTTTTTGATGCCCGAGGACGACGGCGAAACGGCAGGAAGGCGGTGACGACACCGATGACTCGACAGCAGCGGCATCGGCGACGGCGGCAGCACGCTCCTCCTGACTCCAGCGACCCGCCCAGCCCCGGGGCGCTGTGCAGAGGAGCTTCGCGAACGCAGAGAGCGCATGGCGGTCTCTCTCTCTTTTTGAAAGGCGGGGAGGTGGGAGAGACAACAGAACAAGAAGAAAACTCGCCTACGCTGTGTGAGTTTTGGTAGCTGGCCGACGCTTTCGCAGTCACTTCTCGCGTGCCTCCGAGAACTTCTCGATGTCACATCGCCCGTCTCCAGAACTCGCCCTCCTCCCCCGAGACCCTCTTCCCCCTGCTCCAGAGGCACAATCACTAATTTCATGAGGGTCTAGGCGCGATTCAGAAGCATTTAAAGGCTCACATTATCGTTACGAAAGCGAAGAAGTAGAAGCAAAAGACAATCGAAATGGCAAAGGCCCCGACCTCAACATCAAAGCGCGCCGTCCTCTTCCCCGTCTCTGACTCCGACTGCTGCTCGTGGGCCCTGCGCTGGGCGCTGGAAAACGTCGCCAGGCCGGAGACCGACGTCTTCCACCTGGCTTACGTTGTTCCCCAGATCTGCTGCCGTCAGGACCGCCGCCGCCTCTCCCAGTCGCCGCCGCTGCCTCCCTCGCCGCCCTCGCCGCCGGCAAACCCTTTTTGCCGCCCCGCCCAGGGGAACGGCCAGCTCCTTGCCGCCCAAGCCGAGCTCCACTCCGCCCGCGCCATGATCCGGCGCCGCTTCGTCTCCCCGCTCCTGGAGGAGGCCGGCATCCGCTTCGAGACGCACCTGCTCGAGCCGGCGGAGTCGGGGAACGGCAACCGGAGCGAAGAGGTCGGCGAGGCTTTGGTGCAGCTCGCGGCGGCGCTCGGTGCAGCGCTCGTCGTCGTCGGCGGGGGGCTCAAGGGGAGCGGCGCGACGGGCACGAGGGGGGGCTCTTCCTGCGGGTGCAGCGTCACGAAGTACTGCCTCGACCGCTGTCCGGCGACCGTCTGCGTGGTCCGCGGCGTCGGCGGCGACGGGAGTTAGAAGAGAGAACACGCAAACGAAATTCGTTTGCGTCGTCGCTCCCACCCTAACGACGAAGCGACGGAATGCATTCAATCTTTCTCCCTTTCTCGACACTCAAAAAAAAGAGAGGGAGAGAGAGGCAGAGAAAAAGAGACGAGAGAGAAGGAGAGGGAGCGAAGGAGAGAGACAGAAGATCAGAGAGACAGAGAGAGAAAAGATCACTTCTCACTAGACAGAGAAAGAAAAGAACATCTGCGCGCTCGGGCTGCCTCCTCCCTCTCTCCCTTCTCCCTTTTGCTGTATTATGTAACTCTCAAAGCTTTTCTTTTTCATTGTTGATGTGCGCTCTAAAATCAAAATCAAAATCAGGTTGAAAAAAAGCAAAAGGCGCGAGGCGGCGGGATGGGGTTTTTGATGAAAGCCCGAAAAAAAGAAAAGAAAACCTCCAAAGACTTCTCTCCCATCCCCATCACCCGGGGGGGGGGGGGGGGGGGGCGGGGGGGGGGGGGCGGGGGGGGGGGGGGGGGGGCGGGGGC
>Ga0315283_10002517_pt1 | contig 15337 bp, 11 predicted proteins | sample YL17G09_0_MG_FD_204541 | JGI IMG/M metagenome (GOLD analysis project Ga0315283, IMG submission 204541) | Sediment microbial communities from Yellowstone Lake, YNP, Wyoming, USA - YL17G09_0 | ecosystem: Environmental > Aquatic > Freshwater > Lake > Sediment | place: USA: Wyoming | collected... | reverse complement strand
GTAGTCGCCGCCGGCGCCGGGTTCGAAGCGCGCGAGGCCGTTGAGGATGCAGTGCTCGATGCCCGCGTAGTAGCAGACGACGAAGTGCAGGTGCTTCACGGTCTCGCTGGCGCCCCAGTAGCGACCGTAGAGTGCGTCGCCCTTTTGCACGTTGAAGGCGCCGGCGATCGGAACGCCGCCGCGCAGCGCCATCACGAAGCACAATCGCTCGCGAAAGCGCTCCCGCACCAGCTCGAAGAAGCGCCTGTTCAAGTAGAGCCGACCCCACGGATTGTTGTCGATCGTCGCGCGATAGAAGCGCCACATCGGCTCGAACCAGTCGTCGGGGATCTCGGCGCCGTTGCGGACCTCGATCGCGACGCCCGCCTCTTCGACCGCGCGCATCTCGCGCCGGACTTCTTTGCGACGCTTGTGACGCATGGACGCGAGGTATGCCTCGAAGTCGGTCCAGTCGCGGTTGATCCAGTGGTACTGCAGGCCGAGACGTGGCAGCCAGCCGGCGCTCTGCACTACCGCCAACTCGTCGTCGCGACAGAAGTTCACGTGCGCGCTGGAGAAATCGTTGGCGAGCGTGATGTCGCGCAGCGCCGCCGCAAGATTCTGGATCCACGCGCCGCGATCCTCGCCCGCCGCGACTAGAAATCGCGCGCCGCCGACCGGCGTGAACGGGACGCCGACCAGCAGTTTCGGGTAGTAGCGGATGCCCGCGCGCTCGGCGGCGTCGGCCCAGCCGTGATCGAAGACGAACTCGCCCTCGCTGTTGCCCTTCAGGTAGAGCGGACACGCGGCGAGGATCCGATCGCCATCGCGTGCGACGAGCGGCTTCGCGAGCCAGCCGCTCTCGGCGCCGACCGCTTCCGACTCCTCGAGTGACGCGAGCCACTCCCATTCGAGGAAGGGCGAGTCGTCTTGCACCAGCGCATTCCACGCGTCGCGCGGAAGCGAGCGGACGCCCTCGGCCATTTCGATGTTCGGCACGGGGGCAGTCTAGCCTCGTGCTGCGATGCGCTGGTGGGACTGGGATCGCTACGGTGTTCGAGTCTCGATGCTGCGCTCCCGAGGAGAAGCGACATGAGTGAACGAGCGGCGATTGTCGTGGGCGTCGGCGCCCAGGCTGGGCTCGGCGCGCGGCTGTGCACGCGCTTTGGTCGCGAGGGGTTGCACGTGCTGGTCGGCGGTCGCACCGCGGAGCGCATCGAGGGCGTCGCGGCGGCGATCCGCAATGCCGGCGGCGCGGCGACGGCCGTGGTCACCGACACGACGCGCGAGGCGGATGTGCTGCGCATCTTCGAGTGCGCTGACGCCCTCGCGCCGGGTGCGCTCGAAGTTGCGATCTTCAACGCCGGCAACAACGCGATGGTGAACTTCGTCGAGATGGAGGCGGCGTTCTTCGAGGACACCTGGCGCGTGGCCTGCTTCGGCGGCTTCCTGGTCGGTCGCGAGGCGTCGCGGCGCATGACGAAGCAGGAACGCGGCACGGTGCTCTTTACGGGGGCCTCCGCCTCGTTGCGCGGCAAGCCTCCGTTCGCAGCGTTCGCATCGGCCAAGGCGGGACTGCGCGCGATTGCGCAGTCGATGGCGCGCGAGTTCGGGCCTCGGGGCGTGCACGTCGCGCACGTCGTCATCGATGGCGGCATCGCCGGCGAGCGGCTCCAGCGCTTCGCCGAGTTCGTACGAGCGAAGGGCGAGGATGGCATGCTCGACCTCGACGCGATCGCGGACACCTACTGGATGCTCCACCAGCAGCACCGCACCGCTTGGACGCACGAGCTGGATTTGCGCCCGTTCAAGGAGCCGTTCTAGCCATATTGATCTCGCCGCTCGCCGTTGGCTCGCTACGCGGGACTCGGCCTCATGGAGCTCGCCGCTCGCTGTTGGCTCGCGGGACTCGGCGGCGCGGTCACGCGCTCCGCCGCCGCTATCCTGCTGCCATGGCCGATCCGGAAGGACCCAAGCGACCCGAAGCCCCGCACGAGGCGCCCGTGCGCGAGCGCGGGGTCAAGACGCAGACGCGCCCGAGCGTGCAGCGGCCGCCGCGTTTCAAGGTCCTGCTCTACAACGACGATTACACGCCGATGGAGTTCGTGGTCACGCTGTTGGAGCAGGTGTTTGGCAAGAGCCCCGCTGCGGCGACCGAACTGATGCTGATGATTCATCGCACCGGGATGGCCGTCGCGGGTGTCTTCGTGCTCGAGGTGGCCGAAACGAAGGTCGCGACGGTGCACAAGCTGGCGGAGGAACGGGGCTACCCGTTGCGCGCCGGCGTCGAGAAGGAGTGATCCGTTGGCCGAGATCGGGCGCGAGTTGGAACTGACGATCCAGGCAGCCTTTCGCGAGGCGGTGAGTCGTCACCATGCCTACGTCACGGTGGAGCACTTGCTCTTCGCGCTGCTCCACGACGTGCGCGGCGCCGAAGTGCTGCGCAACGCCGGCGCCGATCTGCCGGCGCTGAAACTCGCGATCCAGCGCTTCTTCGACGAAGACGTCGAAAAGCTCGAAGACTCGAAAGCGCCCACGCTGCAGACACTCGCCTTCCATCGCGTGATGCAGCACACCGTTCAGCACGCGGAGAGCGCTGACAAAGAAGAGATCGAAGCCGGCGATCTGCTCGCGGCGATCTTCCAAGAGCCCGACTCACACGCCGTCGCGTTGTTGCGCGAGCAGGGCGTCTCGCGACTCGACGTGCTCAACTACATCTCGCACGGCGTCTCGAAGCGCGGCGCCGCGCAAGGCGAACCCGGCACCCGCGATCCCGCAATTCCGGCTGGCGGTGTCGATGCGGACGAAGCTGGCGTTCCCGCCGATCCGCTCGCCGCCTTCGCAAGCAACCTCTGCGAGCGCGCGGCAGCGGGCAAACTCGATCCGCTGATCGGTCGCGATCCCGAAATCGAACGCGCCATCCACATTCTCGCGCGGCGGCGCAAGAACAACCCGATCCTGGTCGGCGAGACGGGCGTCGGCAAGACCGCGATCGCCGAGGGACTCGCGCAGCGCATCACCAGCGGCGACGTGCCCGACGATCTGCGCAACGCTGAGGTCTTCGCGCTCGATCTCGGTGCGCTGCTCGCCGGTACGCGCTATCGCGGCGACTTCGAGGCGCGCTTCAAGGCGCTGATCCACGCGATCCAGCAGCGCCCGAAGCCGATTCTATTCATCGACGAGATCCACACCATCCTCGGCGCCGGCGCAGCGTCGGGCGGCACCGTCGACGCGTCGAACCTGCTGAAGCCGCTGCTCCAATCCGGCGAGCTGCGCTGCATGGGTTCGACGACGTATCGCGAGTATCGCCACTTCGAGCGCGACCGCGCGCTGGCGCGCCGCTTCCAGCGCATCGACATAACCGAGCCGTCGGTTGCCGACACGGTGAAGATTCTCGAAGGCCTGCGCGCCCGCTACGAAGAGCACCACGGCGTCAAGTACACGAGCATCGCGCTGAAGGGCGCCGCCGAGCTGGCTGCAAAGCACATCACCGATCGTTTCCTGCCCGACAAGGCGATCGACGTGATGGACGAGGCCGGTGCCGCGGTGAAGCTCCGCAAGCGGCCGAAGGCTGCGCGCAGCGAGCCAAAGGCGAGCGAAGGTCATGAGGCTGGGGGCAAGGCGCGCGACGCCGACAAGCGCACCGTCGGTCTCGGCGAGATCGAGGCGACCGTTGCGCGGATGGCGCGGATTCCGCTGGCGCGCGCGTCGGCGAGCGAACGCTCGCGGCTCGAGCATCTCGAAGACGATCTGAAGAAGGTCGTGTTCGCGCAGGACGAGGCAGTCGCGGTGGTCGCGCGCGCAGTGCGTCGTGCGCACGCGGGGCTCTCGGGCGTGAACCGGCCGATCGGCTCGTTCCTGTTCATGGGTCCGACCGGGGTCGGCAAGACGGAACTCGCCAAGCAGCTCGCGAATTGTTTGAGCGTCCCGTTCCTGCGCTTCGACATGAGTGAGTACATGGAGAAGCACGCGGTCGCGCGGCTGATCGGCGCGCCGCCCGGCTACGTCGGCTACGACGAGGGTGGCCAGCTCGTCGAGCGCGTCCGCAAGCAACCGTATGCGGTGTTGCTGCTCGACGAGATCGAGAAGGCGCACCCGGATCTCTTCGACATCCTGCTGCAGGTGATGGATCACGCGACGCTCACCGACAACCAGGGACGCGAGGCCGACTTCCGGCACGTGACGCTGATCATGACGTCGAACGTCGGCGCGCGGGACATGCAGGCCAACGCAATCGGCTTCGGCGATGCGCGCCGCGGCGACGGCAAGAAGGACGCCGAGAAGCTCTTCAGTCCCGAGTTCCGCAATCGCCTCGACGAGATCGTCACGTTCCGCACGCTCGACCGGGCGGTGATGGAACGCGTAGTCGAGAAGTTCATCGCAGAAGTCGAAAGCCAGCTGCGCGAAAAGAAGGTGACGTTGGTGCTGGCGCCCGCGGCGCGCGCCTGGCTCGCCGAACAAGGCTACGACAAGAATTTCGGTGCACGGCCGCTGGCGCGGGTGATCCAGCGCGAAGTGAAGGATCCCATCGCCGACGCGGTGCTCTTCGGCGCGCTCGCAAAGGGCGGCTGCGCGAAGGTCGATCTCGGCGCCGATGGCAAGCTGCGCTTCGAGTACGAAGCCGGGCAGGGCGCCGCGAGCGGTGCACGGCGGACGACAGGCGAGCGCAGCGCAGCGGAATGAGCGAGCGCGTCGACATCGCGCCGGTGCGCGCGTATCTCCAGGATCTGCAAGACCGCATCTGCGCTGCGCTCGAAGCCGAAGACGGCGGCGCGCGCTTTCGCGAAGAGCGCTTCGAATCCACGACCGGTGGGCTCGCGCGACCCCGTGTGCTCGAAGGCGGCGCGGTGATCGAGAAGAGCGCGGTGCACTTCTCGCACACGGTCGGAAACGCGCTGCCGGCCGCGGCGACCGAGCGGCGACCCGAACTCGCGGGCCGCGGCTACGAAGCGGCGTCGGTTTCGCTGATCGTGCACCCGCGCAATCCGTACGTGCCCACGTCGCACATGAACGTGCGCTGCTTCGTCGCGCACGGCGACACCCCTGTGTGGTGGTTCGGCGGCGGCTTCGATCTGACGCCGTACTACGGATTCGAGGAAGACGCCGTGCACTGGCACCGCTGCGCGCGCGATGCCTGCGCGCCGCTCGGCGCCGATGCGTATCCGCGCCTGAAGAAGTTGTGCGACGAGTACTTCCATCTGCCGCACCGCAACGAACCGCGTGGCATCGGCGGACTCTTCTTCGACGACCTCGACGCGGGCGGCTTCGCGCACTGCTTCGCGTTCCAGCGCAGCGTCGGCGATCACTACCTCGCCGCTTACCGCCCGATCATGCAGCGCCGCAAGGCGACGCAGTACGGTGACCGCGAGCGCGAGTTCCAACTGTACCGGCGCGGTCGCTACGCCGAGTTCAATCTGTTGCACGATCGTGGTACGCGTTTCGGATTGCAGTCGGGCGGGCGGGTCGAGTCGATCCTGGCGTCGATGCCGCCGCTGGTAGCCTGGCGCTACGACTGGCGCCCCGAGCCGGGAACGCCCGAAGCGCGGCTCTACAGCGAGTTCCTGCGCCCGCGCGATTGGCTGGGCGAAGAGCGCTGATCGCGGGCAACCTGTCCGGCGATCGCGAAACAGAGTAGGGGGCGAAGGCCTGTCGGAGCACGGGGGTGCAGCTAGACTGCGCCCGCCCTAGGGCGGAGGTGTCTCATGGCGGCGGAATCGGGTGGTTCGCGTGTGGTCGCAGCAATCGTGGTCGGCGTGGCGTTGTTGATCGGTGCGTGGATCGTCGGCACCGCGATGGATCGCCAGTCGGAACAGCTCGGCGCTGTCGTGGGCGCGGTCGGCAAGCTCGCGGAGGCGACAGGCGCAGCAGGGGGCGGGCGACCGCTGCCGCAGCGCGCCGAAGGGCCGCAGATGCCGGATCCGGGCAAGCGCTACACGGTCGATACCGGGAGCGCGCCGATTCGTGGCAGCAAGGAAGCGCCGATCACGATCGTCGCGTTCAGCGACTTCCAGTGCCCGTTCTGCGCCCGCGTGAACCCGACGCTCGCGCAGATCCTTCAGGCCTACCCCGACAAGGTGAAGCTCGCGTTCAAGCATCTGCCGCTGCGCATTCATCCCGACTCGCCGGCGGCGCACGCGGCCGCCGAGTCGGCCCACCGCCAGGGCAAGTTCTGGGAGATGTACGACAAGATCTTCGCCAACCAGCGCGAGATCAAACCGGACAAGCTCCGCGAGCACGCCAAGGAGATCGGGCTCGATCTCAAGAAGTTCGACGAAGACGTCGCGTCGGCTGACGTGAAGAAGCGCATCGACGACGATTCGCAGGAAGCCGACAAGCTCGGCGTTTCGGGCACGCCCGCGTTCTTCATCAACGGCCGCTATCTCTCGGGCGCGCAGCCCTTCGAGAACTTCAAGAAGATGATCGACGAGGAACTCGCGAAGGGCTGAGCCTGCGCCCGCGCAGAGCTCCTCCCGCGTAGCGAGCCAAAGGCGAGCGACGAGATCCATAAGGCCCACGCTCGCACCTTCATCGCACTCAGGTTCTCGCGCGCTTGTGCCAACGGCCCCGCGCGAAGACGGTGCCGACGATCGCAACGCGCGCGATGTGGTCGAAGACCAGCGCGACCCACATCCAGACGATCGGCATCCCCGCGTGCGAGAACGCCCACGCGAGCGGCACGCGGAACGCCCAGTTCCCGATCGCGGCGGCAAGTAGCGGCGAGACCGTGTCGCCCGCGCCGCGGAGTGCGCCGGAGAGCGTGAAGTGCAGGCCGAGCAGCGGCTGCGTGAGCGCGAGCGTCAGCATGAAGGGGCCGAGTTCGGCGAGTACGCTCGCGTCGTTCGTGAAGACGCGCGCGAGCGGACCGCGGCCGAAGCCGAACACGACACCGAGCAGGATCGAGACCGCCACGGCGAAGCGCGCGGCGCGCCAGCCGGCACGCACCGCGCTGTGCGGGTCGGCAGCACCGAGTTCGTGGCCGACCATCGTTGCGGCCGCGGCGGCGAAGCCGATGCCCGGGATCCACGAGAACGACATCATCCGTACGCCGACCGTGTAGGCTGCGATCGCGGTCGAGCCGTAGTCGCCGAGCATCCGGAAGTAGTCGAGCAGCGCGAGGTTCAGGACCAGCCGCTCGAGCACCGCGGGTGCCGCAATGCGGCCCACTTCGCGGAGGATCGCCCGCGACGGCAGTCGATCCCGCGTAGCGAGCCGTAGGCGAGCGGCGAGGTCATGCGATTGCACGTCGCGCCGCGCGAACACGAGCGCCCCGCGCGCGGCGTGGCGTCGCGTCGCCGCCGCGAGCAACGTCACCGCGACCGCCTGCGCAACCAGCGTGGCGATGCCGGCACCAGCCAAGCCGAGCCTCGGCAGCCCGAAAGGGCCGAAGATCAACAGGTAGTTGACCGCGGTCTTCACCGCCGTCACGACGACCGCGACCGCTAGCGGCGTGCGCGTGTCGCGCATCGCGCGGAAGCCGCACTCGAGCGTGATCGAGATCGCGAAGAGCAGCGTCGACGCCATCGAGAAGCGCAGATACGGCAGCGCAGTCTCGATCACGTCGGGCTTCGCGTTGAGCAGCCCGAGCAGTTCGCGTGGCGCGGAAAGCACCGAGCCGGCGAGCACGGCGGCGACGGCGATCGAGATGCCGAGGCAGCTCGCGAGCGTCGTGCGCGCTCGTGCCAGATCGCCGGCGCCGATCGCGCGCGACATCAGCGCAACGCCGGCGACACCGATCGCGAAGAGCACCGCCTGTGACAGCAGGAAGATCTGCGTGACGTAGCCGACCGCGGCGAGCGACGAGGATCCGAGCCGCCCGAGCATCGCGATGTCGACCAGCGACACGGCGCTGGCCAGGATCTGCGACAGGATCACCGGCCACGCGAGGCGCCAGATCTCGCGATCGGTCGCGAGCACGTCGGCGCGCCGCAACGCTGCGGCGTGTCCCGCGACGGCGGCTGAGGGAATTGCGGGGGCAGACTCCGGGTCGTCAGGCTCCGCGACCTCGGCGTCGTCGTCGTCTTCCGCGTCGCCGCTCGGTGCCTCAGGCATCCGCAGAGCGGAGTTCAGCGGGCACCTGGAACACGACGCCTTCGTCGACCTGCGGCAACGAATCGACGATCGTGTCGGCGCCGCCGAGTTCGCGCAGTCGCGTGATCACGTCCTGTACCAGCACCTCTGGAGCCGACGCGCCGGCCGTCACCGCGACGCAGCGCGCGCCTGCGATCCAGCTCGGATCGATCTCAGCGGCCGTCTGCACCATGTAGGCGCGCGCACCGGACTTGGCACCGAGTTCGACCAGTCGAGTGCTGTTCGATGACTCCGGCGCGCCGACCACGATCAGCACGTCGGCCTCGCGCGTCAGCTGCTTCACGGCGTTCTGCCGATTCTGCGTGGCGTAGCAGATGTCGTCCTTGCGCGGCAGCCGGATCGCCGGGAAGCGGAGCTTCAGCGCTTCCATGATCTCGCGGGTGTCGTCGACCGAGAGCGTCGTCTGCGTGAGGCACGCGAGGCGCTCGGGATCGCGCACGGCCAGTCGCTGCACGTCTTCCACGTTCTCGACGAGATGCATGCGCTCCGCGGCATGGCCCATCGTGCCTTCCACCTCGACGTGGCCGGCGTGGCCGACGAGCACGATCTCGTAGTCCTCGCGCGCAAAGCGCAGCGCCTCGACGTGCACCTTCGTGACGAGTGGGCAGGTGGCGTCGAGCACGCGCAGCTTGCGCGTTGCGGCGGCGTCGCGCACGGCCGGCGAGACGCCGTGCGCGCTGAACACCAGCAGCGCGCCTTCGGGCACGTCGTTCGGATCGTCGACGAAGATCGCGCCCTTCGCGCGCAGATCCTCGACGACGTGGCGGTTGTGCACGATCTCATGGCGCACGTACACCGGCGCGCCGTAGCGAGCGAGGCAGAGCTCGACGATCTCGATGGCGCGATCGACGCCGGCGCAGAAACCACGCGGATTGGCGAGTAGGACCTTCACTGGCATGCAACCTAGCAGCCGTCCCGGCGCGAGTCGCGGGGCTCGCGATCGCTCCGAAATCGGTCGCGGGCGCGCCGATCAGAGCACCGACCGAACTCGCCGCAGCGACGAACGCACGCTGCGAGGCCCACGAGCGGCGGAATGACGAGGCAATTTTCTCACGAGCAACGGCTCGAGCAGTGTTGCACCTCTGCAAGCAGATCGTTGTTGGATGGCGTTGCCGGAGGGAAGATCAAGCTCCGGCGGGGGCCTACTCGCGGCTTCGTTGTCCACATTAGAATCGCCGCAACTGGTTGCGGCGCGGCGGCGTGACCGGCGGGCGCTTCGGATGCTGGTACTCACCCGGTCCGGTGCAGCATCTGCAATGTCAGTTCTCAGTGGTGTCGGTGAGCGACGAGCAGTCCGGATCCATCGGGAAGTCGATCTTGCCGTCTCTTGTCGGAGATTCGTTGTCGACCCCATCGGCACACAGGGCAGGGATGCCCGTGGCAGGAGCAAGTAGGACCCCCTCGCCCATTCCCAGCGTGACCGACTTGGTGATTGTCCCGAACGTCCCGTCAGACTTCACCTGCTTGAAGACTCCACCTAGAGGGACTACGGCCGCCATATCGAACGTCGTGGTGACCCCACTCCTCGTTACGGTCGTATGATTCCCGTATCCACACGTCGGATCCCAACTATCAACGGGACGAGCGAGCACGATGCCGTTGTCGAAGTCTCGTCGATACACGTAGTAGTGGGAGTAGTGGAACCCTGAATCACAAGGCCCCCAGTCCAATGAAGACTCGTTGGTACATGTACCCGCGTTCTTGCCTGTGCAACAGTTGAACGGAGTGCCACTCGCCGTGCAGGCGTAGAGTGGTCCCATCGTGTCTGCTCCATTTGGTGCATACGAGTCCTTGACGATGTACCCGGTATCTCCAATCGGAGCACCCAGTGCGTAGTCGAACATTGGCAGCCATTCCCATTGGTAGTCGGCCGCCGATCCGTGAGCCGTCGTGGTACTACGATCGCATCCCCACCCGTTGACGTTGTAGGACGCCTGACAGGTCATCCAGTCAAGATAGACGTGTCCGATGCTACCCGTTGGTTCGCGAATGATCTGTGCGAGTAGCCACTGTGTCGCAACCAACCGGGACATGAACGGCTCGATCACCCCCACCGCCGGGTAGTTGGAGCTGTCAGATCCCTGCGTTTCCCATGCAGTCGGAGTCGCATCGGGAAGTGTCCTTCCGCCAAATGCCCAATCCTTCGAGGATTGAAGCAGCAGCATCCCGTCCGTTACGTCTTTGATCAGAAGTGCGTATCTCCGTGCGTGTTCAAAACGGAGTGCTGACAAGGTTGTTGTTTGCCAAGCATTTTCAGTGAAGCACCCACCGCCTGCCAAGGATAGCGGGCGTGCCCACTTTTTATTGTCGTTCTCGTCGAGGCACGCAGGACCCATATTGGGGATGTTGTACTTGACACCGTTTGCCTGACTGTGTGCGCGCATCCGGGTCAGCCAATCGACTGCCGTCTGCAGCCACACATCGCCGAATACGTCTGGTTCAGACAGGTCGTAGGTCCCCCCGAACTCGCGAATCTTTCCGCCCGCAGTGACATGCCCATACGGATCGGAGTACGGTGGCATGACTTGTGTACCCGCCTCCGTCTCACTCATGTCGTACTTGCTCGTGCAACGAGCGTCGGCGAGATCAAGGCCACCGCCTGAATCATCATATCCATCCTTGCACGGCTGGCGGAACCCTGTCGCAGCACGGAAATCCTCACCCCACCCGTCGATGAAAATGGCATTTGCACCACCCGGTACGGCACTGAGCTTTTTCAGGGAAAACGCCTCCATCCATGTTCGCCATGCCGGACTGGAAATGTCGAAGCTCCACAACACGTTTCCCCACGCAATATTCTTGATTCGAGAACTGGGGTTGCAGTCGTGCGTATCCGGTGCGGTACATGCGGTGATGTGAAAGTGTTTGCCCATTCTGCGAATGATTGCGAGATCCGATACCCCCACGACCAGCCCAGGGGTAATCGTGAACACATTATTGGTCGAGTCAGTCACTTCGTATTGGCGTGTACGGTCTCCACCGAACTCGATGATGTCTTCTACTCCTAGCTTGAACTCCGCCTTGTGCCCCGTCTCATTCGCATAGGCACCCGGGGTGATCCGAATCGTGGTGTCGCCCGCAGTGTGGCCTCCGTTGACTCTCCACTCACTGCGAGACTCAACACCAGCGTCGTTGTCCAGCGGATAGTTCCCTGTCGTTAGGTTGATGAACTCGGTAGGCTCGGATGCATGGAGGTAGAACTCTTCTAGAAAAGGATTGTCGGGAAGAGTGCAGCACCCCTCGCCGGGGTGGTTTTCGTGGTAGTAGGGCATGTCGTTGTGATCAAGCATATAGATGATCCGATCCATCGCTGGCTTGTTGTACGGGCGGTAGTCCTTGAGTGCCGCTCCTACGTTTACCGAGTCGGAGTGAAGCACGTACCAGTCGTACTTCGCGTTGGTCTGATCGACTGTGTACGTCGCTCCGGGCAAGTCCCAATCCCAATTGTGCATAAATAGACGGCTGTCAGCTGGCGGGAGCAGTACCGGAGGACTCAGCAACGGTGCGTCGGCCGCGAGAGCCGGGACTGCCCACATCAGTGCGATGAGGCAGGTGACGGTGACTTCGCGGAAGGTGTCGGAGGGAAGTTTCATTTCGTTGTCGTCTATTGATCGTCTAGTATCCATTTCTGCTGCACTGCATCGGCGATCCATCCTCGAGAGTCTTGCCCATGCATACGTGAGTAGCATCGGACCCGAGTGCCGGGCACGTACCGCCCGCAGCCGCGCGCGAGACATCGCCGTTGACGCCGCTGTAGAACCGCGCGGGCAGGGACTAGAGGGCCTGCGCCGACGGCGCGAAAGAGCCCGCAAAGAGCGCGGCCGCGGCGACGGAGCGACAGCTTCGAGCTAGCAGGGTTCGCATTGTGAGAGTCTCCTTTGCCAATATGTAGCGCCGACCGGGCGCGAGGTGGCTCGTGCATACCCTCGACGGGGAATGCGCACAGGACGACTTCCCCCGGCGCCGCAGATCACACACGCTAGCCCGCGAAGGCGCAGCCGGCCGGCTCGGTGCCGGCGCTCTCGACGCGCGAGCGCGGAGTGGGGAGTTGCTCACACCGTCACCACGCACGTGCGTCACCTGTACGAGAAGTTCGAGGTGAGCTCGCGCGGCGAGACCATCTACGCTGCGCTGCGTCGCGGCTGAGCGCGAGAGCCAACGGCCAAGAGATCGTGCGCGGGCACCTTGAGCCCTGCGTCAGGGGCACTCCCCGAGCGGAAATCTTGGACCTGAAGGCACTGGGCGCGCTGATTGTGGCGAGCCTTCTGGCATCGGCGCGAGACCTCCTGATCCGCGACCTCGACCCCGACGCCCTACTTGGTGCCGACCAGCCCGGCTACGCCATGGTGCCCCGGCGTGGATGCGTTCCGCGAAGAGGCCGGCGATTTGGCGCAGTGGGATTCGAGCTTGTCTAGCTTCATCGCGTGATCCTCCGCGTCATGGTACCTCCAACTCCGGGGTTCACGAGACGAGGGCTGATGTCGAGCTTCTCTAGACGGTGTCATGGATCGGTGGTTTCTGGCATTGTGGCGCAAAGCCTTGCCGTCGTACTCGCCGGGATGCTCCTGTTGTGTGTCGAAACGGCGGTGGCCGACGAGTCGCCGGCTCCCCCGGCGTCGACTTGCATTGCCTGTCGCGCCGATGTCGACGCGATCCGTGCACGCTACCCGGCTGCGGACTGGGCTGCGCTGGAAAGCGGCCAGGTGGTGACTGCGGAGGAGAACGCGGAGGCTGCGGATGCGCACGCCGAACCGGGGGCCAGCCGGCAGACGGAGGTGGTGGCCTCGGGCATCCTGCCCCAGCGTCCGGCCGACGTGTGGGCGGCGCTGATCGACTTCGCCGCCTGGAGCCACTGGATGCCGAACTCCGCCGAGGCCACGGTAAGGGAGCGCCGGGGCGACGAAGTATGGCTCTCCCGTCGCATCGACGTGCTGTGGACAAGCGTCCGGTACGGGGTCGTATGGACGCTCGCGCCGGCCCTCGGTCTCGCGCGCTGGCGCCTCGACCCTTCCGTGCCGCACGACATCGCGGACACGCAGGGCTACTGGCAGCTCGTGCCCGTCGACGGTGGCCGCGCGACGCTCGTGCGCTACCAGGCTGCCATCGACAGCGGACGCACCGTGCCGCGCCTGGTGGAAGAGACGCTCACCCGCCGATCCCTGCCGGGAATGCTGTCTGGCCTGCGCGAAGAGGTCGCGCGGCGCGCGCGCCGGTGATCCGAGATCAGCGGGTCTGGAATTCCAACCTCCCAGTATGTTCCTTTACCTGGGCAATCGAGCTACGACTCGAAAGATGACTGCGTGGGCAATGCGTGGCAGCCGCTCTAACAGGTCACGACAGCCACAACGCGCATTCTCACTGACGGATCAGGCAGGGGTCGCCGGCGGATTGACGGCTTGATGCGATCTCGGCCGTGGCGGCACGATCACGCCCCACGCGGCGTCATCACTGTGCGCGCATGATCGGCTCGCCGTCCATCAGTCGCACCGTCCCGTCGAGTTCTTCCTGACCAGCGCTGACGAAGCGCAGCGCGACCCGGCCGACGACGCGACGTATCAGACGCCGCTCGATGCGTCGCTGCTGCAGGACGGAGAGCTCTTCAACCAAATGCCGGCGAACCAGGTGAGCGCGCCGCGGCGGGATTACCGGACCCTCGCGAGCGGCCTCTCGAGCGTCGTGATGTAATCCTCGATCCTCGGGGCGGACTATGGCGTCCGCGTGATGCTCCCGCGCGGCTACGACGAGCATCGCTTCCGACGCTATCCGGTGATCTACTGCGGCGACTGGATCGTGCCTGGGATACTGAATTCGGCATCGAGTACGCCTTCGACGCCGACGCGCGCATCTCCACCGAGCTCACGCGGCTCGGCGCGATGCGCGAGGTGATCCAGGTGGGCGTGTACAACAGTTATCTCACCGGGTGCGACGCTACTGCGGCGCGGTTGCGGGACATGGCCCCGCCCGGCGAAACCTACGATCTCGCGCTCGTGGCGATCGGAGCCGGATGCACTGGGACGGGGGGGTCGGCCAAGGCGACCGCTTCGCCGTCTACGTCGCCTGGGACTTTCCGAAAACCTTCGGCCGCATCGGCGCGCAGTCGATGGGCCTTGGGCAATTCCCCAAGGTGAACTTCCTCTCACGTCTGCGCACCGAGCCAAAGCGCTCCGTTCGGATGTACCTGGATGCCGGTGGCTGCATCGGAGACTATCCGACCGCCCAGCTGTCGCTGGCCGTATTGGGAGCAGCCGCCCACGTGCGGCATCGGCGCGGAACTCGCGCTGCTGTTGCCGCTCCTCGCGGCGCTGAGAGGTCGGGGCAAGCGCTGGTGACTCATCGGGGAGTCTTGGATATTCGCGTTGGGAGGAGCGCAATCCGGGCAATCCCGCAGCGCTGCCTGCGGTCGATGAGCACACGCCTGCAGCGCGATTCCGATGTCGACGTCGCCCGTCTGGCGCGCCTCGCCATAGGCTGAGAGAAGCAATCAGCCGTAGAGCGCGTGCGGAACTTCTCGCTCGCGCAGAGCCTCAGCGATTGCCAGCGCCAGGGTGATCGGGTCGTCGAGGTCTATGGTGTCGCTCGCTGCTGATCGACCGGCCCATCGCGCGGAGTTGGCGCGTCGCACGGACATCAGCTGGCGGTCCGCGCGCTCGAGCTGTCACCGCAGGTCTTCGGGGGAGATCCGCACGCGTCGAGAGTACCGGACGAGCGCTCTGCCACACCCACTCGCGCCGCTGGTCCGCCTCGCCCCGACGCGGTTAGACTGCGCCCCGCACCGCACGACCCGCGCCCGGAGGCACCCCGATGGCCGACCTCGAATCCTTCCGCGAAGACGTCCGCAGATGGCTCGGCGCCAACGCGCCGAAATCGCTCGTCGGCGCGCCCGGTGGTGATCTCGAAGGCAACTGGGGCGGTCGCAAGGCGAAGTACCCGAATCCCGACCTGAAGCGCTGGCTCGCCCTGTGCGCGGAACGCGGCTTCACGGCGCCCGAGTGGCCGCGCGAGTACGGCGGCGGCGGACTCTCGCGCGAAGCAACCAAGGTGCTGCGCCAGGAGATGGCGCGCGCGAAGATGCCGGCGCCGCTGATCGGCTTCGGGTTGACGATGATCGGCCCGACGCTGCTGATGTTCGGCAACGAAGAGCAGAAGAAGGAACACCTCCCGAAGATCTGTCGCGGCGAGATCCGCTGGTGTCAGGGCTACTCCGAGCCGGGCGCAGGCAGCGATCTCGCGGGACTGCAGACGCGCGCGGTACTCGACGGCGACGACTACA
>Ga0315283_10002516_pt1 | contig 15338 bp, 18 predicted proteins | sample YL17G09_0_MG_FD_204541 | JGI IMG/M metagenome (GOLD analysis project Ga0315283, IMG submission 204541) | Sediment microbial communities from Yellowstone Lake, YNP, Wyoming, USA - YL17G09_0 | ecosystem: Environmental > Aquatic > Freshwater > Lake > Sediment | place: USA: Wyoming | collected... | reverse complement strand
CCGCCTTGACGGTGGGCTTGCCGAGGGGCACGTCGAAGCGCTCCTCGAGGCCCCACACGGAGAGCCCGTCGGCCTCCCACTCGCCCGACGGCACCGGGCCGTCGTACTCGGCGCCGGGGGCCAGGTAGGCGAGCATCGCGTGCGGCGCGTACCTCGGGAAGTCCTTGTCCACGTCCACGCCCGCCTTGCTCGCGATCGCCTTTATCCTGCCGTGCAGAGCCCGCAGGCCGTCGGACTCGATCGCGATCTTGGCGACCCGCTTCCCGTCCGAGTTCTTTGCGGGCTCGAAGTAGGTGACCTCCTTGGCCAGCCTGACCCCGAACGGGGCCGTGGTTGTGCACGCCTCCACGAGGGCCTTCATGACCGCGCCCATCTTCTCGCGGGGCACGTCGCCGAAGTAGACCGCCGTGACGTGCGGCTCGCTGTCCTTGCCGGCCTCGGGGAACGCCTTGGCGATCGGCGGGGGGAGGGGGAGCACCGCGCAGAGGTGGGAGCCGTCGCGGAACTCGCCGAGGGCCTTCTCGAGGTTGAGCTGGCGGAAGACCAGCCGGTAGTTGAGCCCCTTGCCGTGCACGAAGTACTCGTGCGACCACGGCTTCTGCGTCCCGTACTCCACCGTCCCCTGGTCGACGATGTCGAACACGCCGGGGTACTGCCGCGTGCCGCCGATGGGCGGCGCCTCGCCGGCCGATGGCTCGCGCGTCCGCCCCTCCACGTCGAGCCACACCCATGGCTCGGGCGCCTTCTCCTCGGCCAGGATCTCCACCGTCACCGGCTGGCTCGCCCCGGCCTTCTCCCGCTTCGCCCATTCGCCGGTCCTCCAGTCGACCTTCGACACCTCCGCCATCCGTCCGCCGGCGACGGCCGCCTCGGCATGCGCGAGCGACGTGACGGGCTCGTCCACCGAGCCCGCGATCTGGGTGTTGAGCGTCCAGCCGATCAGCAGCGCCTTCTTCCGGAGCTCGATCCGGAAGTCGGAGTGGACGGAACGGCCGCGCCAGTGGTGCTGGACGACGTACCTGTAGGGCGCGTCCTCTTCGGGCGGGATCTCCATGTACGGGTCCGCCTGCCACTCGACCCAGTGCAGCGACTTGTACGTGGTGGCGCCCTCGGCGTCCACCTCCTTCTCGCTGAGCACGAGCTCCTTCCTGGCCTCCGCGACCGCGTCGTCCACGGTGTCCGGCCTGGGCGCGGGCCCGAGGACTCGCGGGACCCAGGCGCCCACGTCGACCCCCGCCGGGGTCCTGGTGTAGTTCAGGGTCTCGGCCTCGATCTGGACCGACTCGCCCGGCTCCACGTCGACGGAGGTCCCGAACGTCTCGCCCACGGGGACGACCTGCCGGCCGCCCTGGTCGACCGTGTCCGCCGCGCGCTCCCGGCCGGGCAGGAGCCCCCAGTCGTAGACCCAGACCCCGCCCGCCGTCCTGGTCTTCCCCGTGACCAGGCCACGGATGACGGCGGCGTTGTGGTACTTTACCCAGGAGTCAGGCGTGACGAGCCTGAGCGGGTAGGGGCTGCCGAAGCTCTTGACGACCACGCCCTCCGACCCCGGCAGGAGCCTGACGGCGCGGGCGGCGCGCTCGAGCTCGGCCTCGTCCTTCACAGCCAGGCCGGGCGCCTTGTTCAACCTCCTCGAGGTATCGGGAACGCCCATCGTGGACTGCCCGATCGGCAGGCCGTCCAGGAGGGCGAGGCGCTCCTCGATCGGCTTGCCGTGCACGTCTCCGTCGTGGTAGAGGACGTCGAACACGTTCGCCACGATCTTGGAGTCGTCGGCCGGGCCGGCCGAGTTCAGGTAGCCCGAGGCCACCTCGCGCGGGAGGTGCCTCCTGCCTTCCCACGCCTCGATCTCGGCGTCGAGCACCAGGTCGTGCCCGAGCTTCCGCAGCTCCTCGACCACGGACGGGAGCCTGGCGGTGTTGTCACCGCCGTCCTCGGAGACGATCTTCACCCGGCCGTCGCGGACGTGGATCTGGTGCCTGGCACCGTCGTACTTCTTCTGCACGACGGCGGGCAGCTTCACGATCTCGACGAGCCGCTCGACGGTCTGCCTCTCCTCCGGCCCCGCGCTGCGCGTGGGCTTGGGCATGAGGAAGGCCCTGCCGGGCGCGACCGCGTCCTCCTCCTCGGAGGTGCGCGCCTCGCTCTCGAAGGTCTTCTCGGCGTAGACGTCGTGCACCTGGGCCAGCTCGCCGAGCGTGTACCCGCCGGACCACAGCGCGGCCTCGACGTCCGCCTGCGAGGGCATCGCGACAAGGCAGCCCTCGAGCTCGGCCAGGGCCGAGCCGAGCGCGGCCTCGTCCAGGTCCTGGTCCTCGGCCTTCGTGACGAAGCTCAGGGCCCTCTTCGCCACGGCGGCGGCCAGGCCTACCGGCACGATGTCCCCCAGCATGGAGTGCGCCATGGAGGCGGGCACCGGGAACTTGTACGAGTCGGGGATCGAGTCGAGCCTCGCGAGCTCGCGGTTGGTGAGCCAGCGCTTCTTGTTCCAGTGCATGTGCCGGCCGCCGGCCCTGATGGTCGGGGCGGGCTCGTCCGGCGCGATGACGCGGTTCGCGTTCCAGATCCAGTTGGAGGCCTTGCCCAGCGACTGCCCCGGCTTCACCTGAGCGGCCGCCCTGCGGGCCTTCTCGTTCAGCGGGGGCGGCGGGCGGTGCAGCGGGTCGCGCCCGCCCTCGGATGGCTCGCCCAGGTCGCCGATCGCCTGCTTCGCCGTCTTCGCCTTGTCGCCCGGCGTGGTGGGCTCGGGCGGGGTCAGGTCCTCCGAGTCGGTCCCCTTCACCCCGACGAAGAACACGCGGCGCCTCGCCTGGGGGACGCCGTAGTCGCTCGCGACCAGCTTCCAGAAGGCGACGCCGTAGCCGCTGCGCTCCATGGCGCGCTTTGCGGCGAGCCACTGCGGGGACTTCGCGGCGGGCACGACGTTCTCGAACACGAAGACCCTGGGCTGGAAGGCCTCCACCCACTTGAGCGCGGTCTTGATGAGGTTGCGCCGGGGGTCGGCCCGCTGGGCGTCCTTGTCCGACCGGACCGTGGAGAACGGCTCGCAGGGCACCCCGCCCGTGATGGCGTCCACCTTCCCGATGTGGCGGCGCACCTCGGCCGGGTCGAGCTTCGCCACGTCGGCCCACAGGGTCGGGGTCCCGGGCCGGTTCGCGGCGTAGGTGTGGGCGGCGTGCTCCACGATGTCCACGCCGAGCGCGGGGTCGGAGCCGGCCTTCTCCCAGCCGAGGGACAGGGCGCCCGGCCCGCAGAAGATGTCGATGTGCTTCCTGGCCATGTACTTCCTCCTCAGACCGCGGCATGATGGGCCAAGGAGGCCGCGGTGGACAAGTTGGACAGAGCGCGCAGGTCGAGGGTCATGGGGCGGATCAGGGGCGACCTGCTCGGCCCCGAGCTCCGGGCCGCGGAGGCCGTGATCCGGCTCAGGCTCGACTTCCGGCGGAACGACCGCTCGCTGCCCGGGCGCCCGGACTTCGCGCTCCACGCCGAGCGGCTGGCGATATTCGTGCACGGCTGCTTCTGGCACGGGTGCGCCGAGCACTTCTCGGAGCCCGTGTCGAGGGCCGCCTGGTGGCGGCGCAAGGTGTCGGCGAACCGGGCGCGGGACCGGCGGGCGGAGGCGCTGCTCCGCGCCGCGGGGTGGCGGTGCCTCGTCATCTGGGAGCACGACACGTCCCGCGGCGTCCCCCACCTGGCCGGGATCATAGCTCGCCACCTCCGTCCTCGGACTTCCTGCGGCGGGCGGACATGAACTTGCGCAGCTCCTCCAGCGAGCGCATCATGTTCTCCGGCCTCTCGCCCCAGTCCTTCCGCTCCCGCTCCCCCTCGGGCGCCCGCATGAGCTTCACCTCGTTCGCGCGGTTCACGCGCTGGAGGACGAGGTCGTACACCTCCACGTTCGAGGTGAAGGGGCCGCGCGCGCGGTCGTAGAGGAAGTGGAGCCTCCCCGACAGCTCCGCCGGCACCGCGCGCCCCACCCGGAACTCGATCACGTCGCGCATCCACTGGGGCAGGCTGTCGTCCGCGACGAGGACGTCGACGTCGCCCTCGGTCTTCTCGTCGGTGGCGGCGCCGCCCACGATGTGGACGAAGGGCGCGCAGAGCTTGAAGGTCTCGAGGAAGGGCAGGACGTCACCGCGGCTGATCGGGGGCCCGCCCACGACGCCGGAGTGCTGCGTCCGCATCAGGCGCTCGGACTTCTCGACCTGGAGGTCGGAGGAGTTCCCGTCGAGCCCGTCGCCCGGCGGGGCCGGGTGGGGAACGCCACGCCGCGCGAGCTCGTCCGCCAGGAGGGCGTGGAGGTTGCCCGCGTCCTCGGCGCCGTCCCCGGAGTGGCTCGCCTTGTGGACCTCCTCGTGCGCGGCGAGGAGCATGGAGGTGGTCGACGCCGGCAGCAGGTGGCCGGGCAGCGAGTGCCACGCCTTCGCAATCTGCTCCGGCGGCACGCCGGCCTCGCGGGCGACGTCGAGGAAGACGGGGCGCACGGAGTCGGCCATGGTCGCCGGGTGGAACGTGATCACGCCCGGGCCGCGCCTCTTGGCCTCCGCCACGATCTTGAGCAGGATGGCCCTGATGGTGTCGCCGTTCAGGTGGGACTCGGGCACCCTCGCGCGGGTGGCCCACCAGGCCAGGGCTATGCGGAAGTCGTCGCGGAGCGCCTCGTCGCCGAGCCTGGCCGGGTCGTAGTCAGAGGGGTTCTCGATCTTCTCGACGCGGGCCGGCGCCGCCTTGCCCCCGCCGGCGAGGCTGTCGGACGTGATGGCCTTCTCCTGGTCTACAGCGGCCTGGACCTTAGCTCTCCTGCGCATCGGACGCCTCCTTCCCTTCTACGGCCTCGTTGAGGGCCGCGATGAAGTCGTCGCCCGCCTTCTCTGCTAGCACTTCGAAGTCCTCACCGGTCATGCGGTTCTCGTTCGCGATCGTGAATTTCACAGCAGCATCCACGTCGCCCGACTTCATCGCTGCGATCGCGCGGCGGACGCCGTCATCCTGTTCTACCTTTTCCATATCTTTGGTGCCTCGCTCTTGCATTTATCGGTCAGCGCCTTCTTGAACGCCTTCGTCGCCTTTTCCTTCTCGTCCGCAGTCATCCCGCTGGTGATCTTAGCGGGCAGGCTGAAAGAGTCGGCGAATGCCTTGGTGTACTGATCTATGGTCCTGAGCTGGTCGGTGCGCTGACGGAATGCCAGCCCCGCATCCTCGATGATCTGATCGAATCCTACCCCGCCAAGGCCGGTTTTCGGCAGCGCCTTTTTGAGCGCAGGGATCAGTATCTTCAGCCGGAACATGTCGATTTCGAGCTGATATGATCCTTGACTTGAATGGATAAACAAGCGCGAGACGCCGAACCTGTCGATCATGATTCGCCGTGCCGCCATCTCAGCTCCGATCTCCTCGAGTGTCTTGTATGTTTTGAGCGCGTCGCTGCCGTCGAACATGCCACGCAGCCCCTTTGTCATGGTCGACCCGTGCATCTGCTCGTGGACGAAAGTTTGAAGTCCTCTCGATATTGAGTCGGGCGGCTTCTTGCCAGCAGCACGCGTCTCCAAGAACTTGATCGCTTCATTGAGTGACGAATCCACTACGCCGATCTTGCCGGAATCGCTCCAGTGACAACCGGCTGTGCCGATACCAAGATTCGCCACTTCAAAGCTCCCGCGAGCACGCTTGGCCAGAACCAGGTCGGATGGTTGTATCCCGAACTCTCGACCGATCGAGTTGAGATGCCGACGGATGGCGCGCTGCGTTTCTCGCGAGCCTGGCTTCTTCTTCATCTTGTAGAGTGCGTCCAGCAGTTCCGTCTCATCCAACTTTACTGCCGGGGCCGTAGAGTCGGCGATGTCCCACCCCACGGCGGGGAGCCCGGGCATCGGAGCCTTTGGCGTCGCCACCACCGGCCCGGTCGGTGTCGGCACCACGATCGCAGGCTTCGCGGGAATAGGCACCGCCGGCGCCGTAGGCGGGGCCTTGGGCGGCGCCTGAGGCTTTACCGGTGGGAGGGACGGCGGCTGCGTCGGCGTCTTCGGCGCTTTGGGGACAGCCGGGGGCTTGCCTGGCGGCACCACCTTCGGCGGCGCCGGCTTCCTCGGCGGGCGGGCAGGCGGCAACGCAGGTGGCGCCTTCGGCGGTGCTGCCGGTGGTTTCGGTGGGGGCGTGACGAACTCGGATGGCGGCGTCCACGACCCGATCGAACCAGAGATGTCGATCGCGCACCTGCACTTGTAGTGGTAGGGCGGCAGCGCCTGGCCTCGGCCGACCAGGCCTGTCTCCTTGGCACCGGTATTTCCCGGCCCACTCGACAGGGCCTTCAGCTCCGCCTCGCCCAGCCACGGGTGGACCGCCTTCACCCCGTCGGGGTCCTTGGCCGCGAGCACCCGGCTCATCTGTGACGCGCCATCCGACACCTCGAACACCTTGCCGTTCAGGAACGAGCAGACCGGGCATGTCCGGTCGTCGGAGGGGTTCACGATCTCGTAGCGGACGACGCCGAGATCCACGAAGGACCGGAGCTGACCCTGTGCGCGTGCCGTGGTGACCGCGTTCGCGACGTTGGCCTCGAGGTAGTCCTTGGTCGGGATGAGCCCCGCGGCTGTCTGGACCGTCTGGAACGACCTGCCGAGCAGCTGCCCGAGCTCCTCGCCCCGGCCGCGCACCCGGCCTTCCTCGATGGCGGCCTGCGCGATGCGCCGGATCTCGGCTGTCCACCCGCTTTTCCACAGCTTGCCGATCCAGAACTTCTCCTTCTGCTGCAATGCGGATACCGCCGCCTTGTCAACCACGTCGCCGACTGAGATGGTCGGGGGCGCTATCCTGGGCGCGGCCTTCTCGATCACGTCGTAGGACAGAGAGCCCTGCCGCGTCGTCGCCTTCTTCCACCCCGCCTCCCGCGCGAGGTAGAACGCGTCCTCGAGCGCGGAGAGGTATGCTGGGGCCACGGCGTCAGCCCACCCGGCCATCACGCGGCGGGCGGCATCGATGGCGCCGCTTGCGCCCCTGCCGGACTCCAGCGCGCTGGCCGCCGCCTGCGCGGCGACCTCGGACGCGGTGCCCCACTGCGTCTGCAGCAGGTCGGATGCCTTCGACTCCAGCCTCGCGATCTGAGCGACTTCGGGCAGGCGGATGGCCTTGCAAACGAGTCGCTCGATGGAACGAGCCGCAGCCCACGCGGCGGCGATGCGGAGCGCGCGTCTCACTCTTCATCGTCCTCCGCGGGTTCGTCGATGGGGCCCACCACTTCCTCGCGCCACACCTTGTCCAGCCGAGTGCGCAGACCGAGCAGCCGCTCGATGCCCGCGTCGCCCGTCAGCGCGTCGATCGCCTTGAGCGCCGTCACCGCCTGGCCGACCTCGCTCGGGTCGCCCATGTTCTTCACTGCGTCCGCCATGGTGAGGCTGAACGGGATGTCGACGTCGAACTTCTCGGAGAGCTCCGGCAGATCCTGGTTCAGGACGTCCTCGAGTATCATGCGCCCGATCCTCGGCGTCATCCCGCCCGACTTCTCCGCGCCGCCGAGCATCGACACGAGCGCCTGGTTGTCCGTGGTGTTGGGGCTGTTGGAGTGGAACTTGTGGTAGATGATGCCCATGCGCGGGAAAAGCGTGCGGTTGACCCAGTCGTCGAAGTCCTCGCGTTCGGGCGCGAAGACTTGCTCGTCCGCGAGGCGCCTGGATGTGTCCGCTGTCGCGCGGGTGTAGTCGTCGGCGCGCCCCACCAGGATGGGCGGGAGCCGCCACTGGCGCCGGACCTTGTCTCTGTTCTCTTTGGAGTAGTTGAGGAAGAGCGCGTCCTCCTTCTGCGCGTCCGCGAGCGGCTTGATGTCGATCTTGATGTTCGCGGGCTCGTCGCCCTCCTGCGCGCCCTCGGCCTCCAGGACCAGGAACTTGCTGTAGTTGCGGCCCTGGATGTTGCTCTCGCTGAACTCCTTGATGCGGTCGACCGCCTCCTGCGTGAGCTGGCCGTTGGAGACGGCGATGATCATCGACGGGATGTTGTTGTTCTTGAACGTGGTGAAGTTGATCGACTCCGCCTCGCGGTCGCCGAAGATCGACAGGAGCGCGCCGAGGTACCGCGGGATGCCGTAGGGAGAGCGGCCCGAGTAGAGCGCCCAGTGGCACACCTCGGACGCGCGCCGCTCGGGCGGCATGGGGTTGCCGGACCCGTCCCAGTCCGCGACCTTCTCGGGCGGCACGTAGTCGCCGTTCTCGCAGTCCACGACGCGGGGGTCGCCGAGCTGCCTGAACCACCACGTGCGGGCGTCGCGCTGCTGGACGTACCGGCGGAAGCGGAGGGAGGCCTTCACCTCGACGATCTCGACAGACCCGTCGACTTGCAGCTCGAGGATCGGGACGAGCGCCGGCGTCGCCTTCTGATCCGAGGGCACGAGCCGCATCGTGTGCGCCGGCAGGTGCTCGATGCTCTGGATCGACCCGGAGGCCGAGCGGATGATCTCCCAGAAGGCGTTGCCCGTGGCCTCGAAGTCCCGGCGCCTCATCTTCCTGAGCTGCATGAACGAGTGCTCGAGGGACGCGTACGCGAAGAAGTTGGTGAGCCTGGTGCGCTCCGCCGCGATCTTGGCCAGGAGTTCCTTGTCGTCCTTGGCCTTCAGCAGGTCGACGCGGGGCTTCAGGCGGTGGCCGAAGCCGTCGCAGTTCACCTGCATCGCGTCCAGGCAGGGGCCCATCTCGGTGTTCTGCTCGGACAGCATCGTGAGGACGAGCAGGTCGAACGGCGGGTCGAGCACCTGCCCGGCGAGGGCCGACCACGTGTCGGACTCGAGCAGCGCCTTGGAGCTCTCCATCTTCTCCCGGTCCACGCTCACCAAAAGCGCCTTGACCACGGCATGGCGCCTGCCGGCGAGCGTGCGGTTCGTCTCGGCCATCACAGGACTCCGAAGGCGCGCCGGTCGCGCCTCTCGCGGCGGCCGGACCTGGATGCCCGCACCGCGTTGTCGAAAGCGTCGAAGAGGTCGTCGCGCTCCCCGTTGGGCACGCCGACGATCTCGGAGATGACCGGCCCCTCGTCGGGGCCGAAGAACGCGTGGTGCTTCTGGAAGATGGGCGCCATCTTCCACGCCTTGGTGAGCTTGTCCACCGCGGTGTGGATGGGGACGATGACCATCTCGTCGGACTTGTCCGCGTCCTCGAGGAGCTGCTTCTGCGCCTCCTGGTACGCGTTGACCTCGATCCCGACGACGCCGCGCCACTTCCGCCAGTACTTCCTGATGATGCGTGTCTGCTCCGCGACGCGGATGCGGTCGGCGAAGTGGTCCACGCAGTACCAGTCTGCGCCGAACTTCAGCAGCACCACCAGGGCGAAGCGGTCGTTCTTCTTCTTGAGGCTCACGGCCAGGTCCACGCCTATGTAGCACAGCGACGCCGACATGGATGGCATGTCGGCGGGATGGAAGCGCTGGCAGTCGTCGAAGTCGAACACGTCGCCCTTCATGGCCTCCACGTCGTTGAGGTACTGGCCGGCGAAGATGATCGTCCCGGCCTTCTCCTCCTTCTCGCGGAACCACTCGCGCGGGTACTTGGCCGGCCACACGGTCCTGCCGTCCGCGTCGTAGGGCTTGATGATCTGGTGGTGGTCTGCGAGCTCGCTGGCGACGAGGTGGCCGTACAGGTCCTCGTGGTGGTAGCGGGTGCCGAGCATGTGGTGCTCGCCGCGGAACGGGCACGTGGCGTCGGGCGGCTCCAGGCACGGGTCGAGTGTCTTGTAGAACCAGGTCTTCGTCTTCTCCCGCATGTGCGACGTGCGGGAGTTGTCCTCGTCCACGAGGTCGTCGGAGATGATGACGTCGTAGTGCTTGGAGACGATGGTCCCGTCGACGCCGGCGCACGTGATCGACGCCTCCTTGGAGGCCCTCGTGCGGGGCAGCACCTCGATCTCGCGGGTGTCCCACTTCGTCACCTTGCGCTCGTCGTATAGCGGGCCGAAGATCTCGGCGAGCTCCGCGTTCCCCTCGAGGTGACCCTTGATCTCCTTCAGGAACCCCTCGGAGTTCGTGATGGTCTTGCTCGCGATGAGGATGCGCAGGTTGGGGTCCATCAGGAGGAGGTGGATGGCCTTCGCCACCGTGCAGAGCGTGGACTTGCCCGCGCCGCGGAACACGAGCTGGAGGTTGTGCCTGTGCGCGAACTGGAACTTGAGCATGGCCAGGTGGAAGGGCTGGACCTCGTAGCCCAGGACCTCTGTCGCCAGGACGTCGATGCGCCGGCGGTCGAGGACGAGCCTCCGCACCTGCTCCCGGTAGAGCGAGCGGTTGTACGCCATCAGGGACGCCAGCTCGGACCGCTCGGCGCAGGCTATCCGCTCGGGGGCGTTCTTGGGCAGCAGCAGCGCCATCGAGATCAGGCCGGGGCCGCGCCGGCGACGAGGATGTCCGCCTTGCCCGCGGAGAGGGTCGTGACCGCGGCGAAGAAGGTCCTCCCGTGGGCGTCCACGACGAACTCGAAGGGCGTGTCTGCCCCGACGCCGGCGAACGTCACGGCCGTGGCGGCCTGCACGAACTTGCCCGCGCGCTCGGACCAGAACAGGATGGAGCCGGAGGGGTTGGCGCCCCCGGACGGCACGACCTGCACGCAGACCTTGGCGAGGCCCTGGCACGCGCAGCCGCGCTTGCGGTTCGTCTGCGGCAGCGAGTCGACGGCGGAGACCTCGCGGTAGAGCCCGTAGTCAGGCGCCATCGGGGGGGTGGAGACGTGGTCAGGCATGGCTGCCTCCTCGCGGTGGGCGCCGGTCGGCGAGGACGTGGCGGCCTACGCGAGCCGGCGGCCTAGCGCGTCAGCGTCACTCGTGTGCGGTGTAGTGGACCTTCTCGGTCGCGACGTTCATGTCCGCGTCGGCGCCGAGGCGGAACCCGGTGGAGAGCGGCGTGATGCCGGTCGTGGTCACCTTGGACATCGTGCCCGCGGTGATCTGCTTCAGCATCTCGCCGTTGGCCATGGACTCCGTCCAGACCGCCTCCGCCAGGCCGCTCTCGTTGTAGAGCTCGACCTTCTGCGGCTTGAAGCCGATGACGGTGACGTCGAGTGCCGAGCCCGTGCCGATGAACGCGCCCTGCTTGATTCGCCCTGCTCCGCTCGCCATAGTGTTCTCCTTCTCAGGCCTTTTTGGCCGTGGTTGCCACCGCCCCGCCGAACGCGGCGGAGGCTGGGGCGTCTCGGTAAAGCGCGCCTGGGTCGGCCTCCCCGACGTCGGCGTCGCCGTACTTCTTCGATAGCCGGTCGAGCGACCGCAGCTCCCTCACGATCTGCGTCCTGATCTCCGTGTTGCTCATGTCACGGAGGTTCAGGCCCGGGACGAGCGTGCCGTCTTCGGCCACGCGGACCATGCCCAGCTCCTTGCCCGTCGCGAGGATGCGGTCGACGATCTCGGACTTCGCCCGCACGGCGGACACGTAGGCGGCAGGCTGGTTCACCTTGGCCCTGCCGTCCTCGTCCCTCGAGCTCCACGCGCGGATCATGTCGGAGAGCTCGCGGATGCAGCGCATCTGGCAGACGAGGTAGTCGGCGAACACCAGCTCCTGCGGCTGCTGGCGGAGGGTGTCGGTCGCCCGCTCGACGGCCAGCGTGCGGAGCGCGCGGTAGGAGCCGTGGTCCAGGCCCATCTCGGCCCGGATCTCGTCGTCGTCCATGCCTGCGCACAATTGCCGCCACAGCTCGTCGGCCGCCTGCCTCTCGGCTTCGGCTGTCAGACCGAGGATCGCCATGGGCACCTCCACCCGGAGAGTACCACACGGGGCCGCGTGGCGCAATAGCGGCCGCCGGGCGTGGCGACCGCGAAAAGTCTTCAGGCCCGGCCCCAGGCCGCCTCGCAATGCAGGCCTGGGTTCCGTGCGTTTCACGTGAAACAATTTCATAGAGTACGACACCAACGTCGCGGCTTTTGGCGGGAAGCCGCGGGGCGCGTTTCCGCATGCGCTTGTTTTCGCTTGCGTATTTTTGGTGTTGTAGTGTGGCGCACTTTCTGCATATATTCACGGAGCGGCCGCCGCGAGCCGGCGGCGAGGAGGACACCATGGGAAAGGCGCAAGAGCGCTGGGCTGTGCCGTACCTGCTCAGCTTCGACCTCCGCGACGGGAAGAGTCCGCACGGCTTCCGTATGGGGACCGGCGACGCCGGGTGGACAGTCGCCTACTTCAGCTCGGAGGGGGAGGCGCGATCCTTCGCCGACTCGATCCCCCACGAGTCCAGGGTCCGCAACCACGGCTACTGCAGGAGCGCGTCATGAGGCGCGCGGGCGGCGAGCGCACCGTCAGGGTGCGCGTCGAGCTCGAGCTGACCGTGACGGCCCGCGGCTACTACGACCCCGGGCGCTGGGCCAAGCCGGAGGACTCGTGCCCGGAGGAGGGAGAGTGCGAGATCGCCTCGCTGTCCGTGCTCGGGTGCGATCTGCCGCCGGACACCGAACTGCCCGAGACGGCACGCAGCGAGATCGAGGAGGCGTTCTTCGACGCACTCCAGAAGGAGGAAGGGACATGAACGAGTGGCAGGACATGACCAGGTGGGGCAAGCGCAGCATTACCTTCGTCCGCGGGCGGTCGGCGCACAAGCTCGCCGCGGACATGGGCGCCGGGCACAACGTGCGCGCGCCGCACCACACAGTGGGCGAGATCGGCATCGTTGGCGAGCTGGCCCTGGCCGCCGGCGGCGTGCTCTACCTCGAGGACATCGAGGAGTTCCGCCTGGCCTGCATCAGGTCGGTCGCCCGCATCTGGGTGAAGATGGACCCGGAGGCCCGGCCGGCGATAGTGGCCAGGGTGTCGGACGACGAGGCGGGGCGGCGCGCCATCGGCGCGTTCATGGAGTACCTGCCTGAGAACGAGCTGGGGTCGAAGGTGCCCGTGATCGACGTCGACGCGGCGGAGGGCAACCCATGGAAAGGCTGATCACGATCCACGCAGACCGGGTGCGGGTAGGCGACAGGCTCTTCAACCGCTACGCCTACGCCAAGTCGAGCGCCTAGGTGCGCGTCCTCAGGATCGACGCGCAGCCTGGCGAGGTGAGGTTCGAGACGGACGTCTACACCGAACACCGCCACCCGGCTGAGGCCGTGGCGGTGATGCGGAAGGAGGAATCGCGATGAACGCCATCGGGTACCTGCGGGTGTCGACAGACGAGCAGGCGGAGCGGAAGAACGGCCTCGAGGCGCAGGAAGACGCGATCAGGGCTAAGTGCAAGAGGGACAGCGTCGAGGTCGTCGGCCTCTTCATGGACCCGGGCATAGGGGGCACGACATCGCTGGGCAGGCGGCCCGGACTGATGGCGGCCGTCGACTCGCTCGGGCGCGGCGACGTCCTCATCGTGGCCAAGCGGGACAGGCTCGGGCGCGACCCCCTCGTGGTCGCCATGATCGAGGCGGCGGTCGAGCACAAGGGTGCCAAGGTCGTGAGCGCTGCCGGCGAGGGCACAGACGGGAACGAGCCGGGCGACGTGCTGATGAGGCGCATGGTAGACGCGTTCGCCGAGTACGAGCGCCTGGTCCTCCGGGCCAGGACGAAGGCCGCGCTGCGCGCGATGTCCGATCGCGGAGAGCAGATCGGGAGGCCTCCTTTCGGGTGGAAGCCCGACGCCGAGGAACTCGCTGCGCGGAAGGCGGCGGTCGCGCGGCGGGAGAAGAGCCCCCCCGCCGTCCACCTCGTCGAGAACAAGGACGAGCAGGCCATCTTGCGCGAGATCGAGTCCATGCGCCGCGAGGGCGCCACGTGGAGGGAGATCGCCAAGGAGATCGGCGCGCACCCCAGGACGGGGAAGCCGTGGTCCCACTCGCAGCTTCTCAGGCTGACCAGGCTCGGCTCCACCGAGAAGGAGTGGGAGGACCTTAGTTGACAAGGGCCTCCGGGCCCACAACGGGCGGTACCGCCGCCAGGAGGATCTACATGGGAAAGAAGTGCGACTACTGCAAGAGGAAGGATCTCGTCTCGAAGGCGAAGAGGGACGGGCTGGCGTCGACGGTCATCACCCTGGCCGGGGACGGCCACCTGGAGGTCTACGTCCACCCCAAGGGCACGCGGCCGGCCGAGCTGATGCGCAAGGCTGACGGCAAGGCGAACGACTACCTGCGCGCGACCCTGAAGTCCCAGGACCACTGCACCTGCGCGTGAGCGCGGCACAAGCGGCCGACGGCCGCGAGGAGGAGAGCATGTCGACGAGGAAGAAGGGCGCCGCGGCCGGCAAGCCGGCGCGGATCGAGACCAAGCCAAGGAAGCTCACCCACGAGGCGTGGCTGAAGGAGGCCGCCGATCACTTCGGAGCAGACCCGATGGGGTGGAAGTTCGTCTGCCCGTCGTGCGGCCACGTCGCGAGCGTCGCGGATTGGCGTGCCGCGGGGGCGACGGAGGGAGAGGTGGCCTTCTCTTGCGTCGGCCGCCACCTGCCGAACGCGAAGAACATAGGCGAGCGGCCCGGACCGTGCAACTACGCCGGCGGCGGGCTGTTCAAGCTGAACCCAGTCACCGTCTCCCTGCCGAACGGCCACGAGAGCGACTTCTTCGAGTTCGCGCCGGCGGAAGGGGGCGCGGCATGAAGATCAGGAAGCAGACGACCAGCCTGGTCGAGATCGGGCCGCTCGACGACGTCGTGTGGCTCCCGACCGCGAAGAGGAAGCGCCACTACCTGGGCACCGTGTGCTGCCGCTGCGGGTGCAGCGTCGACGGCGACTACTTCGCCCTCGGGTTCAAGGCCGGCCAGCCGAACATGATCCTCCACGAGGAGTGCATCGACCCAGAGGACCGGCACCTGATCGACGCCGCGAAGGCGAAGGCGGGAGGTGCGCCATGACGTTCCCACTTGACATCGAGAGGTGGCGCTTCGCGTCCAGGTTCGCGTCGGCAAAGACGGAGACTGGCAGCGAGTGGCGCGCCGGCGTCATCGTCAGCCCGCGGGGGTTCGCCGCCACGGACGGCGCGACGCTGGTGGTGGTGCCGCACGAGACGGGGTTCAGGGAGTGGATCTCCGTCGTCGCGCCCAAGCTGCCCAGGCACGCGACCGAGGCGCTGTGGGTCGAGGACGGCCAGTGGATCGAGACGGCGAGGACCAAGAAGGGCACGGCCGCGCGGGCCGGCGTCACCAGGATCGCGGCCGAGCTCCACCGCCCGAAGATCAGCGAGTCCTCGGTGGCGTGCGTGTTCCGCAAGGCCATCGAGAGCGCGGTACCGGTCGGGTTCATCGGCCTCGACCCGGCCCTGATGGCCAGGTTCCCGAAGCTCGTCCGCGTCGACTTCGGCGGGCCGGAGGGGATGATGGTCGTGACGCCCGGCGAGGGCCACGGATTCGACTGGGCCGCCATCGCCATGCCGCTCCGCGCGGCGGGCCCGACGTACCCCGGCCGCGATC
>Ga0315283_10002514_pt1 | contig 15342 bp, 6 predicted proteins | sample YL17G09_0_MG_FD_204541 | JGI IMG/M metagenome (GOLD analysis project Ga0315283, IMG submission 204541) | Sediment microbial communities from Yellowstone Lake, YNP, Wyoming, USA - YL17G09_0 | ecosystem: Environmental > Aquatic > Freshwater > Lake > Sediment | place: USA: Wyoming | collected... | reverse complement strand
TAACACTATCTGCTGTAGTGTCTTCTGGATTCATACAAGAAACAATAATGAATGAACCAGCACCCGTTGTAGTCAAGGCAACCGAATACCCATCTGCTGTCGTGGGATTAGCAGCACTCGCATATGTTGTCTGTCCAAACTGCTGTGCTGGACTGATAGCATTGAACATCTTGCCGGGACCGGCAGTGTACGCAATAGATTCGATTCCTCTATAAGTCTGCGCATTAGACCACGTTGCCGTCACTACTTCCGACGCGGCAGCAAAATCTGCGGTCACAATACCAATCCAGATTCGGTAACTCTGAGTATTCGTCGCGTGGTTGGCGTTACCGACAAACGACCACGCTATATGTGAACTTGAAACCGACGCTACGTTATCATTCGTCCCATTCGTGATGGAAAGTAATACAGCATCACCAACACCACACGCAGCCGGAAGAGTGTGTGGTATAGAAGTAGATGAGCCAGTATCATAATAATATCCTGCGCTACCTGTAATATAAGACATGGTATTAGAACACCAGTTCTACGTTGATTTCGTCTACCGTTCCACTTACCGCACTACAAGTGATCCAGACATACTGACCGGCTGTGATTGTCGCGGAGTTGAACGAAGTAGTCTCAAGACCACCGGTTACATTGGTGACTGTCGTTCCACTCGTAACCACTTCGGTTCCGGCTGCGGAACGATCTGTTCCCTTACGAATAGAGAATGTCACAGAAGGTGTCGCACTTCCTCTCAAAACACTGATGATTTTGGATATAGTCATCGAAGCCTGCGCACGGAACAACGTGATGTTGTCGGTCGCAGTAGGCAACGGAATCGTCACTGCCTTGAAGGTCGAACCTGCGGCAACTTCCGAAAGAGGACTTGCGACAGCATCAACCCATTGGTTAGATGTTCCGTCTACAAACCAGATTTTCAGCACACCTTCTTCACTGTTGAACCAGAGGTCGCCAGAACCCGGCGTTGATGGCGCAGTCGTAGAGACAGTGACAGATGCGCCACCGACGCCTCCACCCTGAATACCTTGGACACCCTGTAGACCGGTGGTGCCTTGAGAGCCTGTACCTGTAGTGCCTTGAGAACCGGTAGTTCCCTGTGATCCCGTTCCTGTAGAACCTTGAAGACCGGTGGTTCCCTGAAGACCAGTGGTGCCTTGTGATCCAGTAGTTCCCTGTGATCCTGTTCCTGTAGAACCTTGAAGACCGGTAAGACCTTGTAGACCGGTGGTGCCTTGAGAACCAGTGATTCCCTGTGCGCCAGTAGTTCCTTGAATACCAGTGGTTCCCTGTGATCCTGTTCCTGTAGAACCTTGAAGACCGGTAAGACCTTGAAGACCGGTAAGACCTTGTAGACCGGTTGTGCCTTGTGCGCCAGTGGTGCCTTGTGATCCTGTGCCGGTTAGACCTTGAAGACCGGTGGTTCCCTGAAGACCAGTGGTGCCTTGTGATCCAGTAGTTCCTTGCGAACCGGTGATTCCCTGAAGACCGGTAGTTCCCTGTGCGCCGGTAGTTCCCTGTGCGCCGGTAGTTCCTTGAATACCAGTTGCGCCTTGAACGGTTCCGGCTGTTCCCTGAATACCTTGAAGACCCAAGATACCCTGTAGACCAGTGGTGCCTTGCGAACCGATTGTTCCTTGTGCGCCGGTAGTGCCTTGAGTTCCGGTCAAACCCTGAATGCCGGTAGTTCCTTGCGAACCAACAGCACCTTGCGATCCTGTGCCTGTGGTTCCTTGAAGACCAGTGGATCCTTGAATGCCGGTGGTGCCTTGAATTCCAGTGGTTCCTTGCGAACCAGTGGTGCCTTGTGCGCCAGTGGCTCCTTGTGAACCAGTTGCTCCCGCCGCACCACCTAAGTTTACATCCCATCTATTAAATGTGCCGCTTCCGGTTGCGGTGACAGAATCCATGACAAGGTTTCCGTTCGCAGCGTAATAAACCGTGACGGTTCCTTCCATCTTATGCGTAGAATCGTTTGCTGCGACAACAGACTGACCAGCCGAATACGCTAACGATATTCCGATATCAAGCTGTTTAGCTCCTGTTCCAATAGTAACAGAAGTAGTTGATGTGGTCGAATAACGATCACCAGCAAATCCTTGTAGACCTTGAATACCTTGAGTACCAGCACCGGTAGCACCTTGAATACCTTGAATTCCAGTGGTTCCCTGAATTCCAGTAGTTCCTTGAGAACCAATTGTTCCCTGTGCGCCAATGGTGCCTTGCGATCCGGTGATTCCCTGTAGACCAGTGGTGCCTTGCGATCCAGTAGTTCCTTGCGAACCGGTGGTGCCTTGTGATCCGGTGATTCCCTGAAGACCAGTGGTTCCTTGAGAACCTGTTGCGCCTTGTGAGCCTGTTCCTGTAGAACCTTGAAGACCGGTAAGACCTTGTAGACCGGTGGTGCCTTGTGCGCCGATGGTGCCTTGTGCGCCTGTGGATCCTTGGATGCCACCAGCACCTTGAATACCAGTGGTGCCTTGCGATCCGGTGATTCCTTGTGAACCAGTCAGACCTTGTGAACCAGTCAGACCTTGTAGACCACTGGTGCCTTGCGATCCGGTTGCGCCTTGCGACCCAGTTGTACCTTGAGCCGTACCTGCGATACCTTGAACACCCTGACTACCTAGAATTCCTTGTAGACCGGTGGTGCCTTGTAAACCGGTTTGACCTTGTGCGCCAGTGGTGCCTTGTGATCCTGTACCTGTAGATCCTTGAATACCACCAGCACCTTGAATACCGGTAGTGCCTTGTGAACCCACAGCACCTTGCGAACCAGCACCAGTAGTTCCTTGAATACCGGTGGTTCCCTGAGAACCGATAGTTCCCTGAGAACCGGTGGTGCCTTGTGATCCTGTGCCGGTAGTTCCCTGTGCGCCTGTGGATCCTTGGATGCCACCAGCACCTTGAATACCAGTGGTTCCCTGTGCGCCTGTGCCGGTGGTTCCCTGTGCGCCTGTGGATCCTTGGATGCCACCGGCACCTTGAATACCTGTGGTGCCTTGTGTTCCGGTGATTCCTTGTAGACCAGTGGTTCCGGTGGTGCCTTGTGCGCCGGTAATACCCTGAGTCGCACCAGTTGGCTTGTTCTGCCACAACTGTACGGCACTATTATAGGTGAGAACATCCGCATTGTTCGCGACAGAGATAGTAATATTGTGTAGATCACTCAAGTCGAGTCCGACCATTTGATCTACGAATACAACACCACCATAAAGATCCTGTACAACCACTTTACCGATGAACGCAGTCGAGTTTGGTGGTGAAGGTTTGACTGAAGTTACATCACCAGCAATGAAGGGAGATATCCAAAGTCTAGTTCCCGGTGCGTATGGACTTGTATCTAGACCATGGACCTCACCGAAAATAGTCATGAATCCATTCGAACCAACCGGTATACTCTCGGTTGCTAGTCCGAAGGTCGTGAAACTGTCTAGTGTGGAATCGGATAGAGCAAAGGCAACATTGAGGAATCCTGCGGCATTATTAGAACCGACAATCTTCAACACCTGCCCATTGAGAATAGGAACACCACTATCGTTATGAACTCTGATATGTGATTCTTGTCCAACTTGAAGAGTGACATTGTTTCCGCGCAGACCGATTCGCATCGTTCCCGCATGAGGATCCCACTGAACAGAACCTTCATGGTCTGTTTCAATTCCCGCAACAGGGTCAATGTCCAGATGGTTAGTCTTGAAGGATACGGCGAAGAGTTCTTCTTCACCGAAGTCCGCAATGCTCTTCCAATTCAGGTTGGGTGAGGATGTGAGAAGTCCACCAGAACTCTTGTATTGAATTTCACCAGTGTTTCCAGCCGCAGGAGAACCTTGTCCTGCCGGTCCTTGCGCACCTACAGCACCCTGACCAGCATAAAGTCCGTCTAGTCCTTGCGCACCTTGGAGTCCTTGAACACCCTGAATACCATTAGAACCAATATAACCAGCCGAACCTTGGATACCAATAGTTCCCTGAATACCCTGAACGCCTTGTACACCGGGAGAACCAGTCTTGACCCCGACTTTACCAATCTGACTCTGCTCTGTGACCGTAATCTTCATGTCGTCGTGACCTGTGGAGTGACCGTGACGATACCCTCCACTACTCGTATGGTTGTGTTGCTGTTGCTGTCGTATCTGAGCATCTTGAGGTCATAGAGATACCTGCCAGCCCGAATGTTCGCACTTTCCGCAGCAGTCATCGTCAGGCGAACCTGTCCGTTGGTATTGGGTGTGAGGATGGTGACTGTGATGTTTGCGGTTGGAGCCGATGAGTAGTATGACTTACGGATCTGAGAGGTAAAGACAGGCACACCATTACCGGTGTTTGCGAGATTCAACGGAGTCCCATCATCGTTTGCTAAGTCAAGGACAGCATCAAATGTGGTGCCTTGATCAATGGTAAGTTCTGCGTACATCGTGGTTTCCTTTAGGACTCCCGGTATTTAGTAGACTAGCATTCCATTCGCATAGAATTCGGATTCGTTGAATGTGTATACCGTATGTGGATAGTAGAGGTCGGTAATAGAAAGAATCTCATTCTCGACACCATTCTGGTCAACCACGAAATCACCGACTGCGATTTTCGCCGGAATACCCAATTCCTTGTACTCAATGGTAGGATTCATGGAAGCATAGCCCTTACCGACAACATAGAGAGGGTGATCCTCAGATGCGTCAAGAACTCGTCCATCTGCGAATCTGAAGCGATACATGACACGATTTTCGACGGTGATGATTCCGGTGATAGTCTTTGTCTTTCCACCGCGAGCCAGAACAACATCCCCAATCTGAACCAATGCGATTGCCTTCGTAGACATGTCATACATGGTGATAGGTGTTTCTGGCGTAAAGCAGCATAGAGGGCAGGGGTTTACGTAGTAGGTTGCTTGTGAGAATAAGTTAGCCGCGAGATTCACCAATACCGTATTATCGTTTCTTCTTCTGAATGTGAGAAATCCTGATGTAGCACTCGTGCTTGTTCCTTCAGAACTACGAGTTACTGATAACCACCATTTAGTATTATCAGAACACTGAATCCATGTGTTGACAGAATTTCCAGAGGGTGTGGTTCCAGCCGTCTTGATGAATTGAACATCAAAATTACCAGCAATCGTAGCGTCGGCGTATGAAGTCAGATGTTGTAGCCAAGCCTGCTTTACCTGAAAATTCCCACTGGTAAAACTACCCAAAAGTCTGCCTGTGGGTGATATGTCCACCTTAGCGTTAGATGTGGCAGATCCACCTTCCACGGTTACATCAGAAAAAAATTCTAAATTTGAGTACCCAACCGGCAATGTGTTGCCATTGAATCCTATTTGGTCCACACCTACGAAATCCGTAAGCTTTATATCGCCCGAGACTGGAATAAATCCATTGTATCCAATCGCACCGGGCGAGGCAACATTAGAACCTCCACGATAGAAGTATGTGAGATTGTTTGCTGTGGAAGGTCCATACCATGTGAACTTCACTTGTCCATCAGCACCAGCACCACCAGCAACACCGGAAGTAACACCCGGTCCACCACCACCACCGGGCGCGGTTCCTGCGACACCAGAACTTCCACCAGCACCACCATTAGCAGCGGTGCCACCCAATGTAGTCGATGAGTTTCCACCCACAGTCGCAGTTGAATTCAGGATGTGTTGACCCAAGTTAGTTTCGGCTATACCACCTCTGCTAATTCCTACAGTTGAACCACCACCACCACCCCAAGCAGAAAGTACACCGAACTCAAATATGGTGTTAGATGAACTAGAACCACCGGGAGAACCATTTGCTCCTACAGCACCACCAGCACCACCAGTCCCTATTGTGTATCCGAATGTCGTGCTTCCACCAACAACCGGGATGAGAAGTTGTGAGTACGCACCGCCGCCGCCACCATAATCGGCAGAGGTAGAAAATCCTCTTCCTCCACCACCAGCACCCCAAATCTCAATATTACACCATACAGCATCCGAAGGTGCTGTTGTAGTTCCTTGTGCGCCGCCAGTAGAATAGGTATCAGTGCGAACGACACTTCCATAGGAATATGCGTTCCTGATACTGGTCAGTGTTGTTGGACCTGTGTTAGCAATACCGCGTCCCATAGATTACTTCCCTTCAAGGACTTTGATGCGTGCGTTCAGTTCCTTGATTGCTTCGATAAGAACAGGCACCAGACGGTCGTAAGAGACTCGCTTGAATCCACCGACCTCATCAATCAGTTCTGGAAGGTTGACTTCGACTTCCTGTGCGAGTACACCGACATGAGTGTTATTGTCTTCAAATCCTTTTGCCTTGGCAAGAGCATTCCACTTGTAGCGAACACCATTGATGCCACTCAGGATTTGTATTGGAGCTTCGATGAAGCCAAGAACATTCTTGAGTCGTGCGTCAGATGATGCTGAGAAGTCGGTTGCGCCAACAACACCGGTCGATGCGTTGAATGTGAATGCCGTTGCCGTAGTTCTGACCTTTGGTGTTTGATTTGATCCAGAACCAGCAACGCAAACAGGATAAAGTGTTGTCGTCGATGTATCATTCGTCGCATTGATAGCTGTCGATGGACCAGTCGATCCCTGAATACCGGTTCCGGTAGCACCTTGAGTACCAGTGGTTCCCTGTGCGCCGACAAATCCTTGGATGCCTTGAAGACCAGTGGTTCCCTGTGTTCCATTCGATCCATTGGTTCCCTGCGCACCAGTGGTTCCTTGGATTCCTGTGGTGCCTTGCGATCCTGTTGTGCCTTGAGAACCAGTAGATCCCTGAATACCGGTAGTACCTTGAGTTCCATTGGAACCATTCGTTCCTTGTGCGCCAGTGGTTCCTTGGATTCCTGTGGTGCCTTGCGATCCGACAGCACCTTGAGTTCCTGTTCCAGAGACACCCTGAAGACCTTGTAGACCAGTCGAACCCTGAATTCCGTTTGTTCCGCTGGTTCCCTGAGAACCGATGGTGCCTTGTGCGCCGTTGGTTCCCTGTGCGCCAGTAGCACCTTGCGCAGTTCCACCAACCACAGCAAAGGCAACGTTTGCGTTTCCGTTTACACCAGCATCTACCGTGACTTGAATCGAAGCAGTGTTGTTGAAGTTGATACCATTAGCTTTTGCTTGTGTACTACCGGTGTTAGACGAAACTCTTACCGTATTAGCAGCACTGTTAGCAGCACCATACGCCAAGATAGCAGTATCATATGCGCTCTTTACCGCAGTAAGCGAAGCAGCATTGAGAGAACTTGTAGTGCTGATTGAATCGGATATGTTAGCAACAGTAAGGATCGTATTGTAGATACCCGCCGTGCTGTTTCCTGTTACTCTCCACACCGCAGTTGATTCCGAGAATGTGATGAATGCGTTGCCGTTAGCAGGATTGCCTTGATAGACACCGAATGCTCCATCGCCGCGAGTCGTTTGAGAAACACGCAACCGATAGGATGCCGAATCAGATTCGGAAGGTGCCGAGATAGGATCCGATACGGTCAAACTCCTGACAAGAAGAGTGTCGATGTTTGCCGTAACAGCATTCATTCTGGTGGTGACATTCGCATATGACATAGAAGCATTTGTAGTGCTGCTATTAGCAATGGTGGCATTCGAAAAGAAAGACCAAGATCCTACCGCAGCAACATTGAGTGTTGCCACGTTCGCAGTAGTGATGTTGGATGTAGTGACATTTTCGAGCGTGATACGCGCATTGCCGATTGTCGCAATGTTGGAAACCGAAATGTTGCCGAGAACCGCTACATTGGAGCTATTCGCGACAGACCGAACCGAGAATACACCACCAACATTCATGATCAGGTTGCCATTCGCATAGGTTCCTGTCGTTTCGATGAATCCGGTTGAGTTTACGTTGATTGCCGAGATATAGGTGTTGTTGTAGAGGAATCGGGTATAGGTGTTACCATTAGAATAGAACACACCATTTGCGGCGCGGAACTTGATATCGGATGAATCGCTATAGAAGTATCCCGGCGCGGCGTCTTGTTCGAAGGATTTGACCGAAACTTTACCAGAGATACGAGCATCTGCCGTAACATCAAGAGATGTTCCTGTTGCGTTTGCGAGAATGATTCGACCGAGGGTGAGAGTAACATTGCCGGTAGGCTTGACAAAGTTTGCGCGAGCAACTTCGTTTACGTCATCGACCAGCAAGTTAGTCTGAATTCTCCATTCACCAAAGGTGTTGGCTGTTGCGACTTGTCCTACGTTTACTGTGCTAGTCATTGCTTACTCTCTAATAGTTGACGCAACATGTCTTTTATGTCGGACACATCACGTTTGATGGTATTTATCTCATCGTCCTGCTCTTTCTGCTTGCGGAGTGCCGCCATCTTCTGTTCATGAAATTTTAGTGCTTCGCGATCCGTATTCAGGATAGCGAAGTTACTGGAATCCCTCACCAATCTCTCATTCTCTTTCACTTTCAACTTCATGTTAGCCCTCTGGTGTGGAGATAACTCTCAAGTTCTGAACATATGGGGCAATGGTCGAATCAACAGCCGTAAGACAGACCTTGACAGCGAAATATTTGAACTTGCCGCCGATTGGATACTGAACACCATTCTCTGTATACTTGAGCTTGTTGTTCAACAGGTCAGGACGGAACTCCAATTCGATCATTGTGTTGTTGTCCTTGGACTTACGATCCACTGTCTTGAACATACGAACCCACGACTTGTCTGAGAAGGTTTCTGGATCTTCTGATCCGAGAACCTTGTAGTAGACCTCAACATCTGTTCCATTAGGACGCACAACGTCCATGAACACACGAAGGTCGCCAGACTCAAAACCATCTTCCAGAGCAATCTGTCGGGTGAGATACTTACAACGGATGTTTCCACCACGCTTTGATGTTTCTCCCTGTATTGCCAATCCAGCCGGAATCATACCCGATGCCGCATTTCCATTGGCAACCGCAATTGTAGGTGTTTCTACATATCCACTTCCGGTCGAGTTGATCACGATGTAGTCAACCGTATTGGCACCCGATGTATTGGCGACAGCAAATCCATCCGAACCGGTTCCGGTGTTACCACTGAGGACGATATTGTAGAACCCGATGTTGAAGTTGTTGGCGAGATAAGTCTCGCGATACAACTGTGCCGCATTGTTCAAAGTAGAATTAGCACTTCCGAACACGGCATTACCAGAAGTGACGAAGGCATTGTATCCTACGCCGCGATTGGTGATAGAAATAATCGTGTTCGCAATACCAGCATCATTGATATCATGAGTTCCCGCAATGACTCCTATTGTTTCGAGATTGAAGATAGGAGACACATCAGGATCAGATGAGGCGAATTCAGCAAGCACTAGCAGACTGTTGGAATTTCCCAACGTGATCTTGCGAGTATTCATGAAATTCGCGCTTCCTGCCTTGTTAGATGCGTCTAACAGACTTCCATACTTAAAGATTTGTTGCGGTTTAATGTAATTGTATGTATCGTAAGTTGAATTGGACTTAAACACACCCTTGACCTTGAAATCGACGGAACCTACAGGGAAAGTCAGCTTGTTTGTATTGATGAACAAACGATCAACATCCATATCGGACTTTGGAGCATCCTTGATGTTGAAAACTGCCGATCCGGTTCCACCGAAAACTGCCTTGTTGATGACGAACATCAGGTCTTCATTCTGGTATGCGGTCCACGTAGATGAATTCTGACTGCGGAAGAACGAACCAGAATAAGGCTGCTCGGAAATACGTTGAGGAGGATCTGCGCCTAACACGTTGCCGCCGAGTTCTGCGACATAGACTTCATACTCAGGAGAATCGGAGTAGATGACAATAGCATACTCAGTGGATGGTTGTAAGTAAACAGGATCCGTGAAGGTGAATTTCGTGATCGAATTCGCATTGCTGATGCTAGGAGAAGTAGAAACCTTCACATCCTTCGATTTGACTGTCGATGTTGCGAGATAATTCTGTGTTGGATATCCATTGACTACTTCTGCGATCTTCACCGTAACTGGCAATTGCATAGATCCACGCGACACATTTGGTTTCACGCCAAAGAACAAGTCGATAGAGGTTACAAACGTCCCACTGTTGACCTTGTTTGAAGATGGTCTAGGTGTAGTAAACGTCTGAGCAATAGGGTCGCCCATGCGGAAGCGTGGGATTGTAGGGAATATTATTCCTGTAACTGGTGGTTTCGCAGGCTGTGGTACTGGTTGAACAGTAGGAGGATCTGGAACAACAGGACGATCTGGTGGTGTTGGTGGTAGTGGGCGAATAATCGGAGTCACAGGAATCGCCGCCTGTGAAAGATTAATCTGTTCCATAGAATTCAACAATCCACCCGAGGAGAACCTTGCGGCTGTCTTCATGGTGTAGTCTGAATCTTCCAACGAATTCGTATCAGTGATGGTGAAAATACGATCACCAGTCTTGAATTTAAAGTTTGGTTCTTCTGGAATATTGATGATACCATTCAACGAACCATTTTCATCGACCACAAAATTGCCAATAGAATATTTGGATATGCTAGTAGGATCAACCGTTAACGCAGTTTCGAGAGTAACTCGCTTACCAGAGACAGCCGTTACACGACGGAACTGACCCAAGCCAATTCCTGCGGTGAAATACATCTGTGTTCCAACTGCGACAGTTGTGTTTGTGGAATTGAGATAAACATTCGCACCACTAGGATCATGACCAGTAACATTTGCTGTTGCGTTGGCAACTACACCCGAAGAATGCTCATGAGACAGAATATAGACATGTCTGGATGTATTTGCTGTCGAAATCAAGAAGTTGTTAGCGACAAAATCACAGAGTCTTGGATGAGTGACACCTACAATCTTAGTTGAAACGTTCGAAGAACTCCACAACCATGTTGCTGCGTTAGTAGTTGTGACGTTGAATTTCAACGCACCTGTAAGTGGGGTGAGGGCAAGTGCGCCATTCGCACTATCATACCACTCTACCTTGGCAGTAAATGTAGCGACGTTGAAGTTACGAACACCTGTTGCCGTTTGGAAAACCAATTCACCGGCAGCAAAGTCGGCGGCACTTAGCGTGTTAGCACCGACTTTACTTACGTTCGCATTGATGAAATTTTCAGAGACATAGAGAAGATTTTCACCAGAAGACCCAACCACCTTCATGAAAATGTTGTTATTGGAGCAATAAATTCCTTCGTTCATGTCGAACACATCAGATGTGTTAGAGTTGAGTTCGTGAGAAACGTTGGCTGTGGTGGTTGTTACAAAGGAAATATTTCCTTCTACGAACACATTAGCCGATGAATCAAAGTTTCCACTCATAGTCTTGATGACAAGAGTAGTGTTACCTGCGGTCCACGAATCCACAACAGCCGTAAAGGTAGGAGAAACGTTCGAACTGCCCTGATACACGATATCGCCAGCATAAATGGCTGGCGAACCGACGTTAGGAGTAACCGTAAGAATCTTTTTCGAATTCAAAACGATCTTGTTTCCTTTCTGAGTGAAACCGTTCATCACGATATCATCAAGGAATAACCGAGCCGTCTTTTGTGGACGAAGATTATTCGCATCAAAGAACACATCTTGACGACGAATGTACGGAATTAGCGTTGAACCGCTTACTACCGTGCCTTGTGTGGTGTCTGCCATGTTTATTTCCTATTAGACCTTGTTGACTCTCATTGAGCTAACTGACATGTTGTGGTGGAGAATGTACGCACCTTCCTCCTCACCAGCCCAAAAATTCTTATTATGGGCGTCAATTGCGCGAACAAACTTGTTACCCACTGGCTCGACTGATGTTACAGTCTCCCAATATGTCAGGTTATTCTTGAACACTGCGACCTTTTCACCCAATACTTCTGGTGCCAATACGACACCGCGCAGAGTTGGAAGTGGTGCGGTAGTCGAACAGACCAAAGATGTGCCATCGAATGTGGTAACGCGAACACAAGGTTGTAGCTCGGTGATAGCTTTCTTGACCGTTCCAAGGAACATTTCAAGAGTGGTTTCATCCGCAAGCCAAATCTGGTGATCAGTCTCAAGCTGATAAGCCTGTAAAATCTTGTGATCATTGAATTCCTGTGAATCAACCCATGGGATATAGCTTTCCAGAACAACACACCCACCACCACCAGAGTACACTGGCAACGTTGTCGTTGGTGCTGGTGGGATTGGAGGAGGTGGAGGAACCACCACAGGTAACAATAGCTTGATGTTGTCAAATATTGATCTTCCACTATACAACCCACCACCGAAAAATGGAATAGATGGGATAACCACTGAAGGTGTAGGAATTGATACTGGTGAAGTATTTGCTGTTATCACAGCCGGAGGATTACTTCCAACGGTAGTGGTGATAATCGAAGCCGCATTTCTCGTTGGTGTGGGAACCGTGACGAGAGTTGGTGGCTCGACAAACAAATCAGCCAATCTTTCTGGTGCGAGAACTTCGCGAGTGAGGTCTACAACCTGTGGACTGCGTAGAACATCTGGTTTGAGTTCTTGCGATACCCAAAAGTCCATTTCTGGCGACAATTTACAATCCCCGATGAACTGTGCGAACAAGAATGGTTGAACCGAAATCAGCTTATTGCTGGTAACAGCCTGAGAAACCATTGGAGTTTCGGTGTAATTGAGACTCAAAGTTCGTTCATTCTTCTTGACTGTGGTTAGTGAGAGTAGATTCATTGCGAACGGAACGTTGCTGATGTGTGGTCCCATCTCACCTTCTTCCATCGTTACATTGAAATCGGGATCTTTGTAGTCAGCAATGTTGAAGTTCTTGAATCCTTCACCAATGATACCGAAGCGAAGCTTATCGGTGCCATCTTCATACTTAGAAGGGTCGCCCATTGCTTTGTTTTCGATGTTGTTAAGTGCGGTGTAGAATTCCATCGCCTCAACACGCTTGTCGATACGAGAAATATCCTTCATCGTGTAACGCTTATTCTCGTTATACCTCAACCGAACATCATCTACCGATGCCACGAATGGTGGTAGATAGATTGTGTAGAGGGTCATCGCATCTTCACTGTCATCTGGTGGCACAGGTGAAGCTGCCGAAACACCCGTAAGAACACGGAATTCCTTGCTCTTGCTCAACATCAGTTTGTCGATGCGTGGTAAATAGTAGGAGAATGAGAGTTCTGCCGACGCATCCGCGCTAGGAAGAATACCCACATCCAGAGTACCATCAGACAAACCGATGCGACGAGTAGGACGGAAATCCAAGCAATCGCGTAGGTAATACACTCCGCTAATTTCTGAGAAGTAGATCGGAATTGATCCTGCCTGATAAATGGCATCTGTATAAGAATCCACACTGAAGAAAGATGCGCCGGTAGGATAAGTGTGTTGATAGAAATCCACATGAACCGTCAACATAGCATTAGGTGATGGATATCCTTGCTTCAAAGTCAACTTGGCATGATCGTAGAGTTCATCTGATTGACCCAAGGAAACCACGAAATTGTCAGTGATATCGCTATAATTCGTAGCGTCAGCAACACTTGTCGTATTACCAGCAAGGATCTTGCGCACCTTCACCACATCTGGTACATACAGATTGATACTATCACCGGGGAATATCCTAGTCATAGTAGGATCTGTGATGAAGATTAGTCCGTTGGCGACATTGATTTTTGCCACGTTTCCGACGTTAGGAACGGCGACAGTGTACTCATTCGTCACACCCGTATCTATAGGATAGGTGAATGGGACAAGAGAGTAATTTGGATTACTATGAAATGCCTTCGTGCGGATACGCCCTTCGGTGCCTGCTTCTTTGACGATGACATACGCATCGACCTTTGCTACATCCGAAGGTAGATTGATCTTGATGCTGCTACCGAATGTGGTTACACTAGCAGAACCAGTAGTAGCAAGTCTGACAACATTACCATTTGCATAAGTTGCGTTAGCAGACTCACGAACTATGACAACGAGATTATCTTCAATGTTGTTGTTGGTGACAGCCCACGGAACAGATTCCCATGTTTCCAAACCAACTGTAAACACACCGGCTGCGCCCGTAAGCTGAACGAACTTATTGTGGGTGTAGTCCACATTGACTGGCGATCCTCTTTTCACAGTAGACTGTGGTAAACGGAAGATTATGGGCTTATCAGATGCTTCAAAAAGTTCCGTAGAACCATCAATGAGCAAGGACTGAATGGCAATGTTTGCTTGGGCATTTGCCTTACTTTTAGTAGGATCTAGTTTGATAAAGGATTTAAGACCAGAAATAGCATGATTCAATTGAACGACGCTGTTATTTGCTGGAATCGCACTATCATCCCACACACGATCAATTGTTGCTGTTTGGGTGCTACCGACATATGAAGAAATCTTTCTAGTTTGATTGGTTACATTTGAAGAATATGCGGATTGAATCAGAACTTGAACATTGCCGCCGCCTAGTGGTAGATTTTCTACCGTTTTAGTAAATGCCGAATTGACTAAGAGGTAGTTAGTCGAAACATTCACAACCTGTCGAGTCATATCGTCAATGCGAATGATATCACCCACATTAACTCTAGATAAAAATGGTGTGGTGTTAATAGCCGAGTTGGCGTTAATGCGAGTGCTATTGATGAAGACATTAGCAGTGTTGACGTTTGGAACCGGAGTCAGTGAAATAGGCAGAATCGTAATCATCGTATTCTGATACGCATTATCAACGCGAGAAGCATACGATGGAAGTCTGATTGTGGTCGTAGTATGTCCACTACCACCGATTACAAATACTCTAGGTGTGATCTGTATATCGCTAAAGTAAAAATTGAATACTCCATTCGAATCATTGTACGCGACACCATCTTGTGCGGGAATATCGCGGGTGATGGCACGAACCTTTGCCGTACCAATCTTGGTGTTAGCGTAAAAATCTGTCTGCGCAGTTGCGCCAACATTAACACCAGAAGAATCGACACAATGAAAGTCTACGGTGTCGAGCGCAGTGGTATTGATTACCGATGCGAGATTAGATCCATATACGTTCTTGAACTTGAGGTAGTTACCATACGAAACGTCGAAATCAATGTCAACCATTGAACGAGTGTCGATTCCGACAGTGCGCGGCTTGTCTACTTCCATGCGGAAGGTGCCGATAGTTTCGAACTCAAATCCCTTTACATATGCCTTACCCGGTTCGATGTTGATGATGTATTTGGCGTCGTCGTGGGAAGCCGCGACCGATGCTCGGAAAGGAATCACGGTATAGTCACCGGATTCGTCAAAAGTTCTACGAGCAAGAGTCTTTTCGATTTCAGAGTAGATGGGATACTTGACTTGCTTTGTGATCGAACCACTTTCGAGGCGCATCAATTCGAAGAACTTGGATTCATCGACTGCCGTATCAAGAGGGCGTGTCGAGAGGTTCAGCGAGAACTGGTAAC
>Ga0315283_10002513_pt1 | contig 15343 bp, 11 predicted proteins | sample YL17G09_0_MG_FD_204541 | JGI IMG/M metagenome (GOLD analysis project Ga0315283, IMG submission 204541) | Sediment microbial communities from Yellowstone Lake, YNP, Wyoming, USA - YL17G09_0 | ecosystem: Environmental > Aquatic > Freshwater > Lake > Sediment | place: USA: Wyoming | collected... | reverse complement strand
GCCGCCGCCCCCGCGCCCCCCCCCCGCGCCGCCCGCCCCCCCCCCCCCCCCCCCCCCCCCCCCCCCCCCCCCCCCCCCCCCCCCGCCCCCCCCCCCCCCCCACTGCGGTATGAGGGGTCTTGAGCGCGTGTGATTTGAGAAAGAAAATGTTGATAAGGCAAGCAGTCTGGTTTTTTTTTTCCCTCTTGCCCGCTTTCGCTGCGATGGCTGACGCCACGGCGCCGCCCGCGCCCTCGGACACCACACCCGCCGCCATTGTTATCGGCTACCGCCCCCCTCTCCCTCTCATCCGCATCCCGGTCCAGGGCGAGGGCGGGGCGTGGGGGCTGGTAAGAATAAGGAGCACCGAATTCGTTTTTTTTTTTTTTGCTCATCACCATCTCTCAACCTAGCCACCATTCTCTCACTCATTCACACGCCGCCGCCGCCGCCGCCGCCGCCCGTTTCTCCCCGCCCCTCTCTCCCGGTAGGCCTTCCGCTCCTCCGCCGACAAGGACGCCGCTCTCGCCGCCTGCACGGCCGAAGTGACCGCCAACTGCGAGGCGGGCGCCCGCCACGGCTGCGTGCTGGCGGCCGCGGCGACCTGCGCCGCCCACCGCCGCGGGTTTTGGAACGTCGTCCTAGGCCGGGTGACGGGCAGGGGGGCCCGCCTGGACGATGAACGGGCCGCCTGTGAGGCTCGGGAGACAGAGGTGAGAGGCAGCGGGCGGGCGGACTGGGGGGGGGGGGCACGGAAAGGGAAACAAAGACCTTTCTCTCCCTCCGGTGGGAGGCCCTAAACCCGAAGTCTCCATTTTTTTGTTCTTCCTCTCTGTCTCCCCATTCCCCTACACTCAGGTCTACCTCGCCGACGCCGCCGCCCGGTGCGCCGCCCACGCGTCCGATTTTTGTGCGCGCGCGGTGGGGGGCACGCCCGTGGCTGACAGGGTGGAGAGGCGGTTTAAGAGGAGGCCGGGCGGACGGGCAAGGTGGATGCTGTTGTGGTAACGCATTAAACAGTTGTTTTTGAGGCTGCCCCTGCTCACATTTCATTTCTGCTTCTCCTCTCACGATGGCGGCACGCTCACCCGCAGCAGTTCGATCGAGTACACCAGGTCCGCGCCGGGTGGGATGATGGCATCCTTGTCAGGGGAGTGCCGGGTCGGCCGCACCTGCGTCCCCTTGGTCCCAAAGCCGGCTGCTGCAGGCACGAGCACCAGGCGCTTGCCTCCCGCCCTCATCCCCAGCAGTGCCGCCTCCGCGCCCGGGCAGAGGCCGCCCGTGAGAGGGCGCCCGCCCACGAGCAGCACCAACGGCTTGCCCGTGTCCTTCGTGTCAAAATAAGGCGCGCCGGCCGCTGCAGCGGCGGCCACCGCGGCGGCCGGGCTGGGGCTGGCCGCAGAGGGGGCAGCCGAGGAGGGCCAGCAGGCCACCTCCAGCACGGCCAGCAGCCCCGCCCGGGGCCGCTCCCCGCCACCGATGCGCAGGTCCTGCGCGATGACGCCGCCGCCGAGATCCAGGGGCGGCGCGTCCGCGACGGCCGCCGTGTTGGCGGCCGCGGCCGCGCCCTCGATCCGTGTCTTGACCTGCTCCGACACCACGCCCGCCGTCAGCACGGCCGCCCACGCCAGCCCGCCCGCCAGCCCGAAGCGGCGGGTGAGGGCGGAGGTGATGGGGTCGGTCGAGTCGGCCTTCCTGCGGCGGGGGGTGGCGGGCGCGGAGGCCGCCGACGCTCGGCGGGCGGCCTCGGCCGGGGTGGTGGTGGGTGATTGAGGGGCGGGCGGGCCGCTGGTGCCCTCCTCTCCAGCCACTGCTCTCGGGAGGTGGCGCGGGCGTCGATTGTGGCCGAGGGGGGGGTGAAGGGTGCAGGAGGGCAGCGACAGGGCGGGCATTGTGTGTGCACGGGGATGTGCGTGACGGAGACACACCGACGGGGGGAGGCAAATCGGAGCGTGGAGTGATGGACGACAGTGGGCCGCTGTGGGGTCTTTGAAGGATGTCTCTCTGTGCTTTTTGTCACTCTTTCTATCCTTTTTCTCTCGCGCGACCGCCCCGCCCATCATGCAGACCTGCCTCTCCGCCTCCTCCACCACCCGGGCGCCCGCCGCCACTGGCCGCCGGTGAGTGTGTGCGGCGAGGAGGAGAAGGCCGGCTCGATTCGCGGCAGGCGCAAACAAGAGGGCGCGCACGTGCGCCGGCGCTCGCTCAACCTCCTCCTGCTCCTCTTCTCACCTCTCCTGCTCTCCCCGCGCGCGCCCCCACCCACGCCCTCCCACCCACAGCTCCGTCCGCTGCCAGGCGGCCTTTGGCGACATCGCCAAGGCCACCGGCAAGGCCGTCGCGGCCGTCGCGGCGGCGGTCGCCCTGGCGGTGAGTAAAAACATAGAGATGAGCTTTCACTTGTGGTTCGCAGCCGGCGGCGCTCGCCGTCCGCCCCGCCCGCCTAGCGAGCAAGCGTTTCCTCTCCCCAACACGACCGCCCCGCGCGACCCGGTCACCGCCCGCATTCGGCGCCGCGCCGTCACCAGAGGACAGGGCGACGTTCAAGCCTGCACCTTCGCCCGGGCCGAGGTCCATGCGCCTACCTCCCACCCCCTCGCCCCCCCTCGCCAAGCTCGCTCAACCTGACCCATTTCCGCCCGCCGCTCCTCTTTCGCTCACGCTCCCCTCTCCTCCTCCCCCGCCCCCACCGTCCTCTCCAGTCCCCTGCCGGCGCCCTCACCTTTGACGAGCTCCAGGGCCTGACCTACCTGCAGGTCAAGGGCTCCGGCATTGCTAACACCTGCCCCGTGGTGAGTGGAGGGAAGAAAAGAGCGCCCGCCGCCGTTTCCTTTGATTGGCAAGTGCAGCCTCTCGTCTCCCCCCCCTCACGCCGCCCCCGCTCACTCACTCCACCACCAACTCTCCCGCACCCCACCTAGATCGAGGAGGGCACCTCCGACCTGAAGGCCCTCAAGGCCGGCACCTACAAGTTCGACAAGTTCTGGTGAGGAAAAAGGAGAGGACGGGAGGGGAGGGAACAGCGCGCCCCGCCCGGGCGACCCCACCCTATCCCAGCCAGCCATCCACCACACCTCCTTCCTCTCCGCCCGTCCTCACCATGCCCGCCTCTCCCTCCCCTCTCTCTCCCTCTCTCGCTCTCTCCTCTCAGCATGGAGCCCACCTCCTTCCAGGTGAAGGAGGAGTCCACCTTCAAGGGCGGCGAGACCGAGTTTGTGAAGACCAAGCTGATGACCCGGCTGACCTACACGCTCGACGAGATGTCCGGCACCCTCAAGGTCGACGGCTCCGGCGGCGTCGACTTCAAGGAGGAGGACGGCATCGACTACGCGGCCGTCACCGTCCAGCTGCCGGGCGGCGAGCGCGTGCCCTTCCTGTTCACGGTGAAGGAGCTCGCGGCCAAGGGCTCCCTCAACGCGTTCGGCGGCGACTTTACGGTCCCCTCCTACCGCGGGTCCTCCTTCCTGGACCCCAAGGGCCGGGGTGGGTCGACCGGGTACGACAACGCCGTCGCCCTGCCCGGCCGGTCCGACTCGGAGGAGCTGCAGAAGGAGAACAACAAGTCGATCGTCGCCCTCAAGGGCCAGGCCGTGTTCTCGGTGGCCAAGATCGACCCGGCCACGGGCGAGATTGCGGGCGTCTTTGAGTCCGTCCAGCCCTCCGACACCGACCTGGGGTCCAAGGCGCCCAAGGACGTCAAGATCACCGGCCTGTGGTACGCCCAGCTGTCCCAGTGAGGAGGTGGTACGGGTGAGGGTGTGGGGCGCGCGCGCCGTGTGTGCGTGAACAAAGACACCGACCCGCGCGCGCGTGCGCCCCTTTCCTGAGCTGTTTTGTGTGTTTCCCTCTCTTTGGATGCTGTGCGAGTGTGATCTACGGGGTGCGTGTGCATGTTGTCGCCAAGCCGCTCGGCAGCCCGCGCGCGCGTGTGAACATGCGCGTGTGTGGTCGACTGGTGGTACGGCTTTTTTTGGAGGGGGCGGGGTGAACAAGGCAGGGCGTTTTTTTTTGCAAGCCATTTGAAAAGGAAGCACCCCGTCCCGCCCCTAACACCGAACATGGCTTTCTCTACCTCAATTTCTAACTCTATTCATACCGACAGCACGCGCAGCGGTGCAAGAGGGGCGGGCGCGCGCGGCGGGATTTTCGCCTTCTCTCAGGGCCGCGCTCGTTTGGCCGCCGCGCCGGGGGGTTGTCCAGACAGGTTGAGGGGCGCCGCCCGCGCTGGCCCGCCCAGCATCGCAAACAGCCACACCTCCACCTGGCCGTCCGGGCGGGCGCCCCTGACGAGCGCGGCCGCGGTGCCCGGGTGGCCGCGGCTGTACGCGGTCGCCAAGACGGTGGCGCCTCCCGGGAGGGGGAGGTCGGGCTGCTGCTGCGCCGTCTCCGCCTCCGTCTCCTCCTCCGCTTGGCGCCAGGCGTCATTCACGGCCGGGCTGGGCTGCCACCCGAACCTGCCCTTCGACGCCATTCCGTAGACAGTGAGAAGGCCAGCCCTGCCAGCGGTTGCGACGTCTGGTTGAGCGGCGCCTGCCTCGCCAGCCAGCCACACCACCCGCTGCCCACCCCGGCCCTCGCAGGCCCACGCCGCCACCACGCCGCCCGACCACAGGTCCAGGTTGGCGATGGCGGCGTCGCACGGAGCCGTGCCTGGGTCGCCTCCTGAGCCGGGCCGGGGCGCCGAGGGTGGTGGCGTGCCAAACAGAACGGCCGCCTGGGGGGCGGTGGCTGCACCCTCGACCTGCGGTCGCAGCGCGATGCTCCAAACGCCGACGCGGCCGCCGCCGCCGCCGGCCAGCAGCGCTTTCTCAGGGAGGGCAATAATGCGGGCCGGCGTGGTCGGGGCGAGGAGGGACAGGACCCGCACGGACGCCCCCCGCGCCGGACCCCCGGCAGCGCCGCTGCAGCAGCCCACGACCGCGACCCCGCTGGCCGGGCAGATCGCGACCGCCATGCCGCCGGGCGCGGCCAGGCGGGCCAGCACGGTGGCTCGAGGGCGGGCAGGCGCGTCTGCTGCTGGTGCTGGCGCTGGCGCTCGCGCGGGCGAGGGGTGCTCGCCTGCCAGGGGCGCGCCCGCACCGCCGCCACCACCGCCACACAGTGCTGCCAGGCGCTTGTTCAACAGCCGCAGCCGGCGCGCCTCCGCCAGGGCGGCGGCGAGGGCGGCTTCCAAGGACGCAATGCGTCCGGCAGCGCCGCTGCCACCCGCACCCCGGCCACCACTATCACCACCAACCACCAGACCGGCCGCGTTGAAAAGGGTCAACACGTCGGCCTGCTTTGCTCTCGCAGAGCACAAGGGGCACCGGCCGGCGGCTTTGATGGCGGCCAGGGCACAGGATTTGCCAAACAGGTGGCCACATCCTTTGAGAGCAGTCACGCGGTGCGGGCCATCCGGCGTGAAGGACTCCATGCAGATCGTGCAGCCTGTACGCGTGTGTGTGTTTGGGATGGGAGAGGTTGGATGTATATATAAAAAAACGTGAGTGCGCGCCAAACCGAATGTTTCTCATCAACAGGTGGTCCTGAATCATAGGGTTCCACGTACCTGTTTCCTCTGGCGGTCCGGGAGCCGATGGTCCAGCCTCTCCGCTACTGCCTGGAAAGGTGGGCAGCGGAGCAGCGTCGGGGGGTGGGGGACGAGAGGCACATGCGTCACCGGGCGGCAGTGCGGGCGGCCTCCGCTGCTGCTGCTGCTGCTGGCCTGCGCAGCTCGCGGCCACGAGAACGGGCCGCAGGGGTATGCGGCCGGAGGGGGGCATGGCGGTGGCGAAGTCTTCGTCATCATCGTCCGTCATGCTGGGCGTGTGTGTGTGTTGTGATAAATAAGAAACGTGAACGGGCGAGTTGTCTTAATCTCGCAATCTCTCACTCTGTTCTTTGCCGCTGGTGTTTTCTCTCCTTCGCACCTCCTTCCACACACACACACACACACGAACGCACCATGGCCGAATACATCAGCGAGCTGAAAACCTTTGCCAAGGACTCCGTCCGCCTGGTCAAGCGGTGCAATAAGCCGGACGCCAAAGGTGCGGTGGCCGGTGGGAGAAATGGAAACCGATCGCCCAATGCTTTCTTTCTTTCGTCGGCGTGGGACGCGTGCTGCGTACGCCTATGTCGCCCAGGCTCACGGCTTTGGGACGCGGGCACGGGCACGGCATAACGTTGCAGCATATGCAAGCAGAAGGGCGGGGCCTTGGCCGCCATTCCACACCCTTCACGCCGGTGCGCCTGCCGACGCTTTTCGTTTCGAGCGGGGCCCGCCCCGCTCTCCCCTTGCGCGCAAAAAACCCACCCTGCTCTGAACTCTCCGCGCCCGTCTCCCCACTCTTCCAGAGTACAACAAGATCGTTACCAAGACGGCCCTAGGCTTTGTCGTCATGGGCATCATCGGCTTCTTCGTCAAGCTTGTCTTCATCGTAAGCGAAAATGATGGGAGGTTGGGCTCGCGCGAGCGCGGCGCCCACGCCGCCTGGAGAAAGCACAAGCAAATCGCTCACCTCTTCTCTCCAACACACACACACACACACAAACACAGCCCATCAACCAGATCATCGTCGGCGGCGGGCAGGCCAAGCAGGAGTGAGGAATGCGAGAGTTGTGAGAGAGCCGCAGCGCGAGTGTGTAAGAGAGAGTTTGGTCCATCCCAGTCATTTTTCAACCTCCTCACCCTCCACCGCCCGCCGGTGCAGAAAAATCGCCTCCTCCGTCACCACCTCCCACGGCGCCTTGAGCTCTCGGACCAGCCTCCTGAGAACACGCGCCGGCGCCTTGCCCACCGGCCAGGCGAGGCCTGCAAAGCCCGGGACCGCCTCCAAGGCGACGAAGCCAGGGACGGAGCGCGCCCCTGACACGAGGTGGGTCACGCCCTCCCCCGCCAACCCCGCCGGGCTCAGCCCCTCCGCCTTTAAGTACCGCCACCCCTGACCCAGCCCGGCCTCGCCAAACCGAGTGATGCCCGTCTGAGCGGCCGCCACGTCGATGTGGACGGTCGGCGGCCAATGGCTGGGCGGGAAGGCGGCCGCGTCCCTGGTGCTGGTGGTCTCCCCACCGCCGCCCAGCCCCCCCAGCGCGTGGAGGCGGGCCAGGGCGGCGCCGCCCGGGTAGTTGACGGACGCCGCGGAGGCGGCCAGGAGGGAGAGGGCGCCCGTGGCGGCCAGCGCCGCCCCCACGGCGAGCAAGGCCGCTAATGAACGGAGCCGGTCAACGCCAAACACCAGGCCGGCCGCTTTCTTGGCCACCCGCCCCCGGCCGGCCGTGCCCTTTTTTGCTGCTGCCGCAGGAGCGCTGTTGAACACCCGGCTGACCCCGACCGCCGCCACCGCATTTAACAATGGCACTGCCGGCAGGATGAAGCGCAGCTCCTTGTGCGGCAGGAAGGAGTAAGCGGCGATAAAAGCCGCGGCCACTGCGGCGACAGAGCGGGCCCGCCTGTCAACCACGGCGCCCGCGACCGCTAGGGGGACGCTCCCCGCCAGGGCACGCGGCAGGGCGGACGTGGCGTACCAGTGCCAGGGCGACACGCCCCAGGCGGCCGACTTGTTGGCGGCCGTGTTGAACCAGAGGACCTCGCCCTCCGGCCACAGCGGGCGGCGCCAGAGCAGGGAGTCAAAGGCAAAGGAGACGAGGCCCGCGCCCAGGCCCGCGCCCGCCGCGACGCCCGCGGCCGTCCTGAACGTCACCGCCCGGTGCCACAGCATGTGCAGACCGACCGCGCCGGCGAGGGGGAGCATGTCACACCGCACCGCGGCCGTCGTGGCCGCCAGGAGGGCGACGGCCCGGTACGGCGCGGTCCCGTCCAGCCAGTCGGCGGAGGCGAGGGACACAAGGGCGAGCGCAAAGGTGTTTGGGAGCGGGCGGGACGCATAGAAGGGGAGGTGGAATTGGACGGCGCACAGCAGGGCAAACGCACCGCCGGCTGCCCGGCCCCACACGCGTCCGATCGCGCCGCGCAGGCGGGCCAGGGCCAGGATGGAGAGGGACGCCAGGGCGGTCCGGACGGCGACGCCCGCGGCGAGGCGGGTTGCGCTCAGGGCGTGGAGCACGGCGACGGCGGGGGCGGCGAGGGCGGCTAAGGCGGCGGGGGCTGTGTGTTCGGTAGTATGCGAGCATTCGTGGGTGAGGCTATGGGCTTCTCTGACACGGACGGGCACGCAACCGCCCCATCACATTCCATTTTTTCCTTCTCCCCTACCTAAAAACGTGCGCGGGACGACCCCGGGGAAGGCGAGGTGGTCGTACGCGCCCAGCGCGGTGCGGTGGAACAGGAGGTCGTGCGCGGCCTGCATGCCGAACGATTCCTCGACCTTGGTGAAGGGGGCGGCGGCCAGGTGGGCGAAGACGGAGGCGGCGAGGAGGGCGGTCCAGGCTGTGATTTGCATGCATGGTTTGGGAGATGAGGTTGAGAGGCGCGCAGTGCTGATGAGAAAACGCCCCTGGCCCCATTTTTGGAGCTAACACGCGCTGGCGCCCCTAGACATACTAACACGTATCCCAAAAGCTCGTCACTGTAAACGTACCATCCAGAACGATCGCCGGCGCGCCCGGGTGGGCGAGGCCGGCCCATGGCCCTTCGCCGATGCTCCGCTTCCGGGTTGGTGCAGGGATGGGGGAGGCGGCCCGGCCGCCATCGCGCCCACTCCTGGTGGCCGTGCGGCGGGTGGTGGGGGGCATAGTGTGTGTGTGTGTGAGAGAGAGAGAGAGAGCGGTGACCGGCCCAGCGGCGGCCCGCGCAAAAACTCACGCGCGCGTCAAAAAAGAGAGAGTGTTTGCAGCCTTTCGCGCCTCTCAAAACGTGCGCCCGCTGTCGCCCGTCTTCACTCAAACGGCACGCTCAGGCCCGCCGTCGCCAGGTGGCCCACAATGGACGCCTTGAATGCGGAAACCTCGCCCTCCAACCATTCCGCCCGCCTCACCGCCGCCGCCTCCGCGGACCGGGCGCGCCCGACCTCTGCCCGCGCGGCGACCAGTTCGGCTTCCAGCGCTGCGACGACAGGTGCCGGGGCGGCCGCCGGCGCCCCCACCGCCGCCCCCACGCCACCCGCCTCCCGCGTCACCACGGGGCGGCGGTGGCGGCGCGGGGGCACGCCACCCTCCTGCAGCTGGGTCACCCGGGCGCCCAGGGCGGCCAGCGTCTCGTGCATGCGGCCGAGGACCTCATCCCGCCGGCCGAGCTTGGCCACCAACCCCGCGACCCGCGCGGCGGCCGTCGCCTCCCGGGCGGCCGCGAAGCGGGCGGCGTTGACGGCGGCCCGCGCCTCGGCGTTGGCGGCCGCGGACGCCGCCCTGTCCGCCGCGGCGGCCGCGCGGAGGGCGCCCACGCCGGCCGCGAGCTCCCCGCGCTGGCGCCGGGCGGCCGCCGCGTCGGCAACCGCGGACCTTGCCGCCGCCCGGGCGGCCTCGAGGGCGCCCGCCTGCACGTCGGTGTCCGCCAGGGCCGCCCGCAGGCTGGCGATGGTCGCATCCCGCCGGGCCAGGCGAGCGGTGGCGGTGGCCAGGGACGGGTTGCGGTGGGAGGAGCGAACGGGGGAGGGCGGGCCGTGGTGAGGGGCCGCGTCGGCCGCCGCTTCCAGCGGGCCCGCCCGCCCGCCGGCCTCGCCGCCGGCCTCCGGGTTGGGAAGGCGGGCGGGTGCGGGTCCGTCAACCCCCCTGCCTCGCACGGCCTCCGCCGTGGAGAGGTGCGGGGTGTAGTCCCGGTCGTCGCCCGGCGCCGCCTCCGCTGCTGGCGGCGGCGGCTGGGCGGGCGTGGTGGTGTGGGCGGACGACGGGAGGGGCGGGGAGGCGGCTGACCCGCGGAGCAGGTCCGCCAACATGGCGTCATCGATCTGGATGGCGCCAGCGGCCGGCGGGGTGGCCACGCTCGGCGACGGGTTGACGAGGTGGGCGGGCTGCGTGTTGGTGGGACGGGTGGAGAGGGAGAGAGGCGAGGTTGTGACGGCGGGATGGAGAGAGCTGAGGGGCGGGGGGTGCGTGCGGCGCGCGCTCTCCCACGCGCCCACACACCCCCCCGACTACTCACGTCCGCTAGAGGAGGAGCGGGGGTCACAGCAGCGACAGGGGCCTCGCCTTTGCCCATCATCAGCCCGTGCGCGGCGGCGGCCAGGCTGTCGGCGAGGGAGGCGCGGGGAGGGGCGGCACCTCCAAAAATGTTGGTCGCGTCTGCCAAGGGCGCCCGGTGCGTGTCCTTTTGGGTGGTGTGTGTGTGTGTGTGTGTGTGTGCGGGGGTCGGAATGAGTGCGTATGCCCTCTCAGCGCGCAGCCTGTATACGCCGGTCTGGTCGGGATGGACAGGCGTGGAAAGGGGCTGGGCGGCCGGGAGGGAAAGGGCGCGTTCCTCGGCGAGGGGCGCATGCGTCGCGGCCGGAAAGAAAAAAAGATGCCTCCTCTTCCACGCCCACGCGCTCGTCATCGGCCCGAGAGTGGACTGAGGCACAGTGCCGACACTCTCCCTCTCTCTCGCTCACCATGATAGATGCGTGCTGCGTGGGAGCGTGGGGCGTCCACGAAGAAATACGGGCAAGAGAAAGCAACGCACACTGAATCCACAATCCAGTGTTTCTTTCACTCACACCACACAAAAAAAACTCAACCCACGCTCATCACCCCGACCTCACCCACCACGGCCCCCACCCCCCCAGCATCCGACCCCGCCGCATTCAGGTTCTTGAGGTTGAGCTTGTCGCCGTCCGAGATCGCGGGCGGGGGCAGGGGTGCCACCGTCTCTCCCGGCGCCGGCTGCCTCTCCCCAGCCGCCCCGGGCGGGGCGGGCGGCAGCGCCGCGGCGGCGGGCGTGGGCGGAGGCGGGGGAGCCACCGGCGGGGGCGCTGTTGCAGGTGGAGGTGCCGGCGTCGCACCCACGGGCGGCGGGGCCGTCGCCGTCACCGCGGGCGCCGCAGGCGCCGCGGGAACAAAGTTGGCCCCGCTCACCCACTCCCCGGCCTCGTCGAGCGTGGGCACAAGGCCGGGGAGGACAAGCACCGCCCCGCCCTCGCCCGTCAGCCGGACGTCAAAGGGCCCGGGGCCCAGGGCCAGCGGGGACGGCGGCGGCGGCGGCGGCGGCGGGGCGGCGAAGGGGAAGAAGCCAAGGGTGGGGTGGGGGGTGGGGGGCGCGGCAGAGGGCAGCACGCCCCGCACCTCCCACACACCCCCGAACGAGTGCGCCAGGGGCGCCCACGCGTCCTCGCCGCCGCCGACCGGGCGGATGGCCACCGCCTCCAGGATGGGCCCGCCCCCGCGCGCCCCGCCCGGCGAGGCGAGGCCGATGGGGACGACGGCGGGCGTGGCGGTGGCCGCGGCAGCGGGCGGGAAGAGGAAGGAGGGCGGGGAGGGCGGCGGGCCGCCACCGCCACGCACCCGCACCGCGACGCCGCCCCGGGCCGGGCAGGGGACGGTCCGCACGCTGACGGCTGGCAAGGTCGGGCTGGCGGCCGTGTCCGCGCCCAGGGACGCGTAGACGGACGCGTGCACGTTGATCTGGGAGGGGGCGCACCCGGCACAGGTGTCGGCCAGCGTGGCCACCACGGCCGCACCCGGGCGGCACGTCGTGCCCGACGCGTCCGCGCACGCCACCTCCACGCACGACCCGCACCCGCCGCCGCGTCCGGCGGCGGCCAGGAGCGGGGAGGCCGGGGACAGGGCGGCGACGGGGCCCAGGGTCGGGGGGAGGTCGGGGCCGTAGCCGCACGCGCCCGGGCCGGGGAGAGCCGACTGCGTAGTGTGGATGGAAGGGAGAGAGAGACCGCGTGTGTGTGTGTGTGAGGAGATACAGGGGCGACAGCAGCAGCACGCAGGGTCCGTGTGCGGGAGGGGAGGAACAGCGTGGGTCAGGGCGGGAGAGAGGGAGAGAGGGTAAAACAAAAAGAAGGCGGGGGCAGGTCCCTTCTGACCCCCGTCGCGTCCAAGGAAAAAAGGGCTTTGCACACTCCCCCGCCTGGCAGCACTCACCTGCCCGCTGCCGAAAAAGGTGGCCGTGTCTGCGGCCACACCCGTCATAGAGGCCATCGACGCCAGGGCAAGAAGAGCGGACCAAGCCGTCAGGGCCCGTGCGGTCGTGGTGAGGATGCGGACAACCGCGAATCGCGACATGCTTTCGAGGTGGGAAGGAATGCGGGGGCAGGGGGCAGGGGGGGAGGGGGCTTGGCACACGACCAATTACTATACGCTAGCTTGATGCTCTCCAGGTGGCGTGGGTGGGTGGGATTCGCCAGAAAATGGCCGCCGCGGCTCTCGGGGCGGGGAGAGTCGAGAGAACAAGCACAGTCGGCGGGCGCGAGCAAGCGCTACCTTTCGTTTTCCTTCTGAAACAAACCTTTCTCTCTCTCTCTTCCCTTGCCTCACCCATCCACCACCACCGGTGTCAGGGCCAGGCGGTACGTGTACACGGCCACCGGCCTCCCCGCCCCGCCGCCAGCAGCAGCCACCGACGCGGCGGCGATTCCGCCCGGGTCGTCCGGGGTCAGGTAGGATGAGACGACCTGGGTGGCGATGATGGTGGGGCCCGACGCGCCCTCCACGTCAGCGCCCACCGCGTCCGCCACGTCCCGCCAATGCCATTTGGAGAAACACTGGGAGGCCGTGACCCGGGGCGGGGTGGCCCGGGGCGGCCCGCCAGGGGGGGGTGGCGAGGAGGGCGGGCCGCCGCCCGCCTCCCCGCCCAACGCGCCCGCCGAGACTTGCGCGCCCTCGAAGACCTGGCGAGTAAACTCGGACGTCTCCAGCCGGCGCGAGCCGGGCGGCCCCGGCTGCTCCGACCGCTTGGTCACTCGCAGGGACACCACCCCCCGCCCGCCCGGCAGGGCCAGGCGCAGGTCGTTGGGGTCGGCCGGGTCCCAGGCGACGTCGGACGAGGACAGCCCGGCCAACCCCGCCGTCGCACTCAGCAGGGAGGCCGTGTTGAATGCCCTGTCCAGGATGACCCAGGAGGAGGAGGGGGAGGGGGGCGCGCCCCCGCCCCCGCCGCCGCCGCTATCGCCGGCGGGCGGCCTCGGCGCGGGGATCCAGCGGGCCCGGTAGGAGAGGGTCACGCCCAGGTCCTCTGCCCGCGCGCGCGCGAGCGCGGCCGCGCCCGCGGGGGGAAGGGCCGCCTCGCCCTGCGGCGCCTCCGCGGACACGAGGGTGGAGCGGGCCGTGAAAGTCCCGGCAAAGGCGGGCGGGAAGAACAAATCCGGCGGGGCGCCCGTCACGGCCGCCCAGGCGGCATCCACGGCCGGAGGGAGCTTAGAGGCGCCCGCCGGGCGGGCTGAGGATGAGGCGAGCAGCGCGGCACCCGCGCTTGATGCGGCCACGAGGGCGATACGGCGGGTCAGCCTCACAGGGTCAGCCTCAGCGGCAGCGCAGGTGATAACCCGCCTCTGGTGTGTGGCAGCGGGGCGGGCGAGGGGCGGGGCGCCCAGGGCGCGCTGGCAAAAAAGTGGGCCGCCCATTCACGCGAGAAAGTGTTTCATTTGTTGCTATGCCTCCATTCTTTCGTTTCCTTTCCATTTTCTCGCGCGCGCCCGCGCTATTTGTGCTGTCTGTCGAGGGCTCGCACACGCGCACACGCCCATCTGCCACACAGGCGCTGTCTGAACACCACGCACGCACGCTCACGCACGCACGCGGCCATGGCCCAGGCCGACAATGGCGTGGCGCCCGCCGCTGCCACCGAAGCGCCGGCCCGCCCGCCGCCCAACGATGAGTTCATGCGCTCGTTTGGTGTCGGCCGCCTGTTCCAGGTATGGGTGCCTGTGTGCTGATTGTGCCAGCTCCCTTGCCCCTGCGACATGCGCGTCGGCCCGGGCGGAGGCGCGCGCGTGCGCTGGAGAGACAGAGTGCCGATGTGGCCCTGTCTCAACCCCTCCTCCTCCCTCCTCTTTCCTCTTCCACAGGACCGCCCCGCCGAAAACGTCAACTCCGCTGCCTTCCACGCCGTGAGGGACCTCCTGTACACGGCGGGCAGTGACGACAATGTGGTGGTATACAACATCGAGGTAAGGGAGAGATGTCGAGAGAGAGAACAGAGGGCTCGACCAGCTCGGCTGGAGAGATGATAATGATACGAGGGAGGGGGGGGGGGGGGCACGCTCTTTTTGCCCGACCTTGCCCGGCACACTCCTCCTCATGCACACGAGGGAGCAGTGGCGGGACATACCCACAATGGCTGACAACGACGCGCGCGCTTCACACCGCCACCTCCCCCCAATCCCCCCATCCCCATCCGCACACACAAACACACACAAAAAAGACGGGCAAGCGGGCGGCCATCATTCCCTCCCGCCGGTACGGGTGCGCCCACATCGCGGCCACGCACGCCGACACGGCGGTCGTCTTCGCGTCGGGTCACACCGACGCCGAGTGCACGGGCGTGCCGGGCGTCGACCCGGCGGTCCACCACGCCGTGCGGTACCTCTCCCTGCCCGAGGCCGCGTTCATCCGCTTCCTGCGTGGCCACACCGCGCCCGTCACCTCGCTGGCCCTCCACCCGGCCAACGACACCCTGTTCTCGGCCGCCCGCGACGACACCGTCCGCATGTGGGACCTGCGCTCGCCCGCGGCCGTGGGGCTGATGCGCGTGCCCGGCTCCCCGACCGTCGCGTCCGACCGGCAGGGCCTCATCTTTGCGGTCGGCGTGGCGGGCGGCGTCATCAAGCTCTTCGACGCCCGCAACTATGCGGCCGGGCCCTTCTGCACGTACGCCGTCGTCTCCTCGGCGCAGGCGTCCACCGCGGCGTCAGGGGCGGGCGGGCCGCCGCCGCCAGCCCCAGGCGGCGGCGGCGCCGCCTCCACCGCCCGCCCGGCCCCCCTCGGCTTTTCTGACATTGCATTCTCCCCCGCGGGCGTTCTCATCGCTGCCGTCGCGGGCCCCGACGTCTGGTCCCTGGACGCCTTCGAGGGCGTCACCCGCACCCACATCCACACGGGCGGGTCAGCGGTGGGCGGCGGCGGCGACGGTGGCGGCGGGGGAGTGGACACGGGCAGTGGCGGCGCGGCAGCAGCACAGCCCCTCCCGCCCGCGCGCGCGCCGCCGGGCGGCCAGGCCGCGTTCTCGCCCGACGACAATTATGTCCTCTCCGGCTGTGCCAACGGCACCATCGGCGCGTGGGGGTCCGGCGCGACCAGGTCGACGGCCGGCACGCACGCCGCCGTGTGGGCGGGCGGGGGCGGCCAGCCCAGCGTGCTGCGGTGGGCGCCCACCCGGCAGTGCGTGGCGGCCGCTGGCGGCGGGGCGCTCGCGCTGTGGGTCCCCCAGAGCAGCGGTGGGGCGGCGGGGGCTTGATTTGGGGGGGAGGGGGCGGGGGGGGGGGGGGGGGGGGGGGGGGGGGGGGGGGGTGTGGGTGGGGGTGGGGGTGGGGGGGGGTGTGGGGGGGGGGGGGGGGGGGTGTAAAAT
>Ga0315283_10002512_pt1 | contig 15345 bp, 20 predicted proteins | sample YL17G09_0_MG_FD_204541 | JGI IMG/M metagenome (GOLD analysis project Ga0315283, IMG submission 204541) | Sediment microbial communities from Yellowstone Lake, YNP, Wyoming, USA - YL17G09_0 | ecosystem: Environmental > Aquatic > Freshwater > Lake > Sediment | place: USA: Wyoming | collected... | reverse complement strand
CATGGCCGCTTCGTCCACGAAGAGCAGGTTCAGCTCCCCCGCCTCGTCCTCGGCCGCCAGCACGTCGGTGGCCAATCGGCGCCACCGGTCGACGTCGACGGGCTCGTCGGCCTGGTCGTCCCGGGCCACGACCACCGGCGCCGCCACGGCGGTCACGAGGGGGGCCGGTTCAGGGACGCCTTGTCGTAGGCGTCCACGATGTCCTGCACGATGCGATGCCGGACGACGTCCTTGGAGCCGAGGCGAACGAAGGCCAAGCCGTCGATGTCAGTCAGGATCCGCTCCAGCCCCTCGAGGCCCGAGCGTCCGTGCTGGACGTCGACCTGGGTGGTGTCGCCGGTGATGACGGCCTTGGACCCGAAGCCGATGCGGGTCAGGAACATCTTCATCTGCTCCGGCGAGGTGTTCTGGGCCTCGTCCAGGATGATGAAGCTGCCGTTGAGCGTCCGCCCCCGCATGAAGGCCAGTGGCGCCACTTCGACGGTGCCCCGCTCGATCAGGCGCTCGGCTCCCTCAGCCCCGACCATGTCGAACAGGGCGTCGTAGAGGGGCCGCAGGTAGGGGTCGATCTTGGCCATCAGGTCCCCGGGCAGGAAGCCCAGCCGCTCGCCCGCCTCGACCGCGGGCCGGGTCAGGATGATGCGCTCGACCTCCTTGGCCTGCAGCGCCTGGACCGCGGTGGCCACCGCCAGCCACGACTTGCCCGTACCCGCCGGCCCGATCCCGATGGTGATGATGTTCTCGGCGATGGCGTCCACATAGCGCTTCTGCCCGCTGGACTTGGGCCGGACGGTGCGGCCCTTGAAGCCCCGGAGGACCTCGGCGGTGAGGACTTCGGAGGGCCGCTCGTCGGCCCGGATCATCTCGATCGTGCGTACCACCTCGGCCGGCTCGAGGGCGTGGCCCTGCTGGACGAGGATGACCAACTCCTCGAAGAGCCGGCCCACGGCCTCGGTCTCCTCGCCCTCGACGGTGATCTCGTTGCCCCGGACCCGGATCTCGGTGTCGGAGAACGCGGCCTCGATGAGGCGCAGCAGTTCGTCGCGCTGGCCGAGGAGGCCGGCCATCAGGTGGTTGCCGGGGACGTTGATCTTGACGGGGGACGAGGGCATTCGCGGTCCGGGCGAGCGTATCGCCCCCTGACGGGGCGCCCCGGGAAGATCTACGTTGCCGCTCCGTGCACGAAGCGTTCGACCCCGAGGAGCTGGCCCGCGAGGCCCGCCTGGCCCAGGCGGCCGAGGCCCGTTCCCGGCGGGGCGACTGGGACCAGTTGGGTGCCGAGGAGGCGAGCCTCGGCTCGACCCTCGAGCGCCTGGCGGCCGACGGCTCGGCGGTGTGCCTGGGGACGGTGGGGGGTTGCCACCGCGGGTCGGTGGCCGGGCTGGGCCCGGACCACGTCCGCCTCGCCGACCACGGCCGATGGTGCTACCTCCGGCTCACGGCGGTGCTGACCGTGGAGGCGGCGGGAAGCCACGACGGGCCCCGCCCCGTCCGGGTGAACCGGACCTTCGTCGAGGCGTTGTCCCGCCACGTCGGCGAGGCCATGACCCTGGTGCTGGCCGACGGCGCGGCGCACACGGGGACGGTGACGGCGGTGGGGCCCGAGATCGTCACCCTGGCGAGGGACGGACCGGCCGGGCCGCTCTACGCGTCGTCGTCAGCAGTCGCCGCCGCCCTCGGGGAGGGGTCCGGGTAGAGGTGCTCGAGCGTGCCGGGCTCGATCCGGCTGTGTTCGATGAACGTCTCGACGTCGGTCGCCTGCAGGCGGATGACCCGTCCGAAGCGATAGCCCGGGAGTTGCCCCTCGTCGAGGAACCGGTAGAGCGTGCGGGGCGTGATCCCCAGGCGCCCCGCTGCCTCGGCGGTGCTCAGCCACTCGATGTCGGATGCCATGGTCGCAACGCTAACCGGGGTGGGTGACAAGAACGCGGATACCCCCGAGGACGACCGGGAGTCGCCGAGAACCATCGGAACACGAGGATTGCTGTCCTCATGTCAGACATCAGGAAACCACTTGAAATATACCTCCTGAGTCCGTATGGTGCCACTCGATGACAGGCCATGTTCTTTCCGTCCCTTCCCTGTTGGCCCGGCCCGGCCTGACCCTGCGGGCAGCCGTCGGCGGGCTGCTCGTCACGGTCGCCCTGCTCGGCGTGAGCCAGGCCTACGCCCACGCCGACCGGCCCCCCGGCACCAGCTACGTCGTGGCCACCCGGGCCCTGGCCCCGGGGACCGCGCTCGACGAGACCGTCCTCGGCCTGGTGCCCGCCGATCTCCCCCCGCCGATGGCCGCCCGGGCCTTCACCACGACCGCCGTGCTCGACGGCGCGTTCACCCTGGCCCCTCTGGCTCCGGGCGAGCCCCTGCTGCTCAGCCAGATCCTCCCTGCCGGTACGTCACCGCCGGCGGGGGCCGACCTCTCGTTCGCCATCACCACCGACCGGGCCCTCGGCGGCAGCGTCCGTCCCGGCGAGCGGGTCGACCTGGTCGCCACCTTCCCCGGTGATGGCACCCGCCGGGTGGCCGAAGGCGCGATCGTCACCGAGACCCTGACCGAGACCGACGGGCTCCTCACCGAGACCGGTCGCCTGCTGCTCACCGTCCGGCTCCGGGCCCAGGCCGAGGTGCTCGGGCTGGTCGAGGCCGTCGACGAGGGCCAGCTGACCCTGGTCCGGGCCCCAGAGGGGGTCCCGCCGTGATCCGCCACCGCGTGGCCACCTTGGGACGACCGGGTCCGGCCTGGCCCCGGGCCATCGCCCGCTGGGGATCGGGGGCCACGCTCCCGCTGGACACCACCACCTGCGTGTCGGCCGAAGAACTCCGGGCCCTGCTCGCGACCACCACGGTCGACCTGGCCATCGTCGAGGCCGGCCTTCCCGGCGTCGACCGGGTGCTCGCTGACGCGATCCGTCGGGCCGGGGCGGCCCTGGCCGTGGTGGACGGTCCCGCCCTCGAGACCACTCGCGACCGGCTCGAGCCCGATGCGGTCCTGGCCGCCGACTTCGACTCCGAGGCGCTGGCCGCGGTGTTGCACACCCAGGCCCGGCGACGGCCGAACCGACCCGTCGGGCCCGAGCCGGCGGCCGAGCCCGAGACGCTCGGACGCCTCCTCGCCGTGACCGGCCCAGCCGGCGCCGGCGTCTCGACCGTGGCCCAGGCGCTGGCCACGCACCGCGCCGGGCAGGGCCCCACCCTGCTGGCCGACCTCGCCCTCGACGCCGACCAGAACCTCCGCCACGGGGTGGCACCCGGTCACGACGGCGTCTTCGAGTTGGCTGAGGCCCTCCGTCACGTGCCACCCGCCGAGCTGGTGCCGCCGACGGTGTCCCAGGACGCCGGCTACGACCTGCTCTGTGGCCTCCGCCGCCGCCAGGAGTGGACCGCCCTGAACTCCGTGGTCGCCGACCAGTTGGTCGAGGTCCTGCGGCGGGGTCGTCCTCTCGTGGTGGCCGACGTCGCGAGCGACCTCGACGGCCGAACGGAGAGCGGATCCCTGGACCTCGAGGAGCGCAACGCCCTCGCCCGAGCCGCCCTACCCCGGGCCGCGGTCGTCGTCGTTGTCGGTCGGTGGACGACCACGGGCGTCCACCGGCTCGTCCGTGCGCTCGTCGACCTGACCCGACACGGGATCGACCGCGACCGCCTGCACGCCGTGATCAACGACGCCCCGAGGACGGCGACCCGCCAGGCCCTCGCCCGCCGGACCGTGGGCGGCCTCCTGACCGAGGTGGACGGTGGTCCGTGGCGCCCCCCGACCTGCCTCCCCCACGACCGGGGGGTCGAACCGTGTGTCCGAGAGGCGAGGCCGCTGCCCGCCCGATTCGTCCGCGGGGTGGGCCGTGCGGTGCGGGACACGAGATGACCGCCACCACGTCCCCGCTGGCCGACATCGAGCGGATGGCCCAGGAGCGCGCCGACGCACTGGCCCTCGACCTCAGCCGTCCCGACGGACCGGCCCGCCTCCAGCGCCTCGTCGTCGAGGCCGTCGACGCCTGGAACGCCGAGCACCGGCAAGGTCGTCGCCCCGTGCCCCTCGACGATGACGTCGTCGAACGGGCGGTGCGCAACCTCACGGGCTACGGCCCATTGAGTCCGCTCCTGGCCGATGACGACGTCTGGGAGATCATGGTCAACGCTCCCGACGCCCTGTTCGTGAAGCGCCACCGCGGTCCCGACGGCTCCCACGACGACGTCTTCCACGACGACGACCACGTCCTACGGGTCCTGACCCGCATCCTCGACGACGCAACCGGCGCCCACCGCAAGCTCGACCCCACCCTCGGCCTCCAGGACGCCCAGCTCGACGACGGGGCCCGCCTCCACATCGTCCACCGGGACCTCAGCCGCGGCGGCCACACGATGGTCAACATCCGCAAGTTCACCGGCGTGGCGTACCGGCGCCTCGCCGACCTCGTGGCCACCGACATGCTCGACCCGTCCACGGCCGACCTGCTGACCGTCCTCGTCGAGTCCGGTGCGTCCACCGTCATCTCCGGCCGCCCCGGGGCGGGCAAGACCACCCTGCTCTCGTGCTGCGTCGCCGAGCTCGACCCCCGCTGCCGGGTCGTCCTGGCCGAAGAGGTCTTCGAGGCCGATGTCCCCCTGGCCAACGTGGCCGGGATGCAGACCCGTGGTCCCCGTCCCGACCGGCCGGAGATCGGCCTGCGCCGCCTGGTTTCGGCCTTCCTCCGCATGGCCCCCGACGTCGCCGTCGTCGGCGAGGTCCGGGATCGGGAGGCCCTGCCCCTCCTCTTGACCTTGTCCTCCGGGGTGACCGGGTACACGACCGTGCACGCCGGCTCTGCGGCGCAGGCCCTGACCCGCCTCCGCTTCATCTGCCAGCTGGCCGACGAGGTCACCAACCTCGGGCCCGGGATCCTCACCACCTTGGTGGCCGAGGCCATCGACGTGGTCGTGCACTGCCACCGCGGCCCTGAGGGCCCCCGGGTCACGGAGGTCGTCGCCGTCGAAGACGTCGCCACGGGAGACGCCGGGCGGTTCACGACGACGCCGGTGCTCGCCCGGCCCCGCCTCGACCGCCCCCTCGAGTGGACCGGGCTCGTGCCCGACCGCCTCGCCGGGCGGCTGGCGACCCATGGCGTGGACCTGCGTCGGGTGCTGGCCGACCGGGGGGACCCATCATGACCGGGCTCCTCTGGGGTGGGCTCGCCGCCCTGGGGGTCCACCTCCTGTGGACGCGCCCGGCGCCCCGCCGCGGCGGAGCCCGACACCAGCTCCGCCACGCGTTCCCCCGTCTGGCGCTCCCCTTCGGCGCGGCGCTGGCCGGCACCGCCATGGGCACGATCGCCGTCGGCGGACCCGCCGCCCTCGCGGCCGGAGGCCTGGCCGCGGGGTGTGCCGTCGTCGGCCGTCGCTCGGTCGACGCCGCCCGTCGTGACCAGGCCCGCCGCCTCTGGCCCAACGTGCTGGAGGAGCTCCGGGTCCTCACCACGAGCGGGGGTCGGTCCCTCCCCCGGGCGCTGCTCGAAGCCGGACGCCGGGTGCCCGACCCGGCCGGCGAGGCCTTCCGGTCCACCCAGCAGGCCTGGCGGGTGTCGGCCGACTTCGAACGGAGCCTCGGGGTCCTCGCCGACCAGCTGGCCGAAGCCTCTACCGACATCGTCTGCGAGACCCTGCTCGTGGCCCACGAGCTGGGTGGAGCCGACGTCGGCCGTCGCCTGGCCCGTCTGGCCGACGACCGCCGCCGGGACCTGGCCACCCGCGACCTCGCCGTGGCCAAGTTGGCGGGCGCCCGCTTCGCCCGCCGCTTCGTGGTGGTGGTGCCACTCGGCATGGCGGTGGCGGGCCAGGCCGTCGGCACCGGGCGGGCGGCCTTCGCGTCGCCCCGTGGCCAGGTCGTCGCCCTCGCCGCGGTAGCCATGGTCGCCGCCTGCTGGCTCTGGGCCGGTCACCTGCTGCGCCTGCCCGACGAGCCCCGGGTCTTCGCTCGATGAGCCCGCTGATCACCGGGCTGCTGCTCTGGACGGGGGCTGGTCTGCTGCTGTCATCGGTCGGGGTCGTCCGCCGACCGGCCCTCACCACCCGCCTCCGGCCCTACCTGGTCGCGCGCCTCGAGGACGGGGCATGCGTCGGGCGACGACGTCTGGCCCCGCTCGGGCTCGTGGTCGGTGAGCGCCTCGGTCGCCTGCTGCGGTCGACCGAGCCGCTGGAGCGGCGACTGCGCCGGGCCCACCACCGACTCGATCCGGCGGCCTTCCGGTTCCGCCAGTTCAGCCACGCCGTCCTGGGCCTCGCACTGGCCGGCGTGGTGCTGGCCGCCCTCCCGATCGGCCTCGACCCCAGAGTCGCGGGCGCCCTGGTCCTGCTCACGCCGTTGGCCGTGTTCGGGGCCCACGAGCACGCCCTGGCCGGCGCCGACCGCCGCCAGACCCGCCAGGTGGGTCGGGAGCTCCCCGTCCTGGCCGAGCAGATGGCCATGCTCCTGGCCTCCGGTCGGTCGGTGTCGGCCGTCATCGCCCAGCTCGGCGAGCGGGGTCGTGGCCCCGGCGCGGCCGACCTTCGCCGGGTCACCCGCCGGATCCAGCAGGGCGTCGACGAGCGGGACGCACTACGGGAGTGGTCCGAGCTCCGGCCGACCCCTGGCGTCCGCCACCTCGTGTCCGTCCTCACCCTCTCCCGTGAGGCGACCGACCTCGACCGCCTCGTCGACCAGGAGGCCACAACCATCCGCGCCGACGCCCACTGCGAGCTGTTGGCGGAGCTGGAGCGCCGGGCCCAGCAGGTCTGGGTACCGGTGACGGTGGCCACCCTGCTGCCGGGGTCCCTGCTCCTCCTCGTCCCGTTCCTCGACGCGCTCCGGCTCTTCGCCGGAGCCTGACCCAACCCCAGGAGGATGCACCGTGCCCCGAACCGATCGACCGACCACCCCAGGCCGCGCCCGGGGCGACCGGGGCGAAGGCGTGATCTCAGCCGCCATCGCCGTGCTCATCGTGGCCTTCCTCGGCGCCCTCATGTGGGTGGGCTTCCAGCAGATCTGGGCCAACGCCGAGGCCCAGACCAACGAGCAGATCACCCAGATCGGCGGCTGAGCACCGAGCGGGCCACGGGGACCCTGAGTGCCGCCATCGGGCTCACGGTGGCGCTGACCATGCTCCTCGGCACCGTCCAGATGGTCAGCCGCCTCCATCGCACCACCCTGGTGGCCGCGATGGCCGACGATGCCGTCCACCGGGTCGCCGAGGCGGGGAGCGAGGCCGACACGGCCCGAGCCGAGGCCGAGCACCGTCTCCGCCGCCTGCTCGGACCGGAGGCACACATCCAGTGGTCCACGACGACCGAAGGTCCCACCATCGAGATCGCGGTGCCTTCGCCGTCCCTGCCCGGCCTGTCCGCCGGCATCCGGCGCGGCGCCGGGGCGCGCGGGGAGCGTCGGCGATGAGCCGCCGCCTCCGGGGCGACGACGGCCAGGTGGCCGGGATCGAGTCCGTCCCCTTCGGCCTGCTCGTGCTCGTCGTCGGGATCCTGCTCGTGGCCCACACCTGGGCCGTCGTCGACGCCAAGTTCGTGGCTACGACGGCGGCCCGGGAAGCCACCCGGGCCTACGTCGAGTCCGACGATGCGGACGCCGCCCAGCAGGACGCCCGGCGGGCCGCGGCCGACGCCGTCCGGCGCTCGGGGCGGTCGCCCACGGACCTCGACCTCGAGCAGACGACCTCCGGCTTCGGGCGTTGCGTCCGCAGCCGGTTCGAGGCCCGGTTCCGGATCCCGACGCTGGGGATGCCCTGGCGATCGGACCGACCGTCGGTGACGGTTCGCGCCGGCCACCAGGAGGTCGTCGACCCCTACCGGGACGGCCTGGCCGGGTCGGCCGACTGCCGGGTGGGATCGTGAGCCGCGCCCGGGACCGGGGCACCACCCTGCTCTTCTTCCCCGCCGCCTTCCTCGTCGTCGTGGCGCTCGCCTCGGTCACCGTGGACTTCGCCCGCCTGCACCTCGCCCAGCGCCAGGCCGACGACCTCGCCGCCGCCTCCGCCAATGACGCCGTCACCGTCGGCCTGGACGAGGCGGCACTGCGGTCCGGTGCCGGCTACCGCCTGGACCGTGCTCGGGTCGACGCCGTCGTCGCCGCGCACGTGGCCGCGGCCGACCGCTCGACCCTGCGCGGCATCACCGCCCGTGGCTCGGTCCGAGACGCCCGGTCGGTCGACATCACCGTCACCGCCTGGGCGCCCCTGGCCTTTGCCCGGTCGCTCCCCGGAACGCCGGCGGCGGTGACGATCCGGGCCCGGGCGGCGGCCACAGCCCGCCTGCGATGACCAACCACGTCAGCATCGAGCACCGAAGCGACGGGCGGACGCTGGCCTGCAAGCGTTCCACCTCGGCCGACGGTGGCCCCCGCATCCGGGACGAAGCGGCCCGCCTCGACGGCCTCGACCATCCCGGCGTGGTCACCTTCGTCGAGCTCCGGGAGACCGATGGCGGTCCGATCCTCGTGACGGAGTATGTGGGGCCCCGCACCCTGGCGTCGATCGGACCGGTCACGACCGAGCGCGCCGCGCGACTCGTGGCCGACCTGGCCACCACGATCGCGGACCTCCACGCCCGAGGGCTGACCCACGGAGCGGTCGGTCCCGAGCACGTACTCGTGGCCGGTGACCGAACCGTGCTGTGCGGCTTCGCCCCGTCGGCGGCCGACCAGAGCTCCGCCGACGACGTCCGCGGCATCGGCACCACGCTGGGGGACCTGCTCGACCCCGAGGTCGAGGAGGAGCCCATCCCCGACCGACGGCCCTGGCGCCGCACGCCCTGGCACGGCTACCGCCACCGGGCCCTGCTCACCCTGGCCGACCAGGCCACCGACGACGATCCGGGTCGTCGGCCGGCGGCTCGGGCGCTGGCGGACGCCGTCGGGTCACTGAGCGGCGACCCGACCTGCGGACGCCACGAGGAACCGCGACCGGAGCGTCCGGGGCCGAGGTGGCCCGAGGCCATCGTCGACCTGATCGCCGTGCACCGGCCGCGCCGTGAGCGCGCTGCACCCGTCCGCCCCGGTCCTCGCCGACACCGCGCCCCCGTTCGCGTCGTCCTGCTCGGCGCGCTCGGCATCGGTCTCGGCGGCTTCGGGCTGATGGGCCTCACCGGTGGCCCGGCCCCTCCCCGCGGCAGCGCCCCGATCGACGTGGTGACCGAGAGCCCCGCCTGCCCGGATCGGCTCGGGGCCGACTCGGCCGACGTGGACGGCGACGGCTGCCTCGAGCCGATCCGCCTCGGTCCCGGCTGGGTCGAGGTCGATGGCCGTCGCTTCCGCGTCGGGCGCCCGGGCAACGTCCTCGCCATCGGCGACTGGGACGGTGACGGCGCGGCGACCGTGGCCCTCCTCCAACGGGGTACAGGCGACATCTGGCGCTTCCCGACCTGGGACCCCGAGAGCCCCGTGACCGCGGAGCCGGTCGGCCGCTACCCGGACGCGGTCGACCTGGAACGCCGCGCCGCGCCCGGCGGCGACGTCCTCGTCGTCCGCCTGCGGGACGGGGCCAGCACGGAGGTACCGGTCGGGTGAGGCGAGGCCAACCGGTCCGCGCCCTCGTCGGCCTCGTCATCGGGGCCACGGCGCTGGTGGCGGTGGCCCCCCGGGCGCTGCCCCGTCTCGAGACGGTCGGTGACCCCACCCGACCCGTCGCCGAAGTGACTGCGTTCGGGCTCCGCCTCGTGGCCACCGGGTTCGCGGGCTACCTCACCCTCGTGCTGCTGGCCCTGTTCCTGGCCTCGCTGCGCCTGTTGCCCGCCACCGTGCGCCGGGCGGTGGACCGCTCGACCACGGGCGGCCTCGCCGGCGGCCTCCGACGACTGGTCGGGGCCTCCGTCCTCGCGATCGGGGTCGCGCCGCTCCAGCCCCTCGCCGCCCACGCCGATCCACCTCCACCCGTGCTGGCTCCCGCCGACCTCCCCCCCGGGGCGGCGACCGGACCGGCCCCCCGCCTCGAACCCGTCCCCCGGACCACCGTGGGTCCCGGCACGACGGAGCCGCCCGTCCTCCCCCCTGCGAATCCGATGTCGCCTCCCCCCGGCCCGATGCCACCAGCCGAACCCTCGCCCGTGTCGCCATCGGACTCCAACCCCACTGTCGAAGGATCGGTGACCGTCGCGGTCGGCGACTCCTTCTGGTCGATTGCCGTGCAACTGGTCAGGATCCGCCTCGGCCGGATGCCGACCGACACCGAGGTGATCGAACCGTGGCTGGCCCTCATCGGCGCCAACCGCGACCGCCTCGTCGACCCCGCCGACCCCGACCTGCTCCATCCCGGCCAGGTCCTCCGCCTGCCCGACCCCTGACCGTTCTGGGACCTGGAGTTGCCGTCAGGTGACGGCTGCTGGGTCCCAGAACGAGAAGCGAGTGGGGCTGGACACCCCAGCGTCCGTCGTATCATTCCCCTCGCCGGTTGGGACGTCGGGAAGATAGGCGCCGCTCAGGAACAGGGATCGGTGATGGCGTCCCGGGGCGCCCGTTCGAGGGCGTAGCCCCGGGAGCGGACGGTGCGTATCACCAGGCCCAGCGGCTCGAGGCGGCGACGTAGGCGCAGGACGTGGACGTCCAGGGCATTGCGGGCGGGGGTACCGCCCGGCCAGCCGGCCCGGGCCAGCGCCTCGCGGCTGACCACGGCGCCGAAGCGCTCGACGAGCGTGGCCGCCAGGCGGTGGTCGACCGGCGGGAGCGAGACCCAGTCGTCGCCGATCCGCAGCACGCCGTCGTCGTCGATCTCCGGGTGCACGACGCCCTGGCCCTGGTAACGCCGTTCCAGGCCCTCCAGGCGGGCCCGCATGTCGATCTCCTGGGCCGGGACCCGGATCCAGTCCTCCAGGTCGTCGGCGGGCAGGGGCGGCGCCACCCCACCCTCGACGAGAAGCAGCCGGGGTCGGCCCTCGGCCCGCAGGCGGCCCAGCCGGTCGTCCTCCCCCGGCCAGCGGACCATGGCGACGACCGCGCCGGCGAAGGGGTGGTGATCGGTGGAGCTGCTCATGGCCGCCTCACACCGCGTCCTCGCCGACCTCACCGGTACGGATGCGCTGCAGCCGGTCCAGGTCGACGGCCCAGATCTTGCCGTCACCGATCTTGCCGGTCTGGGCCGCTTCGGCGATCAGCTCGATGGCCCGGTCCACTGACGCGGCCTCGACCACGAGCTCGATCTTCACCTTCGGCACGAAGTCCACCTGGTACTCCGCACCCCGGAAGGTCTCGGTCTTGCCCCCCTGGCGGCCGTAGCCCTGGACCTCGCTCACGGTCAGGCCCAGGATGCCGGCGCCCTGGAGGGCGTCCTTCACGTCGTCCAGCTTGTAGGGCTTGATGACCGCGGTCACCAGGAACGGCATGGGGAGGAACGGTACGGAACCCGTGTTGCCCGGATGTGTGATCTTCGTGGCGGTCCGTGGTCGGTCGTCTGTCATGTTTCTGACGGGCCGGGGAGAGGGTCCGCAGGCCCTCTCCCCGGTGCGGGCTCAGACCGCGTCCGTGCCCTTCTCGCCCGTGCGGATGCGGGTGATCTCCTGCACGTCGGTCACCCACACCTTCCCGTCACCGATCTCACCGGTGGCGGCGGCGGCGATGAGCGCCTCCAGGATGGCCGCGACGTCACCGTCGTCGACCACCGCGTCCAGGCGGACCTTGGGCACCAGGTCCACCTGGTACTCAGCCCCGCGGTACACCTCGGTGTGACCACCCTGGCGCCCGAACCCCTTGACCTCGGTGACCGTCATGCCCTGCACGCCCGCCCCCTTCATCGCCGTCTTCACGTCGTCCAGCTTGAACGGCTTGATGACTGCCGTGATCTGCTTCATGTCAGCGTCCCTTTCGTCGTCGTTGCCGTTACGAGTGATCAGCCAGGTTGTACCCGGCCTCGGCGTGCAGGGTCAGGTCGAGGCCCTGCTGCTCCTCGGACTCGCTCACCCGCAGCCCGATGGTGGCGTCGATGGCCTTGGCGATGAGCATCGTCACCACGAACGCGAAGCCGATCGTGGCCGCGGCGGCGATGGCCTGGTCGATGAGCAAGGTGACGCCACCCCCGAGGAACAGGCCCTCGTCGACGACCAGGGGGTTGACGGCCGAGTCGGCGAACAGGCCCAGGACGAGCGACCCGAACAGGCCACCGACCAGGTGCACACCGACCACGTCGAGCGAGTCGTCGTAGCCGAACCGGTACTTCATCTGTATGGCGAAGAAGCAGAGCATGCCGGCGCCGGCGCCGATGGCCAGGGGAGCGAGGCCGCCCACGAAGCCCGCACAGGGGGTGATGGCCACCAGACCGGCAACGATGCCCGAGCAGACGCCGAGCGTGGTCGGGTGCCCGTCCTTGAACCACTCGACGGCGGTCCAGACCAGGCCGCCGGCGGCCGCAGCCACGAAGGTGTTGAGGAAGGCGACGGCCGCGATGCCGTCGGCCGCCAGCGCCGAGCCGGCGTTGAAGCCGAACCAACCGAAGAACAGGATCCCCGTGCCCAGCATGGTCATGGTGAGGTTGTGTGGGGGCATCGGTGTGTTGGGCCAGCCGTGACGCTTGCCCAGCAGCAGGATCACGGCCAGAGCCGCGGCACCGGCGTTCATGTGGACCACGGCGCCACCGGCGAAGTCCAGCGCACCCAGGTCGGCCAGCCAGCCACCGGCGAAGACCCAGTGGGCGATCGGGCTGTAGACCAAGAGGGCCCAGACCGGCACGAACACCGCCCAGGCCGAGAACTTGAGGCGATCAGCCACGGCCCCGCTGATGAGCGCCGGGGTGATCACCGCGAACGTGAGCTGGAAGACCGAGAAGACGATCGTCTCCCCGGTCGGATCCGGGAAGACGTCTTTCAGACCGACGAAGTCGAGGTTGCCGATCCACCCCCCGTCGCCGCTGCCCCCGAAGGCCAGCGTGTAGCCGAGGACCACCCACAGCACGGGGATGACGGCCATGCAGTAGAGGTTCATGTTGAGCATGTTCAAGACGTTCTTCGAGCGCGTCATCCCGCCGTAGAAGAGGGCGAGGCCGGGCGTCATGAACAGCACCAACGCGCTGCTCACGAGCACCCAGGCGATAGCACCGGAGTCCATGTGGATCTTTCCCCTCCTGAGTCGATGTGACCGCCGGAGTGTGGGGGATCAGGATTTCGCCGTGGTCACCTGGATGTTTCCTGCCGATGAACAAGCTGACAGAACCCTGACGTCCGTGCGTCGGTTGTCTGTCAGTGCAGGCGGAGGGCGACCTCGTTGGCCAGCAACCGGCCGCGGCGGGTCAGGACCGCCCGGTCCCCGTCGATGGTCACCAGACCGGGAAGGTCCTCGACCGGTAGCGCGGCGACCGGGACACCGTCCCGCAGGCGCAGCGCCAGTTGCAGCCCCTCCATCCGGCGCTCGTCGGGACCCAGGGATTCGTCGGCCGCCTCCACCGTCCGCCCCGCCTCGACGGCCTCGATGTAGCGCTCAGGGGTGCGGAGGTTCCACCAGCGCCGGCCGTGGCGATGGGCGTGGGCGGCGCAGCCGAGGCCCAGGTACTCGCCCTGGGACCAGTAGAGCCGGTTGTGGCGACACTCGTGGCCGGGCCGGGCCCAGTTGGAGACCTCGTACCAGTCCAGGCCGGCCCCGGTCAGCAGGTCGTCGGCCAGTTCGTACTTGTCGGCCTGGTCGTCGTCGTCGGGGTGACGGTCCGGGTCCTCCGCCAACGGTGTGCCCGCCTCCACCGTCAACCCGTAGGCCGAGACGTGCGGCGGCTCGAGGGCCAGGACCTCCTCGAGGGTCCGACGCCAGTCGTTCAGCGACTCCCCGGCCGCCCCGTAGATGACGTCCAGGTTGAACGTGAGGCCGGCGGCCCGGGCCAGCTGGACGCACCGGCGCACGTTGGCCGGGTCGTGGGACCGCCCGAGCGCGCTCAACACATGAGGGACCATCGACTGGACCCCGAACGACAGCCGGGTCACCCCGCCCGCGACGTAGGCGCCGACGAGCTCGGGTGTGACCGTGTCCGGGTTGGCTTCGACCGTCACCTCCGCGCCGTCGGCCAGCGGCAGTTCGGCCAGCACGGCCAGAAGGCCCTCGACCGGGACCATCGACGGGGTGCCCCCGCCCACGAACACGCTGGTCAGCGGTGGGATGTCCGCCCCGGCCTCCACGGTCTGGCGATGCAGGGCGGCCAGGTACCGCTCGGTCAGGTGGTGCCGGTCGTCCCAGGCGGCGAAGGCGCAGTAGTCACACCGCCGCGCACAGAACGGCACATGGACGTAGATGCCGAAGGGGTGGACCACCCCCGAAGGCTACGGAGCGAGCGTCAACTGTCGCTGGGCTTGACCCGGCGGAGGCCGAGGTCGTCCAGGCGGGCGGGCGTGCTGTCCACGTCGGTGCCGAGGATGGCGGCAATGGCCTGCAGGTCGTCGCGCCGGATCGTGAGCACCCGGCCGTTGAAGTCTTGGCGCTGGACCTGGATCATCGACAGGTAGCGGTTCAGCATGTCGGCCTCGGGGCCGGCGAGGGCGTCCAGCCGGGTCAGGTCGATGATGATCGAGCCGAGCACGGTCTGGGCCTGGCGGCTGTCGGTGAGGTCGATGGCCTCCCCGCCGCCGGTGCCGAAGTCGGGCATGGCGTTGCCGGGCAGGAGCTGGTCCACCGGCACGGAGTAGAAGCGGGCCAGGCGCTGGAGGCGGGGCACCGAGATGGCCCGCTCCCCCCGCTCGTAGGCGCCGAGGACCGACGCCTTGAACTCGTGGTCGGAGGCGGCCTCGACCTCCTGCAACGACATGCGCTTCTGCCGGCGGATGGCGCGCAGGCGCTCACCCACCTTGCGTCCGTACTCCCCGGCCGGATCGATGTCAGCGACCATGCGCCCCATCGCCCTCTCTGCTCGGGGTCACTCGATGACCACCCACCGTGTGAGTTGCTCGCACGAAGAACACTGTACGCGTCCGCACCCCTCAAGATCAACCACCGTGCGCGGTCAGGCCGGTCGGACCAGCCCGTGACGAAGGGCGGCGAGAAGCGCCCCCGCGGTCATCGCGGCCGTCTCGGCCCGCAGGACGGCGGGCCCGAGACCCATCCGATCGGCTCTTCCGTCCCGTTCTGCGTCGCTCCAGCCCCCCTCGGGACCGCAGAGAACGACCCTGTCGGCCAGGGTCGGGGGACGGCCCCCGGGGTCGGCCAGGACGGCGTCGGGGTGCTCGGACAAGGTGTGGACGCCCTCGACGGTGGGCAGCCAGGCGCGACGGCTCTGCATGGCCGCCTCGCGGGCGATGCGACGCAGGCGCTCGAGGTGGTGGGCCACCCGGTCCCCCTTCCAGGCGATGACCGAGCGCTCGGTGCGCAGGATCACGATGTGGTCGATCGACAGCTCGGTCAGCTTCTGCACGGCCCACTCCGGGCGGTCGCCC
>Ga0315283_10002511_pt1 | contig 15345 bp, 15 predicted proteins | sample YL17G09_0_MG_FD_204541 | JGI IMG/M metagenome (GOLD analysis project Ga0315283, IMG submission 204541) | Sediment microbial communities from Yellowstone Lake, YNP, Wyoming, USA - YL17G09_0 | ecosystem: Environmental > Aquatic > Freshwater > Lake > Sediment | place: USA: Wyoming | collected... | reverse complement strand
GTGTCGCGGTTGCCCCGCCCGTCGGCGGCGACGAAGTTGTTGGTGAGCAGCCCGGTGATCAGCCGGTCGGCGCACCGGCGGACCGCTTCGACCATGGCCGGTCGGACCTCGCCCGACAGCAGGCCGAGGACCGCCCGCCCGTCGACCTCTCGACCGAGGGCAGCCGCTTCGGCGGAGAACAACTCGACGAACTCGTCGAGGCTCACCCCACCTCGCTCGAGCTGGGCCCATGCGTTCGTGTCGGGATCCGTGGCGTTGACCCGACGGAGAAAACCGGGCGGGAGGGCATTCGCCCCCTCGTAGGACGCAAACGCCTCGAACGGCGACGACAGGATCACGCCGCCGAAGTCGAACAGTGCGGCCCGGATCATGGGCGGCATCGTAGGCGAGGGTCGGGACGGCACTGATCACCCCAGCCCGCGCCATGCACCGCCACCCTTCGGGAATCGAGGGTCAGCCGAGCAGGTCGCGGGCGACGAGATCCCAGAGCTCGACCGACATCCCCAGGGACTCGACGTCGATGCGCTCGTCGTCGCCGTGGAACATCGACCCGTAGTCCTCGAAGCTCATCTTCTCGCTGAACATGCCATAGCCGTAGGACGTGATGCCGTGCCTACGGAAGAACCTGGCGTCGGTGGCGCCGACGGTGAGATACGGCACCGTCGCGCTGCCTTCGTAGAACCGTTGCGTCACCCGACCCAGCGTGTCCCACAGTGGTGTCTCGAGTGGCGATGCACTCGATGCGTCGCTGCTCAGTCGCACCACCTCGACCCGTTCGGCCAGGTCGCCGAGGGCCAGGGCGAGCAAGCCCTCGATGTCGCCGTCGGTCTGACCGGGAAGCGTGCGGATATCGACGTCGAGTTCGACCATGTCGGGGATCATGTTGATCTTCGACCCACCGTGCACGACGTTCGGAGAGAAGGTCGTGTGGGTGCAGGCATGAAACTGTCGAGCCATCCCGATCGGGAGCCCGTCGAGGATGCCCATCAGCCCGTCGGTCGAGAGCAACGGGTCGGTGATCTCGGGCGGGTAGCCCATGCTGGAGATGAACCGGCGCCACACGTCGTGGATCTGCGCCTCGGGCTGGAACTCGTCGAGGCGACGGACGACCTCGGCCGCGGTCACGAGCGCATTGTCGGTCTTGTACGGCTGTGACCCGTGACCCGGCGTGCCGCTGATGCGCAGCGTGCACCAGTAGCCGCCCTTCTCGCCCACGATCACCGGCAGCTTCAACCCGTCGGGCGACGGGATCGGGATACCGCCCGATTCGGTGATGACGAAGTCGGCCCGGACCGCATCGGTCTCGTGGTCGAGGAGCCACTGGGCGCCCCAGGTACCGAGGGCCTCCTCATCGGCCACCGCGAGGTAGATCAGCGTGCCCTCGGGACGGAAGCCGGAAGCGGCGAGCCGGCGGGTGGCGACGGCCATCGATGCCGTGAGGTTGAGCATGTCGACGGCACCCCGACCCCAGACCTCACCATCGATCAGCTCGGCACCGAACGGGTCGTTCCGCCAGCCGTCGGCGTTGACCGGAACGACATCGGTGTGTCCCATCAGGAGCAGGGTCGGGGCGTCCGGGTTGCGACCTTCGAGGCGGGCCGTCAGGCTCTTGCGGCCCGGCTCGGGCTCGTAGGTCTCGATGTCGAGCGACGACCCTTCGAGGTAGGTCTGCAGCAGGTCGGCGCTGCGGACCTCCTGCCCCGATGTGACCGCTCCGTCGTTCACGCAGGCATTGCGGATGAGGTGCTGCAGGAGGTCGGTGACCTCGGCGGTGGCGTCGATGGTCGTGTCGTTCACGCTGGGGAGCGTAGGCTGCTCAGGACATTCCTGTCGGCAAGACCACGCCGCCGGTCGCCGTCCGGGTCGCCTTCGGCGCCAACCGCTCCCAGAGCGGTGTGGCGCTCGATCGATCGGGCCGCTCCGGGGCTCCCTTCAACAGATCGGTTGATCACACCCGCATGGCCCACAACTACGTCGTCGTCGACGGCTCCAACATCGCCACCGAGGGTCGTTCCCTCCCCAGTCTCCGCCAGCTCGACGAGGCCGTCCGGGTCTTCCTGGCCGAGCACCCCGCCGATCGGCTGACCGTCGTGGTCGATGCCACCTTCGGCCACCGCATCGACGCTTCCGAGCGCGCCGAGTACGAGGCCGCCGTGCTGGCGGGCGAGCTCGTCTCCCCTCCCGCCGGGGCCATTGGTCGCGGCGACGCCTTCGTCCTGCAGATCGCCGACAAGGCCAACGCCATGATCTTGTCGAACGACTCCTTCCAGGAGTTCCACGGCCAGTACACCTGGCTGTTCGACGAGGGTCGCCTCATCGGCGGCAAGCCGGTGCCCGGCCTCGGCTGGGTCTTCCTGCTGCGCACACCCGTCCGGGGTCCCGCGAGCCGCCGATCGGTCAAGGAGGCCCGCACCGGACGTCGTGCACCATCCGATCGAGGCGATCGGAGTGAACGGGGTTCGGGTCGCTCCGGGCGGGGTCGTGGCCAATCCGAGTCATCGGCCAAGACCACCACCCGCTCCCGGCCGGCCTCGGCCACATCGGGCGCAGGCGGAGACACCGAGAGCCGGCGGCGTCAGGTCAGTCGAAAGCCGTCCGACCCGCTGAACGATCTCCTGCCCTTCGTCAACTTCGTCGGGGCCCACCCGGTCGGCTCGCAGATCGAGGCCGAGGTCGAGAACTTCAGCTCGCACGGGGCCTATGCGATGGTGGGTGATGTGCGGTGCTACGTGCCGCTCAAGTCGATGGGTGATCCGCCGCCGTTGCGAGCTCGCGACCTGCTGGACATCGGCGAGACGTGCTCATTCACGGTCGCATCTATCGACGCACCTCATCGCGGCATCGACCTCGCGCTCGTGCCTGGCGCATCGATGAAATCAAAACTTGCGTCACGCCCACTGCCACAAGGTGTCCCGATCGGCACTGTTGCACGAAGTGTCAGTACCACTGCCACAAGGAAATACCCCACCACGACGGTCGTCGCTGATACAAATTCATCAGCAAAATATTCCGCCAAGGAGGCGCCGGTGACACCAGCAAAGAAGGCCGCGGCCAAGAAGGCCCCAGCCAAGAAGGCTCCAGCCCGCAAGACCGCAGCCAAGAAGGCCGCCGCCAAGAAGGCCCCAGCCCGCAAGGCACCCGCCCGCAAGACCGCAGCCAAGAAGACCCCGGCCCGCAAGGCACCCGCCAAGCGAGCACCCGCCAAGAAGGCCCCGGCCCGCAAGACCGCAGCCAAGCGAGCACCCGCCAAGAAGGCCGCCGCCAAGAAGGCCCCAGCCAAGCGAGCACCCGCCAAGAAGGCCCCGGCCCGCAAGACCGCAGCCAAGCGAGCACCCGCCAAGAAGGCCCCGGCCCGCAAGACCGCAGCCAAGCGAGCACCCGCCAAGAAGGCCACCGCCCGCAAGCGCTGACGGCACCGTCGTCCGAGGTTCCGATCGCCCCGCCCACTGGCGGGGCGATCGGCGTTTTGGCGACGACCCCCGCGAAGTGAGCGGGCGCCGCATGCGGTCCCGGCTCACCGTCGTCGGTATCGTCTGACGCCATGAGTGCCCAGTTCATCTTCGCCATGCACAAGGTCAGCCGCTTCTACCCGCCCGATCGTGAGGTCCTCAAGGACATCACGCTCGCCTTCTACCCCGGGGCCAAGATCGGCGTGCTCGGATCGAACGGCTCCGGCAAGTCGTCGCTCCTCAAGATCATGGCGGGAGTCGACAAGGACTTCACCGGCGAGGCCCGGCTGAGTCCGAACTTCACGGTGGGCCTGCTCGAACAGGAGCCGCACCTCGACCCGACCAAAGACGTCATCGGCAACGTGATGGACGGATTGGGGGAGACCGCATCACTGCTCGAGCGGTATGACTCGGTGCTGGCGAAATGGGCCGATCCCGACGCCGACTACGAGAAGCTGGGCGAGGAGCAGGCCGACCTCGAGCGCAAGATCGAGGCCGGCGGCGCGTGGGACCTCAAGCGCACGATCGAGATCGCGATGGACGCGCTCCGCACCCCACCCGGCGACACCGCCGTCGACTCATTGTCCGGCGGCGAACGTCGCCGAGTAGCCCTCTGTCGTCTGCTGCTCAGCGCCCCCGACCTGCTCCTGCTCGACGAACCCACGAACCATCTCGATGCCGAGTCGGTGGCGTGGCTCGAGCGGTTCCTGCAGAACTACCACGGCACCGTTGTCGCCATCACCCATGATCGCTACTTCCTCGACAACGTGGCCCAGTGGATCCTCGAGCTCGATCACGGTCGCGGCATTCCATTCGAGGGCAACTACAGCTCGTGGCTCGAGCAGAAGCAGGACCGGCTCCGCCAGGAGGACAAAGCCGACTCGGCCCGCGGCCGCACCCTCGAGCGCGAGCTCGAATGGGTCCGCATGGGCCCCAAGGCCCGGCAGGCCAAGGGCAAGGCCCGCCTGGCCGCGTACGAGAAGCTGCTGGCCGAGGCCAAGGCCGCCGACGGTCGCACCGACAAGCTCGAGATCGTGATCCCGTCGGGCGAGCGACTCGGCGACGTCGTCATCGACGCCCAGCACCTGGCCAAGGGCTACGGCGATCGACTGCTGATCGACGACCTGACCTTCACGCTTCCGCGGGCCGGCATCGTCGGCGTGATCGGTGCCAATGGCGCCGGCAAGACCACCCTGTTCCGCATGATCTCCGGCGCCGAGACCCCCGACGACGGCGAGCTGCGCGTCGGGCCGACCGTGCAGTTGGCCTACGTCGACCAGTCCCGCGACAGCCTCGACGCCGACCGCACCGTCTACGAGGAGATCACCGACGGCGCCGAGACCGTCAAGCTGGGCAATCGCGAGGTCAACGGCCGGGCCTATGTGGCTTCGTTCAACTTCAAGGGCAGCGATCAGCAGAAGACCGTCGGCGTGCTGTCGGGTGGCGAGCGGAACCGGGTGCACCTGGCGAAGGTGTTGAAGGAGGGCGGCAACGTGCTGCTGCTCGACGAGCCCACGAACGACCTCGACGTCGACACCCTGCGCGCCCTCGAGGAGGGCCTCGAGTCGTTCGCCGGATGCGCGGTGATCATCAGCCACGATCGCTGGTTCCTCGACCGAGTCGCCACCCACGTGCTCGCCTTCGAGGGCGACTCGCAGGTGCGCTGGTTCGAGGGGAACTTCAGCGAGTACGAGGCCTACCGCCACAAGGAGCTGGGCGCCGAGGCCGACCAGCCGCACCGACTCAAGTACAAGCCACTCGTGCGCCGCTAGGAGGACTGGTGACTCCGCGCACGATCCGCCGCCTCGTTCTCGTGGTCTTCGTGAGCGGGATCGGCGGGATGATCCTCGGATCGATCCTCGACAACAACGGGGTGGCGATCACGTTCGGCCTGCTCACGGCCACCGCGGCCGTCGGCCTCATCCTTGTCACCGCGGTCGCCTCACCGGAGGCGTTCCGACGGGCAGGCGGAAACCGGTCGCCCGGGTCCGACCCCGCCTGGCTGTCGAGCCGGACGACCGACCCGGACGCCGCCGCCGACACGGTCGGGGCGCTCATCGAGGAACAGGTCGACCTCCTGGTCTCGTCGGGCGCCGACGAGCACGAGCTACGCGAACTCGTGCGCCGATCCGTCGCCTTCGGGCGACGCACCCGCTGAGCCGATGCCGCACCCGCTGAGCGACCCGCCGACTCAGTCGGGGACGACGCCGAGATCGACCAGGGCGGCGACCACGATCTGGGCCAGGTCGAGCGGCCCACCATCCGCCGGCGTGAGCACGAGGTCGGGCTCGTCCGGCGGCTCGTATGGGGCGTCGATGCCGGTGAACCCGGTGAGCTCGCCGGCGCGCGCCTTGGCGTACAGGCCCTTCGGGTCGCGCTGCTCGCACTGTTCGACAGGGGTGTCGAGGAACACCTCGACGAAGACAAGGTCGGCCGCCTCGTGCACCAAGCGGGCCTGGTCGCGACCGGCCCGATAGGGGCTGATCAGGGGCACGAGGGCGACGACACCGGCGTCGGCAAACAAACGGGCGACCTCACTTGCCCGGCGCACGTTCTCGTCGCGGTCGGCGGCCGAGAAGCCGAGGTCGCCGTTGAGGCCGTGGCGCAGGTTGTCGCCGTCGAGCAGGTAGGCGGCGTGGCCACGATCGAGCAGCAGTCGCTCGACGCCGACGGCCACCGTCGACTTGCCCGAGCCGGACAGTCCTGTGAACCAGATGGTCGCGCCCCCGAGATGCCCGGCACGCCACCGATCGGTGCGCGCCACATCGCCGGAATGCCAGACCACGTTGGGCGAGCGGTCGCTCATGGCGTCGAGCCGAGGATCATGCCGGCGCCGACCGTGGTGTTGGTGGCCTCGTCGATCAGGATGAAGCTTCCCGTGTCGCGGTTGCGGCGGTACTCGTCGAAGAAGAGCGGCGTCGTCGTGCGCAGGCTGACGCGTCCGATCTCGTTGAGCGCCAGGCTGGTCGCGTCGTGGTCGCGGTGCAGCGTGTTCACGTCGAGGCGGTACTGCATGGACTTCACCAGGGCGCGGCCGGTACGGGTCGTGTGCTTGATGGCGTACTTGCCGTTCGGGCTCAAGCTCGACAGTTCGCTGAGCCAGCAGACCATGACGTCGATGTCCTGGGCGACCTGAGGCTGGTTGTGTGGGCGGCACAACATGTCACCCCGCGAGATGTCGATGTCGTCGGTGAGCGTGATGGCGACCGACATCGGGGCAAAGGCTTCGGTCACCGGACCGTCGGGCCCGTCGATGGTCGCGATCGTCGAGGCGAAGCCCGACGGAAGGGCAATGACCTCGTCGCCGGGCTTCAGCACGCCGCCGGCCATGGTGCCGGCGTAGCCGCGGTAGTCGAGGTGCGTACCACTCTGGGGCCGCAGCACGTACTGCACCGGGAATCGCGCATCGATGAGGTTGCGGTCCGAGGCGATGAAGACCTCTTCGAGGTGGTGCAACAGCGCGCCACCCTTGTACCAGGGCATGTTCGCCGAACGATGCACGACGTTGTCGCCATCGCGTGCCGAGATCGGGATGAAGGTCAGGTCGGTGATGTCGAGCTTGGTCGCGAACTGGCGGAACTCGTCCTTGATCGAATCGAACACGGACTCGTCGTAGTCGACGAGGTCCATCTTGTTCACGCAGAGCACGAGATGCGGGATGCGGAGCAGCGACGCGATGAAGGCGTGCCGACGGGACTGCTCGACGATGCCGTTGCGGGCATCGACCAGCACCAGTGCCAGGTCGGCGGTGGATGCACCCGTGACCATGTTTCGCGTGTACTGGAGGTGCCCTGGGGTGTCGGCGATGATGAACTTGCGCTTGGGTGTGGCGAAGTAGCGGTACGCGACATCGATGGTGATGCCCTGCTCACGTTCGGCCCGGAGGCCATCGGTGAGCAGCGCCAGGTTCGTGTACTCATCGCCACGATCGCGACTGGTGCGCTCGACCGCTTCGAGCTGATCCGCGAAGATCGCCTTCGAGTCGTAGAGCAGGCGACCGATCAACGTGCTCTTGCCGTCGTCGACCGAACCCGCCGTCGCAAGCCTCATCATCTCCATCAGAAGTACCCCTCGCGCTTGCGGTCTTCCATGGCCGCTTCCGACACGCGGTCGTCGGCCCGGGTCGCGCCGCGCTCGGTGATTCGGGTGGCGGCGACCTCGAGGATCACGCCGTCGACCGTGGCCGCGCTCGACTCGACGGCGCCGGTGCACGAGGCATCACCGACCGTGCGGTACCGCACGGTCGTCTCGAACGACTCCTCGTCGTCGGCCAGGGTGATGAAGGGCCCGACCCCGAGCAACATGCCGTCGCGACGGAAGACGGTTCGGCGGTGCGCGTAGTAGATCGTCGGCAGGTCGATCTTCTCGTCGGCGATGTACTGCCAGATGTCGAGCTCGGTCCAGTTGCTCAGCGGGAACACCCGAATGTGCTCGCCCTGCTTGTGGCGCCCGTTGTAGAGCGACCAGAGCTCAGGTCGCTGGTTCTTCGGGTCCCACTGGCCGAACTCGTCCCGGAACGAGAACACGCGCTCCTTGGCCCGGGCCTTCTCCTCGTCGCGTCGAGCGCCGCCGAACACGGCGTTGAAGCGGTGCTCCTCGATGGCATCGAGCAGGGTCGTGGTCTGCAACCGGTTGCGACTGGCCCGGGGCCCGGATTCCTCGACGACCCGACCGGCATCGATCGAGTCCTGCACCGAGGCGACCACCAGGCGGACCCCGGCGGCGGCGACGGCCCGGTCGCGGAACTCGAGCACCTCGGGGAAGTTCTCGCCGGTGTCGATGTGCATGACCGGGAACGGCAGCTTGCACGGCGCGAACGCCTTGACCGCCAGATGCAGCATCACGACGGAGTCCTTGCCGCCCGAGAACAGCAGCACCGGCCGCTCGAACTCGGCGGCCACCTCCCGGATGATATGGATCGACTCGGCCTCGAGCGCCCGCAGATTGGAGAGTTCGTAGTCCATCAGGGTGACCAACGTAGGGTACTTTCGCGTTTCGTGGGAAATGCTGACCTGAAAGGTCGACAATCAATGCCGAGCAACGACGACGGGCCCTCGATCACCGCATCCGGCGCCGCCACCGAGGCCGACCATGCCCTCGCCGCGTCGATTGCCTGGGAGGCGGGCGAGCTCCTGGTGCGCCTGCGGGCCCATCTCGTCGCCGAGGGGGTCGACCCGGCCACGCTGAAGGCCGAAGGCGATCGACAGGCCCACGAGCTGATCATGGACCTGCTGGCCCCGCGTCTGGCCGCCGGCGATGCGGTGCTGTCGGAGGAGGGCAAGGACGACCCGGCCCGGCTCGGTGCCGATCGGGTGTGGATCGTCGATCCGCTCGACGGCACCCGCGAGTTCGGTGAACCGCCCCGCCGCGACTGGGCCGTGCATGTCGCCCTCGTCATCGGTGGCGCCGCCGTGGCCGGTGCGGTGGCGCTACCTGCCCTCGAGATGGTCCTGGGCTCGTTCCCGAATCCCCCTACTCCCCCGGCCGTCGACGGTCCGCCCCGCGTGATCGTCAGCCGGTCACGCCCTCCGGCGGCGGCCACCTGGTTGGCCGAGCGGCTCGACGGCACGCTTCTCGAGCTGGGCTCGGCCGGCGCCAAGGCCATGGCCGTCGTACGCGGCGAGGCCGACATCTACGCCCACTCGGGCGGACAGTACGAATGGGACTCGTGCGCGCCGGTGGCCGTCGCCGCCGCCGCCGGCCTCCACGTGTCGCGGCTCGACGGCTCGCCGCTCGTCTACAACAACGCCGACCCCTACCTTCCCGACCTGCTCATCTGCCGGTCCGAGCTGGCTGTTCCCGCCCTCGAGGTGCTGGCCGCCTTCGAGGCCTGAGTCCGGTGGACCAGGGCGCGATAGGGCAGGGTGCGATGGGCCAGGGCGCGATGGACCTGAAGACCATCCGCTACGACGTCGCCGACCGGGTGGCCACCATCACCCTGGCGCGTCCCGATCGGCTCAACGCCTGGACCGGGCGCATGCACACAGAGTACCGGTGGGCGGTGGCCCAGGCCGAGTCCGACTCGGCGGTGTGGGTGATCGTCGTGACGGGCGAGGGCCGCGGCTTCTGCGCCGGCGCCGATGCGCAGGCCCTGGCCGGTCATGTCGACCGGGGCGGGTACGACCCTGGCACCGCCGACGACCTCGCCTGTCCCGGCTACGGCGTCGATCCCGAGCTCGACCGCGACTTCGCCTTCCACTTCGGGCTCACGAAGCCGGTGATCGCCGCCATCAACGGGCCGGCCGCCGGGGTCGGCCTGGTGTTGGCGTGCTACTGCGATCTGCGCTTCGCGGCGGCCGGGGCGAAGCTCACGACGGCCCACGGCAAGCTCAACCTGCCGGCCGAGTACGGCTTGTCGTGGTTGCTCCCCCGTCTCGTCGGCCTGACCCGGGCCAACGACCTGCTGCTCTCGAGTCGCACCTTCCTCGCCGAGGAAGCGGCGACCATGGGCCTGGTCAACGGCGTCGTCGCACCCGACGACCTGCTCGACCACACCTACCGATATGCACGCTCGATGGCCACGACCGTGTCACGCCATTCGCTGGCGGCCACGAAGCGACAGGTCTACCTCGACCTGCACCGCGGCCTCGGCCAGTCGATCGACGAGTCCGCGGCGCGCCTGGCCCAGATGATGACCGAGCCCGACTTCGCCGAAGGTGTCGCCGCCCTCGGCGAGAAGCGCCCGCCACGGTTCGAGTGACCTGTGCGAGGCTGAGAGCTTCCCTCCAGGAGGTCGATCGATGGACGTCAAGCGCTCACACACCTATGCCGCACCGATCGAGGCGGTGATCGCCATGCTCAGCGACCCCGAGGCCACCACGGCCAAGTACGACAGCATGGGTCATCGCGATATCGAGATCGTCGACTGCACAGCCGGCGACGGCACCCTACGCATCGAGTCGTCTCGGGTCGTCGACGTCGACCTGCCCGGGTTCGCCAAGAAGTTCATCAAGCCCACCAACACGATGCACCAGACCGACGACTGGCTCGAGACCGACGACGGCACGTGGACCGGCACCTTCGCGGTCGACGTCGACGGCGCCCCCATCGAGCTGTCGGGCACGATGCGCCTTGTCCCGGACGACGACTCCTGCACCCACGACGTGACCATCACCATGAACGTCAAGGTGCCGCTCGTGGGAGGCAAGATCGCCGACTGGGCCGGCAAGAACGACGTGCGTCAGACCCTCGAGTCCGAGTTCGCCTTCGGCGACTCCTGGCTCGCCGATCATCCGGCCTGAGCACCAATCCGGCTGAACGTCAGCCGAGCACGCCCGCTTCGCGGAACCGCTCGATGTCGGTGTCGCTGAAGCCCGCCGTCCGCAACACGCCGTCGGTGTGCTCGCCGAGTCCCGGCACCGATCCGACCGGCGGCGTGCCCGTGCCGTGGAACGTGATCGGCGTCGCCACCGCCCGATGGGCCGGCGCGCCGGCCCCGGCCGGCACGTCGACGAACGCGCCGGCCGCGATCGCCTGCGGGTCGACGAGCACCTCGGCCGGCGTGTTGACCGGCGCCCACCACACATCGTCGCGATCGAACAGCGCGGTGAGGTCGTCGCGCGCATAGGCGGCAAAGACGGAGTCGAGCACATCGACCAACTCGGTGGCGTTGTGGCGGCGGCCACGGGCCGTGGCGAAGCGCCCATCGACGAGCAGATCGGGGCGCTCGACGGCCCCGCAGAGCTTCGGCCACAACCGATCGGCCTCGACGCCGAGCAGCCAGAACCACCGGCCGTCGCCCGCGACGTAGCAGTTGCACATCGGGTTCATCTCCGAGGTGCGCGGCTGCACGGCGGTGTTCTTGCCGAACCGCATCTGTATGCCCAGGTCCCAACCAACCGTGTAGATGCCGGTGCGCAGCAGCGACGCCTCGACGAGTTGCCCCCGACCGGTGCGCTCACGGTCGAGCAGCGCGGCCAGGATGCCGGCCACGGTGGTCATGGCCGTCACATGGTCTCCCATGCCGGCACGGATACCGGGCGGCGCCGTGCCGTTCGGGGCCATCAACGAGGCGATGCCCGACCGGGCCCAGAAGGCGCCCACGTCATAGCCGGCCCGGTGGGCCTCCGGGCCTTCGAGCCCGTAGCCGCTGATGCTGGCGTACACGAGATGGGGGAACAGCTCGAGCAGGCGGTCGGGGCCGAGGCCGAGGCGCCCGACCGCTTCGGGCCGCAGGTTCGTGATGAACACATCGGCGTCGCGGACGAGTCGCTCCACGATCTCGGTGCCCTCCGGCGTGGCCAGGTCGACGACCACGCTGCGCTTGCCGCGGTTGTCGAGATCGAACGGCGGCGAGTCGGTCTGTCCGTGGCCGGCCAGCAGCTTGAAGATGCGGCGCATCGGGTCGCCCACCGGTGTCTCGACCTTGATGACATCGGCCCCCCAGTCGGCCAGAACCGCGCCCGCTCCGGGGCCGGCGACCCACATCCCCAACTCGATGACCCGGTAGTTGCCCAGCACAGGGGGAACCGTAGACTCCTCCCACCATGACCGCTGTGTCCGAGCCCGGGCTCCTCGCCGATCTCGACGACCGGGCTGCCGACCTCGCCATCGGGTCCTTCAGCGACAACCCGCCGTGGATCGTCGACCCGCCGCACATGACATGGCGCCGGTCGGTCGACGCCGTCCGCTGGATCGTGCGGCGGGAGGTGCCCCAGCTCACCCGACCCCGACGGTTCCCGTCCGGCACGCGGGTGGTGCGTGTGGCCGGCCATCTCGGCCTCGCCGTGGGCGAGTGGGCCATCGGGGCGCGCCGCACCGGCGGATCGGTCTCGCGGGCCGACATCTCCCGCCGTCTGCGGATCGCGGCCGAGCACCTCGGCCCGACCTACATCAAGCTCGGTCAGATCATCTCGAGTGGCGAGGGGCTCTTCCCCGAGGAGCTCGTGAGCGAGTTCAAGAAGTGTCGCGACCAGGTGCCGCCGGAGCCGTGGCACCTCGTGCGGGCCGTGATCGAAGGCGAGCTGGGTGCACCCCTCGACACCGTCTTCGCGGCGTTCGACCGCACTCCCCTTGCCGCGGCGTCGATCGCCCAGGTCCACGCGGCCACGCTGCACACCGGCGAGCAGGTCGTCGTCAAGGTGCAACGCCCATCGGTGGCCCGCCTCGTGCACGCCGACATCGAGGTCATGGCGTGGCTGGCCCCGTTCCTCGTCGGCCGCATACCGATCGCGGCGCTGGCGAATCCACCGGCCCTCGTCGAACTGTTCGCCGAGACCATCACCGAGGAGCTCGACTTCCGGCTCGAAGCGCAGAACATGCTCGACGTCGCCCGCTCGTTCCAGGAGCTCGGCCAGCGGGGCTACGTGATCCCCCGCCCCCACCCGACGCTGGTCACGCCGCGCATGTTGGTGATGGAGCGGCTCGACGGGTTCGCGTTCGACGACGTGGCCGGCATGGTCGCCGCCGGCGTCGACACCGAGAACGTGGTGCGCACCGGCATGATCGGATTCATGGAGGGCGCCATGATCCATGGCATCTTCCACGGCGACCTGCACGGCGGCAACCTCTTCGTGCTGCCCGACGGACGCACGGCGCTGCTCGACTTCGGCATCGTCGGCCGCATGGACGAGACGAAGCGCCGGGCCTTCCTGCGCCTGCTCATCGGCGCCACCATGAACGACGTCAAGGTGCAGCTCGACGCGTTGCGCGACCTCGGGGCGCTGCCACTCGACACCGACCTCGACGCGGTCATCCGCGACCTGAACCTCGACGCGCCCCCGATCGATCCCACGACCCTTACCCCCGACGAGATGATCGGCGAGATCCAGACCGTCGTGAAGGCGCTGCTCGGCTACGGCGCCCGCCTACCCAAGGAGCTCATGCTCTTCGTCAAGAACATGGTGTTCCTCGACGGCGCCATCGCCTCGCTCGCCCCCGACCTCGACCTCTTCGCCGAGATCGCCAACATCTCGATGCACTTCGCCGAGGCGCACGGTGAGCGCATCGCCGAGGAGGTCGGCCTCGATCCGATGAGCTACGAGATGGACCTCACCGGGGTCAAGGGCTCGTTCGGGGTCGACCCCACTACCGAGCGCCTCACGTACCGCGAGCTGCAGGAACGGCGCGAGCTGATTCGCAACCGGTTCCACAACCGCGACGTCCAGTAGGTCGCCGTGCGCCTGGTGATCGCCCGTTGCTCCGTCGACTACGCCGGCCGTCTGACGGCCCATCTGCCCATGGCCCTGCGGCTGATCATGGTGAAGGCCGACGGCTGCGTCGCCATCCACGCCGACGGCGGGGCGTACAAGCCGCTCAACTGGATGAACGCCCCGAACCGCGTCGACGAGCAACCCGACCGGTGGATCGTCACCAGCCCCAAGGGCGAGACACTCACCATCACCATCGAAGAGGTGCTCAGCGACTCGGCCCACGAGCTCGGCCTCGACCCCGGCCTGCAGAAGGACGGCGTCGAGGCCCACCTGCAGGAGCTGCTGGCGGCCAACCCGGGCACTATCGGCGACGGTCTCACCCTGGTGCGGCGCGAGTACCCCACCGGCATCGGCCCGGTCGACCTGCTGTGCCGCGACGCCGATGGCGGGGCGATCGCCGTCGAGGTCAAGCGCCGCGGCGAGATCGACGGCGTCGAGCAGCTGACCCGGTACCTCGATCGCCTCAACCTCGACCCGCTGCTGCGTCCGGTGCGGGGCATCTACGTGGCCCAGGTCATCAAGCCGCAGGCGCGCACGCTCGCCACCGATCGCGGTATCGACTGCGTCGAGATCGACTACGACGAGCTGCGCGGCATCGAGTCGACCGAGCTGCGTCTGTTCTGAGAGCGAACGAGCTGCGTCGGGCGGGAGCGCTCGACCGGTTGGGATCGTGGCGCGAGAATCATCGATCCGAGCAAATTTGGAGATGCCATGACCAACAAGAACACGATCTGTCTGTGGTACGACGGGACTGCGGCTGAGGCCGCTCAGTTCTACGCCGAAACGTTCCCCGACAGCGCGGTCGGAACGACCCTACGGGCCCCGGGCGACTATCCGAGCGGTCACGAGGGAGACGTGCTCATGGTGGAGTTCACCGTGTGCGGCATCCCCTGCGTTGGCCTGAACGGGGGGCCCGCGATCATTCCCAACGAGTCGTTCTCGTTCCAGATCGCCACCGAGGACCAGGCCGAAACCGACCGGTTGTGGAACGCGATCGTGGACAACGACGGCGCGGAGAGCGCGTGCGGATGGTGCAAGGACAAGTGGGGCGTGTCGTGGCAGATCACGCCGCGCTCCCTCCTCGACGCCATCTCCGACCCGGATCCTGCAGCCGCGAAGCGCGCCTACGAGGCGATGATGGGGATGGGGAAGATCGATATCGCCGCGATTGAGGCCGCCCGGACTCGCTCATAGGCGTCACGCCCGAGACAGCACCTGTTCTGAGAGCAGGGTGTGGCGAGAGTCATTTCATGCGCTGGCCGGCGATGGTGAGTTGGGGATGCTTCCGGCGGTGGCTCCAGCGGAACGTGAATCCTCCGATGGCGATAGCGGCGACACCACCGGCGAGCCACGGAGCGAAAGGCTCGATCCCGTCGGCGGTCAACAGGCCCGTGTCGATGGCCGAGCCGTAGGCGTGGGCGGTGCCAGCACGGCGAGGGCGACGACGACCACACCGGCTCCGACCCGACGTGCCCATCGCATGCCTCGCATCCTGACAGCCGAGATGCCTGCATCGCGGCTGCAGCGGGCCGAGGGCCGCATCGTGCGCTGGTCGCTACGAGGCGGGGCGGGGCCGCTCCCGACAGTGCGATCTGCCTATATGGATCAGAGACCTATGTCGTCCGGGGTTCTTGTCATACCCCCTCACTAGTCTGCAACACATGTTCGACATCGTTGATCTCGTGGGGTTCTGCCAGAAGGCGGCCGGGGTTGAGGTGTCGTTCGCGTCCGACGACGATCTGTTG
>Ga0315283_10002508_pt1 | contig 15353 bp, 14 predicted proteins | sample YL17G09_0_MG_FD_204541 | JGI IMG/M metagenome (GOLD analysis project Ga0315283, IMG submission 204541) | Sediment microbial communities from Yellowstone Lake, YNP, Wyoming, USA - YL17G09_0 | ecosystem: Environmental > Aquatic > Freshwater > Lake > Sediment | place: USA: Wyoming | collected... | reverse complement strand
CCGCGATCCGCTGGTCTTTCGTGCTGGGTTGGCTGGGCTTGTTCCGCTTGTGGCTCATCACAGAAAGTCTACTGCTTTCGACCCTTCGTTACCAGAGTCATTCGGCCTGTCTTTTTCATCCGTTTGACCCTCGACATTTTACAAACTTTTGTACGCTAAACAAGTACTCTGTCAATCATTTAGCCATCCGGATCGGAAAGGAGTGCCGCCAATAGGCGGCGCGGCTTCCCCTGTCCCCGCCGCGGTTTTTTATGGATGTCTCGAAAAGACGGAAAAGGCCGTGATCATGGACGATACGGTCGCGAAGGCCGAGACCGCCCTGCGCGACTGGCTGGCCGTTCGCGGCGCAGTCACCCTCCCGCTGTTTGTGTCACTCTCGAAGCGGTCCATGAACAAGTGGTTAGGCCTGAGAGCCCTGCGCGGTCTGGTGACCGGCACCATGAAAGCGGCCAGCGTGGTCGGCAACAAATCCCCCCACAGCCTGAGGCATACGGCCATAACCAAGGCGGTCTCGAGCGGCCAGCCGCTGGAACGGGTCATGCTCATGGCCGGCCACGCAAATCCCGCCACCACCTTGATCTATTACCACGAAGAGAACCGCGTGAAGGACCCGGTCGAGGCCTATATCAACCAGGCGACCAAGCCGGCTTTTCCGTCCGGCTTGGTCAAAGGAAAAGCAGGGCAGGCGATGGCTTGCCTCAATAACCTGGTCTTGGGAATCCTTCTCGTAAAAAGAAATACCGCACAATCCCTGCTGCTCGCCGTTACTTCTCCGCCCATCCGGCTAAGACGCTTGACCTGTTCCTGCAACTTTAACAACACCCAGGCAACCAGGATTAAAAAAATCTTGCACCGACGAAGCTCTTTGTTAATCAGGCGCTACGGGATTGTAAAATCGCTCAATGGATGTTATCATTGTGGCTAAAGTGATGTAATTCCATCATTTTGGGAGTTGACCATGATTCGGACTCAAATTCAAATTACTTCTGAACAAGCACGCGCACTCAAACGGCTGGCAGCCCGGGAAGGAAAATCAGTAGCCGAGTTGATTCGCATCAGTTTAGACTCTATGTTGAGGGCTGGAGGAATTAAGGATTGGGAGGGTTTACAGCGCAAAGCAATTGCTGCTGCTGGTAAACTGGATGGTCCTGAAAACCTGGCTGCACATCATGACGATTTTCTGGCTGAGGCGCTCGACCAATGAATATTTTTATTGACACAGCAGCCTTTTTGGCAGTTCTCAACTTCAATGACCAGTTTCATCAGTCAGCAAAGAATACCTGGGATGAAATCCTCTCATCCAATGCGTCCTTGTTTAGCAGTAATTACATAATGATTGAAACAACCGCACTGCTCCAGCACAGATTTGGGATAGAAGCAGTGCGACTGTTTGAAAATGACATATTACCCGTTATTGAAATTGCCTGGGTGGATAAAATCATCCATCAGCAAGGGATGAGTGCCTTACTGGTAGCAAACCGCCGCAATCTTTCGCTCGTAGACTGTACCAGTTTCGAAATTATGCGCCAGATCGGGTCAGATGAAGTATTTACATTTGATCCACATTTTCGCGAGCAAGGGTTCAAAGTCATCCCTGAAAATTAGGTGTCATAAACCCTTCCGAAGGCATCTATAGACATTAAGATAATTATTTAGAAAACCGTTCAGGAAAACTGAGACTCAGCTATATGCTTGGTATAAATGCCCATCAGGCGCTTGATCTCATCGGTCTGGGTGGCCAGAACAGCCAGAGCGTCTTCAACAGAGCAGATCAATTTGGTGAATTCTTCGAAATAGCGGTTATGAGTGGCTTTGGTCTTCACTTTCTTCCATAGGTATTCGATCGGATTATAGTCAGGTGAGTAAGACGGTAATTGGTGAACGATCAGGCGGTCTATGTGTTGTACGAAGAACTCACGAGTGGCCTGGCTGGTGTAATACTTGGCGCCATCCTGGATCAGGATGATCGGTCCAGAGAACTGAGCCAGCAGAGATTGGAGAAAGGCCTGATAATTAGCGCTATTGAAACGTACATCCAGGCCCTGGTAAAACACGCGTCCGCTGAAGAATTCAATAACGCCGAACACTTTGTAGCCTTTTCGCAGGCCGGTGGTATTGACTTGCGGTTGCTGGCCGATGGGTGCCCAGGTGTAGGCCAGGGAACCCCACAAGGCAAAACTGGTTTCGTCACCAAAGAAGATGGGTGCCTTGATTTGCCTGGCTTGAGCCAGGATTTCAGGCCACTTTTCCTTCATCCAGCGTTGGCGGGCTTGTTCGTCCAGGTGGTCAGAGACGAAACGAGCCTTCTGGTGAGAAAAGCCCAGATTATGGAGCAACTCACACACGTAGAAGCGATTGTAGAGCACATGAAACTTCTTATAGATCAGATCCTGGATCAACACACTCGTCCAACAACCGGTCGGATAGCCACACACTTCCGGCCCGGCTTTGATCCAACCCGACAACTGGCGCTTTTGCGTTTTGCTCAAGCGAGAAGGACGGCCAGGCATTTTCCCATACACCAAACTCTTCCAGCCTGTAACCACAAACTCCTTCAGCCAGTGGTAGACGGTCGGCTCGGATATATCCCAACTCGCCCGAATGGTTTCCATGCCTTCCCTTTCGCCGATCATGATCAGCACCGACAGACGCCGTACGCTGCGCAGGTCTCCTCGCTCATATGCTTTCAGCAATTCGCCTTTAAACCGCTTGACAGTCCGGTTGGAAAAGGTTACTTTAAACATGGGATGCCTCCTTATACTGAAGTTGGTCGCTCCAGTTAAGGATAAGGCATCCCCCTTGTTTTTCAAAGTGCAAAATTCTAAATCTTTATCTTAAGGTCTATAGTGACGTTCACTAATCAACGACTCTCATAGATTCATAGAAGAGGCTTTATGAAGAAAATCGTGACATTTGGGGAGATAATGCTGCGGCTTTCCCCACCAGGTGCGTTGCGTTTTGGACAGGCGCGTTCCTTTGATGTCGTTTACGGCGGCGGGGAATCAAATGTGGCGGTTACTCTGGCAAATTTCGGCCTCGCCACTGAATTCGTCACTCGCTTGCCTTCCAACGAAATCGGCGATGCCTGTTTGCAATATTTGCGCCAGTACAGCCTCGGCACGAACCACATCCTGCGCGGCGGCGAACGATTGGGAATCTATTTTCTGGAAACAGGCGCGGTAATGCGCGGCAGCCAGGTTGTTTATGATCGGGCAAATTCATCTTTTGCGACGATTAAACCCGGTATGGTGGATTGGAAAACAGTATTCCAGGATGCCCTCTGGTTTCATTGGACGGGGATCACTCCGGCAATTTCCGAGGGTGCAGCGATCGTCTGCCAGGAAGCCGTTGAAACCGCCCGTACGATGGGTGTCACTGTTTCTTGTGATATGAACTATCGCGCCAAACTTTGGAAGTGGGGTAAATCCGCTCGTGAAGTCATGGAGCAGCTGGTAGCTAAGAGTGACGTGGCAATCGGCAACGAGGAAGATGCAGAAAAGGTCTTTGGCATTAAGGCACCCGAAACAGATGTCCATACCGGGAAAGTCTCCAGCGAGCAGTACGTCTACGTCTGCGATGAACTGCATAAGAAATTCCCCAATTTGAAGACGATCGCGATCACCCTGCGCGGCTCGCTCTCAGCCAGTCACAATACCTGGAGCGCCATCCTCTGGCAGAATAACCGGATTTATTCCGCCCCCCTTTATAACATTACCCACATCGTTGACCGTGTCGGCGGCGGTGACAGTTTCATGGGGGGACTGATCTATGGACTGCTCACCTTCGCAAATGATCCTCAAAAAACCCTGGATTTCGCGGTGGCTGCTTCCGCTCTCAAGCATACGGTCTTTGGGGATTTCAATTTGGTAACAGTTTCCGAAGTGGAAAAATTGACGAAGGGCGACGCTTCAGGCCGGGTTAATCGATAAATCTCTACTTTGAAGGAATCCAACACGCGGCACAGTATTCTCGTCTAAAAGTTTTGACCACAATGATCGATATCGGAAAGTGAACCAGAGCCCGTCGTGCTCTGGTTTTTCGTTACACGAGGCGCAGCAGTGTACATATTATTCCATTGAGGTTCTTCGTTATTAATCCGTAAACAGCACACTGACAATTTCATATCCGGTGACAGGAATTTCGACTGTTCCATTCCCATCCATCGCTAGAGGTGAGATTTCTTCTTCTGCCAGGTTGACGTGTTTTGCGTGTCCAAATCGGCGCATGGGTTTCAAATTGAGTTGAATGCTTTCAGGCGAAATGTTATAGCCTCGCACAAGCCAGCCTTTGCCATTTTCGGCTTCTTTGACCGCACTGATGACAAACTGCGCCGGGGTGTGTGAGATGAATGAGCCTTCTGCCGCCAGTTCGCCGGGGTGCTGGGCAGCGGTGATTGCCCGCAGGGGCGTTTCAAAGGCATACGCGTGTTGATACGCTTCGCGCCAATCGCCTTTGTGCGGGATGATGGCGTAATCATAAGCCCACTTGCCCATCACCTGTCCGCCGGGCGTCTCTATGGCGGGTCCCGCGTGTCCCTGGCGGACGGGTAGATCATCTCGCGAGAGCCAGCCCACGCTGCGCAGGAGCGTCAGCGCGATTTCGGCATGTGAGCCATCTTTGAGCGCTTCCACTTCGGGCAAGCCGCGATTGGCGATCATCAGCCCGATTGCACCATTGGATACATCCGTAAAGGCGCGCTGCGGTACTTCGGGGCGAGGATCTTCCACCCAGTTCTCGCCCTTTTGTGGAACGCCAAGAGACCGCCGAACCACTTCGAAGTGACCATCGTGATCCGCTTCCCGGACAGAAATGGGCGCAGAGAAATGCACGCGCAGGCGGTGATCTTTGGCGATGTTCTCCACTTCGGTGTGGATGTCAATGCGCTCGCCACCGGGGATTAGGGAAACGCGGCTGTGAATCGGGATGGTGCCCAGTTTCTGCGAGCGGTTCTTGCGGTCGGGCGCCAACTGCGCGGGGACTTTGAGCGCGTACTCGATTTCGAGAGTCTGAACCAGCGTGTGCCGGAATGCTTTTAACGAGACCAACTTCGGGGTAAGGAAAGAATCGGCGGTCGGAGGAGAATAATTGTATTCGTCGCCCGCGTCCCCGCCATCCACGAATCGATTCAATCCAGAAAAAACTGTGTTCGTGCGTTTGTCGGTAACGGTCAGCGTGCCATCGGATGGACTGGCTTCCACGTTGAAGTTTTCATTTTGAATGCTGAAAGGCGGTTTGGTTTCATCTCCAGCGTTGAGTTTGGCGAGCAGTTTTTCGCCGAGTTCGGATTGGGCGAAACGCAGCGCCAGCGGCAGGAAAGGCTTGAGTAGCGGGCTGACGGCGGCGGGGGGAGTCGCAACGGAATCCGCCAGAGCACGCGCCCAGAGTGTGGTCCAACCCAGAGCCGGGATTTCCGGGCTGACGAAGCGGATCCGCGACGCGCGCGGCGTGTGCGCGATGACGTGGAAATGGGTCACGCCCGGATCGGCTTCGTAGCGGGCAATGTCTTCGTCCGCCTGCCGCCATGCGGGAATGTTCGGTTGCCCTTTGTTGTCCAGGATAGCGTCAATTGTCACGGTGGCACCGTGGCGGGAGACGGTTACGCGGGTGATCGCCGCGCTCGCCACGCGCCCTTCGGTGATCGCACCGATCGTGTCGCGCAGACTGTTTTTGCTCAGCACCACGTTGGCGAGTTCCTGGTCGCTCGCGTCAAGGAATTCGTATGGGATAACAGTTTTGTCGGCAGTGACAAGTTCGAAGTGGGAAATCTCATTGGGGACTTGCAGATCCACTTCAAGGCTGTCGCGGCGGGGAGTGCCCTGCGGGTTGAAAATCGCGATGGCTGAAAAAGCATCCGACGCGCGCGTATCGGTTGCCCGCACAATTGCCTGTAAGGCTTGCAGGGTGAGTTCTTCGCCGATCTGGTCAACCTGTTCAAAGCGCGGTTTCATTTCGTCGTGAACCTGGTCAATCGAACAGCCGCAGATGGAATCGTGCGGATGGTTTTCCATCAGCAAGCGCCATGCCTGGCGGATAATGGGCGCGACGTTGCGGATGCGAATGGATGCATTCGCTTCGGGCGACTTCAGGGTTATTTCTGTCCGAATCATGTATTCAGCGAAAATGCTGAACGGCTCCACCCATTTTTCGAGCAGGGTCTGGCTGTGGTGATTGCGCTGTTTGATCCACATGCGAGTGGAGAGCACACCCGGCTGCAGATGCATCCGCTGGCAGTCGCGTAATTCTCCGATAATCGTTGGTAGTTCCACTTTTTGCTTTTTGAGGGACGCCTGAAGCGCAGACACATATTGCGGAAGAGTTGAATGGAGCACATGCGTATTGCGCAGCATTTCATCGGCATATGCGATGGCTTCGGAGGTGTTGGGCGGCGGCTCCATGTGGTCGGTGCCGTACATAATGAGCAAGTCGGAGGTAGCGGAAGCGGCTGCTAGTACATCTCCCTTTTCGGCGATTCCACTGGCAAAGCGTTCCAGGTTGTCGGCGGGCAGATTGGCTCCGTTCCCGTAGCCTTCACGCAAGTAAGCCATCAGGACGCGCGAACCGTCAGGTGACTGCCACCAGAATTCGGCCGGCCCGTCGCGTACGCCGCGCCAGAGAGAGGCGACCTCGATCCCAAACCCGTGCAGGATCTGGGGGATCTGTCCGATGTGGCCGAACGAGTCGGGCATGTAACCGATCATCATTTTGGGGCCAAATTTGCGGGCTGTGCGGTCGCCCTGTTGCAGGTTGCGGATGTGCGCTTCGGGACTGACCAGGAACATATCCGGAAGGATGTGCCAGGGTCCGATCAGGATGCGCCCGCTTTGGATGTGCCCGCGCAAGACCGATTCCATTTCGGGGCGTATGAGCAGGTAATCATCCAGCACGATGGTTTGCCCATCCAGCATGAAATATTTGAAGTCAGGGTCTGTGGCGAGAATATCGAGCAGTTTGTCGACCAGGTGAACCAGTTTCAGCCGGAACTGCTGGAAGGACAGGTACCATTCACGGTCCCAGTGGGTATGCGAGATGACGTGCAGTGTTCGCATTCGGCTTTTCCTCAACTTACACCAGCAGGGTGCATGCCATGTTTTGCTTCAATGGCTGCCTGTATTTCCGATTCCTTCTTGTGGTTGATTGGGAACCGGAACAACAGGAAAATCCCGATCAGAATGATAAATGCCGGGATGATTCCTGTCCCAAAGCGGATTGCCCACACGACTTCAGCAGCCTGGCTTTTGGACTCACCGATATATCCTGACGCGCTGAGCAGAGCGCTCAGGATTAGAGGCTGGAAGCTCGCAGCAGGAAGAAGAATGATCGCCATGATTCCGCGTACCACACCCGGTTGGCGTTTACCGGTAGTGAGTTCGATATGGTCGATAACTAAGCCGGTGATAGGGTTGATGATGGCGGAAGTAAACCCGTAACCGATTATTATCACAATGTATGTCCCGGCAGCAATCCAGTAGTTGATTGGCAAACTCAAAGCAGCATGCCCAGCAACTGCGATCAGCAGCCCCCATCCGAGCGTGTTCCGCGTACCGAACTTCTTGACCAGCCAGTAGATCAGCGGGAATACCATCATCTGTGCGATTCCGGTCAGAAGGTCCGGTATGGTGGCTTTCAAGCCGGAGACTTCCAGCACATTGTCCATGTAATACAGGTAACCGGAGAAATAATTACTCGTGCCAGCCTGGATGAACAGGAAGGCAACTATGAAAGTCACGAAGGTTTTATCCTTGAGCAGGTCTTTTGAAAGCGCCAGCAACTCCTTGAGCCCGTGCGTCACTTCCATGTTCTTGTAAAATGCTTCATCTTCTCGGATAAATCGTGAGCCGAGCCAGATCAGGAAAACGCCAAGCAAAACTGCCGCGGAGAATATCGCCACCAGGGTTGTGCGGCTGAAATCGCCGGTCAGAAACCAGACCGGAATCATACCCCCCAGAAAAATCGGTATCATATTGACGTAACTTGAAATCACCTGCACTTCCGTTCGTTCATCCGTGTGCAAAAAGGTGTTGACCGTGAAAGCCATGAAACTGACATTCAAAAGGGTCTGCGCGCCTTCGTAGATGACCAGCAGGATCAGCAGATACGCTGCGATGGCGATCTCATTCCAACCCGGGGAGGCGAACAACAGCCCAATGACCGCCGCCCCGATGATCGGTATTGCCCAGCGGATCAGCGGCAGGTACTTCCCGCGTCCTGTCACAAATTCCCTTTTATCCGCCCAGTAGCCGATGATGGGATCATTGATCCCATTCCAAATGCTGAACAGCAGGAACACCACGCCATAAATGGCGGGGCTGAGACCGATGACGTCCGTATAGTATTTCATCAGCGAACTGGTCACGATGATCATCACCAGCACTGACCCGCCGGAAATCAGGTTGAGCAATATTTTTCGTTTCAGGGTGTAGTACTTTTTTGTCTCTGACATGCAAGCTCTCCTCAAACGCTCATCCTGAATAGCGAAATTCCCGGGCAGTATCGAACATGGCGACAATATTTTCCGGCTTTATGTCTGCCTGGATATTGTGAATCTGGTTAAACACGTACCCACCGCCGGGTGCAAAGATTTCTATTTGCTCCCGGACATGTTGGGCGATTTCATCCGGTGTGGCGAACGGGAGCACATGCTGGGTGTCACAGCCACCGCCCCAGAAGGTAATCTGCTTCCCGAACTCTTCCTTCAACTGCCTGGGATCCATGTCCTTTGCGCTGGTTTGCACCGGGTTGAGAATATCTACGCCAGCCGCGATCAGATCGGGGATGAGCGGACGGATACTGCCACAGGAGTGGAGAAAAACAGCGCAGTTGGAATTCTGGTGAACATACTGGAACAATGTTTGGTGTCCGGGGAAAATATGCTTTTGGTACATGCTCCGGGACATGATCATCCGATCCTGCATCCCCAGGTCATCACCAAACTGGATGATCTGTACGTAATTGCCAACTGTTTCCAGAAACAAGGATAAATTCTTGAGTTGGGTCTCGACAATCCCACCGATCAGATCTTCTGTAAACGCACCGCCTTTTGCCAGATCCATCATAAAACGGGAGAAACCGCGCAGGCTGTTGCCCGTCTCCAGGATGTTCCCGCCAAAATTCGCCATGATGGCAAAATCGGTGTGCTCGTACAGGGCTTTAGCACGCATTTCAAGGGATTTGAGCTCTTCATCCCTGATGATGGGTCTGGGGACATATTGCAACTCTTCGGGCGTGGTCAACCCTGCCAGGGGGTGAATGGCTTCTGAGAAATACAAACTGCTGGGGGACATTCGGTGCATGGGCATCCCGTTTTCCAAGATCAGCCAGCCGCCGTTTTCTTCATCGGGGCGCAAGTCAAAGCCCGCGGGAATTTTGCAATCCACACCGTTGGGCAGTTTCCACGGTTTCCAGAGTTCAGCTGCTTCGCCCAGCGAGTTCCCGGATGAAATGACATCCACCCCGAAGCGGGATAGTATCTCCGGTTCCACTTCTGCCAGTTGCTGTCCCATGTCAACAACGCGGATTTCCCCATTCGTAATTCCCAGATGCTTTTTGAGCCGGTCATACGCAATCGCCATAATCCCGGTTGATGCCATGCCTCCAAAATCGATTGGCAGGCGATCAGGTTCTTCGTGGCGAATTGCCTTGAGTACACGTTCCCGCGATGTCATTGAAACTTGGGCTGGTTGGCGATGTTCACTCTGCATGTTTTCTCATTCGTAGACCTGATGTTAACGGTGTTAATATTTTACACTTCAATGTTTACACTGTCAACATTTGTGGTATCATTTCCATGATGACAGAAAAAACCTACCATCATGGAAATCTCAAAGAAGCATTGATCTCTGCCGGGCTGGAAATCCTTTCTGAACACGGCATCGAAGGGTTAAGTTTGCGCAATGTCGCAAAACGGATAGGCGTCAGCCATACCGCCCCCTACAACCATTTTCCAGATAAACAAGCCCTACTCGCCGCCATCTCAACCGCCGGGCATGAACAATTCCATCAGACCTTGCTGGATACTTTTACGCAATTCAAAGAAACATCCACAGAAATCATCGTAGAAATTGCCTGGGCATACTTGCAATTCGCATTGGATAACCCTGATCAATTCAAGTTAATGTTTTCCGGCGCGCTTGAAGAAGAGCGAAATCATCCTGATTATGTTGAAATCTCCGGGAAAAGCATTGCCCTATTTGAAGAAATCATCGCTTTTTGCCAGGGCAAAGGTCAACTGCCCGCCGGCAGGGTGGATAGCCTTGCCATCAGGCTATGGAGTTCCGTCCACGGGTTTACAACGCTCATGCTGGAGAATCAATTTCCACCCCAATATCTGCAAGAGAAAAACATAAAAGAACTGCTCAAGGGTGTTATGTGTTCCGCCTCAGAACCTGCGAGACACAATTCGAGTAAGAATTAAGAGACAATTCTCAGCTTCTTTTGATCGACTTTTTGTTATGATCTTGCATGGTGCAATAATTCTATCCATAGCTGATGCAGATTTATTTATTAGATCACCACAAGCAGTGCCAACCCTTCGTGCATCAATAGAAGCCTGTCTGGCCGCTTCATCTTCTCAAGCGGTACACCGGTCAACACGGTGCAAAGAAGGGCAGATCACTCAAAGGCGGGTGTCGCTGCAGACCGGTTAATGAAAAACCATAGCTTTGAGAGCTATGGTTGGTGAAAAGTAGCGGGGGTGAATTTTGTACCCCTTCGGGGCACTTACGCACGACCTCCGGGTTACCCAGCACCTGGCGGTGTTGGACAGGTGTGAGTCCCAATCCCGATTTCGCTGACTTTAGCACAAAGCTTGTGTTTTCGACGTCTTTCGAACCTGTAATTCAATCGAAGGATAATATCTCGGCGTCTCTTACGTCAGCCACACAGCTCTGATTAATATTGGCGAGTGCGTCTCCTCTATACGGATTGACCCTTACTCACCAACCCCAAATCAATCCTGAACGCCGATTTCAGACCTGGCACAGTCGCCAGCACGACGATCATCAGGATGGCGACAACGCCAAGGGGGATGGATACAGGCTGTAGCAATGCAAACAAACCATAGAATTCCATATCTACCGTATGCGCCATGTAGAAGCCCACCTCGCGTCCAATAGGGACGCCAAAGGCCACACCAACTATGGCCAATACGAGAAGTTCAGTCAGCACCGAAGCGACGATCTCTCGCTGGGTGACACCCAATGAGCGCAAAATGGCGAGGTCGGTTTGCTGTTCGTGCAGGTTGGCGCTGACAGTGTTGACGATGACGGCAAGGGTGAGTACAATGCCACAAATGGCAAAGGCCCACGAGTTCACCTTCCAAAACGCCAAATAATCCTGAGTATCTTTCACGAAGGCGCGATAATCTAACACCGAAACTACGCCCGGCACGTTCGCAAGGGCATCACGTGCTTTGGCGGTCTTCCCAGCAGATACGCGCACCAGCGCTGTGTTGACCGGAAAAACTCCGCCCGGTGTCCATTGCGTGAACAGGCTGCGGGGAATAAAAACCGGGCTGCCAAACGCTTGCGAGACAATTCCAAGCACTTTGGCCTGCCGTTCCTGGTCCATTGCAGAAAGCTTTAGCATATCGCCCACGTGGACATTGAGCACACGCGCCAAGTTATGCCCAATCCACACCCCATTTTTACCAGAAAAGGCTGCTTCGCCCTCCAACAAACCTGGCATAATAAACGGTTTGCTCTCATCCAGTACATAAGCGAGGGTGTCCAAGTCTCGGCTTGCGCCGCGTACCGTGATCGGGCCAAAGAGCGCCACCTGAGCAGAATCCACGCCATTGACGGTGGTAACTTGCTTTTGCAGGTCATCGCCAAGCACCAAGTTGCCAACCAAGACCTGCAAATCATACTGATTGGATGCAAAATAACTGTCGAAGCTGAAATTCATCGAATCGAGCAGGCTCAAGGAGGCGAATACCATCACTGTCCCAACCATAATGCCCGCAGCCGTTGCCGCCGAACGACCCGGTGTGCGCAGGATGTTGCGGAAGGTCTGACGCAGTGAGAGCGGTAAAAATTTGAGCGAGATGCGGCTTAGGGCGTTGGGGGTACTTGGCATGGCAGGGCGCAGGGCAATGCCGGGCGGCGTGCCCGATTCTCGCCAGGCCGGGGCTGCGCCCGCCAGCGTTGTGGCGACCACCGTCAGACCAAACCCCAGCAAAATGAACGGAATCTGCGGCGTATTGACGTATCCGGGTAGGTAACCACCGGCAATGGCATCCACAAACGGGGTGATCGTGCCAAACGAGATGAAATATCCCAACACGCTGCCCACACTTCCCCCAATCAAGCCGATCAGCAATCCAAAAGACAGGTAATGCAGCACCAACTCAAGGCGGGTAACGCCCAGCGCACGCAAAGTGCCAATTCGCTGGCGCTCTGATTCGATCAAGCGCCCCAACAAAATAGCAGTGATAGCTAACGATGCCATCAAAAACATCGCCGAAAACATCGCCATTGTCTGAAAGTTGCCCTGGGCATTGGCTTGAATCACGCCGCCCGAAGCGGTTTGCTCTCTTTCGAGAATCGTCAGGCTGGCATAGTCCTTGAAAATCGGTTCCAATTCGCGGCGCACCTGGGCACGCAGCGCGGACGAGACGGTTTCCGATTCCCCATCCAGCCGAACGACCACGCTGTTGATATGGCCCGGCATCTTGATCAGTTCGGTCAACGCCGCTTCGCCAATCCAGGCCACGCCAAATGCCGATGGTGCGGGGAATGGCATTTCGCGGCTGCGCCCGGCCACCAGATATTCGGGATTGAAGGCCAACCCCGCCACTTTAAAATCGTGCGGCGCTCCATTAATCCAAAGCTTAACGAAATCTCCCGGCTTGATGTGGTGATAATCAGCGAAACGTTTGAGTAATAGGATTTCATCTGCTGCTTGGATGCCGCGCCCGGTGGGGATGTCGCTGCGATTGACGGTTGCCGCACCCTTATCAGGAACGGAGATTAACCGCAGGTTGGTCAGGGAACTTTGAGCGGGGTCAAGCTGAATCCCGCTTTCGACCACGATCCGCCCATCCGCCGCGGACACGCCCTTAATCTTACGAACCTGCTTCACAATCTCTGCCGGGGCCTGATCCATGCTCACGACAAAATCCATGTAAGCCAGTTGGTCATACGTGGCATAGATCGAGGTCAGCAAGCTCTTGCCTGCCGGATAAAATGCGCCATAAAAGGCCACGCCCATGGTGACCACGATCCAGGCGGCAAAAAAACGCTTCCAGTGCGCCTTCCAATCTCCAATAATTTTGCGGTTGAGTGTTTTGAGCATCGTCGTCACCAGGACAATTCGCGTGGGTTGAGCGGCGATGGGTTCATGTCAACCCGTTGCACGGTGCCGTTACCAATGCGGATCACCCTATCTGCCATCTGAGCAATGGCTGCATTGTGCGTAACCACCACAAAAGTCTGTCCGGTTTCGCGGTTGAGCGAGCGCATCACATCCAGCACTTCGATACCGGTTTCGATATCCAAACTGCCGGTGGGTTCATCGGCCAAAACCAGCGCTGGTTTTTTCGCCAGGGCGCGGGCTATGGCCACCCGCTGCTGCTGCCCACCCGAAAGTTGACCGGGATAATGATCCATTCGGTCGCCCAATTTCACCTGCTCCAAAAGAACAGCGGGATCATACGAATCAGCCGACATTTCAGCCGTCAGGGCCACGTTTTCGCGGGTGGTAAGGGTTGGCAGCAGGTTGAAAAACTGAAAGATGAATCCCACCTTGCGCCGTCGGTACAGGGTCAGGGCGTTCTCGTCCATTTGGTTGACCCATTCATCGTCAACGCAGATGCTCCCCTCATCGGCGCATTCCAACCCGCCCAGAAGGTTGAGCAGCGTGGTTTTCCCAGAACCGCTCGGACCAAGAATGACCACAAACTCCCCTCGCTCGATTTCCATAGAGAGGTGTTCTACAGCGCGCACGACAGTGTTTCCTACGCGGTATCGTTTGCTCACATCTTTGATGCTAATTTGACTCATCAACCCTTCCTTTCAAAATTGGGGCACTGTTTGCAGCAAGACACCACATCAACTTTCATCCGGCCTGGTCTGAATTTGTGACCATACTCTTCCTTCCCGCCCCGTGAAACTAATTCTTCTCTACGATTAGCGTCGAACGGTTCGCGGCCTGCCCCACGCTTTTAATGGGATACTGGCAGGTGGGCGGACGTTGACAATGCTTGGGAGCAGGGAAAACTCGACGCTGGTCTGTCCCGGCGGGCTAGGCCGGGGAAAAATGCTTGAACATGGCGACGAATCCCACTTGTCCAGTGCAAAGTGCCGGTGGTTTCCAGGTACGCTTTGTTAGCCTGCTCTTTGATTGGAAATCACAATTGTCTTTTTCAAAATACCCTTCGTTATATATGGACTTCCTTGTGGGGAGAGCTTTTATCGATCATCACTATTAACTCCCAACCCATATTTCTATGTGTTGGGAGTTACGCCCATAAACTTCCTCGACTTGATTTTCCCGTTCTCGATGACAGCTTCATAACCCACGTGGGTTGTGTCCGAATAGATATAATCTTTGTAACTGCTCAGGCATAGATTAAGTCAAATGTCATTAAAGACAGGTACGAATGATTATAGTATAACCGGGAATATTTATGGATATAGAATTGGGAACCCTGCGCATCTACCTGGCAACCTGCACGACAAACCCTGACATCACCTGGGTTACGCAGCAGGCAAGACAGTTCGTCTGGAATCTCAAGGATGATGCACAGGATATGGCGTTTCTCATCTACGACAATGGCACGAAATTCATAGCCTCTTATGATAATGTGTTCTCTTCGGAAGAGATCGAGATCCTTAACACTCCGTACCGAGCTCCCAGAGCAAATGCCTATGCTGAACGGTGGGTACGATCGATCCGTGAAGAGTGTGTCTCGACTCAACCCTGGTTATTACTGAAAACCACCTTCACCGCGTTCTCAGAGAGTATGGAGACTATTACAACACTACCAGGCCGCACCAGGGCTCAGGTCAACGCTTTCCTGTATCCAGGCCAGTAGTTAACACAGCCGGACCGATTCGTAGACGAGATATCCTGGGAGGGGTCATCCACGATGATTACAGGCAGCCCTCCACTTCGGTTTCTGATTATGGATAGAATTTTTGCACCATACAGGGTACCAGGTCACGTTTGGACCCTTGGCGGGCACGCTGTAAACGCCCCAATGGGTGTAAATCCCGAAGTTGGCATCCTTGTTGAACCATTGCGGGGTGGCATGCTTGATGAGTGAACCCCAGGCAGGTGCGTACGGTTTATTGTTCATCGTCTCTGTTCCTTGTATTCTTACTCGTTGAAATAAATTGAATCCATGGTAGCCCAGC